>ERZ773192.3635-NODE-3635-length-11257-cov-2.942957_pt1 | contig 11257 bp, 13 predicted proteins | sample MGYA00581010_ERZ773192 | MGnify/ENA primary metagenome ERZ773192 (study PRJEB29015, sample SAMEA2737741) | human gut metagenome | biome: human gut; feature: human-associated habitat; material: faeces | place: China | collected 2012 ...
GACAGCTTCTTTGGATGAATTAACGGTGATCATCACTTTTACTTTTCCGACTCCTTCTACATGTTTTAATGCATTGACCAATCGTCTCTCCTGCTTTTTCACATACAAAAAGATGGACAAAATATCCATCCTTCGTATGTAAAAAGATTTTTTTGATGTATTTTCCGATTGGCTCGATCGGATGAGTGATAATTTTTACTGTTAGCTTTGACTAACTTATGGATTTATTGTAGCACTGTTTTTCCTACCTGTCAACTGGTTTTTTCATTCCTTTTTGATTTATTTCTACACAATAGCTGCACAAAAAAACATCCGCAGGAAAATTCCTGCGGATGTTAAGGATTCTTAGGATTTCAGAAGATTACTTCAGTGTTACTTTAGCGCCAACTTCTTCCAGTTTAGCCTTGATTGCTTCTGCATCTTCTTTGGAAGCCTGTTCTTTCAGAACCTTGGGAGCGTTGTCTACAGCTTCCTTAGCTTCTTTCAGACCCAGACCTGTTACTTCACGAACAACCTTGATTACTTTGATCTTTTCGGAACCAACTTCTGTCAGTTCAACGTCAAATTCTGTCTTTTCAGCTGCTGCATCGCCTGCTGCGGGGCCAGCTACTACTGCTACGCCTGCTGCTGCGGATACGCCGAATTCTTCTTCTGCTGCTTTTACCAGATCATTCAGTTCCAGTACTGTCAGTTCTTTTACTGCTGCGATGATTTCTTCGATTGTCAGTTTTGCCATTGTAAAGCACCTCCGATAATATTTATGGTTTATTTTTTCAAGTTTTCTTTGTTTTGCAAATCGCTGTGCCTATGCACATCTTCTTTGCTTATGCGGTTTTCTTTCTAAGATTATTCCGCTGCTGCGTCTTTCTTTGCGATCTGATCGATAACGCGTGCGAAAGAGGACAGGGGGGATTTGAAGCTGCCCAGCAGTTTGGAGAGCAGAACCTCTCTGGAAGGGATATCTGCAATCTTCTTCATGCCTTCTGCGTCATAAACAACGCCTTCAACCACACCTGCTTTGAATTCCAGCTCTTTTACATCCTTTGCTACCTTGTTCAGGATGCTTGCGCCTGCTGTTGCATCTTCATAAGAGAATGCGAATGCGCTGGGGCCTGCCAGATATTCATCCAGGCCTTCAAATTCTGTGCCCTGGATTGCAAAATGCATCATTGTATTTTTGTAAACTTTATAATCAACACCTGCATCTCTGAGCTGTTTTCTCAGTGCTGTGTCCTGTTCTACAGTCAAGCCTCTTGCATCAACCATAACTACGGATGCTGCCTTTTCCAGCTTTTCTTTGATTTCGTTTACAACTACCTGTTTCTGTTCAACTTTTGCCATTGTTTCCTTACACCTCCTCGGAATCCTACTTTTGTTTCCTGTCATTGAAAAAGCCTCTTTGCACATAGACAAAGAGGCTGAAACGCTCATAGCAATTTTTCCTCGGCAGGATTTATGCGGCAAACCGCACCTGCTGTCTACGGCAATGATTCAGTTTTTTCATTCAACTTGTTCATTTTACCCTATAAACAAGCGCCTGTCAAGGAATTTTCCAAAGATTATTCGGAAATTTTTGCAGGGTTTACTTTTACGCCGGGGCCCATTGTGGTTGTCAGTACAACGCTCTTCATGTACTGACCCTTTGCAGCCTGGGGTTTTGCTTTTATAATTGCACTCATCAGAGTCTGGAAGTTTTCTGCCAGTTTTTCGGAACCGAAAGATACCTTGCCTACAGGCACATGAATGATGTTTGTCTTATCCAGACGGTATTCGATCTTACCTGCTTTGATGTCGTTGATTGCTTTTGTAACATCCATGGTTACTGTGCCTGCCTTGGGGTTGGGCATCAGGCCTTTAGGACCCAGCACACGACCCAGACGGCCAACAACGCCCATCATATCGGGAGTTGCTACTGCAACGTCGAAACCGAACCAGTTTTCATTCTGAATCTTAGGAATCAGATCCTCTGCGCCTACGAAATCCGCACCTGCTGCAAGTGCTTCTTCAGCCTTTGCACCCTTTGCGAATACCAATACACGAACTGTTTTACCTGTACCGTGAGGAAGAACTACGGCACCACGAACCTGCTGATCAGCATGTCTGCTGTCAACACCCAAACGAATATGTGCTTCTACTGTAGCGTCAAATTTTGTAGTAGATGTTTTCTGTACCAGATCGATTGCATCTGCTGCATCATACAGCATTGTGCTATCTACGAGCTTAGCTGCCTCGCTATATTTTTTACCTCTTTTCACTTTCGTGACCTCCTTATGTGGTAGTATCGGGAGAATTCCCTCCCACTCTATACGCCGTAATTTATCTGTTTAAAAATTCGGCTTATTCTTCAACAACGATACCCATGCTTCTAGCTGTGCCACAGATCATGCTGTAAGCTGCTTCAACGTTAGCTGCGTTCAGGTCGGGCATTTTCATTTCAGCAATTTCCATTACCTTTGCCTTGGGCAGTTTTGCAACCTTTGTTTTGTTAGGTGTGCCGGAAGCTGCTTCAATGCCGGCTGCCTTTTTCAGCAGAACTGCTGCGGGGGGTGTTTTTGTAACGAAAGAATAGCTTCTGTCCTGATATACTGTAATAACTACAGGGATGATCAGACCAGCCTGAGATGCTGTTTTTTCATTGAATTCCTTGCAGAAGCCCATGATGTTCACACCATGCTGACCCAGTGCGGGACCAACAGGAGGAGCGGGTGTTGCCTTCGCTGCGGGGATCTGTAATTTAATATAACCTGTTACTTTCTTTGCCATGATGGCACCTCCTATAAATGTGGTAATTAGCGGGGATTTTCCCTCCCACTCGGCAGAATTTTCTGCCGTTTAACAAACAATTAACTAAAAAATGTGTAAGCTTTTTACAGCTTATCAATCTGAGCGAAATCAAGCTCTACCGGTGTCTCTCTGCCAAAGATGGAAAGACTTACGACCAATGTCTTCTTATTGGCATTGATCTCCTGGATCTGGCCAACAGATTCCGCAAAAGGACCTGTAGCAACGCGAACAGTGTCGCCAACTTCTACATCCAGATTTTCCACCTCGCCGCCGATGCCCATTGCACGCACTTCCGCGTCTGTCAGGGGCACGGGTTTGGAGCCCGGACCAACGAAGCTTGTTACGCCTCTTGTGTTACGAACGACATACCATGTCTCGTCATTCATGATCATATTCAGCAGTACATAACCGGGGAAAACTTTACGCTGTACGGTTTTCTTACGGCCATCCTTCATCTCAACAACGTCCTGCAGGGGTACGCTGACCTCAAAAATCTGATCCTGCATCCCTCTGTTTTCCACTGTCTTTTCGATGTTGGCCTTAACCTTGTTTTCGTAGCCGCTGTAGGTATGCACAACATACCATCTTGCCTCGTCGGAAATCATTCTGGTTTCTTCTGCTGCAAGGCTTTCTTCTTCGACTTTTGTTTCCTCTGCTTTATTGATTTCTTCAGACATTCTAAACCATCCTTTTTCTATTTGTTTTCCTTATTAACCTAAAAGACCGATGATTGCACTGTAGCCGGCTGTAAACACCGTGTCCATGCAGAAAATAATAACGCCAATGATAAAGGATGTGACAATAACAGTTGCTGTTTTCTTCACAACTTCAATGCGTGTAGGCCACACGATCTTTTTGAACTCTGCTTTGTAATCCGCAAAAGTATCTTTGTCATTGTCTTTCTTTTTTGCTTTTGCCTGAGGAGCTGGCTTTGTTTGCTTCACTTCGTTCGTTTGGTTTGTGATGTTTTTTTCTTCCAATACGTTCACTCCTTAACTACGGAATGTCTCCACACCTCAATTATTTTGTTTCTTTGTGCAGTGTGTGAGATTTGCAGAATTTACAATACTTTTTGATTTCCATTCTGTCAGGCATAACTTTTTTGTCCTTTGTTGTGCTGTAGTTTCTCTGTTTGCACTCTGTGCAAGCCAAGGTAATTCTTGTTCTCAAGGTTTTCACCTCCGTCTCTGATGATGTGTTGTTTGCTTAAAATTCTGTCTGCCGAAAATTTTCTCAGCACACAAAAAAAAGACCTGCGTCTTCTCATAAAGAATAGCACAAGGTCTTCCTCTTGTCAACCGAAAATCCGGAAAAGCCCGTTATTTTCAGGCTTTTTACTGTTTTTTCCGGTCTGATTTATCATTTTTCGGGAATTTTTTACTGATTTTTCATAAAATCCTCCAGTGCCAGTGCCAGCTGGTCGGGGCAGCTTGTGGTTCTTCTGCCGCAGGTAATGCCCTTCAGCTTCTTTGCCACCTCCTCAGGCTTCTGTCCCTCTACAAGTGCCGCAATGCCCTTGTGGTTGCCGTCACAGCCGCCTAAAAATGCAATGTTTTTCACTACGCCGTCCTCCACATCAAATTCAATGCGAACCGCGCAGGTGCCCTTTGTGTTATATTTTACATGCATCCCTTTCTTCCTCCTTCTCTCTTATCCAAAAGAAAATACCACATTTTTCGCCTCATTTCAACTTTATTTTCGGCTTTTCCCAATCAGATAGGTAAGAAAGAACAGTACCGCCGCCGTCAGCACCATCGTTGCCCCCGCAGAGGTGCTGCAGGAATAGGAAATCCATAAGCCCACAACGGAAGAAAGCAATCCAAACACAGTCGCAGTCCAATGATAGCTTCCGGCAGAGGAGGTAACATTTCTTGCTGCCGCCGCCGGCAGAATCAGAAGCGAGTTAATCATCAGTATTCCCACCCAGCGAATGGAAACCATAACCGCAACCGCAACCATTATCACAAATATATTTTCCACCAGCATCACGCGCACACCGCGGCTTGCCGCCAGAGAGCGGTTCACGCTCAGCAACAGCAGCTGATTATGCAGCAATGCCCACAGCGCATACGCCGCAACAAGCACAATCCCTATCGTCCATAAATCCTTCCGCCCGACTGTCAGAATATCCCCAATCAAATAGGAGGAATATTTTGCGAAGCCGCCGCTGGCAGAAAGAATCACAATCCCCAACGCCATTGCCGCCGAGGAAAATACACTGATAACCGTATCCGAGGAAACCATATTTGCGGATTTCACCTTTGTAATCACCAAGCCTAGGAAAATCCCGAAGGCAAGCATCGCAAGCAGAGGCTCCTGCATCCCCAGCAAAACCCCAAGCCCTATGCCCGTAAAGGCACTATGCCCCAGTGCATCCGAGAAAAACGCCATTTTGTTGTTAACCGCCATCGTCCCAAGCAGGGCAAATAGCGGCGCAATCAAAACCGCCGCCAGAAAGGCGTGCCTCATAAAGTCATATTGAAGCATCGGAAATATCGTCAAAAGCTGCATCATTTCGCCACCTCCTCAAAGGAAAACCCAAACGCCTCCCGAAATGCGTCTGTTGCAAAAACCTTGTTCGCATCCCCCTGCGCCACAACGGTTTTATCCAGCAGCACCACACGGTCGGCATATTTGCGAATCAATCCCAAATCGTGCGAAACCAGAAGAATTGCCATGTGCTGCTTATCCCTCAGCTCTGTCACTCTTTTGTAAAACAGGTCAAGCCCTGCCATATCCACACCCGAAACAGGCTCGTCCAAAACCAGTAAATCGGGAACCGGATCGGTTGCCAGTGCCAGAAGCACCCGCTGCAGCTCCCCGCCGCTCAGTGCCCCCAGTCTGCGCTCCGCCAGATACCCACATTCCATGTCCTCCAGAATCTCTCGGATATGCGCCTGCATTTTTTTCTGCTTGCCAAGCCAGACAGGACTGCCGCCCTTCGCCGCCGCAATAAAATCCGAAACGGAAATCGGCATGCTCTTGTCAAAATCCAGATGCTGCGGCACATAGCCAATCCGCGGCATCGGCAGCACAACGCCATGGTGGTCTGTAAAGGAAATGCTCCCTTTATAGTGTCGTTCTCCCAGAAGGGTACGCAGCAGTGTGGTTTTCCCTGCGCCGTTTTTCCCGATTAGGGCTGTCAGCTCACCGCAGTGAAACGTCAGATTGATGTTGTCAAGCAATATATCCTCACCGCTCGTCACGCTGATATTTTTCATTTCGATGCTGCAAAGTCCGCAGCTGTTATGGTTGCTCATGCCGCCGCCTCCTTCCAATGCTGTGCAACAGCCTGTATATTTCTTCTCATTCGCTCAATATAAGAGGGGTTTCCTTTCGCCGCCGTTGTCAGTGGGTCTAAGAGCGTAATCGTTTCGCCCGTTTCCTGCGCCAGTGTTTCGGCATAAATCCTGCCGTCATCTGCCGCCGTCAGAAAGAATCGGATGTTGTGCTCCCTCGCTTCATCTGCCGCTTCGGTCAGCTCCTTCGCAGAAGGTACCTGATATTCGTCCACAAAAATACCGCTTGCAATTTCCATCCCAAACAGCTCCGCAAAGTATGCGAAGCCCTCATGGAATACCTCTGCTTCCGTGCCTTCCGGCAAATTCAGTTGCGCCGCCTCCTGCAAAAGCGCATCCGTTTCCTCCTTGAACCTCGCCGCATTTTCCGCAAAAACAGCCGCATCCGCCTGATCCATCTCGCTTAACGCCGCCGCAATGCTTTCTGCCTGCTGCGCCGCCCTTGCAGGAGAAAGCCAGATGTGGGAATTGCCCTCATGCTCATGCTCGTGTTCATGCGCTTCCGCTTCTTCCTCCTCATCATGGTGATGATGCGCTTCTTCCTCTAACAAAGCAATCCCCTCCGAGGTATCCACCACCGTCAGTTCGGGATATCGCTCCAGTGCCTGCTCCAGAAAGCTTTCCATACCACCGCCGTTGATGATGAATATATCCGCCGTTTCCAGCAGCTTCATATCCGAAATGGATAATTCATAATCATGCAGACAGCCCGTCTGCGGCTGTGCCATATTTTCCAATCTGATTCCCTCTGCTCCCTGCACAATCTCCTGCGCCAGCAGATAAACGGGATAAAAGCTAGTCACAACCGTCAATTTATCTGTTTCTTCGGTTTTATTTTTTTCCGTGCCGCATGCCGTAAAAAGCAAGGCTGACAGCAAGAACAGCACAAGTCCCTTCTTTTTCATATTCTCTCCGCCATTTCGCCTGAATTTCTTATTGCAAATCATTTGCAATTAGATATGATAGCATTGTATACAATCATCTTTCTCTTGTCAAGCGTCCGCTTTCCCGATATGATGAGAATAGCATTTAATTTTTCTTTTGAAAGGAGCTCACCCATGATTCGTAAATATAAAAACCTGATTCCCAAAGTCCCCGCAAGCTGTTTCATTTTCCCTACCGCAGAAATCATCGGCAGTGTGGAGCTGGGCGAGGATGTCATTGTCTATCCCGGTACGGTTGTGCGTGCAGGCTATGGAAAAATCACCATTGGCAACAAAACAAATTTACAGGAAAACGTCACCTTCCATGTAGAAACGGGTTACGATATCCATATCGGCGCAGGTGTCACCATCGGGCATAACGCCATTATCCATGGCTGCACCATTCATGATAACGTCCTCGTCGGCATGGGCGCAATCATTCAAGAGGGCGCAGTCATCGAGGAGAACTGCTTCATCGGCGCAGGCGCAATCGTCAAACGCGGTATGCGCATCCCCAAGGGGCACATGGCGTATGGCATCCCCTGTCGCATCGTCCGCCCCATCACGCAGGCAGAATATGATGAAATCCGCATTTCCACGCAGGAATATCAGGAATATAAGGCAGAATACGAAAGACAGGAGCAGGAAAATGACAGCCTTCTGTAAGAAGAAACCCTCCTTTTCCTTTTCAAAAAACCCATGACTTTCCGCCTTTTAATAGCTTTTTCTCATAAAAACATGAAATACACCTTGCAAATTACATTGTTCTGCGATAAAATAGGCATGTAAAAAGATGAAGGAGGTGTTTCCAATGGCTCATAAAATCGGTCCCGAATGCATCGGTTGTGGCGCTTGCGCAGGCGGCTGCCCTACAGGTTGCATCCATGAAGACGGCGGTGTTTACGTTATCAACGCTGCTGAATGCATCGACTGCGGTACTTGTGCAGGCAACTGTCCCACAGGCGCAATCAAAGCTGAATAATTTTTACTTAAAGCGAAAAAGTGAGCCGTCAGGCTCACTTTTTTTGTCTTTTTTTGTCTGAATAAGCCAAAAATCTGTTTTCGTCTTAATTGAGTATGCTTCCTTTTCCTCTTATGTCAAAAGAATTGCCTTCCCCATCGCAAAGGAATAAAGATAGGTCTCCCGAATGGAAATCCCCATTGTTCTCTCCAGCGCCGTCCGGTACAACTCCAGCTGAATGCGGTATCGCGCCTTCAGATCTTCTTCATCGTAAATGCGGTCACTCTTATAGTCAATCAGAATCCCGACATTTTTTTCCGTAAAGTAGCAGTCAATAATCCCGTTTACCAGAATTTCGTCCGTCACCTCTCGATATTCCTCCCCGAAGAATACTTCCTTCGGCTGCATCAGCACAGAAAACGGGCGTTCCTTCTCTATCCTCTCAGCCCCACGCAGCCGTTCCGCCAGTTCGGACTCGAAAAATTGCAGAAGCTCCCTTCTCCGAAGATATTTTCCTTCTTCCTCCGTCAGTCTGCCTCTCTGCACCAGCTCCGCCGTCAAGCTGTCAATTTCCTCCCTCGTATATTTCTTCCGAAAATCCGCTTCTTCCATAAAGGTGTGCATCGCCGTACCCATCTCGGCACTGCTCAGCTTCCGCTTTTCCGCAAAATCGGGCAGTCTGATTTCCTGATGTGCAGGCATAATGATTTCGCCTGTCATTTCCTCCTGATATTTCCGCTTGATTTCCGAAATGGAAAGCTTCGCAGGCAGCCTTGTTTCCTTCCCATGGGGATATTGCCAGCTTAAAATGCGGAAAACCGCCTGCCGCTCCTCCGTCATTTCCGCAGGGCTTTCCCATGCCGCAAAAAAATCCCGCTGTTCCTCGGCAGTCTTCTGCTCCTGCGCCGTTTCCTGCAAGGCCTCGTCCTTTGTCATGCAGGAAAGCCTCCATGCCGATTCCTCCGCAGAAAAAACACACTGCTTCGGCAATCCGTCCTCCCATTCTGCCGCAAGCCGCTCTCTCGCAGGGTGCCGCAGATAGGCAGGCATCACCCAGTCCAGATAGCTTTTCGCGCGCCGCAGACGGGATGCAGGCAGAATCTCCGTATCGCAGTCCGCCGTACTGCCCCATTTCAGAAACGCCTTTTCAAAATCCTTCATCGTTCCCGTCAGAATCAGCTTTTCCTTTGCACGCGTCAGCGCCACATAAAGCACGCGCAGCTCCTCTGCAAGGTTTTCCTCTCTGATTGCCTCTGCCAGCGCACGCTTTGCCAGTGTGCGGTAGGAAACCCGTTTTTCGATATCCGTATAATCCATACCGCAGCCCCATTTCTGGTGCAGCAGCACCGCACTGCGGATATCCAGCTCATTAAAGCTTTTCCCCATATCCGCCACAAAAACCACAGGAAATTCCAGACCCTTGCTCTTGTGAATCGTCATCACCTGCATCCGATCCTCGCCCTCGGTCGGCAGCTTTGCGGAAGATGTCTCCGCCTCCGCCGTTTTCATGTCCTCCACATAGCGGATGAAATAAAACAGTCCCCTGTGGCTGCCCTTCTCGTATTGCTCCGCCTTTTCCAGCAAAAGCCGCAGGTTCGCCTGCCTGAGCGTTCCCCCTGCCGTCACACTCAGATAATCATAATACCCCGTTTCGCGGTACAGCAGCCGCAGCAGCTCATGCAGAGAAAAATTCCGCCCCTCGTTCCGCCAATGCGTTAAATCTGCAAGAAAAGCAGAAATCCGCGCGCGCAGTGCCGCATCCTCGCCCTCCTGCAAATAGCGCCGCAGGCAGTCATAATACAATCCCTTGCCGCCCTGCAACCGAATCTGCATCAGCGCATCCGCAGAAAAATCATAAATCGGCGAATGTAAAATCGAAAGCAGGGGAATATCCTGTCTGGGGTTATCCAACAGCCGCAGCAAATGCAGCATGGTTTCCACCTCCGGCACCTCAAAATAGCCCTCCGCCGTTTCCGCATAATAGGGCATCCCCGCCTTGCCGAATACATCATCCAGCACACTGCTCCAATTCTTCATGGAGCGCAGCAGAATCGCAATATCCCCATACCGCAGGGGGCGATATGCGCCTGTTTTCTTATCCACAACCTGATAGCTGCTTTCCATCAGCGCGCGAATCCTTGCGGCAATCGCGGTCGCCTCCACCTGCCGTCTGTCCAGCTCTTTCAGTTCCTCCGAAAGCTCGGAATCCTCTGCCTCCGCTGTCGCAATCAGAAGAATCTCATTCTCGCCGCCGTGCGGCTCTGCGCAGTCGGGGAACGTCATTCCTGCATATAATGCCGCCGCATCATCGTATGCAATGTCCCCGAATTCCTTCTGCATGATCTGGCGAAAAATAAAATTCACGCCATCCAATATATTTTTACGGCTGCGGAAGTTCTTGGAAAGCACGATTTTCCGTTCCTTCTGCCCCTCCTCCGCAGGATACCGCTGATATTTCTCATTGAATAATTCGGGCATCGCCTGACGGAAGCGATAAATGCTCTGCTTCACATCGCCCACCATAAACCGATTATTCTCGCCGATGCTTTCGCCCGAAACTGCCGCCAGAATCGTTTCCTGCACTAAGTTACTGTCCTGATATTCGTCAATCATGATTTCATCATACCGCTGCCGCAGCTCTGCCGCCGCTTCTGTCGGCGTACCATCCTCGTTCACCAGGATCTCCAGTGCAAAATGCTCATAATCATGAAAATCTATCATATTCTTTTCCCGCTTTGCAGAAAAGCCGAACATCTTCCGCATTTTTTGCGGAAGTTCCTTTGCGACGTAGGAAAAGTAATTTACGCCGTATGCCATATCGGTATAAAAGCTGCGCTGTACCTCCGGCATGACGACCGCCATTTTCCGCTCGCGCGCATAGCGCTCGATGCCCGTCAGGCGCATCCAGCCGGTGCAGTTGTCGGAAAGCCCGTGCAGGAGATATAAAACCCGCGCGCGGCTGTTTGGAATGTCGTCCGGCAGCACAATGATGGCGCTTGTGTTCATGGTAAGCTGTTCAGAATAAAAATCCGCCCGTAAGATTGACATGATGCTCTTCCCCTTTTTTTGCGGGCCTTATGCCCGATGCTGTTTTTATTATTATATACCTGTCTGCATCGGTTGTCATGCCCTTTTCTATGAAAAGAGTCTGGGGACTGATGCTTTTTTGCTTTGGACTTGGAATGGCAGTGCTTTTCTTTGTTCCGGAGACTATATTTACGTTTTTCTTTGTGATCGGATGTCTGATCCTTGGATATAATCTGTTTTGCTGCTAATAAAGAAAGTGTTAT
>ERZ773192.3647-NODE-3647-length-11209-cov-7.019365_pt1 | contig 11209 bp, 9 predicted proteins | sample MGYA00581010_ERZ773192 | MGnify/ENA primary metagenome ERZ773192 (study PRJEB29015, sample SAMEA2737741) | human gut metagenome | biome: human gut; feature: human-associated habitat; material: faeces | place: China | collected 2012 ...
GCGGAGCTTTAGCGGAGTGCACGAGCCTTGCGTAAGCGAGGCTCAGACTCTCCCTGATCCCTTTGGTTGTCTCCCTCTTTCATATTGACAAGTGTACCCATTCGAATAGCGAACCCGAGAAGTGCTGTCCGACAAAAAGAACTATCGGTAGCTTGTTATCATAGATAAAAACTAAAAGATATAGTAGAAGTACATCAAATACAAGACTTTTTCTACAAGCTAAACTGTGTCTGTTTCAGGCACAGTTTTTATTTTTGCAGAAAAGCTCTTGACATTAGTCCGAAATCGGATTATAATATCTCTCAGTCCGATTTCGGACTTAACCATTTGCCGACAAGGAGAATCAGCTTGGATAACAAAAACAACAGGAAAAAGCTGTACGAATATAATAATGTACTGAAATCAATAGATGATTGCTACAGGAATATAGCAAAGCGCTACGGTTTTTCGGAAGCGACATTCTGGACACTGTACACACTGCGTATGGAGCCGGGCAACATAACGCAGAGCGATGTCTGCACCGTGCTGTATCAGCCTAAGCAGACAGTAAACTCCGCACTGAAAAAGCTCGAAAGCGAGGGGTATATAACTCTTACTCCGTCAGGTGCGCACACAAAGAATATCAGCCTTACAAAAAGCGGAACAAAGCTGTGCGAACAGACGGTAGATAAGGTGATAGAGGCAGAATGTGCCGCACTCGGCAATATGACAGATGAAGAAACCGAGAATATGACTGCTCTTATGAAGCTGTACAGCATACTTCTTAAAAGCCAGACGGCAAAAATATAAAGATACAAAAGGAGAACAAAGGGAAAATGAGCAAGATAAAACTTTCGGATCACTTTACAGCAGGACGGCTTTTCAGGTTTGTACTGCCGTCGGTGGCTATGATGGTGTTTATATCCATATACGGCGTTGTTGACGGCTTTTTCGTATCGAATTTTGCCGGCAAGACCTCTTTCGCATCTATCAATCTTATAATGCCGTTTGTAATGATACTCGGCGGTGTGGGCTTTATGGTCGGCACTGGCGGAACGGCGCTTGTTTCGCAGAAGCTCGGCGAGGGTGACGAAAAGACGGCAAAACGCTATTTCACGATGATGATAATGCTGACGGTGATACTCGGTGCGGCACTCACAACATTCGGCCTTATCTTTACCGAAAACGTTGCGGTATTCTTCGGCGCAACTCCCGAAATGCTCGGCGACTGTGTGCTTTACGGCAGAATAGTAATCTCCTTTACAACCGCTTTTATGCTCCAGAACGTATTCCAGAGCTTTTTTATCGCCGCCGAGAAGCCTAAACTCGGACTTATTTCAACTATTATGGCAGGCTGTACGAATATCATACTTGACGCTGTATTTGTAGGTCTTATGGGCTTTGGCGTTGCAGGTGCGGCATTTGCTACGGGCATCAGCGAATGTGTCGGCGGAATATTCCCTCTTATCTACTTTCTCCGTCCGAACTCAAGCATACTGCGTCTTACTAAGACAAGACTTGAGATAAGACCGCTTCTTCGTGCCTGTGCGAACGGTTCATCGGAGCTTATGTCGAGCATTTCCTCATCGGTCGTAAGTATAATCTACAACTTCCAGCTGATGAAATATATAGGCGAAAACGGCGTTTCGACCTTTGGCGTAATGATGTATGTGCAGTTTATTTTCATAGCGATATTTATCGGCTATTCTATCGGATGCGCACCCGTGATAGGCTTCAACTACGGAGCGCAGAACCGTTATGAGCTGAACAATATGCTCAAAAAGAGTCTTTGCTTTGCGGCGATAGCGGGAGTTACCCTTGTCGCATTGTCGGCGGTGCTTGCAAGCCCTCTCGCAAAGATATTTGTCGGCTATGACGCAGAGCTTTACGAGCAGACACGTCACGCTTTCAGGATATTCTCGCTGTGCTTTTTGCTTGCAGGCTTCAATATATTCACCTCATCGTTCTTCACCGCACTCGGAAACGGCGCTATCTCTGCGGCTGTGTCGTTTATGAGAACACTTATATTCCAGGTTTCAAGCATCCTTATACTGCCCCTTATTTTCGATGTTGACGGTATATGGATGGCGAATGTTGTGGCGGAATTTTTCGCTTTCCTGCTGTCGCTGATGTTCCTTATCATAAAGAGGAAGAAGTACGGATATTGGCAGAAGAATGTTGCTTTGTCGGTTGAACCTGAATCGGCAATGACAAACAAAAACGCAGATTAAGCGGTTATATAAAGAAATATAGAGCGGCGGCTCGGTAATGTTACCGGGCCGCCGATACTTTTATATCTGTTATCCGAACTTACTTCCTCCCATTCAGCCCGAACTTCCTTGTATACGCATCAAAGTCAACATAGCAGTGATCCATATCAACATCGCCGTCGATTCCGCTGATACTGCCCTCCCACGAATACTGCCACATAAAATATGTTCCGCTGTATGCAGGCTTGTCGGTGTCAACGTGAGCCACCCACACGGGATACTTTGAAAGCGCCGTCATATCAAGGTAGCTGTTGAAAAACGAAGCGTAGGAATATACGACAGGCAGATAGCCTGCGTTTGCTATCTCCTCGCAGAACGCTTCCGTCATTGCGGTGAGAGCCTGCTTTGAATAGCCGTTCTTTACATACCACTGATCCTCTATATCGAATACTACAGGGTAGCTTATCTCATAGCCGGAAATAAGGCTGAGTACGAATTTAGCCTCATCTCTCGCTTCTTCGACCGTTTCGGCATAGCAGTAGTGATACACTCCGGCAGGAATGCCGTTTTGCATAGCGCCTTTCATGTTTTCGTGGAAATATGTATCGCTTGTCATAGGGTAATCGTCGCTTATCCTGCCACGGCTTGAACGTATCATAGCAAAGTCGATGCCCGAACTTTTAACCTTTGCCCAGTCTATCGTGTCGCCCTGCGCCCACGAAACATCAATTCCCGTCAGTGCGTCTGTTGTATACAGCGATATAGTTTCGACAGACATTGCCGAGTTGTCATAGGCTCTGCGGTTGTCGGTGACACTGCCGTTTTTGCTGTTGGTGAACATACCCTTCAGCGTATATGAACAATCGTTCCCAAGCGTCATAGTGCCTGTGTTTATGACCTGTGCATTATTTCTTATCTCCAGCTTTCCGCCGATATTGCTTTTGGCATTGAAACGTGCAGTGCCTGTTACGCCTATCTCGCCGTAGGAGGTAAAGTCCGAATTCACATCAAGAGTGCCTGCAAATGCCGTCTGTGCCGTATCGGAAAGCAGTGTAACGCCCGACAGCGAAACCGCAGATCTTCCGCTCGCAGACATCGTACCGTCAATATCCAGAGCAGAACCGCCGTAGGTATTGAGCGTGCCGTTTATTATAAGCGATGAGCCGTTATCCGCAACAAGTCTGCCCTTTATATCAAGGGTAATACCGTATGGCACGGTAACGGATGTTCCGCTGAGCAGTACCATCACAGTACCTGCCGGTACAGTAAGGCTTTTGCTGAGTGTTATATTGCTTTTTATGTAATAGGTTCTGTCCGCCGCAAGCACGGAGGTGCCGTCCCAGGTGTAAGGGTCAGCCGCCGCCGCAACCGGAAGCGACACGGAACATAATATGAACAGTGCCGACAGAAAACCGGCGATTATCCGTTTTCTTAATTTCATTTGCTTTTCCTTTCGGATCATCTTAGCTGTTTTGTTTACCGGATACTTATCCAAGATAATTATGTCATATTCCGCACCGTTTGTCAATATTCACGGCGGTGCGACAATTCCCGCCGTTGCATTTTTCGTCATTCCTACAGTATCCCCCGTTCTTATTTGTACACAGTTACAATATATTAAGCACGATGCGTTATTGACAGTACCGTAAAAAAGGGTTATAATCTCTATATCTGCGGGCTTTGCCCGAACAAAACGAAACAATGTTGTACGGTAGAATATATGAACAAATATGTAAGAAATATGACGCAGGGAAGTGAGCTTAAGCACATACTTATGTTCACTCTGCCCTTGCTTGCGGGAAATCTGTTCCAGCAGTTTTATAATATAGTCGATTCGGTAATAGTCGGACGTTATCTCGGTCACGAGGCACTGGCGGCGGTCGGTGCGACAGGCTCGATAACGTTTCTGTTTTACACGCTGTGCAACGGACTTTCGGCAGGTGCGGGAATACTGATAGCGCAGAGCTTCGGCGCAGGACGGCACGACGATGTAAAGCGTTTTATCGCAAACTCGGCTTATGCGCTAGGCTTTGTAGGGCTGGGGCTGACGATTATTTCGGTAGCCTTTGCGCATCTTCTTTTGCAGATGCTCGACACTCCGCAGAACATACTCGCAAACGCTGCGGACTATATGCGTACAGCCTGTGCAGGAACGATCGCGGTAGCAGGCTACAACTGGATAAACTCGGTGCTTCGTGCGCTCGGGGATTCAAAAACTCCGCTGTATTTTCTTATTGTCGCAAGTATACTGAATGTAGGACTTGACCTGCTTTTTGTAATGGTATTCGGTATGGGGGTAGTCGGTGCGGCGCTCGCTACAGTTATCGCACAGGGAGTTTCCGCTGTCGGAAGTATTTTGTTTGCGGTAAAGAAAAACGAATATTTCCGGCTGAAAAGAGAGCATCTCAGGCTTCGCAGGAAGCAGTTTGTACGTTGTATGAAAACGGGTACTCCCATAGCTTTGCAGAATGCGCTTGTTTCCGTGTCGATGATTTCACTTCAGAAGACCGCAAACTCATTCGGAGATATAGTAGTTGCCGCATACACTGCGACAATGCGTGTCGAACAGCTTATACAACAGCCCTTCAATTCGCTCGGTACGGCACTTTCGACCTTTGCCGGTCAGAATGTCGGAGCGGCAAAGCCGGACAGGGTGGTTAAAGGCTATCACCGTTCAATGCTTATATCGACCGCTTTCGGTTTGCTGATGCTCGGTGTATTCGCTTTTACAAGCAGATATATAGTCGGCTTCTTCGTTACCGAAGAACAGGTTATAGATATAGGCGCAAAGGCGCTTTTGCTGTCTGCCTGCTTCTATGTTCCGCTGGGCTTCATCCACACGACAAGAGGACTTTTAAACGGTGCGGGCGATGTAGGATTTGCATTTCTGAACGGACTTGCCGAGGTAGTCGGAAGAATAGGCTTTGCGGCAATACTTGTTAATATACCCGGAGTGGGAATGTGGGCGGTATGGACAACGACCTGTCTTACCTGGGTGCTGACAGCTGTAATGTGTCTTATCAGATATAAGGGCGGCAAATGGCGGAAAAAATGTCTTGTTGATATCGAGTCCGCAGAAACGGAGGTAATTCATGCTGAGCAATAAAACGCAAACCGAAAAAAGCGAAACGTTTCTGCTGGCGCACGCATTGTTATTGTTTGTGCTGTCACTGCTTGTCGGGGTGCAGGGCGTATTCGAGATAATCGACTATATGCCGCACATTATATCGGCAGGCTGTATAAACTGCGGAGCGTATGTGGCATCTATACCGTCTACTCTTATAATGTATCTGTGGTTTTCTGTTTCTGTAGCGGTCTTTTATTACAGGGAAAGCAGAAAAATGTTCACCCTTATCCCCTATGTGTGCATTATAGGCGTAGCGCCGAGCCTTGTGTATGACTTGTCGTTCATATCGGAAAACGGCTTTGTTTCCGGCGGAGAATATAATGTAACGCTGTATCTTGTTATGGATATATTTCTTCTTCTGGACTCGATAGTTATGATACAGCTTGTGCGAGGTACAATGAGCAGAAAAGCCGCTATGATATGTCCTGCGATATATCTTATTATGGGGCTTATATACTTTTCGAGTGTTTTCGTTTTTTACGGCTCGGTCGAAAGAACTAATTTTATGGGATATTATTTCTGCAACAGCGTGACGAATATCGTATTTTCGCTGTCGCTGTTCCGTTTTGTAGATGTATTGTATCCCGCAAGGAAAAAAGGAGCAGAAGATGGAGAATAAGTACATAGCGCTTACATTTGACGACGGACCGAACACGGTCACGACCCCGCAGGTGCTTGAAATGCTGAAAAAGCATAATGTTACGGGCAGCTTTTTCCTTGTAGGCGATAACATAAACGAGGAAAGCGCAAGAATAGCCCGTGAATGCTTTGATTACGGCTGTGAGATATGCAACCACAGCAGGACGCACAGTGCGATGCCTCAGCAGACAAGCGAAGAAATAAAGGCAGAAATTGAATACACGAACGACAAAATAAAGCAGATAACAGGCGGTATCGCCCCGAAATTTTTCCGTCCGCCGTATATTGCGCTTTGCGACAGTATGTATGACGATATACCGCTGACATTTATCTGCGGAAACGGTGCGGAGGACTGGCTTGACGAAATATCCGCAGAAGAACGCAGTAAGCGTATAATCGCTCAGGCGCAAAACGGTATGATAATACTTCTTCACGATATGGAGGGCAATTTCCGCACGGTACAGGCGCTCGATACGATAATACCGGAGCTTAAAAGGCAGGGATATACTTTTGTGACGGTAAGCGATCTTTTCGCAAAGTGCAATGTAACGCCCCGAAAAAGAGTGATATATTCAAATGTGCTGACAGACTAAAAAAATTTACGTCAAGCTACTTGACAACCCCATTTTAATATGATATAATAATCACGCTGTTCTAAAGACAGCAGGTCGGTTTACCGCTAACGAGCTTATGCTCACCTGCCGAGGAATGGGAAGAATACTGAATTTTCTGCCCTTTTCTGTCTTACAGAGGAGGGCATTTTTATTAAATGTTTTTCCTTTTTACGAACAGTAAATCACGAAAGGAGAAAACAATATGCCTAGTGAGAAAGTTTTACAGGTAAAGCAGAATTACGTTGCTGAACTCGCTGAAAAGCTCAAGAAGTCCGCTTGCGGTGTGCTCGTTGATTACAGCGGTATCACAGTTGCCGATGACACAGTTCTGAGAAAGGAACTTCGTGAGGCAGGTATCGACTACTTCGTAGTTAAGAACACTCTTTTAAAGCGTGCAGCTGAGATGGCAGGCGTTGAGGGTATTGAGGATGTTCTCGAAGGAACAACAGCTCTCGCACTCGCAGAGGAAGACATCGTAACTGCTCCTAAGATCCTGTACAAGCAGGAAGAAGCAAGCAACGGATCATTCTCAATCAAGAAGGGATTCGTTGACGGTAAGGGCATCAGCAAGGACGAAGTTGTTGCATACGCAAAGCTTCCTACAAAGGAAACACTGCTTGCACAGCTGGTATTTATGCTTCAGTCCCCTATCCAGAAGCTCGCTATCGCAGTAAGCGAAATCGAGAAGAAGCAGTCCGAATCAGCAGAATAATTTCTGTACGGACGAAATCGGCGGCATAAACCTGCCGTAACACAAACAATGAAAACATATTAACGGAGGATAATTAAAATGGCTTCAGAGAAAATTTTAGCTATGATTGAAGAAGTAAAGGGCTTATCAGTATTAGAGCTCAACGAGCTCGTTAAGGCTCTCGAAGAAGAATTCGGTGTATCTGCAGCAGCAGTTGCAGTAGCAGGCCCCGCAGCAGGCGGCGCAGCAGCAGCTGAAGAAAAGACAGAATTTGACGTAGTTCTCGCATCATTCGGTGATGCTAAGATGGCTGTTATCAAGGCAGTTAAGGACGTTTGCGGTCTTGGTCTTAAGGAAGCTAAGGAGCTCGTTGAAGCTGCTCCTAAGGCTATCAAGGAAGGCGCTTCTAAGGCTGAAGCTGAGGAAATCAAGGCTAAGCTCGAAGAGGCTGGCGCTAAGATCGAACTCAAGTAAGTTCTGCGCTGAATACGCTTTTTCAAAGGACGGGTTCTGCCCGTCCTTTTTTGTATTCAAAGAAGTTCTTTTCCGGCAGTCCTGCAGACTGCCGATAAACCCACGCACCGCAAAATTCATATAAAATAATCTTACACAAATTAAAAACCGGACAAGTAAAAGAAATTTTGCTTACAGTGCTGACCGCTCCTCAACGTACCTTTGTACGCCTGTCGAAGCGGTTTAATTGTCTGCTTCTTTCTTATAGTCAACATTTATTTTGCATTTTTTCAAAAGTAATGGACAAAACACCCCTCCCGGTTGTATTATAGGTTAAGAGAGAAAAAACTCAGGGGGAACGATTTATGACGTCAGATTATTCTTCCGAGAGCATAAGAGAGCTTTATGAACGCAATTTCGACACTCTCTACAGGGTGTGCTATATGTATATGAAAAATATACAGGATACGGAAGACGCTGTACATAACGCTTTTCTGAAAGCAATCGAAACAAGAAAAAAGTTTGAAAGCGAAAAGCATGAGCGGGCATGGCTTATCCGTGTTGCTTCAAATATCTGCAAAAATATGCTGAAATCAGCAAACCGCAAAAACGAGCCTTTATCGGATAATATTCCCGACAGCAATATAAGCAATGAAGCAAAAGAGCTTCTGAGCGAGCTTTCCAAACTTCCCGACAAGCTGAAAATACCCGTGTATCTGTTCTATTATGACGGATACTCGAGCGATGAAATAGGACAAATACTGAACATCAGCTCTTCCGCTGTTCGTTCAAGGTTGCAAAAAGCCAGAGAACAGCTCAGGAATGTCCTAGGCGATGAAAGGAGTGTTGAATAATGACAGTAAAACAGGCACTTGACGAGATAAACGCCACGCCCGAGCAGAAGAAAAACGGACTCGACCGTCTTATAAACGAGGCTAAACCTGCCGCAGATTTCAAAAGGCAGATAAAGCGCTATGTAGCTACTGCCGCAGCGGCTGTAATAACTGTAGGAACGGCGGCTGTAGGCATTCACTTTGCAATGCTTAATAATCAGGGCGGACCTATAAACGTATCAATAGGCGACAACAGTGCCGCCGACAGTGTTATTACACCCTCGGAAAACACAAAGTTACATTCCGAAAAGAGCGGAATGACTTTTGTTGATGATAAGACATTCTGGGCACAGCTCGGAAAAATAACTTATCGCAGGATAGATAATACACCCACCATAGATACTGCACAAATCAATGCGGCTGATGATTTTGACAGTCTTTTCTGCACGGATAAGCAGGTTCAGAGCGAAATACTTGATCTGTTTGATAATGCAATTGACATTACGAATAAATATATTATTTTTCCCAATATTAACGAGGCAGTCGGCATATCATCGGATATGAGTGCGCAGGAAATTGAAAAGTTCAAAAACAACAGTGCCAACTGCTTTACAGGCACAGTTTCTTATGATAACAGAGATGCACGTTTTTATTATGCCGATAAAGCGTATTTCGGGTTTGACACCACAGAGGAATTTATCAACGCTGTATCACAGGTATACACAGGGGGTAACTCGGATGAATTTGAAAAATATTTTTTTGAGTACTGTCCCGATTATATCCAGCCGGCGGATGAAAATAACACAAAATCAAAGTTCGGCATAAATATAGACAAAGAGTTTCCTATAACAGAAGCTTACTCGGCGCATACGCAGTATTGCACGGCATTTTATACCGACGACAGCCATAATTCTTTGATTTTGTTATCGCTTACCGCAAAAGACGGCGATAACGACAGCAAAACGTTTGAGCTTGAATATATATCCATGAAGTATGTTGACGGAAAACTCCGTATAGTAGTTTCACCTTATAACACTATTTTTATGAGTTCAATCTGCTTCAGCAATTATATGTTCAATTTCGGAATTGAAGACCAGATAGGAACAGACGCGAAAACCGTTGACATAACCTCTGTGGCGGATGACAGTGACAGCTTATCTCAGCCCGAAGAAACCAAAGCAGGAACAACAGTTTCCGCAACTTCAACAGCATCGCAGACAACCGCAATAACAACCACCACAACCACGACAACCACCCTAACCACGACAACCACCCTAACCACGACAACTACAGCAACATCAAAAGCACCGACAACATCGACCACTCCAAGACCTGCCCCCGCACCGTCGGACACGGCAAAAAATGTTACTCTCAGAATGAAAGGCAGTGCCGCCTATCTCGATAAGGGTATGCTGTTCTATTATAAGGTCGACAAGGCATTCCTTACAAACAACGAAGTTATAAAAATAGAAGAACTCAAAATTTCGGAAGTGCCGTATATCAATACAAACGGCAGCGATTACACCTTCAAGAGCCTTGATTACGGCACATACGTTATAGGCGGTCCTATGATGAAGCCTACCGGCGACAACGGCTTTACGGTATTCACCGTAACCGAAAAGAGCAGTAACAGCGTTATAAATGTAGATTTGACTAACGGCACACTCTCCGCCGGAAAATTTGAGGTCGTAGGCGAAACAAGCGATTTCACCCTGTCAGACCTTGCGGATATGTATTATGAAAGCATGGAAGTCAACGGTAAGAAATATGAGCTTTGCGACACAGATACCACGGACGGATGGTTTACGGGAGCTGTGATAGAGGACTACGGCAAGGGCGAGGACGGTTGTGTAAGAAAAATCTATGCAAACGGAAACGGCAACACCCTGCATTTCAGAATAAATAACAAGGATTATTACAACATATCCGATGTTATTTACCGTGAAGTGTCGTTCAGCAATGGCGATAAAACCATAAAATGCACAAAACCGTATGTCAACGCAGAAGAATTTAGAAAAGTGACCGGCGAATATGCTGAGGATTCCGTAATAACGGTCACTCAGCCTGTAACAAGAGATAATTACGACAAATTCGGTTATATTTCAATAGACCCGCATAAAGAAAGCTGCTTTATTACTGACAATAACAACAAGCCGCTGAAAAATAAGACCTTATCCCTTACATATCTCGATGAGCTTGATATTGCCGATATAAAGAGCGGAAAGGCGGTATCAAAAACAAACAAATACGACAGAATGTTTGATATTATCAGTACGACCGGAAACGGAGCAGTATATACGTCTATGATACAGAAAGAAACCGGCACGACAAATATATATTACGGTTATGTCGGAGCATACGTCTGGAACGATGACACAGATGTAGATCCCAATGACGATAACAACACAATTCTGCTGTACCGGGTATCATCGGACGGCTTTAAGTATATCGGCACCTGCAAATACGGATTGATCAAATAATATATCCCTATAAGCCGAGCCGCAGTAAAATCAAAGCCTGAAGCTGATCTGATTTTCCTGCAGTATTAAGCAGAGAATTTCAATGCTCCCCGAGACCGCTGTTCAAAAGAACAGCGGTCACAGACTGCCGATAAACCCACGCACCGCAAAAATGCAGATAAATTATCTGATACAAAATTAAAA
>ERZ773192.3652-NODE-3652-length-11198-cov-3.126268_pt1 | contig 11198 bp, 10 predicted proteins | sample MGYA00581010_ERZ773192 | MGnify/ENA primary metagenome ERZ773192 (study PRJEB29015, sample SAMEA2737741) | human gut metagenome | biome: human gut; feature: human-associated habitat; material: faeces | place: China | collected 2012 ...
CCGTGACCATCAGCGGCACGGCCTGACGCTGCATGTTTGCGCCCATCAGCGCACGGTTCGCGTCGTCGTTTTCCAGGAAGGGAATCAATGCAGTCGCAACGGATACCATCTGCTTGGGCGAAACGTCCATCAGCTGTACCTGTTTTCTGTCTACCTCGATGATTTCCTCTTTGCGTCTACCGGAAACCTTCTTATGCACAAAATGTCCCTCTTCATCCAGAGGCTCATTCGCCTGTGCTACGTTGTAGATTTCTTCCTCGTCCGCAGTCACATAGATAAATTCATCTGTAACAACGGGCTCCTCACCGCTCTGGTCAACCTTTCTGTAGGGTGCCTCAATGAAGCCGTATTCATTGATGCGTGCGAAGGTTGCCAATGTATTGATCAGACCGATGTTCGGGCCTTCTGGTGTCTCAATGGGGCACATTCTACCGTAATGAGAATGGTGAACGTCACGCACCTCGAAGCCGGCTCTGTCTCTGGACAGACCGCCGGGGCCCAGTGCGGAAAGTCTTCTCTTGTGTGTCAGCTCGGACAGAGGGTTATTCTGGTCCATGAACTGAGACAGCTGAGAGCTGCCGAAGAATTCCTTGATTGCCGCTGTAACAGGGCGCACGTTAATCAGTGCCTGTGGTGTTACCACAGCCAGATCCTGTGTTGTCATTCTTTCGCGCACCACACGCTCCATTCTGGACAGACCGATGCGGAACTGGTTCTGCAGCAGCTCGCCAACGGAACGGATACGTCTGTTGCCCAGATGGTCGATATCGTCCACATTGCCATAGCCGTAATCCAGATGGATCACATAGTTAATGGATGCAAAAATATCTTCCAATGTAATATGCTTCGGCAGCAGCTCATGGATGTTTTCCTTGATTGCCGCCTTCATTTCCTCTGCGGTTGCGTTTTCCTCCAGCAGCTTTGCCAGCATAGGATAGTAAACTCTTTCCTTGATGCCGAATTCCTCTGCCGTCAGTCCAAATTCCTCCAGGTAGCCGTCAATCTTAACGGTCTGGTTGCTCAGGATTTTTACCTTCTTTTCTTCCGCCATGATATACAGATAGCCTGCGCCGCTGTCCTGAATCCGGTCGCACAGCTCCAGTGTCAGAACTGCGCCTTCCTCTGCGATAACCTCACCTGTCATGGGGTCAACCACGTTTTCCGCCAGAACTGCATCGCGGATACGGTTTCTCAGCGCCAGCTTTTTGTTGAATTTATAACGACCAACCTTCGCCAGGTCATATCTCTTGGGATCAAAGAGCATGCCATTCAGCAGAGAAGCGGAGCTTTCTACTGTAGGGGGCTCGCCGGGACGCAGCTTTTTGTAAATCTCAATCAGACCTTCTTCATAGGATTTTGCAACGTCCTTTTCCAGTGTTGCCAGAATCTTAGGCTCCTCGCCAAACAATTCAATGATTTCCGCGTCGGAGCCAACGCCCATCGCACGAATCAGAACAGATACAGGCACCTTTCTGGTTCTGTCAACTCTTACATAAAATACGTCGTTGGAATCTGTTTCATATTCCAGCCAAGCACCTCTGTTGGGGATGACTGTGGAGGAAAGCAGCTTCTTGCCGACCTTATCAAATTCAGATGCGTAATAGATACCGGGAGAACGAACCAGCTGGCTGACAATAACACGTTCCGCACCATTGATGATGAAGGTACCTGTTTCTGTCATCAGAGGAAAATCACCCATAAAGATTTCCTGTTCTTTCAATTCATCCAGTTCTCTATTGTAGAGTCTTGCCTTCACACGCAGGGAAGCGGCATAGGTCGCGTCTCTTTCTCTGCATTCTTCAATAGAGTATTTGGGTTCGGAATCCAAAGAAAAATCAATAAATTCCAGTATCAGATTGCCGCTGAAGTCTGTAATGGGGGAGATATCCTCAAATACTTCCTTCAGACCTTCGTCCAAAAACCACTGATAGCTGTTCTTCTGCACCTCAATCAGGTTCGGCATTTCCAGAACTTCGTTGATTTTGGAATAACTGATTCTGGTTGTGTCGCCCGAACGGAGCGCACGAATTCTGTTTTTTTCCATCTTGTCACCTCTCGTAATCTAAACTGCACCGACAAAATCGCCGCCGTGAAGCGGAGCAAAGAGACCGTTTCGTCTCTTCATTTCTTTTTTTACCCATAAAAACGGTTCGTCTGCATCCCTTTACACAAAAATTTAGAATTTCTTAAACAAAGCAAGACCTTTGCCTGCCCTTCCTTTGATCAGAAGTCATGACAAAAGCCTGTTTTATTCAAAAAATTCTATTCCTACCGTTGCAAAACTCACACCGAAGTGCGCCGTTTTTATATAATCTGAACAAAAACCACATCTCTTTCCGCATTTTACAGGGCATTTTGCCTGTAAAAGCTGCCAATTTCAAAACTTTCTGTTGAAATTTGTTTCCCCCTGTGCTATACTCAATAGCAACATGGGTTGATGTGCGTATCTGCTAATGTGGAAATTATTTTACCACGCTTAGCGCCGCCTGTCAAGCCTTTTTTTGTGCCTTTCCCCTTGGAATCAGGGGTTTTCCCCCTTCTCGCCCTCCCTTGGGGCATCCCCCTTTCGGGAAGAAATCCCCTCCCCTCTACAGGCAGTTTTCCCTCTCGTTTTCCCTCTTTTCAGTGATGTTTGACACTTGATTTTCTGTCGAAATTCCAATTTCACTAAAATAAACATGACTTTCTCCAGAAATTTCATAAGATATTTTTTGTTTTTCCATTTCAAATTTTTGCATTTTTGTGAATTATTTTTGCACTTTTTTCAGTACAATCAAACCTTCCTTTACTTCTCCCCCTTTTCCTGTTAAACTGAATGATATGATTTTCTACAGAAAGAAGGAGATTTCTTGAAACAGAATTACCAACTCGTGCTGGAGAAAACCCTCAAGGCTCTACAGGCAGAGGACAAACGCCCATCTCTGCTGCTGCATAGCTGCTGCGGACCCTGCTCCTCCTATGTCATGGAATATCTGGCACAGTATTTTGATATCACCATCTTCTATTATAATCCCAACATTTCCCCTGCGGCGGAATTTCAGTTTCGCGCAGAGGAACAGCAACGGCTGATTCGGGAAATGGATCTCGGCGTGTCCTTCCTCCTCGGAAAATATGAGCCGGAGCGCTTCTTTTCCTTGGCAAAGGGACACGAAGCGGAACCGGAGGGCGGCGAACGCTGCTTCAAGTGCTATCGTCTGCGTCTGGAGGAAGCGGCAAGAGCTGCTAAGGCAGGCGGCTTTTCTTATTTTACCACCACCCTTTCCATCAGTCCCCACAAAAACGCGCAGGTCTTAAATGAATTGGGAAAGGAAATTTCCGATGCCTTCGGCGTTCCCTATCTTTATTCCGATTTCAAAAAGAAAAACGGCTATCGTCGCTCCTGCGAATTATCCACAGAATATCATCTTTATCGACAGGATTACTGCGGCTGTCCCTTCTCCAAAGCAGAGGCAGAGGAACGCAAACGCCGCGCACAAGCCTGAGCCACGCATACAAAAGAAAGGAAGTCTTGAAATGTCACAAAAAAATAAAGGGGTCTGCTGTATCCTGCTTTCCTCCTTCTCCTTCGCGCTGATGAATTTATTCGTCCACCTTTCCGGAGATTTGCCCTCTGTCCAGAAAAGCTTTTTCCGTAATTTCGTTGCAATGCTTTTCGCCCTGTTTATCCTCCTGAAGGAACGCCCCACAATCAGGCTGGATGGAAATTCCAAGAAATATCTTTTCCTCCGCTCCTTCTGCGGTACAGTCGGCATCCTGTGCAATTTCTACGCGGTTGATCATCTCGTTCTCGCGGATGCGTCCATGCTGAATAAGATGTCCCCGTTTTTCGCCATCCTTTTCGGCATCCTTATCCTAAAGGAAAGAATCAATCTCTTTCAGGGTCTTTGTGTGGTTGCCGCTTTTATCGGTACGCTGTTCGTCATCAAGCCTACCCCCTCCAATCTGACATGCTTCCCTGCATTGATTGGTCTGCTTGGCGGCTTGGGTGCCGGCATTGCCTATACCTGTGTACGTGCCTTGGGTACGCAGGGTGTAAAAGGGTCGTTCATCGTGTTCTTTTTCTCCGCATTTTCCTGCGTTGTCACCCTGCCCTATCTCATTTTCCGCTATCACCCCATGACATTGCAGCAGTTCGGCATTCTCCTGCTTGCAGGACTTGCGGCGGCAGGCGGTCAGTTCACCATCACCGCAGCCTACACCTACGCCCCCGCCAGAGAAATTTCCGTATACGACTATAGCCAAATTATCTTTTCGGCAATTCTCGGCTATTTCATCTTCGGTCAGGTTTCCGATGTCCTCAGCTGGATTGGCTACATCATCATCACCTCGACAGCCGTTGCCATGTTCCTGCGCAACAATAGAACGCATCATCCCGAACAGGCTCAAACCAAAAGGGTACTATAATCAAATAAAAGGAGATTTTTATGCTATTGGAATCTGTTTTTGAAACACTCAGAAGAATCGAAAATGAACGCCTGCAGCTCCCGATTTTCTACGAAAGCCCCATAGCCCTGCGCTTTGAAACAGGTGACCCTTCTCTGGATATTTTTCTGGATAAAACGCACCTCAATCCGAAGTATCTGCGGAGTGCCTTCTGGCGCGTTTCCTTTTTATATGAAAAAATCGCGCCCTTTGATACACTCCTCTGGGTACTGTATCGCACGCCGGATTTGGAAACAGATGTCACCGCCATCATCGACCGCTTCTGCACGCTCACGCATCTGCCCTCTCCCGCCGAGGTCTATCAGCAGGAGGTCACAACGGCGGATGAGGAACCTATGACGCGCATTTTCCTTCTTTGGGATATGAAGCAAACGCCTCCCCTCATTGCCCCCTTGCTAAAAGGCATTTTGTCTGCCGATTTCAAGGGCTTTCGGGAGCTTTCCTCTGCCGTTTTCTTCTTCGATACCGAAAGACATCTTCTCTTTCATCCCTATGATGACAGGGGTGCAGATGTCGTTGCGGCACAAACCGAAACCATCCGCTTTCTCTATCAGGATTGCAAAAATTGGCTTTTGTCCTATGATTTCGAGCGCATGAAAGCCATCTTTGAAGCATAAAAAGGAGCGAACTCCATGCTTTCGGGCTTTGGAGCTCGCTCTTTTCTCATTTCTCTGCCATGTCAATCAATTCCTGCAAGGTATATATCTTCGTTTCATTCCCAAAATCAATTTTGATGTTATATTCCTGCAAATCAACCTTTTCTCGGTCGCCAATCGCCACCGTTGTTGCACTATCCCCCTCTTGGAACATCACAATGCCGGTTGTTGTTTCATTCCCATTCGTTATGGTTACGCTGTTTTCATCCGGCACCTCTACCTTTGCTAAGCCGCCGTCCTTCAGCTGCATTTCCATTCTCTCACCGCTGCCAACCGTCAGCACCTTCAAATTCATTCCCCAGCAATACTCCTTCGATGCCTGCTCCTCTGTGGGCAGTCGCCAAACATTTCTCAGCGAAATCGATGCAACCTCGGAATCATAAAAAGAACCAACATTCGTCAGACCGCCCTTCTCCACCGAAAAATTCAGATAAAGCATGTCGCCCTCCAGCTTCGGCTCCATCGTAATCTCCTGTGGGTTGATGGCAAACCCCCTCGCAAACGCCTTGTATCCAAAGCCGCCCACGCCAATGCAAATCACAACCGCCATGGCAACCGCCCTTCTCATTCTGCGGTTAAACTTCCGGAACGGATTGATTTTCTGTCCCTCCTTTTCCTCCTTCGTCTGCATCTCCTCCTGCATTTGCTCCAAAATTTCCTTGCAGGGCGCACATTCCGCAACGTGTGCCGTAATCTCCCGATTGCTTTCCTCGCTCGTCAAGCCGTCCACATAGCTTGGCAGCAAGTCTCTGATAATTTCACATTTCATCTCTGCCGACCTCCTTTATAATTCTCTGCTTTGCACGGTAAAAGGTAACTCTCGCCCAGTTTTCATTTCTGCCGCAAATTTCCCCAATCTCCTTAAAGGAAAATCCACCCGTAATCCGCAGCAGAAAAACCTCCTTCCCGTTCTCCTCCAAAATATGTACCGCCTTCATCACTTCCAGCGTCTGCTCCCTTCTGCAATAACTACTCTCCACGCCATCCTCAGCACCGCTCTCCTGCAAAGGCTCCGTTTTTCTTCTTTTCCGTTTGTCCAATTCCTGATACCAGATGTGCTTCGCAATTTGGCAAAGCCATGTGGAAACCTTGCAACTTCCATCGTATCTCCCTGAAGAACGAATTGCCCGATAAAAGGTTTCCTGCGTCAATTCCTCTGCAAGGTCTGCATTGCCGCAAAGGCTCATCAAATATTTGAATACAAACGTGCTATATTCTTCAAAATCCTTTTCGGGCTGAAACATCCACTCGCCTCCCTTCTCATCATTTACCTATATATCCGTTTGCAGCAGATTTCGTTACACACATTTCCCGATTTTTTTAAAATAAAAAGAACCTCAGCCCCCTCAATACATGATGCAAGCTGAGATTCCTGGGATTCTTTTTATTCCAAAAACAGGAAAAGGGACGGATTTCTCCGTCCCTTCCGAGTATTTTGCTTATCGTCTTTGTGTAATCGAACGCAAATTTTTCAAATTAGGTTAAATTATACCAGACCCTGAGCCATCATTGCAGCTGCAACTTTCTTGAAGCCTGCGATGTTAGCACCAGCAACCAGGTTGTAGCCCAAACCAGCGCCTTCTGCTGCTTCTACAGAAATCTTGTGGATGTTCTTCATGATACCAACCAGTTTAGCGTCAACTTCTGCGCCATCCCAGCTATATCTCATGGAGTTCTGAGCCATTTCCAGAGCGGAAACTGCTACACCACCAGCGTTAACTGCTTTAGAAGGAGCAACGATCATGCCGGGTTCTGCCATTGCACGAGCCAGACCTTCGTTTGTTGTAGGCATGTTAGCTACTTCGATGTAGTATTTTGTGCCGTTAGCGATGATCTGTTCGATTTCGGGAACGTCCAGTTCGTTCTGGTAAGCTGCGGGCATGCAGATATCTACTTTCTGGCCCCAAGGTTTCTGTTTAGGGAAGAATTCGCAACCGAACTTGTCAGCGTAGTCCTGAGCACGGTTTCTGCCGGAGCTTCTCATTTCCAGCATGTAGTTGAATTTTTCTTCTGTTGTGATACCTTCGGGATCGTAGCAGTAGCCGTCGGGACCGGACAGAGTAACAACCTTACCACCCAGCTGAGCAACCTTCATAGCAATACCCCATGCTACGTTACCGAAACCGGACATAGCAACTGTCTTGCCTTCGAATGTGTCGCCGCAGTGTGTCAGAACTTCGTTTGTATAGTATGTAGCACCGTAGCCTGTTGCTTCGGGTCTGAACAGAGAACCGCCGTATTCCAGACCTTTACCTGTCAGTACGCCATTTTCCCAGCAGCCTTTGATTCTCTTGTACTGACCATACAGGAAGCCGATTTCTCTGCCGCCTACGCCGATGTCACCAGCGGGAACGTCAACGTCGGGACCGATGTGTCTGTAAAGTTCTGTCATGAATGCCTGGCAGAATCTCATGATTTCCATATCGGATTTGCCGTTAGGGTCGAAGTCGGAACCACCCTTACCGCCGCCGATAGGCAGACCTGTCAGGGAGTTTTTGAAGATCTGTTCAAAGCCCAGGAATTTAACAACGCCGGAGTATACGTTGGGAGCGAAACGCAGACCGCCCTTGTAAGGCCCGATTGCAGAGCTGAACTGTACTCTGAAACCTCTGTTTACGTTTACCTTACCAGCATCGTCTACCCATGTAACTCTGAAGGATACCTGTCTTTCAGGTTCTACCAGTCTTTCCAGCAGACCCATTTTTTCATATTCGGGGTGCAGTTCTACTTCTTTTTCGATAGAAGCGAAAACTTCTTCTACTGTCTGGATGAATTCAGGTTCATGTGCGTCACGTCTTTTAACCTGTTCGATTACGCGTTCAATATAAGCGTTCATAACTCTTTGACCTCCTATTGTTTATACAATAACAATTAGTATTTTTCCGCACGGTTAAAATGCGGTTCTGCCCCATGCGGTTAGGGCAAAATGAAGAGAAAGCTCCGAGGAGAACTGCTGCTTTTGTGTAGCATAACAAATCCTCTTGCCTCTTTCCGAAAATATTATAACACATATTTTAAACTTGTGTAGTATTTTTTTCAATTTTTGGGATAATTTTTACACAAATTTTGACCCGAAAAATTATGCAAAAAAACGTTTCTTTTATTTTTCCGTCATATATTCCAACGAATTTCCATTATTTTGTCTTTCTTTTCAGCAGTTCGCACCGATTTCACAAAAAAACTGCATTTTCATCCATACAACACCGGCTTTTTGTCATGCTCTGTCCCATAAAAAATTGTTATTTATCTGTCACGATTGTACTTTATTTCAGTCATAGTCCCTTCTCCAAAAGAAAAACACCTGTATTTCAACAGGTGTTTGATGGTATCCGCAAAGCTGATGCTCAGATCGAAATCCTGATTTCGCCTTAAGATTCCGTTTTCTTTTTGAACAGTCCGCCGATGTCAAATCCGTGCTTTTCCTTCTGCTCCTCATCGCCGCCTTCAGAAATAAATTCGATATAACGGCCCGTACCGATGGCAACGCAGCTGACCGCATCCTCCGCAACCATCGCGTGAATGCCCGTTCTGCTCTGAATCAGCTTATCCAGACCATACAGCAGGCTGCCGCCGCCCGTCATAACAATCCCTCTTTCGTAGATATCCGCCGCCAGTTCAGGGGGTGTTTTCTCCAGAACGCCATGCACCGCCTCCGCGATTGCCGCAACGGATTCCTGCAATGCCTCCAGCATTTCGTCCGAGGTTACGGTAAAATTCTTCGGCAGTCCCGTAATCAGATTTCTGCCGCGCACATCCATGCTCACCGGAATGGTACGCTCAAATGCCGTACCGATTTTAATTTTCAAATCCTCCGCCGTTCTTTCGCCAATCAGCACATTGTGCTTCTTTCTGATGTAGCGAATGATGGCATCGTCAAAATTATCCCCCGCAATCTTCAGGGAATAGCTGACTACCGTTCCCCCAAGGGAAATCACCGCGATATCCGTTGTGCCGCCGCCGATGTCCACCACCATACTGCCGCACGCACGGGAAATATCAATCCCCGAACCAATCGCCGCCGCAATCGGCTCTTCAATAATATGTACCCTTCTTGCGCCTGCCTGTCTGGTTGCATCCTCAACGGCTCTTTTTTCCACTTCTGTTACGCTGCTTGGTACGCAGACCGCAATGGTCGGCTTCACGAAGGAACGCTTTCCCATCGCCTTTTCAATAAAATACTGCAGCATTTTTTCCGTTACCTCATAATTTGAAATAACGCCTTCACGCAAAGGACGAATCGCAACGATATTGCCGGGAGTTCTCCCCAGCATACGTCTCGCTTCCTCACCCACAGCTAAAATCGTATTGGTGTCTTTATCGATGGCAACCACAGAGGGTTCCCGAATCACGATGCCCTGCCCCTTAATATATACCAGAACAGTGGCAGTACCCAGGTCAATGCCGATATTCTCGCCAAAACTCATAAAATTAAACATACCGCCGCTCCTTTGTTCTTTCCGTCAAAAATTTTTTCTATGTCTTTTCAGTATACTGGAATCTTGCGCTCTTGAAAAGCCCCGTTTATAGAAAAACAACATTTTTCTTCTATATGAATCGGAATCTGCGTTATTTTTCCTTATTTCAGCTGTTCTTCCATCATCTGCAGACCCTTTTGCAGCTGCGTATCCTGCTCTGCGGGGATCTCTGTCAGCGGTGTGCTGCTGTATGCTTCGGGCAGCTCCACCTTTTCATCCGGTTCAATGCCAACCCCATGGATAGAGGTCCCGTTCGGCGTATAGTATTTCTGTACCGTCACATTCAGACCGGAGCCGTCCGGCAAAACAAACAGCCGCTGCACCAAGCCCTTGCCGAAGGTCTGGTTGCCCACCAGTGTGCCGCGTCCCATATCCTTCACCGCACCCGCGAAAATCTCCGATGCACTGGCACTGTTTTCATTCACCAGAACTACCAGCGGAATATCCAGATATTTTTCATCACATTTCAAATCATTTCTGTTTTGCTTTTTGTCCAGGGTATAAACCATCGTGCCCTCCGGCAGCAGCTCATCCCCGATTTCATATACAGAACGCACCAGACCACCAGGGTTATCCCGCAAATCCAGAATCAGCCCCTTCATGCCGTCCTTCTGCAGTGCCGTCAGTGCCTCCTTGAATTGGCTGTAGGTGTTTTCCTTAAAACCGTTGATGGAAATATATCCGATTTTGTTCTCCATCATGTGGGAGGAAACGCTTTCCACCTCAACCGTTGCACGCTCCATGGTGAATTCCTTCTCCTCATCGCCGCGCTGCACCCGAATCGTAACCGCAGTGCCCTTCTCGCCGTGAATCCTTGCCGCAACATCCGAAAGCAGCTTCCCCTTCATATCCTCGCCGTCTACGCCGATAATCACGTCGCCCGCCTGCAACCCTGCCGTTTCCGCCGGCTGTCCCGGCATCACGCTGCTGATGACAACCTCGCCGTTCTGCGTAGTATGAATCTCAATCCCCACGCCGTCAAAGTTCCCGTTGGTGTTGGTAAGATATTGCCGCAGGTTTTCCTTCGGCATATAATATGTATACTTATCTCCCACGCCGGCAAGCATCCCTGCAAAAAGCGTATCCTCCAGCTTGCATTGGTCTATGTCCTCCACATAATATTTATCCAGATAGCTCTGTATCATATCCACCTTTGCATCCTTGCTCATGCTGATTTCAAAGGGAAGAACATGCCATGGAATTGCGCGGCAGATGGGTTTCCATGCCAAATTCAGCACCACAATCAACGCCAGTGCCACACCAAAGCCCTTCCAAAAGTCTTTTCTTTTCATTGTATCACCTCTTTTTCAACCTTTCTTTATCCTATGTTTCCCCAAAGGGAATTATCCTATAAGAAAGGGGAAGCATTCTCCAAAACACTTCCCCTCTTTTTTCATTGTTATTTTGTTTTTCCGACTGCTTATACCCGCAGATGCTTACGAATCGAGGATACGCTGCCGATAACCCCCAGTGCCACACCAAAAATGATGCCGAATGGGAACAGGAATCCAAATACATCCCCCGTCAGACGGAACTGGATAAATTTAATCACAGGCAGATAATCGAAAATCGCACTCGTCACCTTCGTATAAATCGGAAGTCCCAGCACCAGCGGCACCAACGC
>ERZ773192.3660-NODE-3660-length-11172-cov-7.629936_pt1 | contig 11172 bp, 8 predicted proteins | sample MGYA00581010_ERZ773192 | MGnify/ENA primary metagenome ERZ773192 (study PRJEB29015, sample SAMEA2737741) | human gut metagenome | biome: human gut; feature: human-associated habitat; material: faeces | place: China | collected 2012 ...
CCGAATGTATCTGTTGGCGCAGATACGGAGCAGTCAATCCAAAAATGTACTGACAATAGTATAAACGATAACGATGAAAATATCAAGTATTTTGAAGAAATGCAAAGAGAGTTGATCTTAAGCTTAGACCCGTCATATCTCAAAACAATTTCAATGAGCGAGCTATACGACACCGTGTACCAAAGCAAACCGCCGCTGATTGACGGCTTACTCTACCCCGGCACATATATTTTTGCAGGAGCGCCGAAGCTGGGCAAGAGCTTCCTTATGGCACAGCTCGCTTACCATATCAGCACGGGCATGCCGCTTTGGAATTATACCGTCCGAAAAGGAACAGTGCTGTACCTTGCTCTTGAAGATGATTATCACAGATTGCAGGAAAGGCTGTACCGAATGTTCGGAACGGAAAGTACAGAAGGTTTGTATTTTTCTGTTTCGGCAGGTCAGCTTGGAAACGGTCTTGACGAACAGCTTACAAGGTTTATGGCCGAACACCCCGACACAAAACTAATTATCATAGACACGCTTCAAAAGGTGCGTGATGTCGGCGGAGATAATTACAGTTACGCAAACGATTATGAAATTATCACAAGGCTTAAAAAGTTTGCGGACTGCTACGGAATATGTTTGCTGCTTGTTCACCACACACGCAAGCAGAATGCCGATGATAAATTTGATATGATTTCAGGCACTAACGGATTACTCGGTGCCGCTGACGGAGGTTTTATTCTTCGGAAAGAAAAGCGTACAAGCAATGTCGCCACTCTTGAAGTATCAGGCAGAGACCAGCCCGACCAGAAGATTTATCTGAGCCGCAATCCCGAAACGCTTGTATGGGAGCTTGAGAAAACTGAAACAGAGCTGTGGAAACAACCGCCTGATCCGTTGCTTGAAAATATCGTTGATAAAATCGCAAGAGAAAATTCAGAATGGCAAGGCACTCCCACAGAGCTTGTAGACTTTCTCGGCGTTGATATGAAAGCGAACACTTTGACGATGAAGCTGCATATCAATGCGGGGCGTTTGTTCAATGAGTATGGAATCTGTTATCAAAACAAACGCTGTCACGATGGGCGCAGGGTAAGCCTTGCGTTAGAACAGCGTGACGATGCGTGACGGTCGTGTCGGTGTTTTAGGCGGTACTGAAAACATCGTCACCATCGACACAGACCGACACTGATAAAGTTTTTGCAGGGTGCAGGTGGCTTTTTTCAAAAAGCCTCCCCTGCCCCTCGGAGAGCGCAAAACCTGCTTGCAGGTTGCATTTTTGATAGGCTCGCCTGTCAAAAGTGCTTTTGCGTTACTCTTGACAAGAGTAACAGAACCCCGGCTGCCGCCGGATAAGGAAAGGATGTGAGATTTAATGAAAAGAACGATAAGCTCAATGGTCGGTAAAGGCTCTGTCAATCACAACAGCCGCAAATTCAAAGCTGAAAACGTAGACGGTAGCCGAACACATCTCAATATCGACTACTGCAATGAAAATATCAAAAAAGTCTATCACGAATTGTTTAATGATGCTCTGAAAAAATATAACGATAAGCAGACAAGAGCCGACCGTAAGATAGAAAACTATTACGAAAAAATCAGAAATTCCAAGCAGGAAAAACCGTTTCACGAACTGATTTTGCAGATAGGCGATAAGGAAAATATGAGCGCAGAAAGCGAAAACGGAGAGCTTGCCCGACAGATTTTAGATGAATACTATCGTGGGTTTCAGGAAAGAAATCCTCAGTTAAAAGTGTTCTCTGCCCATCTTCATATGGACGAGGCAACACCCCATCTACACATTGATTTTGTTCCGTTCACCACCGGAAGTAAGCGTGGACTTGATACAAGAGTATCACTCAAGCAGGCGCTTGCCGCACAAGGATTTAAGGGCGGAACCCGAGGCGATACCGAGTGGAACCAATGGGTAAGCGCAGAAAAATCTGCTCTTGCATTTGTTATGGAACGCCACGGAATAGAGTGGGAACACAAAGGTACTCACGAAAAACATCTGTCTGTTTTGGATTACAAAAAGCAGGAGCGAGAAAAGGAAATCGCTGTATTGGACAACCAACTTGCCGAGAAAAAAGACGAGTTTCGTGTTATGGCTGACCGCATTGAGAACTTCGATAACGGAGAAAAATCCTTGCAGAAACTTGATGAAAGCATAATGAATGAGCCTGAATATCAGTTGCCTGAACCGCCTGCAATGATGTCGGCGAGAACTTATAAGGCAAAGTTTGTTGAGCCGCTTATAGCCCGATTTAAGTCTTTAATAAGCACCTTATTTGCACGATATTTCAAGGCGTTGGACAGTTACCACAGGCTGAACATCACAAACGGAAACCTATATCGTGAAAACGAAAAGCTATCGAAAGTTAATGAAAAATTATCACGAGAAAATGAAAATCTGCGTGCGGAAAACAGAGATTATAAACTTCTCCGCAAGGTGTTCGGTCATAAACAAATTGATGACTTGCTTGAAAAGGCGAGAAATATCAGAGGTCAAAAGCGTGACAAGACACGCTCAAGATAAATAAATTTCTAGGAGGAAAACAAAATGGCAAAGACAATTTTTGAACAAATGGGCGGTACTTATACACAGGTTGGTGATTATCTCCTCCCCGATTTGAAACTGGCCGAAGAAGAAAAACAGGCAAATATCGGCGTGTGGGGTATGAGGCATAAACGATTCTTGAAAGAAAATCATCGTGTATTATATGCTAACCTGATGACTTCAGGCAAGCTTGTCACATACCTTGATGACATTGAGCAACAGGCAACCGATATGTTTCTCCGGCTGGTAAAAGAATTTGCCGAAAAAGAATATGTAACCGAAGAACTCAAAGCAGCCGACCAAATGCTGTGGGTTCAGAAAATGAACAATATCCGTAATCGTGCAACGGAAATTGTAAATGCAGAATTGATTTACACGGTATAAGCACAATGGCGGCAGGGAGAAATCTCTGCCGCATTTTCTTTTTGTTGCTTAAAAACAGTTGACTTATTTGCGGTTTTTGTATATACTTATAATGTAAAATTGTAAACTGCGATATTTATACTTTAATTGAGGTTGCAATATGATTACGGCTAAAATTGGCAATAGAATACGTGAACTTCGAACAAAAACAGGATTAAGTCAAGAAAAATTTGCTCAAAAAATAGGTATGGATAGAACATATTTTGCAAGTGTTGAACTTGGCAAACGCAATATTTCTATTGTTAACATCGAAAAAATAGCAAATGGTTTAGAAATATCGCTTTCTGAGTTATTTAAAGATATTTAATCTGAGTCCGTTTTAACGGACAGGACATTTTATATAATATAGTTAGAATGATTGTCGGAGGACTTGCAATGAGTGTAGCTGAAAAAACATATAAAACCTCATTGATTAATAATAGACGTTACTTAGGTAATAAATATAAGCTGCTTTCATTTATTACCGGCGTTGTAAAAGAGGAATGTGCTAACATTGAAACGGTTGCAGATATTTTTGCTGGAACCGGTGCTGTCTCTTCGGCTTTTTCAGATAAAACGATTATTACTAATGACTTGATGTATAGTAATTATATTTGCAATTATGCGTGGTTTGGAGCCGAAAGTTATGACACACAAAAGATAATTGACTATGTTGTCAGATATAATGAAAAAACAAATTGTGGCGAAAACTATATGACACGTAATTTTGCCGATACCTACTTCAGTAAAAAAGATTGTGCAAAAATAGGTTATATTCGTGAGGATGTAGAAAGAAATTATAAAAAAGGCAATTTAAATAAGCGTGAAAGAGCAATTTTAATTACATCATTGTTATATGCAATGGACAAAATTGCTGTAACCTGCGGACATTATGATGCATACAGAAAAGGCGCAAAATTTGAGGGCTCATTAGAACTTTATGTTCCTCTGGCGGAGGTTAACAATAATCCGAAGAATCAATGCTTTAATGAGGATGCTAATAATCTTGTTAAAAGAATAGAAGCTGACCTTGTTTATATAGACCCGCCGTATAATTCAAGACAATATTGTGACTCATATCATTTGCTGGAAAATGTTGCACGCTGGGAAAAGCCCGAAGTTTTCGGTGTAGCTAAAAAGATGGATAGAAGCGGTATGAAGAGTAAATATTGTACAATCGGAGCAACAAAAGCATTTGAAACACTTATAAATGATATAAAGGCTAAATACATTTTGCTTTCGTATAACAATATGGCTGAAAAAGGCAACTGCCGTTCTAATGCCAAAATTTCCGATGATGACATTATGAGAATACTTAGCCGAAAAGGGATTGTAAAGGTTTTTGAGGAAAGCTACAAAGCGTTTACAACCGGAAAATCAGACATATCGGAAAACGCCGAAAGATTATTTTTGTGTATTTGCTTTGATGAGGAGTAAATCGATATGATACAATCACCGCTTAATTATACCGGTGGCAAGTACAAGTTGTTACCTCAAATATTACCGCTGTTCCCTAAGGATATAGATGTATTTGTTGACTTGTTCTGCGGTGGCTGTAATGTCGGTATCAATATTGATTGCAACCGAGTTATATATAATGACTTGAATGAAAACTTGCTGTATTTATATAATACTTTCAAAAACCTTGATAAAGAATCTGTTTTGGAATGGATTTATGAAATTATAGAAATATATGGCTTATCCCTTGTAAGTAAAAACGGCTATGATTATTACGGTTGTGAAAGCAGCAAAGGACTTGGAGATTATAACCGAGAAGGATATTTGAAATTGCGTGCGGATTTTAATCAGAAACACGCAAATGGGAATTTCGATTATTATTACTATGTTATGCTTTACGTAATAATCGTATATGCTTTTAATAATCAAATTCGCTTTAATTCAAACGGAGAATTCAATTTGCCGGTCGGGAAAAGGGATTTCAATAAGAAAATGGAGCAAAAGCTCATTGACTTTATTGATAGAATCCAAGAACAAAATTGTATTTTTACCTGCCGTGATTTTAGAGAGTTTGATACATCTGCATTAACACCACAAGATTTCGTATATGTTGATCCCCCATATTTAATTACTTGTGCTACATATAACGAGCAAGGCGGCTGGGATGAAACTGCCGAAAAAGATTTACTCGCCTTTTTAGATGATCTGAATAGAAAAAATATCCGATTTGCGTTATCCAATGTACTGAGAAGCAAAGGTAAGGAAAACGATATATTAATTGAATGGCTTAAAAGAAATGTTGACGAATATAAGACTGTACGACTTAATTACAGCTATTCAAATTCAAATTATCAAACAAAAGATAAAACTTCTTCCTCGGAAGAGGTGCTGATAATAAATTATTGAGGGGAATATGGCTATGCCAAATGTAATTCCATATAAAAGTTTTTGTTGGAGTTTAGGAACCACCAGTTTCAGAACAAAAAACTTTAATAAAACCATTGAAGAACAACTTGCTCTGTTAGATGAGTTTTGGACGCTCGAAGAGAACAAAGACCAAAGTTGGTCAGGAAACAAGGAGTTGCAAACTCGTTATTACGATTTTATGCAATCCAAAGGCTTTGTTGAAGGAAATGCTGGGAATAAACCTAAAGACGCTCGTGAAAAGACATCAGGTTTAGTTGATATTGGTTTGATTGATGACGGAAGAAAATTGAGTGATGTCGGAAAGGCGTTGCTTAAAATAAGTACTGAAAATGATTTTTCTTCTGACAATCAATTTCAAATAGATAAGGATAGTTTTATATATCTAAAACAGCTTTTAAAAACATATTACAATATTGACGGTCGTACCGTTCGTCCTTTTTTGGTTTTGTTGCATTTGCTTAGCAAGTTTGATTACTTAACACTTGATGAGTATACATATCTTTTGCCGCTATGTATAGGAGAAAATGAAACAGCTGAAATCATTAACGGCATTTCACGATTGCGTTCGAATGCTACATCTATTGATCAAATTATTATAAACCGATTGATGGGAATGTCTAACTACAAAACGGCATTAGATTATTTTTTAGAAAACGAAGTTACAGAAGAATTAGTATGTGAAATAGGTCTCAACAGAAAAAGTCGACAGTATGACAAACCATATCTCAATTTATATCAAGCTCTGTATAGAGTCTTTGTATTGAACGATGTTGATAGTTTGATCTCTGTTTACAGTGCAACGAGAGATATAAAAATAGGCAAATGGTGGCGTAATTATTTATTTGACACTACATCTGAAAAAGCCATTAGTAATCATCCTACGACACATTTAAAAACAACATTGTTTAGTGAAGTCGAAGATGATAATTCTTTCAAAATTGCTTTTTTCAAAATAATGCATTTATTTAAGGCTAAAGCTACGCTTTCAGATTATCTTGACCTTAACCGCAGATATATTAAAACAACAGATGTGGTTTTATTTGAAGATGATACAATTAAGTTTGATATTGTTCCGAAGCATTTTTTCAAAACGATAGCAGAAGATTTATATAAAGACGCATTTACTGTATCTGAGTTGTTGTATGAAAACTGTGATATGGTTGAAATATCCGATTGCCTTGTAGTTGATGATAGTGCTATTGTTGCCGGAATTAACGAAGAACTAGGAATAAATGTTTCCGATATGCAATCGGCACGTGCTGCTCTTGAAGATAAACGTTATCAAAGATTGCAGCACCTTATTGATACTAAATTTACCGATGACAAGATATTGTCGCTTTTGGATTGCTTTGAGAGCAGAAATGATGACGAAATCAGGAGTATGGTTACCGACAACGCCGATATACCAACTATATTTGAATATGTGCTTGGTATCTTATGGTATAAAACAAGCGAGCGACACGGCAAAATTCTGGACTATATGAAACTTTCACTTGACGCTGATTTATTGCCAAAAACTCACGCAGCAGGCGGCGAAGCTGATATAGTTTACGAATATGAAGCTACTGATTGTTATCCGGAGCACACACTTTTGCTTGAAGCAACTCTTGCTGACAGTACAAATCAGCGCAGAATGGAAATGGAGCCGGTATCAAGACATTTAGGTATGCATTTGATACGTACGGGTAATTTGAATTCATATTGTGTGTTTGCTACAAATTATCTTAACATAAATGTAATTTCCGACTTCCGTAGCAGAAAGACAACTCCGTTTTATGATCCGCAAGACTATTCAAAGTCTGTAACAGGGATGAAAATTATTCCTTTGCAAACATCGGAATTGAAGAAAATCGTGTCTAATGGCAAAACGTATAAAGAATTGTATCCAATGTTTGAGGAAGCATATAATTCAGTTTTGCCTCCTCATTTGTGGTACGAAAATATTATTGTAAATAACATATGAATTTTTAATGATGATAAAGAGGGATAAATAACATGTCGGTTTTTAGCGATGTTATAGGTATTTCTATCACTTCAGAATACTTTAGCGGCAATAATGAATATACATTATTTAAAAATACGAATGATAGAATTGCTATGATATTTGGTAGAAATGGAAGTGGCAAAAGCACCATAGCGCAAGGATTTATAGAATATGTTAATTCGATAAATCCGAGAAACATAGATTTAAAATTAATCACAAAAGATGGTGCAATTTATATTTCGCCAGATGGCAAAACTTCAAAAATATTTGTTTTTAATGAGGAATATATAAATAATAATGTTAAGCTTAAAGAAGATGGGTTAGATACAATCGTATTATTGGGTGCTCAAGTTGGACTAGAAGAAAAAATTGCACAAAAAGAAACAGATATCGAGGCAATTGTTAAACAATTAGAGGATATTGATAATAATATAAAGGTTTTTAATAGTGCAAAACATTCAAATAGCCCTGACTTTTGGCTTTCTACCATTTCAAAGAAGCTACGAGAAAGTTGGGCTGAAATTCAAGGGATTAAAATAAACGGGAAACTGAAAAAAGCTACCGTAAACGAAGCTACTATTCATAGAATTGGCAAGTTAAAGCCTTCGTTAAAAAAAGATGAATTACAAATTGAATTTAATAGTAAACTAAAAATTTTGAATTCAACAGATTCAAATAGCTTACCAATTACACAAAGCATATCTAAAATTTCATATAATAAAAATATATTCGATGATAGCAAAGAAGCATTACATCGTACTGTCAGAAAACCTGTTTTAACAGATAGAGAATCTGAACTATTAAATATATTTGGTATTGATGAACTGACTACTGCAAAAGACTATATATCTAATAATGTTGGCAAAATATGTCCTAAATGTTTAAGAGAAATAACAACTGAACATAAAAATGAAATAGTTAGCAAAATCACAAATATAATAAGCCGTGAATCTGAGAACTTTAAGAAAGAACTAGAAAAATTATTGTTAGTTGAAATACCGATAAGTGATTATGATGTTTTTAAAGTATTAGAAGAGCATTTGTATTCGGATTTGATTACTATTATTAATAAGTTAAATGAATTGATAGTAAAGCATAACATTTGTATCGGAGGGAAAATATCTAATCCCTTTGAATCAGCTGAATACACAATTAAAAACATTGTTCCGGTTTATGAAGAACTCAATAAGGTTATTGAACAAATTGAAAAACGTAGATTGGACTATAATAATGCAATTTCGGATAGAAATCGTTTAAAAGAGGCTTTAAGCAATTTAAACGACCAAATTGCGTATTATAATATTAAAGATGATTATAAGCAATATAATAAATCTGTTAATGATAAATCAGCCGAAATACGTAGACAAACTGAAACTAAAAATAAATTGTCGGCATTAAGAACGGATTTGCAACATTTAAATGCTGAAAGACAAAACTTGCAACTTGCTGCAGACAGTCTTAACAGAGAACTTCAATATATATTTTATAGTTCAAAGAGGTTATTGTTAACTGTCGACGAGAAAGAAAAGAGATACAAATTAAAGGTTAATGGGAAATCTGTAAAACCAAATAAAATCTCAAGTGGAGAAAGAAATGCGTTGGCATTATGTTATTTTTTTGCAGATATTGCAAAAAATATGAACGCAGATAATCCATATTCTGATGAAATGTTTTTAGTTATCGATGATCCGTTATCTAGTTTTGATTACGAAAACAAAATTGGGATAATGTCTTTTCTTAAATTTAAAATGAAAAGTATATTATCAGGCTCAGATTCAACAAAGGCAATAATTATGACTCACGATATATCGTTTTTTATGGACTTCAGCAAAGCACTAGAAGAAATATCTAAATATTGTAATTCTATTGGGAAAAAGGCTACATATCAGTTGCTATACTTGCATAATAAATCAATCAATGAATTTATGTATAAAAAGCAAAACGAATATACTGATTTGCTTACAGAAATTTTTGAATATGCAAATTCTGATAGTGTAGATGAAAATAATTCTATAGGAAACCAAATGAGAAGAGTTTTAGAAGCATTTTCGACATTTTCTTTTAAAATAGGAATCGATGAACTGAGTACAAAACAAGATATTTTAGATTTATTGCCTACACCAGAATTAAAAGATTATTTTGAAAATTTGATGTATAGAATTGTACTAAATGGTGAAAGTCATGGACAAGATACAGCAAGGTTCTTTCCTAGGACTGATTTTTATGAGAATTTATCACCTGAAGAAAAACAAAGAACAGCAAAGGATATTCTTTGTTTTATGTATATTTTGAATAAATCCCATATAAATAGTCATTTAAAAGAGAGTGCCAAAATAATAGAACAATGGATAAGCGAAATATCAGCTTATAATTAAATCAAATATTCTTGGCAACAAAAGATTGGATACCATATGCTTTATTGAGCATTTTTATGCGGTTGGAGAAATTGATAGCCTCCAAGTGATAGCTATTTGATAGCAAAAGCAGAAATACCTCATAGAATTGAGATAATCTGTACCAAATAAAATCATATCAAGTCAAAATCCCTAAGCAAAATCAGTTAAAGTCTGTTTTGTACTTAGGAGTGGGAATAATACCCGAAAGGCTCAAAACCTTAAAATGCCAGACTTTTGCGTTACGAAATTACCCCGTGACAACAAAATGACAACATTTTAAGATTATCCAAGAATAAAGTGCTATCCAATTTCTATTATAGAAGTCGAATAGCTCTTTTTATTTTACTCAAATTTAGACATTCATTAGCTACTCTTTGAAAGCCTCCAACAGCGCATCGCCGAGTTGTAGTGGCACTTATATAAAACCGGAATTTTCGTTATACTTCGAGGAATTGTAACTCAAGTTATCATATTCATCACGGTTGATTTTGCCAATGTAATATTTTTCGGATGGTATAACCCACATATTAAGAATTTTTGAAATCAAGGTCACAAGCGTGAGAATTCATACTGAAGATAAACAAATTTTGAAGGTAAAACAAAATAAGAAAGACAATTTTTGAGGAAATGGGCGGCACTTACACACAGGTCAGAGATTACCTTCTCTCTGATCTGAAACTGCCCGAAGAAGAGCAGCAGCCCATCGGCGTGTGGGGACAGCGCCATCGGCGTTACCTGAAGGAGCATCGCCGGGCAAGCTATGCGACCCTGCTCACCAGCGGAAAATTGAACAGCTACCTTGCCGATATCGACCGTCAGGCGGAGGAAATGTTTCTTCGGCTGGTAAAGCAGATGGCCGAGGCGGAAGGTGTCACAGAGCAACTCAAGGCAGACAACCAAATGGAGTGGGTCGGCATGATGAATAGCATTCGGAACAAGGCTATGAAGATCGTAAATACTGAACTGATTTATAGGGTATAAGCGCAACGGCGGGAAGGTGGTACTCCCTCCCGCCATTAGTACTTGCTATTATTTATATATTTGGTAATTTGTAAATAATCTTGCGAATATATATTATATTACTTGCAATACACTGAGTCATTGCATCTATTTTTAGCAAGTCATAATTTCGGAGTAACTCAAATGATTGCTGAGATATTTGTTCAGGAGATAGTAGTTCAATGATATCTCCGTCCTTAAAATTCAAATTAGACACCTCGTGGGCTAATTTGTTTCGCATATTAAGCAGTCGAATTGTGCAGTCATAAAATGGGAAAACTGTTAGTGGTCGCTGGATTGACTCTATTGAAAAGTTAAATGCCTCCAAACATCTATTGTTTTTAAATATTTTAATTATCTGATTAATTGAAAGTTGTTTAAACATCTCTTCCTCAGAATAGTTTAATTCATTGATCTTTATTCCATGAGACTCATATTCAATGTATGTTCCGATTTTTCCA
>ERZ773192.3661-NODE-3661-length-11171-cov-61.554876_pt1 | contig 11171 bp, 14 predicted proteins | sample MGYA00581010_ERZ773192 | MGnify/ENA primary metagenome ERZ773192 (study PRJEB29015, sample SAMEA2737741) | human gut metagenome | biome: human gut; feature: human-associated habitat; material: faeces | place: China | collected 2012 ...
GGTTTTGACAGCGAGGATGAAAATGAATAGGTCAATAACGTCAGAAATGACAAATCTTTTGTAACAGACTATACTCATATCGCAGCGTGATATGATAAGTCAACGGCTAAGCTAATGTCGTAAAAAGCTGGTTAAGAAATACTATGGATGTAACGGGTAACATCACAACACTGATAAGGTTGAGTTATAGGTTCGAGTCCTATTAGTATTACAAATTATCAAAATTAAAAACAAAAAGTATGAGCATATTAGATTTATTAAAAGAAAAATCTGTCGAAGAAAAAGAGAACTTTTTAAACTCTGTAAGATCTAAAGCATCTTCTAAATTAAAAAATACAGATGATAATAAAATATTAGATGTAATAAGTATAGTAGATGCATTTAGTTCATCTTTATCTACTAGTTTAATTGAACAATCTTCATGTGTTCCTAAACAGAATATAGTTTTACCTACAGAAATATTAGGTCAAGGTATAGATCAAATACCTTTACAAAAATATGACATCATTAGAGCGAAAATAGGTCCAAGTGCACACTATGGAGTAATCTATAAAATAGATCCTGAACTAAATATTGCTTGGACAGTAAGTATAACTAGTGATATTACTTTAGATAATTTAATTCCTATTAAAAAGAGTAGATTATTTAAAACATTCTTTGTAGCTTATTTTCATCCTATATTCTTAAACAAGAATGGCTACACCTTTTGTAATGTTTTTGATAATAAAGAAGAATTTGATGAAGCTATAAGAATTATTAAAAAGTATTATAAAACAAACTTTAGAGTATGAAAATAGATTATAACAAAGTATCAATTATTCCTTTAGATTATAGTAAAGGAAGTAAAGGTTTATGACTAGCAGTTAAAAAGAATAATAAATATATTCTGAGATTACTAGCTATATTTGAAACAGCTCTCGTTGAACAAATCAAAATAAGTAACAGAGATTTGTTTGATTATAATGTATTTTATAATCTAAAAGAAGCATTATTAGATTATGATTTTACTTTAACTAAAAAGAATTATAATCAATTAGATGCTTTAGCTTCAATAAATGAAAAGAAACATTATGAACAATACTTAAAAACATTTTGTAGATGAAAAAGACTTTAAATCAATTAAAGGCAAGTAGAAGGAATTTATCTCTTATGCTTTTAGCTGGTATGATTACTAATCTGAAGCACATTAAACATTTTGTTAGAGACACAGAAGTAGTAATAAGAATAGATACACTGTTGGCAGCTATAGAAAGACTTAGATCTTCAATTAAAGAAACTACTTATGAATCGTGGTCGGCATAAAAAGAGTAAAGAAAAAGGATTCAATACTCAAGCAGAAATCTTAGTCTTTATACAAAAAAAGCTTTATAGATTACTAGCAATATGTGAAGATATATTAGTATATCGTACACACGATTATTATGCAAAAGCGAGTATTAGTTGTAATGATGGAAGAGACTATTATGAGATAGTTGCGCGGTATATTAATACTAGGTATTATCTTAATGATTTTATAAGTAAAATCAGAATAACACTTAATGAAGCAACTGTTAAAAACGGTATCTATACGATTAAATTTGAATTTGGAAATAATTCAAAAATATTTAAATATAAACATGAATAAAAAAGGCTTAAGAGGTTTTATTAGGAATAAATTGCCTAAGACTTGGGAAATTGTTCTTACAAGAGAACGTAAACTTACTGCGTTCATTGAGTATGTATATGAATCAACTCCATCAGTAATGAAGGGAGGTAGAGGTTGGCGACGTGGTGTACATAACATTACAGTCGGATACAATAGATGCAAAATCTATGAAATGTTTCAAGCTGAAAAGAGTAAAGAAGGCTTGATATATTGGGTAGGCATCTATAATAAAATTAAAGATCTTGAACATCAAATGAATTAACATGGAAATTGTTCAATATGTTCGCTGGACTGAACCAGGAGAGCGAGAAAGACTACAAGAAGTAATGCAGCAATGCAGTGGAGAGATGGAATTTAGAAAGAAAGTAGCTTCTGAATTCAACATTAGTCCAATGGATGCAGCAGTTGTAGTAAAGAGATTCAAAAATGAATTTATCAAAATACTTAAAACAAAAGGATTATGTTAAAAGCAGGTATGTGGATCGCACAAGGTCCAGAAACTAATGTATTACTCCTTTTAAGCGGAGTAGAACCATTATTAGAAGTAGTAGGTGCAATTGATCTTAATTACTTTAAACAGAATGGTAAAGCTAAAGATCTTACTAAAGACAGTCCTGAAGTGGTAGATATTATGATGTATCCTGAAAAGTATACATTTGCATTACCATCTATTACTGAAGTAGTTGATAATGTAGGTATTGGTGATTTACAGACTCTAGAAGGCTTAGGAGAAGATTCTAGAAAAGATAAAATCATCGAAGAAGGTATTGCTTACTATAAATCAACTTTACCATTATATGGTATAGAACAAGCTAAAGTAAGAACTAGACTGCATTTAAAGAAGAAATACAGCCTAAAAATGTCTCAAGCTAACTATGTATTTACTGTAATTTGTAAAGCACTTAACAGAGAACCATAATGAGCGATTTTAAGAGACTTATTGAAGCACTCAATGCTGAATTAGAGGAACCTTATAGGTTTACTTTAGACAAGATTATATCTTCTGCAAATTTTGATACTAAAGTATTAGGATATGCAGATAGTGTGTTAGATGATTGGGCAAATATACCACCTGATTTAAAATCTAAGATAGTTACTAGTAATACTTGTCTAAGTATCAATAAGTGGATAAATAGAAGACTATGGATGGATATTCTTAATAATCTATTAGAAGATAAAATATTAAGTCTTCAAACAAGATTAGTAAGAGTAAGGATTGCTATTAATATGTCATTGAAAATGGCATATCCTCTCAATGAAGAAGAGAAAGAAGAATGGAGAGAACATATCTCAGATGTATTCTATAAAAGATGTCTAGCAGTAAATAATTATTATTGCAAAGAAATTATAAAACTTCCCTTCTGAATTTAAGGATTGTAGTTATTGGGTTAACTACAATCCACTAAAGTTTAGCTATATGACACAAGAAATAATAGATCTAGTAGAGCAAGCTAAACAAGGTTCTCAGAAAGCATTTAGTAAATTATACTATAAGTATAAAACTGATATTTGGTATACTATTATGGGTGTAGTTAAGAATACAGATGTTGCTGATGATTTAACATCAGTAGTATTTACTAAAGCTTATGAGAAATTATCTATGTATACTCAACATATTTCATTTAATATGTGGTTAAAGACTATTGCTGTTAATGCATCAATAGACTATATACGTAGAAACAAAAAAGAGCAATTAAATAACTATGTTGATGAGGATGAAAATCCAATTCAACTATCTGCTTTAGAAAAAAGTCCTGAAGAAGATTTGATTCTAAAGGAAAAGTTAGATATAGTCTTACAAGCTATACCTACTCTTAAGAGAAAATATAGAGATTTAATTAATGCTCGTATAGATGGTTTATCTTATAAAGAGATAGCCAATAAGCTTGCAATGAATGAATTAGCTGTAAAAGGTGATTTAAACAAAGCAAGACAAAAACTTAAACAGAAAACAGATTATTAACAAACACTTTCAACAATATGACTAGTTTTTGTTTACTCCTTTTAGGAGCATTAGCATCTTTTATCATTTCTAGAATGTGTAAAAGTGCTAGTTTGTACGTATTCTTAGTATGCGTACTTTTACTAGGCTTTGTTGTAGGTACTGGAGTAAAAAAGGTAGTTGCAAATACCTCAGATACTCCTTCTCAAGAGTTAGTTGTTACTATGGCTCCTAATCCCACATCTCAAGGTTCTACTGCTTTTGTAGGGACAGTAGATAACCAATCTTATGAAATGGGTCAGGAAGACGGAGGTGAGACGTTAGTAACAACTGATAGAGAAGATATACCTACCATGCCTAACAATGCAGAGATAGAAGATGACAGTTGACTGCACTTAATTTCATAATTTGAGTGTATTAATTGTTAAGTTATTAATTTATTTAAAATCATAATCAATATGGCAAAAAGAAATAAAGGTGGAAAGACTCCAAGTGCAAAAGCAGCAAGAAACTTAGAAGCTTTGAAAAAAGCTAAAGAAGCAGTAGAAGCTTCAGCTAAAGTAGAAACAACAAAAGTAGAAGATTCTAAACCAGAAGAAAAGAAGCCTGAAGAGAAACCGGCTGAACGAAAGAAAGGTGGTGTCTATCAGACTCCAATGGGTAAATCAGCATATGAAACTCATATGTTGTGCACAAAATCACCGTATATGAGTCTACTTTCTCTTAAGATTGAGAAAGACAGTAAAGGCATTGAAAATATCAAAGCCGAGTGGAAGAACAATGAAACTAGTGAAACTACTAGTGTTCTCTTCCCAGTATCTAATGTAAAGGAGGGAGACGGAATTGACGTCAAACGGATTAAGGAAGGAATTAAGAATCCTATTCCTGCTGAAGTTCCTGAAACTAAGCCAGTTGAGGAGCCAAAGAAGGAAGATCCTAAATCTACACCTACTGAAAAGAAACCTAAACAGCAGAAGCCAAAGAAGGAAAAAATAGAAGAAGTAGAAGCTGAAGAAATTGACATCAGCAATGCTCCAACTATTAAACCAGCAGCAGCTCCTGCGCCTAATATCGTAACTCAAAACAGTGACAGAATTGATGCAAATCACTCAGTAGATTTGATGAATGCAATTCTGAAACGCCGTGAAGAGATTAAAGACGATCGGGCAATGTATCAAGCAACAGGAAAACAGGCAGACCTTATGATGTTTGTATTAATTCAGAAATGGAATGACCAGTTCAAGAATGATGCAAAAGAACAAGGTTTTACTGTGAATGAAGAAATGTTTGCATATTTGAATGAAACAGCTTCTTTGTTCCTCGGTGTTAATTTGCTTCCTAGCAAAACATCTGATGGACAGCTTGAGATTAACTTCAAAGATGCTGTCGCAAAGACAAATCCTGAAATGCAGAAAGCTTTAGAACAAGATGCTAAAGTTCCGCAAACTCAGGAAATGCCAAAACCCGAAGAATGTGTTACTGATGAACAGAAAGTAGCAGCAATGTGTACTATTATGAACATGCGGCACAAGCAGAAATCAGGAGGTATAGGTAAGAACGTAGCAAATATGATTGAATTTGCACGAGAAGCCTACAAGCTTGATAAAAATGCAGAACCAGCACAAGTATTAGCAACTGTATTGCTTAAGATGAAAGAAGCAGGACGGAATGCTACATTGCTTGAAGGTTGTGCAAATGCTATTTGGGGTAACCTAACAGGTAATTTGTCAGTTTTAGCATCTCATGCTTGGCTTAAGAACCAATTAACAACATACAATGATGCGCAAGTTGCTAATGTTGTGAAAGTATTCTTAGCTAAGAAGATTACTGATGAAACTGCAAAAAACAATAATTACGAAGAAGAAGCAAAACGGTATTCTCAATTAATTAGTGGAACTAATGACGATCTGATCAATCGTATTATTACTTCTGCTAACAATGAAGGTAAAGATGAAGACAAACTTGTATATCCGGAAATCAAGGGTCTGAATCTTAAAGGTAAACACATTTCAGCAATAAAGACTGTAAACAATCTGCGGATTGCTTATGGAGCAGAAATGAATGATAAGATGTTGAAACAAGTAATGCAGAAAGTATCTGGCTTGTATACATCAACTTCTTTAAATCCTCTTGCTTTCTATGTTGAGAAATCTGCGTATGCTACTAAAAAGTAACAATTAACGCATTATCAAAATGAATAAAAAACCAACAGTTTTATTTACGCTAGCAATGCTAGCTTTCGGTGGATATGTAGGATTTGTAACTAACTATACAAATACCGCCACCGCACACGAGTATGTGATTCCGAAGTTCACAGATGTACCTCGGACAAAAGACTTTAATATTGATATTAATTTGAACAACAACGCTATAAAATTAAATGGACAAAGCAACCCAGAACAAAATATCAATGTTGAAATCAAAAAGAAAGACAGTATTATCTATCTAACTTCTGTTGTAGAGAAGGAAGTGCCTAAATACATTAAGGTAAGAGAACTGCCATCAGTTAAAGAGAATAAAACTACTTGTACGGATATTCTCCAAATACTGAAACAACAACAATCAGAGAGGATAAATCTGAGTCGCAACTAGAACAGCCAATGCGATTATAGAGCTATAATGGTGTATATCCAGAGATATCTAAATCAAAGGATTAGAAAGTAAATGGTTAGATTGCTTTCTTAAAATTAAGATAGTACAGAATATTAGTAGGAATAGAGTATAGCTACAACTATAGGCTATTACTGAAAGTATAATAACTTATTGTGTTTATATACTATCTATAAACTGAAAAGGCAATAAGATAGAGGGAGAGCGTGTACAACCCTCTTGTTTTTGGTGAGAACCGACTGGAGACAGAAACAGAAGACGCAATTAGTAGAGAGCAGTCTACAAAATTAAACAGTACAAGGGGAACGAAATCCTCTTAAGTTACTCGCAGACTTATCATAGTTTGAATCAAGAAGGAGTAATAAACACGATGATGCCCAACAAATCGTAGTGTCCAAGACTACGTGCTGAACATTATCGAGCATATAACGCTCTAGGGTAGCTCCAAACTCCCCTTTATAGCATAGACTATATAAAAATGTCAGTATAGTGTTCTATACTTATCTAAACAGTTATATTGTAACTTAATAAGTTTAGAGATAGTATATATGAAGGTACTTAATTATAATATTATAGCACTACTTATTGAAAAAATATTGATAGATTACCTGGATTAGGCGTAAAGCCTATGCACAATGTTATGTTAATCAGTACATAGCTAATCCTAAGCTTGTATTACTATACACTCCAGTATAGAGGGATAGAGTGACAAAGTGAGTAGTAGATTGTGTGCCTATTGGCTGAGTAGCAATGATCCAATATTAATAAATAAGGAATCCTGCAACGGACCTCTTTAGGAAATAAGGAGTATGTGAGTTCAAGTAGTATTATAATAAACTCAGTTGTTATCTTATCTGAGTATAAACCTAGAGTGCTTTGCAACAGGAATATAAAGATAACTAGCGGATGAAGTGCGCAATAACACTATTTCAATACTAAGTGGAAGACATAAAGCTTAGAAGTACTAAATAATTTTATCCAGAAGCATAACTGGAGTTTTATCAAATTTGCACAAGGTAAGATACTCTATCCTTAAGAGTATATGTGAAAGTGAGCATCGCCCTACTCCTAGGTTGAAGAGAAGCAGACACATTAAGAGACGGACACGAAGCAGACCGGAGAAAAATCTGTGCATTGCACTAAATAGTAGTCTTAACGGGAAGTGACAGAATGTAAATCTATTTAGGAAGTCTCTATTCACGAGAGAATAAACATGTTTAATTTAACTAATGAGGAAGTTCAATGGTAGGTTTTAGGACGAGTAGTGATAAGAAGACGAAAGTAAATCCGAGCCACCCTCGACTGTACAATATAATTGCTGACATTTGAAACATTTAAAGTATATTGCGCAACAATATATGTAAAGTGACGCTGATTCCTTACATTAAAGGATGATAGGTGGAAATCCTAAAGTTATGTGCAGAATAAGAACAAAGTCGTAAGTACACGCAGCCTTAGAATAAACTATTAGGCTATAGAGTGGGTGTTTTGAAACATAAACAGCTCAAAATAAAATTCGGTAGAAGTATTACCGATAGTGAAGTAACAGTTGTAGGTTATGAATCATATGCAGTACTCCTTACTATAATAGGAAAAAGAGCACGTTATAGTTACTGTTAGGCTCTTTAAACAATCAGAAACTAGCATAGCATTCGATTTTCAGATAATTTCAGTTACAATGTTATTTGATGGGTATAAATCTCCTACCGTTGGAGTCCCGTTGTACCTCTTTAGGTATTAACTAGCATAGCATTCGATTTTCAGATGTCGAATTACATATCTTTTCATAGTTTAGTATTGATAATTTTATGAAGAACGGCTGACTCATCTGTCTCATGAGTAAAGTCCTACGGGGAATGCCGAGTGAAGTAATAACATCACGTTCTAGTAGTAATGTTAATAATACAAAAGCTTATCTTATAGTTTTTCAGATTACTTATCAAATCTTAGCAGAATTTCGTTATAGAGTTTTACTGTTTGAATACAAGAAGTGGTTTTTAAGTTTTTAACAAACGAATAGATATTAGATGCTATTCCACTTAGATAAAAGAACTCTATAGCTTACTTTTTAAATTAACTTAGTATTAACTTACTCCGTAGGTGGAATCAACCACGGAATCAAGAAAGGAGAAATTATGGAAACAACAAAATATGAAAGCGTGTTCAAAAATCCAGAAGGTTTTACTCAGCAAGAAATTACTCAGTTACGTACTAAAGTAATTGCGTTTAGCCGTGCTTTAGTTGGTCGGCGGTTGGCAATCCCCGTAAGTGATTATTTGGATTTGAATTACAAGAAGAAACTAGCTGGTGATATGCCGGGTCTTGTACTTGCAAATCCGATGAAGAAGTATATGATTGAAACTGTTGATTTGTTCAACGTAGATATCGTGCGGACTGCAAATGGTAAGATTGTTATTATGTTTAATAATGACGAAAAGTTGCAGTTTGATTTACGGGCAGATGTAGATATCGTATTGAAAGCTGGTCCGAAAGATGTTCAAGATGCTATCTTGAAGTTTGAAGCAACTGGAGAACGGTCTCCGTTCTGGAATGTTAAGATGGTAACAGAAGTTGTCACTCAGTTGAATCAGAGTAATTTGACTGATCTTAACAATTTTATTGATGAATTGGCAAATCAGGGAGCTTCTCTGGAACAAATCAATAAGATTACTAAGGACGACACTACTGCTTACTACAAGAGCATTGACGAGTAATTAATCTTAAGTACATAAAGCTATGGCAACAAATAAAAAGCCAATAGATTCATATCACTTGCAGATGTTACAGCTAATTATGTCTGATCCTCGTATTCAAAATAATTTGCTAATGGATGGGAGCAAAACAATTAAAGTTGGATATGATGGAACAGTATTAATAGGACGCCACAAATATGGTTGGGTAAATAAGTGGTTTAATTCCTATTATGTAATAGACTTTTTTAGTTTAGTACAAAGAATAGCTTTTATCATCACAGGTGTAGAAAGTAACAATTGCGATAAGTCAGGTTTGGTTGGGTTTCTGACAGAAGCAATTGATAAAGTACTTAAGAAAGATGAAAAAGAAAAAGTAATCGAGTTATTATTGTATTATTGTACATTACTTGATGAAAACAGTCCATTGAAATTGACCTATGATATTACAAAAGATGACCCAAGCTTTGACAAAAATATGGGTAATAACAGCAAGCGACGCAAAATGGTTGGGGTAGCAAATGCTTGCATAGATTTTGGGTATGAAAGAATACCCGTCAGTTTACATGTTGAAGGAGATTTATAATCGAATATATACATTTGGTTGGGTTCGTATTAAGTAGAAAATAATTGAAAATCAACATAAAATCAGTAAGAGTATATACATTTGGTTGGGTTCGTATATACTCTTACTTACTTGCCTCTGATAATGTTACTAAGGTAACTAAGTGTTGGAAAGCCGAGAGAAGAAGAATCGGATGCCGTATCGAGATGTGACAGAGGCGCTAACTCTTTGATCTTGTCTGTCTTATTTCTTAATTTTATTGTTATTCATATCAGCGGTCTGTGAAGATAGCTGATATTTTAAGTTATTAGACTTTGATCGGTCTATTAACTACACAGGTAGACTTTCTAATATACTATATGTAATTAACTAATTGTCAAATTATTTAAAATCAAGTATATATGAAAGCAAATAAATTTATTGAACAGCGTGATAAACTATCAGCAGATATTACTAAGTATTGGAATATTATTTCTATTGAGAATGTAGTAAATCGTAATTATCAGCGTACTTACGATTTGAAAGAACTTTATAATACAATTAAAGGTCTTACAGATGATCGAGTAATTGTTAAATTAAAGATACTATGTATCAACATGGGTATAAAGAAATTTAGTGATTTGCCAGCTGATTGTAATCAATTGGATGTATTTAAGCTATGTGAATTGCAAGAAATGAAAGTACATCTAAGTCGTATACGAACTTTGAACCCTGTTCTTAAGTCTAAGAAAGGTAAAAAAGCTCTGAATAAGACTGAAGTTTTAACTTCAAACTGGGTTAAAGCACGAATAAAAGAACTCGATTTAGAGATTCTGAAATTAAAAGAGAAACTTACTAAGTTCAATGAAGAAACAGAATTTGATGATTCTGCTGCTCCAATGTGCTTAGTTGCTTAAAATATAACAAGGAAGCGATAGGGAGAGTACGTACGGGAAATCTTAAAATATTAACCTATTTAGCTTCCTTTAGTTTTTAACTATTAAAATCAATTGTTATGAATCAAGATACTAGAAATAAGAAAAATGCTAAATACCAGCAAAACTTACAGAAACGTTATGGATTAACTAAGTCCTCAGATTATAAAGCTATGTGTAGTAAAGGAATATCTTTGTCAGAAAACATTAAGCCTATGACAAAGGAATTTGTAACTACTCGTCGTCACGATAAGATAGTAAGTAGAGAAGTATATACTTATAAGTGGACTCCTGAAGCTACTAATGCACGAAAGGAGTATCATGAAGCTAAAAAAGGTATAGCCAGTATTCCTAAGAAACCTATACAGGTGTCTGATAAGAAGGATAAAAAACAGTTATTAGAAGAACGTACTTATTCTGATTACCATAATGAACTGGTACAGAATCTATATGGTAGCAATAAAGCAGAACGTATTGCTAAACAACAAGCTTATAAAGCAGCTCATGAAGAGAAAATTAAGAAAGTAGCTAAACAACTTGAAGAATTTAAGATGTCTAAGAAGTTACAGTATTTAGAACAAAGACCGTATAAAGTAGTTATAGCTACTACAGACGATAAAGAGTTTAAGACAAGCTATTCTAATCTACCTATTGAACAACTTACTGAAGTAGTTACTAAATTGAATACAAAGTTATCCGATAAATATAGTAACTACGAGTCTATTACGATAGTAGATAGAGCAACTTTAGAAAAGAAATGCTTTGCTAAACATTTGCCAGAGATAAAGCAAGCAGCGTAGAGCGA
>ERZ773192.3662-NODE-3662-length-11171-cov-2.357413_pt1 | contig 11171 bp, 10 predicted proteins | sample MGYA00581010_ERZ773192 | MGnify/ENA primary metagenome ERZ773192 (study PRJEB29015, sample SAMEA2737741) | human gut metagenome | biome: human gut; feature: human-associated habitat; material: faeces | place: China | collected 2012 ...
TACGGAAGATGAACTGACGGGCAACGATCTCGTTACGGAAAGCCTTACCAATCTGTGCAATACCGAACGGAATCTTCATACGTCCTGTTTTCTGCACGTTCAGGTAGTTCACGAAAATACCCTGAGCAGTTTCCGGACGCAGGTATACCTTCATGGCACCGTCTGCAGTAGATCCCATTTCAGTGGTAAACATCAGGTTGAACTGACGAACTTCTGTCCAGTTCTTTGTACCAGAAATCGGACATACGATTTCTTCATCCAGAATAATCTGACGAAGTTCGGCCAGGTCGTTGGCATTCATAGCCTTTGAATAACGTTCATGCAATGCATCACGTTTTGCCTGATGTTCCAGCACACGTGCATTGGTGCTACGGAACTCTTCTTCATTGAATGCTTCTCCGTATTTCTTGGCAGCCTTCGCTACTTCCTTATTGATTTTCTCATCGTATTTAGCAATCTGATCTTCAATCAAGACATCGGCACGGTAGCGCTTCTTTGAATCACGGTTGTCAATCAAAGGGTCATTGAAAGCATCTACGTGACCAGAAGCCTTCCAGATAGTAGGGTGCATGAAGATAGCAGAGTCAATACCTACGATGTTGTCGTGCAACAGCACCATGCTCTGCCACCAGTATTGTTTGATATTGTTTTTCAGTTCCACACCGTTCTGACCGTAATCATATACGGCTCCCAGCCCATCGTAAATATCACTTGACGGGAATACAAAACCATATTCTTTACAATGTGAAACAAGTTTCTTGAAAACGTCTTCTTGTGCCATTTTTCCTATTATTTTGATTTTTTCTACTTAAATGTCTACTTAATAGGGCACAAAGATACAGATTTATCAATAAAAAAGCATGATAGGTGTATTAATTTATCTTATGAGTTATTTCTTCTCCCCTGCCTCATCCCATTCTATCACAAGTCCATCGTATGTCAAGAACACATTTTCTGGCAACTGTTCCTGCACTTCCGCATGCAAACCTATCTGATGGCTCATGTGAATAAAGTAGGTTTTTCCAGCGGCAATACGGGCTGTCTGCTCCAATGCTGCGGACAAAGACTGGTGCGTCCAATGGTATTCAATACGCAGGGCATTCATCACCAGACAATCCAATCCTTTCAGGTACTCGTATGAACTTTCAGGAAGATGCAGCATATCTGTAATCCAAGCCATACTTCCGATACGGAAGCCCATAATCGGAAGCTTTCCATGCATCACGCGGAAAGGAATTACTTCCACCTGATTTCCGGCTACATTAGAAACGACGAACGGTTCACCTTCTTTAATATAATTCAAGGGAATATGAGGTACACCGGGATAAAGGTTTTCCGTAAAGCAATAAGGCATGCGGTTCTTCAAACGAGTGGCAGTATAATCTTCCGCATACACCGGAATGTCACGAAACTGACAGAAAGGTCGCAAATCGTCCAGCCCCCCCACATGGTCATAATGTTCATGGGTAATCAGCACTCCGTCTATCGCACGAAAATCATTCAGCCGAAGCATCTGTTCGCGAAAATCGGGACCGCAGTCGATAAGAATACGTACTCCGTTTACTTCTACCAGACCAGAACAGCGCAAACGGTTGTCACGCGGGTCGGAACTTGTACATACTTTACAAGTACATCCCACCTGAGGCACTCCCGTAGACGTTCCGCTTCCTAAAATTGTTATTTTCATTGTTTTACTCCAATAAAGTTCACTTCCGGATGAATGGCTACTCCAAATTTTTCTTTCACGGAACGAACGACTTCTTCTGCCAGCTTGACTACTTCACTTCCGGTAGCTCCTCCCAGATTCACCAACACCAATGCCTGCTTGTCATGTACTCCGGCATTTCCCAGCCGTTTGCCCTTCCATCCGCAACGGTCAATCATCCATCCTGCAGGAATTTTTACACGGTCGTCACCTACTTTATAAAAAGGCATATCAGGATATTCCTTGAGCAAATCTTCGAATTGTGCAAGCGGTACAATAGGATTCATAAAGAAACTGCCGGCATTTCCAATCTTTTCCGGATCGGGAAGTTTCGCCTCACGGATACGTATAATCACACGACGAAGTTTTTCCAGTGACAATTCTCCTCCCTCCTTCTCCAGCTCGGACCGGATATTTCCATAATCCAGATGAAACTCCGGCTGTTTTTTCAGGCGATAAGTAACATAGGTCACAATGTAAAGCCCTTTCAACTCCCGTTTAAATATACTTTCACGGTACGCATATCCACACTCATCTTGCTTGAAAAGACGAGTAGTTCCATCATTCACCGCTACCGTTTCGACCGACACAATCAAATCCTTAGCTTCTACTCCATACGCTCCGATATTCTGCACGGCCGAAGCCCCTACCTCTCCAGGTATCAAAGACAGATTCTCGGCACCATACCATCCCTGCTTGACTGTGTAGTCCACAAAGTCATCCCACACTTCACCGGCACCAACGCGTATCTCCACCCACTCGTCGATTTCACTTACCACCTGCATTCCTTTAATGCCTGAATGCAAAACGGTTCCTTGATAATCGGACACAAACAACAGATTACTTCCCCTTCCTACATGTAAAAGAGGAGTCTTTTGTGCTTTCCACTCTTTCAAAAAGCAGAGCAGTTCATTCACTGATTCATATTCTACGAAACGAGCTGCCTTTACATCCATTCCGAATGTATTATAAGGAAGCAATGAGTAATTTGTATAGTTTTTCATAATGCATCAATCGCTCAAATCTTCAAACCGGATAAGTTGCCAGATGTTTTCACGCCGTTCAAAATAGAGTGTATTACTAAAGCCGTTTCCAAAGCCTTTGAATTCTACTACCTTATAATCGGAATGTATATTTTCAGGCTGGCCGTAATGTACATTGGTCATTTTACCCTTTATCATCGGAGGACGAAAAGCAAACCATTGTCCCGGCTCCAGTGTGGTTTCTAATATCTGAAATTCATCTTCGGGATCAGCCGTTACAAAATACAGAGGTTCATGCAGACGTTCCTGCTGGAAAAGTGAGTCGCGCGAAAAACGTTCATAGAAGGTATAGAAATCCTCTTTCCCATCGTGTTCTTCTGCCATTTTTTCTACATTAATGGCTTCGAGGAACCAGGAATCTTTTTTCCGCTCAAAATAATAACGCTTGATTTTTTTCTCTGTCAGAAAAATCCAGTCCACCTGTACGCTGTGCATACTGGTGTCTTTTTCCATTTCCATATCCTCTTCCTTATCGAAAAGCACCGTATAGGCCTGTTCGCGACTAAATAAAGGATCGTGTTTCCACTCCTCTTTTTGAATACGCTTCACCTGTTTGCCTTTGTACAATGAGAAAGGAAATACCACGCGCGACCGCTGGAACTTTGCATCCGAAGCGAAATTATAGAAAAAGTCGGCAAAACTCTCGTCAGCCGAAGCAGGTATTTGTTCTTCCACCACAGTGGTATCCTGAATCGAATCAGGCAGAACTTTCATGGAATCAATTTGTTCTGTCAACGCGGCAAAAGGATCGACTTTCTTCTGTCCTCCCCCGCAAGATGCCATCAGCACCAGCAGACAGCACCCAATGATTAGTCTCTTCATCTGGTCTCCTCAAATATCGCCGCAAAAATACCTTTTTTTTCGTATCATTGTTTCATGAAACAAGAGTTTTCTTTTTTGTTGGATGAAAAACTGAATTTTTCAGTTTAAATCCTTACCTTTGCAAACAAAATAATTAAAGAAGAGATATGTTAGCAAAAATAGAACAGTTGCTTCAGGAAGTAAAAGGACTCACAGCGCAGAATCCAGAAGAACTGGAAGCGTTACGAATCAAATACCTGAGCAAAAAAGGTGCCATCAACGCACTGATGGCTGACTTCCGTAATGTACCTGCTGAACAGAAGAAAGAAGTAGGTATGAAATTAAATGAGTTGAAGAACCTTGCACAGGAACGGATTGCAACCTTAAAAGAAGCATTCGATAACCAGGACAACGGAGCTGCCGAACTTGACCTGACCCGTACGGCTTACCCGGTTAATCTTGGAACACGTCATCCGTTGACGATTGTCCGCAATGAAATCATCGACATTTTCAGCCGTATGGGCTTTACTATTGCCGACGGTCCGGAAGTAGAAGATGACTGGCATGTATTCTCTTCCATGAACTTTGCAGAAGACCATCCCGCACGCGACATGCAGGATACATTCTTCATTGAAAGTCACCCTGACATTATTCTTCGTACACACACCTCTTCTGTACAGAGCCGTGTGATGGAAGTATCACAGCCTCCTATCCGTGTAATCTGTCCGGGACGTGTATATCGTAATGAAGCTATCAGCTACCGTGCACACTGTTTCTTCCATCAGGTAGAGGGTCTGTATATCGACAAGAACGTTTCATTTACAGACTTAAAACAGGTGTTGCTGCAGTTTGCACAAGAAATGTTCGGTCCGGAAACTAAAATCCGTCTTCGTCCGTCTTACTTCCCGTTCACAGAACCCAGTGCTGAAATGGATATCAGCTGTGACATCTGTGGTGGCGAAGGTTGTCCGTTCTGTAAATATACCGGATGGGTAGAAATTTTGGGATGCGGTATGGTAGACCCGGCTGTACTGGAAGCAAACGGTATCGACAGTAAAGTCTACACCGGTTATGCATTTGGTATGGGAGTGGAACGTATCACCAACCTGAAATACAAAGTTAAAGACTTGCGTATGTTCTCTGAAAATGACACACGCTTCCTTGAAGAATTTGAATCAGCTAACTGATTTATCGTAACATCATCATAAGAACACGGATTACACCGGAGGTATCGACTTCCTTAGTGTAATCCGTGTTTATCTATTCAAACCTGCCATCTCCCCTTTTTCTTTCGGCGAAATATGGAAAAAGAAAGACTTGTCACCCCGAGTTTCTGTGCCATCCTGGCTGCCAACTTCCTGCTCTATTTCGGATTTTGGCTCCTTACTCCCATCCTTCCGTTTTACTTGTCGGAAGTATTCCACACTTCACATACCGCTATTGGAGTCATTCTTTCCTGCTATACGATTTCCTCTTTATGTATCCGTCCCTTCTCCGGGTATATTCTGGATACATTTGCCCGGAAACCATTATACCTGCTGGCTTATTTCATTTTTACACTGATTTTTGCCGGCTATATGACTGCAACAGCGCTGACCTTATTTATTATCTTCCGCATTGTACACGGATTTTCGTTCGGTATGGTTACGGTAGGAGGAAACACGCTGGTTATCGAAATCATGCCGTCTTCCCGACGGGGAGAAGGATTGGGTTACTACGGACTGACCAATAACATTGCCATGTCTATCGGCCCCATGTTCGGTCTGTTTCTGCACAGTGGAGGTGCTTCTTATACGACTATTTTCTCGTATGCGCTCGGTTCATGTGTAATCGGATTTATAGCAGCTTGGACCGTCCGCACACCTTATAAGGCTCCAGTGAAGCGTGCCCCTATATCGCTGTATCATGTGTCCCCAACCACCTGTACTCCAAGAAAAAGACAAAACTCAGTTCAATCTGAAACTCATATCTTTGATGGATAAAGATACGCAAGAAATAGGTATTACGGCAGAAACCGGATTCTTCTTTACGCTGATGGCTGTCGGCATGGCAGTGAGCCGCCTGTTCAGTGGCCGACTTGTCGACAAAGGATTAGTCACCAAAGTAATTGCGGCAGGATTGTATCTGGTAAGTGGATGTTACTTCGCCCTGACCGCATGCGGATGGTTGGTCAACTGGAATTTAGAACTGACTACGGGAATTTTCTTTCTGATTTCACTGCTGTTAGGAATAGGATTTGGTACCATGTTTCCGGCCTACAACACCCTGTTTGTGAACTTAGCCCCCAACAGCCAGCGTGGCACAGCTACCAGCACCTACCTGACCTCATGGGATGTTGGTTTAGGTATAGGTATGCTTACTGGAGGATATTTGGCCGAAATAGCCACCTTCAAAATAGCCTACCTGTTCGGAGCCTCACTGACAGTAGTATCACTACTTTATTTCCACCTCAAGGCAGGACCTCATTTTGAAAAGAACCGATTAAGATAAATCCGATTACTCTTTATACGTAAACACAAAGATATGCGACAAGCGATTGTTTACTTCCGTAAACTGTATAGAAAGAATAAAAGAGCGGAATAAATCGGCATGACGAATAAAGAATGGAGGAAGATATGAAGCAAACTGCTCTGGGGCAGCTGCCACTTTTTCCATATCAGCCACCATAATATAGGAAGCGTCACGCGATAAATTTGACACACACTCGTCAAACAAGGTATGAGAAGGAGAGGCGATTACCTTGGAAATACAAGAGTCTACCCGTTCACGCCCCGATACTACAAGCAAACTGTCCGACTCAGAAACTACAGGAACTGTATGGACAGCCTGCAACATACGGTCTAGACAATCAGCCTGCTCTTCTTTCATCTGCCCGCTCAGATAGAATACTTCGCTGTTCAAATGAATGTCATATTCACTCCAGCTATGACAGGATTCTTTTCCTAAGAATGGAACGGAAGGTGTACGCCCATAAATCGTAATAAAGCTTGCCGGCTGAGTATGATGAATAGAAGTAAAAACAGAATCTTCACGAAGCGAATTATTATCCTTCACCGCATCAATCACCTGCTCTATCAGTTTTTTCTGATAGCTGACCACTACCAGTCCGTCTGTAGTGTACACTGACAGATATCGCGTAGAACTGAGCGGATAAATTTCTATTTTCTTACCGCGATAAGTTTCTTTCTTGGGTACGAAATCAGCACCATGCTTCCCTTTTACCGCCTCAATAAGCTGGTGTTTCCCTTCTTTTCCTATGCGGAAATAAGCCACCACATCCATGGCAGTATGAGGACGATGAAAACTAATTACTACATGATTCATTTGATAGGAAAGCCCATGGGCTGCTGCAGAAGAATAACGGCTCAAATCACTCAAGATGTCATTCATTAAGCCCGCACGATGAAGCGTGTCCAACTGGGAAGAATATGCAGCCTGCGAAAAGACATGCATAAAATTATCAATGTTATCCGTTTCAAGAATGCCCGCACAGTCTTTAGGAACAAATTCAAAAATATCCACACGGTTTTCCTTGTCGGCCATACTCAAACGGGCAAAACCATAAAAAGCAATCCCGATACAAAAAAGTACCACGGAAAGCACTACTCCCAATTTTATAACCGAACGAATTTGCATCACACTTCACCTATTTCAGGCAAAGATAGCAAAAACTTTTTAAAAAGTACAAACAAAAACGAAAGTTTTTATTGAATACTATTTACATTGTTTCAGTTTTTCAGCCAATTCAGCCCGAGAAACTCCCAACTCCAACGCTTTTTCGTACGCCTCTCGTGCTTCTGCCTTTTTTTTCTGCTGCAAACAAATATCTCCCTTCATCACATAGCAAGAAGCATCCCGCGGGTCAAGTTTCAAGACTTCATCTAAATCGAACAAAGCAGCCTCTGCCTGTCCGTGTTCCCACTCCATATTGGCCCGCATCCGAAGTATGGATACATCACGAGGGTAATCTGAAACCAGCAGGTTCATAGCGTCCATCGCCGACTGATGCCGTCCTTCCTTCTCATCCAGCATGATAATCCCGATACGTGCTGTCTTGTTTTTCACATCCTGCTCCAGCACTACATTGTAGTCCACACGTGCTTCTTTATATTCGCGACGTTGCATGTAAATATAGGCACGAAAAAGACGGGCTTCCAGATTTTTGGGTAAAAGGTCTATCACATTACAATAATCCAGATAAGCCTTTTGCATCAAATCTTTTTCCAGATAGAGAGCAGCCCGGTTCAATAACATGGTGGTAGAATAGGGTATGATATTCAGTGCTAACGTATAGGATTCAATGGCCTCATCCGTCTTTCCCATGCGCTTCTGCACCGTACCTAAATTCGAAAACAGCAGGGCATTCCGGGCATTATCCGGTTCCATTTTCAGTGCTTGCCTGAAAAGACGTTCCGCCTGCACAAGACTGTCCTTTTTCACACAGTCCATTGCCTGCTCTACCACATCGTTATATGACTGGGCCTGCAAAGGAAGGCTGAGTACCCATACACAAAGAATCCACACAATGTATTTCATTTCTTCTTTCGTTTGAATTTGTGACGAAGGTAGTATTTCTTCCTCTAACTCAGGAGGGATTACAATATTTTTTTGTAAGTTTGAACAATCATTAAACAGACAATTATCATGAAAATAGAAAAAGCCATTTTTGCCTGCGGATGCTTCTGGGGGGTACAACATCAGATGGAGAGAGCCAAGGGAGTTATTCGCAGCACAGTAGGATATACGGGAGGAAAAGAACAACACCCAACTTATCAGGAAGTAAAAGCACACACTACAGGGCATGCCGAAGCTGTATTAGTGGAATACGATGCGGAGCAGACCACTTACAAGGAATTATGCAAACTTTTCTTCGAGATACACGACCCGGCACAGACAGACGGACAAGGTCCTGACATAGGTCCGCAGTACCGAAGTGAGATTTTCTACCTGAACGAAGCGCAGAAAGCAGAAGCTGAAGCAATCATCCAGCTGCTAAGAGAAAAAGGCTACGAGGTAAATACCCGCCTTACTCCGGCATCCGAATTCTGGCCGGCTGAAGATTATCACCAGCACTATTATGACAAGACAGGAGGAGAACCTTACTGCCACATCCGAGTCAAGAAGTTCTAAACATAAAAAGGGAGGTCTGCCATGAAGCGACCTCCCTTTCTTCTATTTAATAAGATATTTCGTTTTACGCCTTCTTAATATAGTCTACAATCCAAGCACCAACTTCTTTGGTTCCATATTTTGCTCCGCCTTCTACCTGAATTTCCGGAGTGCGTACATTGGCATCCAAAGAAGCATCTACTACACGACGGATAAGTGCACCTTCCTCCTTACAATCGAAATATTCAAACAACATGGCTACGGAAAGAATCTGTGCCAACGGATTGGCAATATTCAGTCCCTTTGCCTGTGGCCATGAACCGTGAATCGGTTCAAACACCGGTGTGCTCTCGCCTGTAGAAGCCGAAGGCAACAAGCCCATTGAGCCGCTGATTACTGAACCTTCGTCTGTCAAAATATCGCCGAACGTATTTTCTGTAACCATTACATCAAAGAACTTGGGTTCCTGAATCATCTTCATGGCTGCATTATCCACAAACATGTAGTCAGTTGTCACTTCCGGATACTGAGGAGCCATCTCCTGTGCAATCTGACGCCACAAACGAGAAGAAGCCAATACATTAGCTTTATCTACCACAGTCAGGTGTTTACGACGTTTCATCGCATATTCAAAGCCAACCTTCAAGATTCGTTCAATTTCCGGACGAGTATACATGTTTGTATCGTATGCCTTGTCATTATCCTGGTATTTTTCTCCGAAATACATACCGCCTGTCAGTTCGCGGATACAGAGAAAATCTGCACCGTCTACCAGTTCGGCTTTCAACGGAGATTTGTGCACCAGACACTTGAAGGTCTGTACCGGACGAATATTGGCAAAAAGTCCCAGTTTTTTACGCATAGCCAGCAATCCCTGTTCCGGACGTACCTTTGCGGTCGGGTCATTGTCAAATTTCGGGTCACCTACTGCTGAGAACAACACAGCATCGGCATCCTTACAAATCTGATAAGTTTCTTCAGGGAACGGATCACCTACTTCATCGATAGCATGTGCTCCACAAAGTGCATATTTATAATCCACCTTGTGACCAAACTTCTCACAAACGGCTGTCATTACATCTACTCCCTGAACGGAGATTTCCGGTCCGATTCCGTCACCGGCTAATACTGCTATTTTAAAATCCATAATTGTATGCTTTTAATTTAAATCTTCTATCATGTTCAACATTTTAATTGTCGCCTTGATGGCTGCTTCTGTCTGGTCGGCATCAAATCCTCTTGTACGGAACTCCTTATCCTCATAATTCCAGGTGATAACAGTCTGCACAAAGGCATCCGTACGTCCGCCAGGAGGAATAGTCACAGCATAGTTCAGTAACATCGGGAATTTTCTTCCTAATGTACCTTTATATATCTTGCGCAACGCACGTACAAAAGCATCGTACTGTCCGTCGCCGCTGGAACTTTCCTGATAGGTTTTCCCGTTAATCTCAATGCTAAGCGTGGCCATCGGCTTCAATCCTTTGGCGAGGGTTACAAAGTAACTAAGCAATTTCACCTTATTCTGTATGCCATCGTGCTTCAACACGTCACTGATGATATACGGCAAATCCTCGGGAGTGACCAGTTCTTTACGATCGCCCAGTTCAATGATTCGTTCGGTGACTTTGCGCATGGATTCTTCATCCAGTTCCAGGCCCATACTCTCCAGATTCTTACGGATGTTGGCTTTCCCGGAATTTTTTCCTAAGGCATATTCACGCACACGTCCGAAACGCTCCGGAAGCAGGTCGTTGAAGTAGAGTTTATTCTTATTGTCTCCATCGGCATGTACGCCAGCCACCTGTGTAAACACACTCTCTCCCACAATGGGCTTGTTGGCCGGAATCGTCACACCGGAATAAGATTCCACTACACGACTCACATCATTCAAGCGACTTTCATCGATGCGCGTAATGGCATGAAAATGGTCTTTCAAGATAGCCTGCACACTGGCCAGAGGGGCATTACCGGCCCGTTCTCCCAACCCGTTAATGGTAGTATGCAATCCTTTCACCCCACTCAATACAGCTGCTAATACGTTACTTACAGCCAAATCATAGTCATTGTGCGCATGGAAATCGAGATGAGTATTCGGATAACGTTTCTTCATCTTCCGCATAAACTCAATCACTTGAAGCGGATTCAGTATTCCTAATGTATCGGGTAGCATGAATCGTTTAATGGTAGTCTCTTTCAATGCGTCCACAATCCGGAATACATATTCGGGAGAATCCTTCATACCGTTACTCCAGTCTTCCAAATACACGTTGACTTCAATATCGAGTTCGTTAGCATAATCTACCACGGCAAGAATGTCTTCGATATGCTTTTCCGGTGTTTTCTTTAACTGACAAGTACAATGTTTCAGCGAACCTTTACACAGCAAATTAATAACACGACATCCCGTAGCATGAATCCAATCTAGTGAAGTATGTCCGTCGACAAATCCCAGTACCTCTACTTTTTGTAGCAGATTTCTGCGGGCGGCCCAGTCACATATCATCTTTACC
>ERZ773192.3665-NODE-3665-length-11164-cov-3.346926_pt1 | contig 11164 bp, 9 predicted proteins | sample MGYA00581010_ERZ773192 | MGnify/ENA primary metagenome ERZ773192 (study PRJEB29015, sample SAMEA2737741) | human gut metagenome | biome: human gut; feature: human-associated habitat; material: faeces | place: China | collected 2012 ...
TTATGAAAGCGACGATGATTTGAATACTGCCGCGCTGAAGCGGGAGATCATGGATGCGGGCACCGTTCATTCCCGCCGCTATGTGCTGCCGCTGCGGTTCAACATCCCGGTGATGTTTACCGACAAGGACCTTTGGGAGCGCTTCGGTCTATCGGAGGCCCTGCTGGAGTCCGATGGACTGACCCTTTCTCGGACACTGATGGAAAATGCAGGAGATGACTATATCGTCACCGGTCTGCGGCTTCCGGCAGACCTCAGCCTGCTTTCGCAGCCCTTTGATTACGGCACGGAAACGCTTCAGATAACTCAGCAAACCATTGCGGACTATATGCGCTTGTACCAGCGCTGGCGGGCGGCGGCTGTCCCCGGGGAGCAGGCGCTGGTGGATACGGCAATCGAGGCGTATCTGTCCGGGCTGGACGAGCTCGGGCTTTGGGCTCTGGAAGGGCCGATCCGGGATATGTGCCAGTCTATTGGCGTATTCAACGATCTTTCCCAGTACATCATGATGGATGTCCATTGGAGCACCGGGGGCTTCCCGCTGTATTCCTGCACCATGGCAGAGGCGCTGGAAACCCTCGCTGTGGAAAAAACCTATGCTTCTATCTATGGAGAGGAGCGGAACCTGGCCTGCTATCTCTTCCGGAATTCTGCCGGATGCGTGACGGCCAGTGTGACCTACTGGGGCGCCCTCGGCAGCGGAACGAAAGTGCCGGAGCTGGGGTATGCCTTCCTGCGGCAATTCCTGGAGGAGGAATTCCAGTGGGACCAATACCGCCCCAGAGAGGATACCCACAAAAAGCGGGAGATCGCAGAGATCCAGTGTCACGGGCAGGTGGAGAACAGCTGGCCGGTCCGGACGGTTGGCTCTGCCGCGGCCCTGTGGGAGACCCTGCGCTATCAGAACCGGGATACGGTCTATTCCGAGCGGAAGGAGTCCAACCAGGTTGGCGCGGCGGCAAGGGCTCTGCAATTTCGGGATGAGGAGATCCCGGCCCTGTCCTGGAACATTGACGAGGTCCGCTTTCCGATTACCATTACCGGGACGGACAGTATGGAAAGTGCTTTATCCAGGCTGAATATGGAAGACGGGACGCCTACTGACGCGGACATAGACGAACTGGCCCGGCAGGTCTATCAGGGCCTGTGGTGGCATCTGGCGGAGGGTTAAAGTATATGAAACAGGTATCCAAAAATACGGAGCGCAGCGCCCGGGAGGGACTGCTTCTGGTTCTGCCGCTGGCGGCGGGCTCAGGGCTATTTTACGCGGTCCCCTTTTTGATGGTGCTGCAAAATTCCTTCCAGCGGGGCACGGGCAGATCCCGGGAATACGTCGGCATTGAGACCTACCGGAGTATGCTGCACAGCGGCGTGTTCCGGCTGGCCTTCGGCAATACGCTGAAATTCCTGGTTGTGGCCCTTCCCCTGATTATTCTCCTGTCCTACGCCATCGCGCTGCTGCTGAAAAGCCACGCGCGGAAGCACGAGGCGCTGAAATCCGTCCTGCTGCTGCCCTACATTATGCCCGTGGTGGGCACGGTGCTGCTGGTGGAGCTGCTGTTTGCCCAGACGGGGCTTGTAAACAAAGGGCTGTACACTCTGGGGCTGCCCGTAGCAGACTGGCTCCACTCCAAGGCGGCCTTCTGGGTAGTGATCGCCCTGTACCTGTGGAAAAATACGGGCTACAGCGTGATCCTGCTCCTCTCGGGCCTTATCACGATCCCCGAGGATCACTATGCCGCGGCCTCTCTGGACGGGGCCACGGCATGGCAGCAGCTGCGCTATATCACCATGCCCCAGATGTGGTACAGTGTGTTTTTTGCCGCGGTGTTCTCTCTGATCAACGCTTTCAAATGCTTCCGGGAAATCTTTCTCATCGGCGGGACGCACCCGGACCAGAGCATCTATATGCTCCAGCACTTTATCAACAACGCCTTTGACAAGCTGAACTATCCAAAGCTGGCGGTGGCCTCCGTGCTGCTGCTCCTGGTCCTGACGGTGCTGTTCGCCCTGAGCTACCGCTGGGTCAGGCGGAAGGAGGCATACAAGGATGCGTAAACGGCCCGCTTATTTTTCCTCCTTTGCCGCCGTTCTGCTGACGGCGCTTTCCGTGATTCCCTTCCTGTACGTATTCGCCAAAAGCCTGCTTTCCGCCCAGAACGGCTTCACGCTTTCCTATTACTATCAGGTATTTCTCGCCCAGGAACAGTATCTGCTGCGGTTCTGGAAGAGCCTGGGGCTGTGCCTGTGCATCACGGCGGGACAGGTAGTCGTATCCACCCTGGCGGGCTACGGCTTTGCCAAATGCCGCTTTCCCGGGAAGAACGTCCTGTTCTTCCTGCTGATGGTGCTGATGATTATGCCCCTGCAGGTAACGCTGGTGCCCAACTACATCATGCTGGACAAGCTGGGGCTGCTGGATACCTACTACGCGCTGGTGCTGCCCATGATCTTCGTGCCTCTGGGCACCTTCATTATGACCCAAAGCTTCCAGGCCGTGCCCAATGAGATCATCGAAGCCGCCCGGCTGGACGGCTGCGGGACCCTGAAGCTGATCTGCCGTATCGCGGTACCCATGAACAGGGCGGGACTGATCTGCACGCTGCTGCTGTCCTTCCTGGACGGCTGGAATATGGTGGAGCAGCCCATGGTCTATCTGGAGGATTTCGGGCGCTACCCCATTTCCGTAGCCCTGGCTTCGGTGCCGCCGGAGAACCCCACCGTACAGCTGGTGTGCTGTATTCTGGTCGCTCTGCCGCCCCTGTTCCTGTTCGCCTATTTTAACCGGGAGCTGGTAGAGGGCATCGCCCTGGGAGGAGAAAAATGAAAAAACAAGCCCTATGTTTCGGAAGCCTCATCCTGTACATCCTGATCGCCTGCACCATCGTGTCCGGCTGGATCGAGGCCACCATGATGACCCAGGTAGAACAGGGACCCGTCAACACCAAAGCCGCCCACGAGGCTGTGACCCGGGAGCTGCCGCCGCGTTCGCTGTTCGCGGACCAGGAGGGGCTGCATCTGTACGAAATCTACGACGGCACCGGCTGGGAAAGCGGCAAACGCATCCGCGAGGTCAGCGGCTGGAGCCTAACCAGCGAATGCGTGTCCGTTTCGGGCTTCCCCGACACGCCCTATGTCTTCTCCGCGACCCGCCAGCCGAGGGCCGGGGAGAAGGTGTTGCCCCTGGAATCCCAGGAGTGGGGAGACGACACTTACCTGCTGATTTTCGGGGGAGAGCTTCCAAAGGATGCGCAGCTTCCCCTGGAGGCTGTAGGCTTTGATGTCAAAGGAAACGCGGCGCTGATGGAAATGCGGAGTTTTCCGGTTCCCTTTATGGAGCAGCGGGCAAAGACCGCTTCTGAGCTGACCGGTTTTGCGGAACGAATTTTCAGCTTGGGCGATACGGAGCAGTTTTTGAACCAGCTGCCCCGAATTGCCGGTGGGGCAGCGGTACTGCTGGCGGGGCTGGTATTTCTGATCGCCGCCTGGCGGATGCCGAAAGCGGGGCTGCTGCGCTGCGTGAACGGCGCCTTGGCCGCGCTGTGCCTGTGCCTGCTGCCCGGGACGCTCAGCAAGATCCTGCTGCCCGGTTCCCTGCTGCCGGAGGAGAATATCTTTGCGCTGTCCCATTACCGTACTGCGCTGGACACCGTTTTCAATGGACTTGCCGCCTTCCCGGATGCGTTTCAAGCGCTGGCGCAAGCGCGGGATACGGCATTTTCCGCAAGCGGAAGGGTGCTCCTTTTGGGTGCCGGAATTACGGCAGGAATACTGCTGCTGGAATATGGCTTGCAATGGGCCCAAAAGTGCAGAAAGCGTCCCTCAAAATGAAAAATACACCGCGCGATTTGAGCTTTTCCAAATCGCGCGGTGCTGCTTTATTCTACGGTGACGCTCTTTGCCAGATTCCTGGGCTTGTCCACGTCCAGGCCCTTGGCGACGCTGACATAGTAGCCCAGCAGCTGCAAGGGGATCACTGCCAGGCTGGGGGCAAAGTGGGGATCGGTTTTGGGAATGTAGAGGACGAAGTCTGCATTGTCCTCCATGCTGTAGTTGCCGTAGGTGGTCAGAGCCATGAGGTAGGCACCTCTGGTTTTGCATTCCAGAAGATTGCTCAGGGTTTTCTCATAGAGCTTCTGCTGGGTCAGTACGCCCACCACCAGGGTGCCCGGTTCAATCAGGCTGATGGTGCCGTGCTTCAGCTCTCCGGCGGCGTAGGCCTCGGAGTGGATATAGCTGATCTCCTTGAGCTTCAGGGAGCCCTCCATCGCCAGCGAGTAATCCAACCCCCGCCCGAGGTAGAAGAGATGCTCGGCATTTTTCAGTCCCTCGGCATACCGGAAAAATTCCGGTTCCATGGCCAATACATGCGGCAGGTAGCTGACAGCATTCAGCAGCTTCGGCAGCTGGCGGCGGCACCAGTCCATCGGGGCGCCCTTATCCGCCGCAATGCGGAAGCCCAGCAGATACATCATTGCCACCTGCACCGAATAGGCCTTGGTGCTGGCCACCGCAATTTCCGGCCCGGCGTAGGTGTACAGGCAGTAGTCGGCCTCCCGCGCAATGGAGGAGCCTACCACATTCACGATACCTATAACGGGGATATGGTTTTCCTTAAAGAGCCGCAGCGCCGCCAGGGTATCTGCGGTTTCGCCGCTTTGGCTCACCACCACCGCCGCGCACCCTGGGGTAAAGATGGGATCGCGGTAGCGCAGCTCGCTGGCAACCTCCACCTCTACCGGCAGCCGCGCCAGCTTTTCTATGATCGCCTTACCTACCATACCGCTGTACATGGCGGTACCGCAGGCGGAAATATACAGCTTGGTCACATCCCGAAAGAAGCCATCCGGCAGACCATCACCCTCAAAAGTCACAAACCCATCCTTGGTACGCCCATCAATGGTATCGGCCAGGGCGCGGGGCTGTTCATGGATCTCCTTTTGCATAAAGCAGGGATAGCCGCCCTTTTGTGCCTGCTCCACCGACCAGTTGGCGATCTTGGCTTCTTTTTCGATGGGGGTCCCGTCCGGGGCGTAAAAACGCAGCTCCCCGTAATGGGCCACCACCACTTCTTCCTCCTCCAGCAGGTAATACTGCCGGGTGTATTCTATAATGGCAGGGACATCGGAGGCCACATAGCTACCGGTCTCATCCTTGGCCGCAATCAGCGGGCTGCCCCGGCGGATGCCGTAAACGGTATCCGGTTCCCCTTCCAGCAGCATACAGAAGCCGTAAGCTCCCTCCATCTCCGCCGTAGCGGCATGGATGGCTGCCACAGGGCTCTTGTGCAGCTTCATATGGTGGTCCAGCAGTGCCGCCGCTATTTCGGTATCGGTTTGGGTCAGGAAGTGATATCCTTCACGCTCCAGCCGCTCCCGCAGCGCCCGGTAGTTTTCTATAATGCCGTTATGCACCAGCGTCACACGGCCTTGCCGGTGGGGGTGGGCATTCACATCATTGGGCACGCCATGGGTGGCCCAGCGGGTGTGCCCGATGCCGCAGTGGCTGGCAAGGCACTGGTCGCCGCAGGCGGCCCGCAGGTTGCTCAGCCGCCCTGCCGCCTTGATGACCTCTATTTTTCCCTCGTCCCACAGGGCAATACCGGCGCTGTCATAGCCGCGGTATTCCAGGTTTTCCAGCCCATGCAGCAGCTTTTCCCGGGCGTATTCCGCCCCCGAATAACCAATGATTCCACACATAAATAATAAGGCTCCTTTCCCGCAGATATCCATGGTACGGGAGAGAAACCTTCGCTAAAAGTGCTTTTACCCTATGGCACGGCGGGCCGGTACAGCAGCTGCGCCGGCAGGATAACGAAAACCAAAGGGGAGAATACAGGCTGTTTCTCTCCGCGGAGTCCCGCAGGGATGCCAAAAAACATTCCCCGCATGGGATATCTGTTCTGTTCGTTATCCATGGCCGGCTCTTTGTTGCACGGTCGCCCGTGTTTTTGCGCCGGCCTGCGCTGTGGCAGCAGCGGGAGGGCATCCGCCGAATTTTCGATACTCCCTCCACCTCGTCATCCGCCCGCGGTACACAAACCGGGCGGTACTGGCGCTTTGACCATGTGATATTATAGCAAAATTCCGGTGTCTTGTAAAGAAAAAAGAGGAAAGAGCCTGCCGGTCCTTTCCTCCCATATTATGCAGCCTTATGCCGGAATATGCGGAGTCGCGGCTTGTTCGGCCTCCAGCTGGGCCAGGTGGGTCTGGTATCGGTCCAGGATCGCCTCTTCCAGGGTATGCCGCGCCTCCGGCGTAATGGGGTGGGCAATATCACGGAATGTCCCATTCTCATCCTTGCGGCTGGGCATCGCCACAAAGAGCCGCTCCGGCCCCTCAATGACCTTGATATCGTGTACAGCCAGGTCGCCGTCTATGGTGACCGAAACCAACGCCTTCAGCCGTGCGTCCTCGTAAATTTTGCGGATCCGAATATCGGTGATATTCATGCCTGTTTCTCCTTTCAGATGCCTTTTATTGTTGTTGGGCGCAGGCAGCGAACGGAATGATCGGCGAGGGCTGTGTCAGGGCCTCGACAGGCGCCAGCCCGTCTTCACCGGGCGCCAGCCTGCCTTCGCCCCCTCCTTGCCCTCATCCGATCCTGCCGCCCGCCGCCTGCGCCTGCGGGCTTCGCTTGCCATTAGCCTTGTCCGCCGCCTGGCAAATTATGCACTTCCCGCCGCTTTTTGTATTAAAATGCCCGTCGCTATTGTCAAAAGCCCTACTAATGGGGTATAATATACCATGTATGAAATTCTTAAAGGTGGCGGTCACAGTATGGTAAAACCGATTGAAACCATCCCGGAAGGGGTCAAACATATTCATTGCATCGGCATCGGCGGCAGCGGCATGTTCCCGCTGGTGCAGATCCTGCACGGCCGGGGCTACACCATTACCGGCAGCGATAATAACGAAAGCGACATTGTCAATTTGGAGCGTCAGATGGGCATTGAGGTGATGATGGGCCAGCGGGCGGAAAATATCCAGGGCGCCGATCTCATTCTCTATTCCGCCGCCATTATGGATACCAACCCCGAGCTCATCGCCGCGCGGGAAAGCGGCCTGCCCCTGTGGGAGCGTGCCAAAATGCTGGGGGCGGTTTCCAGCTGGTACAGTGAGGCATTGGGCGTCTGCGGTACCCACGGTAAAACCACCACCACCGCCATGATCGTCCAGATCCTCTATATGGCGGGTCTGGATCCCTCCGCCGTCATCGGCGGCAAGCTGCGTACCATCGGCGGCTACGGCCGCAGCGGCAAAACGCAGCGCTTTGTGTACGAGGCCTGCGAATTCAAGGATACCTTCCTTTCCACCCACCCGGATATCGCCCTCGTCCTCAATATCGATAATGACCACATGGAATATTTCCACACTGTGGAAAACGCCATGAAGAGCTACACCAGGTTCGTCCAAAAGGCCCATACCGTCCTGTATAACGGCAGCGATGAAAAAACCTGCCGTGCCATGGAGGAAGCGGCAGGGGAGGGGAGAACCTTCCTCACCTTCGGCTGGGAGGACACCAACGACTATTACCCCGCCAATCTCCGCCACCTGGGTGGTCTGGACCGCCGCTTTACCCTCATGTTCCGCGGCAAGCCCCTCACCGAGATCCACCTGCAAATCCCCGGCGACCACAATATCCTCAATGCCATTGCCGCCGCCGCGGGCGCCATGCAGCTGGGCGCCACCCCGGAGCAGGCTGCTGCCGGCCTGGCTGCCTTTACTGGGGCCGGCCGCCGCTTTGAGGTGCTGGGCAAAACGCATAAAGGCGCTACCGTTGCCGATGACTATGCCCACCACCCCGCCGAGCTGCGCGCCACCCTCACCGCCGCCAAGGAGCTGGACTTTAAGCGTGTATGGGCCGTGTTCCAGCCCTTCACCTTTAGCCGCACCTATATGCTGCTGGAGGACTTTGTCTCCGCCTTGTCCATCGCCGACCGCGTGGTGCTTTCGCCCATCATGGGCAGCCGGGAGGTCAATACCTACCACATCACCTCGGAGGATCTTGGCGAAAAGATCCCCGGCTGTGTCTGCCTGCCCTCCTTCCAGGCCATGGCGGATTATGTCGATCGGTATTCCGAGTCCGGTGATCTGATCCTTACCCTTGGCTGCGGCGATGTTTATAAATGTGCCCGCATGATCCTGCACCACGAATAATTAAGTCCATATTTTATTTATAGGAGGGTATAACAATGGCATCAGTTACAGCAAGAGTAAGAGAAGTCAAGCAGCCGCGAGGCGGCTATATTAAACCTTCCCAATTTGAAGAAATATCTTTTAATGACGGTAAGGTGCTTGGCGAAGAAAATGTTCATGCTTCTATTATTGGCATGGTTGTGGACTATATGACAAGATATATGTCCGGTGCCAAGGTAGAGGATGCGTTTAGAATTAGCATTGAGGGTTATGAATCAAGACTAATGCTACTTGGTGAGAAAGTTGCGAAAGATGATAAGAAAAAGAGAATAGACATAAAGTCTTTGCTGGGACAAATAACGGGTCTTGATGGTAGATCAATTACTGCAGCCTGTAAAGCATGTACATATGATGTGTGGTATAGAAACCCCATGTCTGCGCTGACGGCGAAAGGAGCAGAGGATACAGATCCAGATCAAGTAACTATCGAGAATATCATTACTATGGTAAGCCGCAGCATTGCATTTTGGGAAGAGTACGGCCCAGTAACAGTGTCAGGGTTTACTTTTGAAAAAGATGGTTATACGGACACTGTTAATTCCGGCGACGGAGACTATTTGACGACGGATACATTATGGGATTTTAAGGTGTCCAAATCGAAGCCAACGAATAAACAAACGCTGCAAATACTTATGTATTGGATAATGGGCAAGCACTCGGGTAAAGAGGAGTTTAAGGGAATAAATCGATTGGGATTGTTTAACCCAAGGTTAAATACAATTTACTTGTTGAGCACGGATAAAATCCCGGCAGAAGTAATTGCAAGCGTTGAGAATGAGGTGATTTGTTATTAGCTTTTTTCGAGCACAAATGGACATGCTTGAAAAATGATAATGCGGGAAAGGAATAATTATTAAGGGCTTCTTGTCGCTGCGCTCGCCCTCCTGCCCATTTCCATTGTACAAAATAGCCAAAAACAGCAATGAAATTCCGTCACTTCATCAACGCATCCCCAAAATGTGACCAATTTGTAAAAAAACACTTGCATTGTTCCGCTAACGGTGCTATAAATGTGACAACAGAATAAAGCCAATATGGTAGAGGTCGCGGGCTTCATCAGTAGCCACCCCCACACGGTTCGGGAAACCGGGGGCGCGAAAGGGAAGACCGCCGAAGCGAAAGGCTCCCCCGAGAGCATTTACGCTGGGACGCAGCAGAATATGCTGCGGACTGTCACAGAAACTGTGGAGAGCTATCAGCGGGTTCCTGCGTTATTGCTATTTGTTTTTATTACGCCGGCCATGAGATTTGTTTTCCGCATTTCTCATGGCTTTTTTCGTCCCATTTTTCAGGAGGTATATATTATGTTCGGTACATTCTGGGCACTCGTTCCCCCCATCATCGCCATCGCACTGGCCCTCATCACCAAGGAGGTTTACAGCTCCCTCTTTATCGGCGCCGTTGCCGGTGCTCTGTTCTATGCCGGCTTCCATGTGGAGGCGCTCGACTCTCTGCTCAATGACGGCATCGTAGCCGCCATCAGAGATAACGCCGGTATCTTCATGTTCCTGGTGCTGCTGGGCATCCTGGTCGCCCTGCTCAATAAGGCAGGCGGCTCCGCAGCCTTCGGCGCATGGGCAAAGGCACACATCAAGACCCGCGGCGGCGCCATGTTTGCTACCTTCCTGCTGGGTGTGCTCATCTTTGTGGATGACTATTTCAACTGCCTGACTGTCGGCAGCGTTATGCGCCCGGTAACGGATAGCCATCATGTTTCCCGTGCCAAGCTTGCCTATATCATCGATGCCACCGCGGCGCCCATCTGCATGATCGCCCCCATCTCTTCCTGGGCAGCTGCCGTTTCCGGCGTCGTGGAGGATTACAGCGGCTTCGACCTGTTCATCCGCGCCATCCCCTTCAATTTCTATTCGCTGCTCACTATCGTTATGGTGCTGTTCCTCTGCAAGACCGGCATGGACTACGGCCCCATGCGCCGCCACGAGCTCAACGCTATCCGCAATAATGACCTGTTCACCGAGGGAGAGCAGCCCGAAGCGGTGGAGGAGGTCTCCAACCCCCGTGCCCGCGTCATCGATCTGCTGCTGCCCATCATCGTTCTGGTGGTGCTGTGCGTCAGCGGTTTGGTCTACTCCGGCTACCTCAATGGCGCCGATAATTTCATCGATGCCTTTGCCAACTGCGATGCCTTCTTCGGCCTGCCCTGGGGCGCTATTGTGGCACTGGTCTTTACCGTCATCTATTTCGTTCTCCGCCGGGTCATCTCCTTTAAGGATGCCATGAGCTGCATCCCGCAGGGCTTCTGCGCCATGGTTCCCGCTATCCTCATCCTCACCCTGGCCACCTCCCTCAAGAATATGACCACTCTGCTGGGCGCCAAGGAGTTTGTCGCCGGCATGATGCACAGCGCTTCCAGCAGCCTTTACAGCCTGCTGCCCGCTGTTATCTATCTGGTTGCCTGCGGACTGGCGTTTGCCACCGGCACCTCCTGGGGCACCTTCGGCATCCTCATCCCCATCGTCACCGAGGTCTTTAAGGCTGATTTCACCCTCATGATCGTCGGCGTTTCCGCCTGTCTCGCCGGTGCTGTATTCGGTGACCATGTTTCTCCCATCAGCGATACCACTATCATGGCCTCTGCCGGTGCCCAATGCAACCATCTGAACCATGTTTCCACCCAGTTCCCGTATGCAGCCACTGTGGCTATTGTTGCTTTCTTTACCTACATCATCGCAGGCTTCGTTCCCAATGCCGTCATCGTCCTTCCCATCGGCATTGTCCTAATGCTTGTCACCCTGTTCGTTATCCGCGGCATCACCAACCGCCGCGGCACGGAGGGCTGATCGCCTCGCTTTGCTTTTCCGCCAGCCTCTCCGCAAAAGGAGGGGCTGGTTTCTGCTTCCCCGCAAATCCCTGCATACCGCGCATCGGCCCGCAGGGCGCCCCGGCTTCGCCGGGGCTGGGGGGGCTTTGCCCCGCCAAAACCGTCCGGAGGACGGTTTGCCCTG
>ERZ773192.3673-NODE-3673-length-11145-cov-10.231830_pt1 | contig 11145 bp, 8 predicted proteins | sample MGYA00581010_ERZ773192 | MGnify/ENA primary metagenome ERZ773192 (study PRJEB29015, sample SAMEA2737741) | human gut metagenome | biome: human gut; feature: human-associated habitat; material: faeces | place: China | collected 2012 ...
ACTGCGCCGAGCAGGCCAAGAAGCTCGAAGACATGGGCTTCCGCGTCGAGGTCGATTACCGCAACGAGAAGATCGGCCGCAAGATCCGCGACGCGCAGACCGAGAAGGTGCCCTACATGGTCATCGTCGGCGACCGCGACATGGAGAACGGTACCGTCTCCCCGCGCCACCGCGCGGACGGCGATCTCGGCGCGATGAGCGTGGACGAGTTCTCCGCCCTGCTCAAGCGCGTTGTGGACAACAAGGAGCAGAAGTAAACCGATCTTTTTGGAAAAACAGTCACTCGTCAGAGTGACTGTTTTTTTGCCTTGGATTTAGCCGAAATGACGGACGGTGAAGGAAAACTTGCATAAATTCGAATAAGGTGCATGAAAAATTTATATATGAAGAAAAAGTAAAAATTTGTCGTCACCAAAAAATTTGTGTGAAATAACGGAACGAGCGGAAAAAGAAAGGGCTAAGAAAAATGGATTCCGCCTTAATTTTGTGCGAATAGCCAAAAGTGCAAAAGTATCTTGCAATAAAACTTGCAATAAGTTATAATGACTATGCCTCAAAGAGGTACATTGGCCGTTTTGCAAAACGAAGAAGCGTCGGCCGACGCTCATGCACAACATTGGACAACGTTGTGCAGAATGTCCCCGACCGGCGGTAACGTTGCCGAAACGGTAAAACAAAAAGGAGATTGCGTATGAAAAAGTTCTTAGCCCTCATCCTGTCCGTCGCTATGATCTTCGCTCTTGTTGCCTGCGGCAGCAAGGAAGGTGATACCCCCAACACCGACGGCGACACCCAGCAGACCGATACCCCCGCCGCTCCCGTTGACATCGTCATCGCCACCGGCGGCACCACCGGTACTTACTATGCCGTTGGTAACGCGCTCGTCACCACCATCGGCGACAAGCTGAGCCTGTCCAAGCTCACCGCTGTCGACTCCGGCGCCTCCAAGGCGAACGTCCAGCTCGTCACCGCCAACCAGGCCCAGATGTCCATCCTGCAGTCCGACGTTCTGAACTATGCTCACAACGGCTCCGGCGGTGAGACCATGTTCGACGGCGCTGCCGACAAGAACTCCCTGTGGGTCGCGGGCGTTTACAACGAGACCGTCCAGCTCGTCACCGCTCCCTCCATCACCAGCATTGAAGACCTCAAGGGCAAGACCGTCTGCGTCGGCGACGTCGGCTCCGGTACCGCTCTGAACGCGGCTCAGGTCCTCGAGGCCTACGGCATGACCTTCGACGATATCAAGGTCATGTACGACTCCTTCTCCGGCGGCGCTGAGGCCCTCAAGAACGGCCAGTGCGATGCGGCCTTCACCGTTTCCGGCGCCCCCACCCCCGCTCTGACCGACCTCGCCACCGCCTACAACTTCAATATGCCCTCCCTCAGCGATGAGGCGGTTTCCTATCTGACCACCAACTATCCGTTCCTGGTCCAGGATAACCTGCCCGCCAACACCTACACCTGCGTTGCGGACGAGACCGTCTGCGTCGCCGTCAAGGCCGTCTTCACCGCCTCCAAGGACCTCAGCGAGGATGTCGTCTATGAGATCACCAAGGCCATGTTCGACAATCAGGCTGACCTGGCCAAAGCTCAGGCCAAGTTCGGCTTCCTGAGCCCCGAGGGTGCTGTTGCCGGCTCCTTCGACCTGCATCCCGGCGCCGAGAAGTACTACAAGGAGATCGGCGTTCTGTAAGAACACCCGATCCTGAAAGAGTGCGAAAGTGCAACTGCGACAACGCATAAGCATGGCCGCTGCAATAGTCTTGATTATTGCAGCGGCCTCCCTCTTGATTCCCCGCGCCGGCTATTACCTGACGCTCCGCAATAAGGACAGCGGCGAGCTCTATGCGCGCTACCGCATGGACGAGGGGGATCGCTTTTCCATTACCTTTAAGCATTCCGTCAACCAATATCCGCTGACGGACACCTTTGAGATCAGTGAAGGAAAGATCTATGCCGAGGAGTGTAAGTACTATGCTTACGGCGCCGGCGTGCAGGTGGAGCTGAATCCCGGAGAGGAGCTCAGCTATACCGACGACGGAGCCATGCTCATCACCGGCATACATCAGGATAGAACCGGAGTCTGTTATGCCGTGGCCACCGTTTACGACTTCTTTTTGAAGGTAAAGGACGGTCCGGATATCAGTCTGCGTGATTTGTGTGGAAGAAATTCGCTGGTGACGCTCAATTATGAGTTCTTCCTCTATTGACGTCACAGTGTTCACCAATAAAAAGGAGGAGAAAAACACCAATGACTGACGCTGAAAAGAAAGTCTTGGACGAAGAGGTCGTCGTTGAAAGCGTAGACGTTGAAGTCGGTACGATGGAAGACGTTGACGCGATCATGAAAAAGTTTGACCGCGAGTCCAACACCCGTGTCTGGGAGGGCACGCCGAAGAAGATCCTGCGCTATGTGCTGGCCGCCTTTATGCTCTTTATGGTCTACATGAACCTGTGGGCCACCTGGAGCGGCCAGATCCGCCGCTGCCTGTTCGTCGGCTTTGTGATCCTGTTCACATTCTTTATCTACCCCGTGAAGAAGGGCAATGTAAAGCCCAACTCCATGCCGTGGTATGATATCCTGCTCGCTGTCGCGGGCTGTATTCCCTATTTCTACTATGTTGCCAACTTCAAGAGGATTGTGGCGATGGGCATCGCCATCGGCCAGACCGAGGTCATCCTTGGCATCATCGGCACGCTGGTGCTCGCGGAGTGCTGCCGCCGCGCGGTGGGCCTTCCCATTCTGGTCGTGGCGGGCTGCTTTGTGCTCTACGCCTTCATCGGCCGCGGCATGAGCCTGGACCTGGTGGTCTACAACATCTTCTATACCACCAACGGCATCATCGGTACGCCGATCTCCGTCTGCTCGACCTACATTGCGCTGTTCCTGCTGTTCGGCGCGTTCCTTGAGGCGACCGGTGTCGCCAACTTCTTCATCGACTGCGCGAACGCGCTGGTCGGCTGGGCGTCCGGCGGTCCCGCGAAGGTCGCGGTCGTCTCCTCCGCCCTGTGCGGCATGGTCTCCGGTTCCTCCGTCGGCAACACCGTTACCACCGGCTCCGTGACCATCCCGATGATGAAGAAGACCGGCTATCCCGGAGAGTTTGCCGGCGCGGTCGAGGCTGCGTCCTCCACCGGCGGCCAGATCATGCCCCCCATCATGGGCGCTGCGGCGTTCATCATGGCGGAAATGACCGGCTATGACTATTCCGACATCATCGTCCGTGCGATCCTGCCCGCGTTCCTGTACTTCCTCGGCATCTTCCTGGGCGTCCACTTCAAGGCCAAGAAGCTCGGTCTCGTCGGCCTCAAGCGTGAGGAACTGCCCAAGTGGAAGCTCCTGCTGCCGAAAATCTATCTGCTCCTGCCCCTGATCGTCCTGACCTGGATGGTCATTGCCGGTCAGACCATGGCCAAGAGCGCCATCTACGGCACCATCGTTGCCATCGCGGTCGGCATCATCAATAAGGACGACCGCATGACCCCGAGCAAGTTCGTCAACGGCCTTGAAAACGGCGGCAAGAACTGCCTGTCCATCGGTATTGCCTGCGGCATCGCCGGCATCATCTCCGTGTGCATCACGATGACCGGTCTCGGCGGCAAGCTCATCACCTACGTCGTTAAGCTCTCCAACGGCCACCTGTTCATCGCCCTGTTCCTCACGATGATCTGCTGCATCATCCTCGGCATGGGCGTTCCCACCACGGCGAACTACATCATCATGGCCTCCACCTGCGCGCCTATCCTCATCAACGGTATGGGTATGCACATCCTGGCTGCCAATATGTTCGTGTTCTACTTCGGCATCGTCGCCGACATCACGCCTCCCGTTGCGCTCGCGGCTTATGCCGGTGCTGCCATCGCCAAGGCGCCCCCGATGAAGACCGCGCTCAACGCCACCCGTTTGGCGATCGCCGCGTTCATCATCCCCTACATCTTCGCTTATAACAATGCGATGATCTTCGTCGGCGATGTCACCTTCTTCGGCGTTGCCTCCATCGTTATCTCCGCGACGCTCGGCATGGCCTCCATCGCCTCCGGCTTCATGGGTTATCTGATCCACGACCTGAAGTGGTACTCCCGTATCGCGCTGATCGCCGGCGGTCTGCTGATGGTCATCCCCGGTACGGTCACCGACCTCGCCGGCCTCGCCATTCTGATCGTTATCCTGCTCATCCAGAGGGCTGAGAACAAGAAGGAGAAGAAGGCTGCGGTCTGATCTCCCGAAAACACGAGAAAATAAAGAGACGCTTCGGCGTCTCTTTATTTTTGCCCGATCGCCCCTCAAGGTCGGGAAGTCAGCACATGAAACGGCGCGGCGGCGCATAAAATGCAGGGAAAGGGAGGCGTCGTTATGCCGAAGATCTATCTCAGCCCCTCCACGCAGGAGTCCAATCCCTACATCACCGGAAGCGGCAGCGAGGAGTACAATATGAACCGGCTCGCCGACGCGCTGGAGCCGTATCTTTATGCCAATGGCATCCGCTTTGTGCGCAACACGCCCGACATGACCGCCGCGTCCTCCATCGCGCAGGCGAACCGCCTCGGCGGCTTTGACTTCTATCTCGCGCTCCACTCCAACGCCGCCGCGCCGGAAAACTCCGGCAGCGTGCGCGGCGTGCTGGTGTTTTACTATCCGACGAGCGCGGAGGGCAAGCGCGCGGCGGAGCTGTTCGCCGCGAACCTCAAACGTGTTTATCCGCTGCCCGACCTCGTGCGCACCGTGTCCACCACCGCGCTCGGCGAGGTGCGTCAGCCGAAGTATCCGGCCAACCTGCTCGAGCTGGGCTACCACGACAACTATGCCGACGCCGCGTGGGTCGAGAACAATATGGACGCCATCGCGCGCGAGCTGGCGCGCTCGCTGACGGAGTATTTCGGCCTGCCGTTCATCGAGCCGCAGCCGGTCGTGCAGGGGACTGTCTCCACGAGCGGCTCGCCGCTGCGCCTGCGCGCCTACCCGAGTGCCGCGGGGCAGACCATCGCGCTCATGCCGAACGGCGCGTCGGTCACGGTCTACGGCACCTGGCAGGGCTGGAACACGGTAGAGTACAATGGGAACCTCGGCTACGCCGCCGAGGCGTATATCGAGAGCTGACGGGCAGCCGGGAATGCCGCTTTTTAATTGGGCAGTGCGGAAACACGCCGCAGGAGCGGCCGAGCGGAAATAGAAGCAGACCGGATCGTTTTCGGAAAAACTAGCACACTGCTCCCGAAGATCCGGTCGAGATTTGGGGTCCGGGGGTCAAGGGGCTTGCCCCTTGCGTTCTCTTGGGGTTCCAAAGGGGTGGTTCTCTTCGGAAGAGAATTACCCCTTTGACAAAAGCCGTGCGTCGCGCGGCTGACCCCACGCGCTTTTTCGACAAATAGTTTTTGCTTGACACTTGTTTACAAAAAGGTTACAATATTCGGTGGATTTATGGAGGGGAGAGAAGGGGCTCTCCCGTTTGTTGATTCAAAAACCCGTTTTGATATACCATCGGGACACGGTCGGACCGGCCGCTCCGATGGAAGCAAAAGTGGACACAGGAGGAATCAAATGAATATACCCAGCCTTGTCATCGGCTTGGCGGCGGGACTTTTCATTGGTATTCTTGCTTGTATTCTGTACCGCAACAAGAAGGCGAAGGACGATAAGGAAAAGATCGCCAACGCCGAAGAGGAGGCGCTGCGCATCATCAACGATGCCATCAAGAGCGCCGAGAGCAAAAAACGCGAGGCCACGCTGGAGGCGAAGGAGGAGATCCTCCGCTCCCGCAAGGAATACGAGAAGGAAGAAAAGGAACGTCGTGCCGACCTGCAGAAGCAGGAACGCCGCTTACAGCAAAAGGAAGAAAACATCGACCGCAAGACCGACGCGATCGAGAAGAAGGAAGAGGCCCTTGCCCAGAAGCACGCCGCTCTGGACAAGGAGAACGAAGAGATCAAGATCATCAAGCGCAGCCAGACCGAGATGCTCGAGCGCATCTCCGGCTTTACGGCTGACGAGGCCAAGAAGTACCTGATCGAGCAGGTCGAGTCCGAGGTCACCCACGAGACCGCCCTCAAGATCAAGGAGATCGAGGCCCGCGCCAAGGACGAAGCGGACCAGTATGCCCGCGAGATCGTAGCGTCCGCCATCCAGCGCTGCGCCGCCGATCACGTCGCCGAGATCACCGTCAGCGTGGTTCCCCTGCCCAATGACGAGATGAAGGGACGCATCATCGGCCGCGAGGGCCGCAACATCCGCACCATTGAAACGCTCACGGGCGTCGATCTCATCATCGACGATACGCCCGAGGCCATCACCGTCTCCTGCTTCGAGCCGGTGCGCCGCGAGGTCGCACGTCTGGCGCTCGAAAAGCTGATCGCCGACGGCCGCATCCATCCCACCCACATCGAGGAGATGGTCGCCAAGGCCCGCCGCGAGGTGGACGCCGTCATCAAGTCCGAGGGTGAGCGCGCGGTGCTCGAGACCGGCGTGCGCGGCCTGCACCCCGAGCTGGTGAAGCTGCTCGGCCGCCTGCATTACCGTACGAGCTACGGTCAGAACGTGCTCCAGCACTCCATCGAGGTCGCGCATCTTGCCGGCATGATGGCAGCCGAGCTCGGCGCGGACGTCGCCACGGCGAAGCGCGCCGGCCTGCTGCACGATATCGGCAAGGCCGTCGACCACGAGCTCGAAGGCACCCACGTCGCGCTCGGCGTGGAGTTCCTGCGCAAGTACCATGAGCGCGAGGACGTCATCCACGCGGTGCAGGCGCACCACAACGACGTCGAGCCGCAGACCGTCGTCGCCTGCCTCGTGCAGGCCGCCGACGCCATCTCCGCCGCCCGTCCCGGCGCCCGCCGCGAGAACATCGAGAACTACATCAAGCGCCTCGAAAAGCTCGAGGAGATCACCGGCTCCTACCCCGGCGTCGAGACCTCCTACGCCATTCAGGCGGGCCGCGAGGTCCGCGTGATGGTCAAGCCCGAGCAGGTGAGCGAGGACGATATGGTCATCCTCGCCCGCGAGCTGGCCAAGCGCATCGAGAGCGAGCTCGAGTATCCCGGTCAGATCAAGGTCCATGTGCTGCGTGAGACGAAGGTCATCGAATACGCCAAATGAGAAAAAAGCACCGCCGAAGCGCCGCTTCGGCGGTGCTTTTTTCGTCTGCTATGAAAATGAAAAATGCAGAGAATTCCGATTATGAAAGGATTCCTTCATAAAAAGGGCAGAAGAGACAAAAATTTTTCCGCATATTTGGTGAAAGTCTCAAATCGAGAAATGATTTGAGACTTTTTCTTGCGTATTGAGCGCCGAGAGCTTATAATACAGAAGAACGGGACTGATTTGTGAAAAATTAGACAATCCAAATAATTTATAGTGAAGGAGCAAAAAGACTATGGATTTCCATCTGTCCAAAGAGCATCTGCTGGTTCGCAAAATGTATCGCGAATTTGCAGAAACCGAAGTCAAGCCTTTAGCCGAAGAACTCGATGAGGAAGAGCGCTTCCCCATGGAGACCGTCGAAAAGATGGCCAAGCTCGGCATGATGGGTATTTACTTCCCGAAGCAGTACGGCGGCGCCGGCGGCGATGTTCTCAGTTATGCCATGTGCGTGGAGGAGCTCGCTAAGGTTTGCGGCACCACCGCTGTTATCGTTTCCGCCCACACCTCCCTCTGCTGCGCTCCCATTTTCGAGAACGGCACCGAGGAGCAGAAGATGAAGTATCTGCCTGACCTTCTGTCCGGCCGCAAGATCGGCGCGTTCGGTCTGACCGAGCCCGGCGCCGGTACCGACGCCTCCGGCCAGCAGACCACCGCTGTCAAGAACGAGAACGGCGACTACGTCCTCAACGGCAGCAAGTGCTTCATCACCAACGGTAACGTTGCCTCCACTTTCGTCGTGTTCGCCATGACCGACAAGAGCAAGGGCAACCACGGTATCACCGCCTTCATCGTTGAGAAGGACTTCCCCGGCTTCTCCACCGGTAAGCACGAGAAGAAGATGGGTATCCGCGGCAGCTCTACCTGCGACCTCGTCTTCGAAGACTGCGTCGTCCCCAAGGAGAACCTGCTCGGTAAGGAAGGCGAAGGCTTCAAGATCGCCATGAAGACCCTCGACGGCGGCCGTATCGGTATCGCCTCCCAGGCTCTCGGTCTTGCCGAAGGCGCCATCAACGAGGCTGTCAAGTACACCAAGGAGCGTATCCAGTTTGGTCGCCGCCTGAGCCAGTTCCAGAACACCCAGTTCCAGCTGGCCGACATGCACACCCGCACTCAGGCTGCCCAGTACCTCGTTTACGCTGCCGCTATGAAGAAGCAGAATCACGAGGATTACTCCATGGACGCTGCCATGGCCAAGCTCTTCGCGGCCGAGACCGCTTCCGACGTCACCCGCCGCGCTGTTCAGCTCTTCGGCGGCTATGGCTACACCCGTGAGTATCCCGTTGAGCGCATGATGCGCGATGCCAAGATCACCGAGATCTACGAGGGCACTTCCGAAGTCCAGCGTATGGTCGTTGCCAAGTATCTTGGTGTGAACTAAAAAAGGAGGTAAAGATATAATGAAGATTCTTGTTTGCGTTAAGCAGGTCCCCGATACCTCCGGTAAGGTTGCCGTCAATCCCGATGGTACCCTGAACCGCGCTTCCATGCAGACCATCATCAACCCCGATGATATGAACGCCGTTGAGGCCGCTCTCAAGCTCAAGGATGAGCTGGGCTGCAAGGTCACCGTCGTCACCATGGGTCCCCCGCCGGCAGAAGGTATGCTGCGCGAGCTGATGGCCATGGGCGCTGATGACGGCTATCTCGTTTCCGCCCGTGAGTTCGGCGGTTCCGATACTTACGCCACCTCCCAGATCCTTGCCGCCGCTCTCGACACCATCGGTCTCGATGACGACGACATCGTCTTCTGCGGCCGTCAGGCTATCGATGGTGATACCGCTCAGGTCGGTCCTCAGATCGCTGAGAAGCTGCACCTGCCCCAGATCACCTACGCCGCCGATGTGAAGAAGGAAGGCGACACCCTGACCGTCAAGCGCATGCTCGAGGACGGCTACATGACCATCAAGGCTCAGACTCCGTGCCTGATCACCTGCATCAAGGAGCTCAATACTCCGCGTTACATGAGCGTCTCCGGTGTGTTTGAGTGCTACTCCAAGCCCATGACCGTTCTGGACTACAACGCCCTGAAGGATCACCCCCTCATCGACGCTACCACCATCGGCCTCAAGGGCTCCCCGACCAACATCCTGACCTCCTTCACGCCTCCCCAGAAGGGCGCTGGCCAGATGCTCGAGGGCAACGACATGGCTACCTGCGAGAAGCTCGCCGGCATCCTGCTCGAAAAACACATCATTTAAGGAAAGGAGATCAATACGATGCGTAACGAAGTGAAACTTGCTAATCCCAACTATGACTCCTCCAAGATCGAAGAGTTCAAGAACGTATGGGTCTTCTGCGAACAGCGTCAGGGCCAGATGATGTCCACCTCCTATGAGCTGATCTCCGAAGGCCGCAAGCTGGCGGACGAGCTGGGCGTGAAGCTCTGCGGTCTGCTGGTCGGCGACAATGTCGGCGATCTCGCCGAGAGCATTGGCGGCTACGGCGCTGATGAGGTCATCGTCTGCGACCACCCCCTGCTGAAGAACTACACCACCGACGCCTATGCCAAGGTCATCTGCGACGTCATCTCCGAGATGAAGCCCGAGGCCTTCCTCATCGGCGCGACCAACATCGGCCGTGACCTCGGCCCCCGCTGCGCAGCCCGTCTGCACACCGGTCTCTGCGCCGACTGCACCCACCTCGACGTTGACATGCCCATCTACAAGGACTTCCTGCGCGGCGCTTCCACGCTGCCCGAGGCCAAGATCGACGGCATGGCCACCGCGAAGGTCATGGGTAAGGACCACGATGTCTCTCGCGACCTGAAGATGACCCGTCCCGCGTTCGGCGGCAACCTGATGGCTACCATCATCTGCCCGCGCTTCCGTCCGCAGATGGCGACCGTTCGTCCGGGCGTTCTGAAGAAGGGCGAGTACAACGAGGCTAAGGCTAACGCAGTAGTTGTTGAGCCGGTAGCTTTCGAGCTGTCCGATGCAGACATCAAGACCAAGGTTCTCGAGGTCGTTAAGGAAGCTAAGGAGCTGGTTGACCTGACCGGCGCTGAGGTTGTCGTTTCTGTTGGCCGTGGTATCTCCAAGGACGTTGAGACCGGCATCAAGCTGGCTGAAGAGCTGGCTGGCCTGTTCGGCGGCGTTGTTGGCGGTTCCCGTGCTGCAATCGACTCCGGCTGGCTGTCTGCTGACCATCAGGTTGGTCAGACCGGCAAGACCGTACATCCGAAGCTGTACGTTGCTCTGGGTATCTCCGGCGCGATCCAGCACAAGGCTGGCATGCAGGATTCCGAGTGCATCGTAGCAGTCAACAAGTCTGACTCCGCTCCGATCTTCGACGTAGCAGACTACGGCGTTGTAGGCGACCTGAACAAGATCGTTCCGCTGCTGACAGAGAAGCTGAAAGAGTACATGGCTGCTAAGAACTAATCAGGAAGAAATAACGATATCGGAAGATATCATGTGTAAGCGCGAGATAGAGAAAGAGGCTTTCGGGAGATCGGAGAGGTTTCCCGGGAGCCTTTTTTGTAAACTATAAAATTTCTCGAAGGTAAATGATATTATTTCTATATACAACGATAAACATAGTAAAAACGACCTAAAAACAGTCAGTGATTGCGAATTAGTAAATAAAATAATTTCTATATACTATCATATTGTGTCTTCACAGAAAAAGGTCGAAAATCCACAGGAAATGTGGTAAAATGGCAGATATACACCATGGATCCGGAGGAAAACAGGGAATGAATAAGAAAACAAAAGGGAAAAGAACAGCGGTTGCAGTGGTAGCTGTCGTCGGTTTACTGTTCGGTATCTGTGGAACGGTACAGTCGTTTCGAACGAGTGCACGACTGGAGGCAGAGGTGGCATCGCTGACAGAACAGCTGCAGGAGAAGGAGACGAAGATCGCAGCGCTGGAAGAGCGGACGGCGGATCATCTGGATGCCTATCTTCCCGGGCGTTTGTATGTGGCGGTGGGACGTACCCTGGAGTTGTACAATGCCCAGGTGGCTTTTTCCGGAAACCGGCAGGGATATTCCTTTAACTGGGTATGTG
>ERZ773192.3684-NODE-3684-length-11116-cov-21.489196_pt1 | contig 11116 bp, 10 predicted proteins | sample MGYA00581010_ERZ773192 | MGnify/ENA primary metagenome ERZ773192 (study PRJEB29015, sample SAMEA2737741) | human gut metagenome | biome: human gut; feature: human-associated habitat; material: faeces | place: China | collected 2012 ...
TAGCAGCGTAAGCGCCGTCCTTGATGACAACAGCCTTAGGAGCCTTGGAAACAGCACCGGAAGCGTCCCAAGTCATGCTGTCGCCGGTCAGACCATCGAAGCTCATGGTGGTGAACTGGGTCTTCAGCGCATCGCAGATGTCGGAGGCGTCCATGTCGCCGTTGAGGCCGCCGGCCAGAACAGCCTCGTAGATGGCGTAAACAACGTCATAAGCGTCAGCCGCGAACTGGTTCGGGGTGTCGCCGTAGGCTTCCTTATAAGCAGAGACGAATGCCTGGGTCTTTTCATCCTGGGCGTCCGCAGCAAACGGAGTCAGCAGCATCAGGCCCTCGGCCAGAGAGGTGTCGAAGCCATCAATGGAGAGGATGCCGTCCATGCCGTCGCAGCCGAAGAAGACAGGCTCATAGCCGCTCTTGTTGGCAGCAATCAGGATCTGGGAGGCCTCCTGATAGTAGATGGGCAGGAAAACCAGATCAGCACCGGCCTCCTGGCACTTGGCAACCTGCGTGGACAGGTCGGACTTGTTATCAGCGGTAAATGCCTCAGCGGTAACGATCTCAAGGTTCTTGGCAGCAGCCTCAGCCTTGAACTTCTCATAGATACCGGAGGAGTAGGCGTCAGAGGAGTCATAGATGATGCCGACCTTGGTGCCGAGCTTGTTGTCGGCGATGTAGTCAGCAGAAGCAACGCCCTGGTTGGGGTCGGTAAAGCAGATCTGGAACACATTGTCGCCGCTCTCGATGACAGTGGGCGCAGAAGCGGAAGGCGTCATCATAAACAGGTTGTCATTGGCGGTCTCGGCGGCAACGGCAATGGACGGGGTGGTGGTAACAGGACCAGCCAGGACCTGCAGGCCCCAGTCCTTCAAGGTGTTGTAGGCGTTGACGCTCTTCTCGGCGTCATGCTCATCGTCCTCGAACTTCCAATCAAAGACGTCGCTGCCGTTGGCGGCGTTGATCTCCTTGACGGCCAGCTCCTCAGCATTCTTGACAGCCTGACCATACACGGCAGCGCCGCCGGTGATGGGGCCGATGCCGCCGATCTTGATGGGGGTGCCGGTGTAAGCGCCGGAGCCCTCACCGGCTGCCTCGGCAGTGGCAGCGGTGGAGGTGGAGGCAGCCTCAGAGGAGGATGCCGTATCGGTGGATGCGGAAGAGCCGCAGGCGGCCAGGCTCAGGACCATGGAAGCCGCCAGCACAGAGCTAACGAGTTTTTTCATAATAGTGTTCCCTCCTAGAAATAAAGCAACGGCACATAACGGGTTCGCACAACCCCGTGCCGCTTCATTGACTAAATTATAAGCTTTTGTTTACAAAAATGCAATAAACCAAATCAACAGCGTTTTCTATGCTTTTTGACCGCTTTATGGGGAAGTTTCACAAATTTTGGTTACAAAATATTATCAGCTTTACCTGTTGACATTTTAGTAAGACTTTTTGGGATAAAGGGCTTGCAAAATCCGCCATAATTTGTCATAATAGAGTGAAACTGAGTTTGTGAAAGGGGCATCATCGCAGATGAAACTTTTGGAGGAACGTATTATGCAGGAAGGCCAGGTTCGTCCCGGCAATGTCCTGAAGGTCGACTGCTTTCTGAACCACCAGCTGGACGTAGACCTGCTGGACAAGGTCGGCGAGGAGTTCTACCGCATCTTCAAGGACGACGGCATCAACAAGATTCTGACCATCGAGGCATCCGGCATCGCCATCGCCTGCATGACCGCGCGGCATTTCAACGTGCCTGTCGTCTTTGCCAAGAAGGCCAAGAGCAAGAACATTGACGGCGAGGTCTACACCTCCACCGTTCATTCCTACACCTATGGCCGTGATTATGACATCACGCTGTCCAAGAAGTTTCTCTCCCCCTCTGACAAGGTGCTGATTCTGGACGACTTCCTCGCCAACGGCAAGGCCATGAAGGGTCTGCTGGATGTCTGCGCGCAGGCAGGTGCGACCGTCGGCGGCATCGGCATCTGCATTGAGAAGGGCTTCCAGCCGGGCGGCGCCGAGCTGCGCGCTGCCGGCTACAAGCTGGCCAGCCTGGCCATCGTCGATACGATGACCGACGACCAGCTGACGTTCCGTGAGCAGTAAGCTTTTCTCTGATTTTACGTATGGCACAAAAAATTCCCGGGCCGTGAAAGTGGCCCGGGAATTTTTATTTCAGATGTTCAGAAGCGGAGATCACTTGCCCAGAGAAGCCAGATAAGCAGCATTCTGCGCAGCCAGCGCAGGCCATGACTGTCTGTTCAGATTATTCATACGTCTCACCAACCAAAAACCGCCTGCGCGGTGCGCAGGCGGTCAATGCCTTATGTGGTTACATCAGCCCTTGATGGCAGCAGCAACTTCAGCAGCGAAGTCCTCGTTGCGCTTCTCCAGGCCCTCGCCCTTGGTGAAGTGGGTGAAGGAAGCGATCTTGATGTCGCCGCCCAGAGCCTTCGCGGTGTCGGCAACGTACTTCTTGACGTCCATGCCGCCGTCCTTGATGAAGGCCTGGTCGACCAGGCAGGCTTCCTTGTAGAACTTGCCCAGCTTGCCGATGGCCATCTTCTCCTTGATAGCGTCGGGCTTGTTGGCAGTCTTGGGATCGTTGGCCATCTGAGCCAGAACGATCTCCTTCTCCTTGGCCAGAACGTCCTCGGGCACGTCGGACTCGTTCAGGTAGCTGGGGTTAGCAGCAGCGACCTGCATGGCGATGTCCTTGCCGAAGGCAGCGAACTCGGGCTTGGCAGCGACGTCGTCAGAGGTCTCGAACTTGACGATGACGCCGTGGGTGCCGCCGCCATGGACATAGGCAGCGCAGTGGCCCTCATAGCGGGCAAAGCGGCGAACCTTGATGTTCTCCTTGATGACGAGGATCAGAGCCTTCAGGGCATCGTCAACCGTGCCGTCGCCCATCTTGCAGGCCATCAGGGCCTCAACATCGGCGGGGTTCTCGTCAGCAACGACCTTGGCCAGGTTCTTGGTGAAGTCAACAAACTTGTCGTTCTTGGCGACGAAGTCGGTCTCGGCGTTGACCTCAACGACAACAGCGCAGTTGTCGAAGGAAACGGCATAGACCATGCCCTCGGCGGCGATGCGGCCAGCCTTCTTGTTGGCTGCAGCCAAGCCCTGCTCGCGCAGGATCTCGATAGCCTTCTCGAAGTCGCCGTCAGCCTGAGTCAGTGCCTTCTTGCACTCCATCATGCCGCAGTCGGTCTGCTTACGCAGCTCCATAACGTCTTTTGCAGAAATAGCCATAGTGCTCAATGTCCTTTCTGAATTGTAGGGAGTAAATCAATCCTCTTTGGTCTCGGCGGCGGGAGCGTCCTGAACGCCCTGCTTGCCCTCCAGCACAGCGCTGGCCATGGCACCGGAGATCAGCTTGACAGCGCGGATAGCGTCGTCGTTGCCGGGGATGACGTAGTCGATCTCATCGGGATCGCAGTTGGTATCAACGATAGCAACAATGGGGATGTTCAGCTTGCGGGCCTCGGAGACAGCGATGCGCTCCTTGTGGGGGTCAACGATGAACATAGCCTTCGGCAGAGCCTTCATGTTCTTGACGCCGCCCAGGTACTTGTCCAGCTTGGCCATCTCGAGCTCGAGCTTGACGACTTCCTTCTTGGGCAGCAGGTCGAACGTGCCGTCCTCCTGCATGGTCTTGAGCTGCTCCATACGGTCGATGCGCTTACGGATGGTGCGGAAGTTGGTCATCATGCCGCCCAGCCAGCGAGCGTTGACATAGTGCATGCCGCAGCGGGTAGCCTCGTCACGGATGGACTCCTGAGCCTGCTTCTTGGTGCCGACGAACAGGATCTCGCCGCCCTGTGCAGCGGTGTCGCGGACGAAGTTGTAAGCCTCATCGAGCTTCTTCACGGTCTTCTGCAGGTCAATGATGTAGATACCATTGCGCTCGGTGAAGATGTACTTGGCCATCTTGGGGTTCCAGCGGCGGGTCTGGTGGCCGAAGTGGACACCGGCCTCGAGAAGCTGTTTCATAGATACGACTGCCATTGTTTGTTTCCTCCAAAAAATTTAGTTTGTACCCTCCGCACTGCGGGGTTTCTGTTTTCTAACCCTTTTGGCGTGTTACCGCAAAAAAGGCACAAAAAAACAGCGCAATGCGTGTGTATTGCCTTAGTATAGTACCATACCCCGGCGCAAATTGCAAGGGGTTTTTGAAAATTTATCGTTGCAGGTGTGTTTTTAACGTGCTATGATACAGGCAGAGACGATACTGTGAAGTGTTTCCAACGGGAGCAACGGGGGGGTGCCGGGATGGTCATTTGGATCAGCATTTATTTCATCGGGGTCTTTGTGTGCGGCCTTGTCCAGCTGTACACGCAGCATCTGCGCCTTGTCGGCGTGGACCGCCGCCGCTGGCACCATCCGCCGCCGGAGCGCAGCCCTTACAAGCCCATTGAGGTCTGGTGGATGTTCAGCCGCGGGGAGTTTGCCGCGTTTTTGCTGAACTGCTTTGCCGTGCCCGGGCTTCTGCTGCTCACCTTCCCGCTGGGGTGGTACATCGGCGGCGACGCAGCCAGCCTTATCACGGGGCTTGGCGTACTGTTTTTTGTGCTGTTCATCTCCCCCATTGCCGAGCGGCTGATCGACGGGTTTTGATTTTTCCGCATGTTTAAACTAAAAGAAAAGACCTGTCAGATTTCTCTGACAGGTCTTTGTGGTGGAGAATACCGGGATCGAACCGGTGACCTCTTGCATGCCATGCAAGCGCTCTCCCAGCTGAGCTAATCCCCCATAGCTGGCATCGCTTCGAAGCGTTTGTGTTTCGTGCGCTCCTGACGACGCCATTTATTATAGCAAACCGTTTTTCAAATGTCAAGCGGTTTTTTTGAAATTATTTTAGGATTTTTTAATCGTTGCTTCTGCGGCCCAGCATACGCAGGATATACAGGAAGATGTTGATGAAATCAAGGTAGAGGTTCAGCGCACCGATGATTGAGGACTTGTGCAGCATGGCCGCGTCGCCGCCGAAGTAGGAGTAGTAGTATTTCAGCATCTGGGTGTCATAGGCGGTCAGGCCCATGAAGATCAGCAGGCCGACGGCGCAGAGCACAAGGTCCATGATGCCGAAGCCAAAGCCAAACAGGCTGAACAGCCCGCCCACCAGGCCGCAGACGATCAGGGCAACCAGACCGCCCATGAGTTTTGGACCCCAGCCGGTCAGGTCACGGTTGGTAACGTTGCCGTACACCGCCATAACGCCGAAGTAGACCGCACCGACGAGGAACGCCAAAATCAGGCTGCCGAAGTCATACACGAGGAAGATGGAGCTCAAATTCAGGCCGTTGAGCACCGCGTAGGCGAAGAAGATGCCCGTGGCCGTGGACGGCTGCAGCGTCTGCACCCGGGCCGACAGCACGAACACCAGCACCAGCTCCGCGATGGAGGTCAGGATGAACAGGCCCGAGGTGATGAGCGGGTAGATCAGCCCCGTCGTCACTGCGCCGATGCCGACCAGGAACGTGACCAGCAGACCGGCAAACATCCAGCCGAAGGTCTTGGACATAAACTCGGAAAGCGTACCAAAGGGGCTTTCCGCATACGAAATATCAGAATAATTTCGATTCATAGTTGCAATCCCCTTTCTCTAGGCAGTATTATAGCGTGTTTTTCACCGTAAATCATCAAGAAATTGTGAAATTTGCTTCTTTTTAAAACTATAGTCAGGCAGTGCTTTCTGTGCTATAATAGCAAATAATGCTTTCCGTTTACATTTATATAAAGGGATGTGATTTTTATGACAGCAGCCGAAATCGAGGCCCTGGGCGGTTACTACGGTGCCACCCCGCGCCCCGACGATTTTGAGAGCTTCTGGCAGGCGCGGATGGCCGAGGCTGACGCGGTGCCGCTGCACTACACCGTCACCCAGGCGCAGGAGGTCCCGAGCTGGGACAGCTGCGAGTTTCTGGACCTGTGGTTCACCGGCATGGAGGGCGCACGCCTTTACGCTAAGTTTTTACGCCCGCGCCGGAGCGAGCCGATGCCGCTGGTTCTGCAGTTTCACGGCTACCCCGGCGCATCCCGCAGCTTTGCCGAGCAGGCGTCGTTCGCGGGCATGGGCATGGCGCTGATCGCCATGGACTGCCCCGGTCAGGCCGGCTACAGTGAGGATGTCGGCGGCTTTTTGGGCACCACCGTGTCCGGGCATATCATTGCCGGGCTGGACGGCCCGCCGGAGCGGATGTACTATGTGCGGCTGCACCAGAACATCCGCATCCTCTGCCGCCTGGTGCGGGAGCTGGACGGCATCGACACGAGCCGTGTCTTTGTCAACGGCGGTTCGCAGGGCGGCGGGCTGGGTCTGGCCTGTGCGGCGCTGAACCCGGAGCTTATTGACCGCGCGGCCATCCTCTACCCGTTTTTGAGCGATTTCAAGCTCGTGTGGGACCTTGGCGCGGACGAGATCGCCTATGAGGGGCTGCGCTACTACGCCCGCTGGTTTGACGCCGACGAGCACCAGCAGGACCGGTGGTTCCGCCAGCTGGGCTACATTGACAGCAAAAACTTTGCGCCGATGATCCGCTGCCCGGTGCTGTTCGGCACGGGGTTGGATGACGTTATCTGCCCGCCGCAGACCCAGTGCGCCGTGTACAACAATCTGCACTGCGCCAGGAAGCGGTATCTCTTCCCCGGGTACGGACATGAGGAGATCCCGGAATTTGACGATATGCTGCTGGACTTTTTCACCAGCAAGGAGGCTGTGCTATGACCATCACCGAGCAAAAGGCATTTTTGCGCAGCTACACCGGGCAGGCACAGGCCCCCGCTGATTTTGCGCAGCGCTGGCAGGAGACTGCGGCGGCACTGCACCCCGCGGTAAGCTGTGCGCCCGTCGCGTTCGGCAACCCCTGCGGCGTGTATGAGCGGCTGACTGTCACCTTTGACGGGCGCAGCGTCACGGCCCGGGTCATCCGCCCCGCCGCAGACGAAGTGCATCCGCTGCTGCTGATGTACCACGACCTGAACCGCGGCGTGCGCGGCTGGCACCATATGACGCGGTTTCTGGCGCTGGGCTTCGGCGTTGTCGCTCTGGAGGCCGAGCCGTTCTGGGAGGATTGGAGGGTGCAGCCCGCACAGGCGGCTTTCCGGCAGCGCTATCTCGACGCGCTGGCCGTGGCAAAGGCCGCGCTGGCGCTGCCGTGGGTGGATACAGGCCGCGTGTACACGTTTGGCGAGGGCTTCGGCGGCGGACTGGCGCTGCTGGCAGCGTCGCTCTGCCCTGCAGTGTCCCGCTGCGCAGCGCTGAATCCTCTGCCGGGAGATTTTGCCGGCCTTGGTCTGCCCGGATACGACGAGTTGGATGCAGCGAATTTCGCACCGCTCTGCCGTGCCGAGGTGCTGCTGGGCACCTGTCTGATGGACGAGTACGCCCCGCCCAAGGGTCAGGCCGCGATTTACAACCGCCTGACCTGTCCTAAGCAGTGGAAGCTCTACCCCAAATACGTGCATGAGCGCGTCAACTTTTTTGAAAATCAGATGCTGTGCTTCTTCAAGGACGGCATCCCGGAAGCATAAGGTACACCATGTCTGAAGCAACACCGTTCGGCATCTATCTGCACATTCCCTACTGCAAGGCAAAATGCCGCTATTGCGATTTTTATTCGGCCCCCGGTGCCCGCGGCGTGCCGCAGAGCTACGTGGACGCGCTGCTGCGGGAACTGGCGAAAAACACCCGCCGCCCCGACACGCTGTACTTTGGCGGCGGCACCCCGGCATTGCTGGTGCCCGCGCAGGCGGCGGCTTTGATCGAGGCTGCCAATCCACTGCCCGGCGCGGAGATCACGCTGGAGGCCAACCCCGATGTTGTCACACCGGAGACGCTGCGGGGCTTCCGGGCAGCAGGCGTGACCCGCATCAGCTTTGGCGTGCAGAGCGCCGACGACGCGCAGCTGCGCCGGTTGGGCCGCACCCACACCGCCGCCGGGGCCGCGCAGGCGCTGGCATGGGCGCGGGAGGCGGACTTTCCTGAAATTTGCGGCGACATCATGCTGGCGCTGCCGGAGTACACAAACGCTGAATTTGACCGCACGCTGGCCCTGCTGCGGGACGGCGGCTGCACGCATATTTCGGCCTATTTATTAAAGGTAGAGCCGGGCACGGCGTTTTACCGCAATCCGCCCGCGGGTCTGCCCGACGGCGACGCGGCGGCAGATTTTTACCTGTATGCCGTGCAGCAGCTCGAGGCCGCAGGCTACCGGCAGTATGAGATCAGCAACTTTGCCCGCCCGGGCCACGAGGGACGGCACAATCTTTTGTACTGGAACTGCAGCGATTATTGGGGCGTCGGCCCTGCCGCCCACAGCTGTGTGGGCAATGTGCGGCGGTTCTGGCCCGACGACGTGCAGGGATTTATCGCGGGTACCGTGGCCGAGCAGCGCGAGGGCGACTGCACGTCGGAGGATTATCTGTTGATGCAGCTACGGCTGGTCAGCGGGCTGAACATCCCTGCGTATGAACGCCGAGGCGGACGGTTTACGGCGGCACAGCGCGTCTTTATGCGGCAGTGCGTCGGGCACGGGTACGCCGTGTGGGACGGAGAGGTGTTCCGCCTGACCCCCGCCGGGATGGTCGTGCAGAATGCGATATTGGAGGAATTGATGTAAGCAAAGCCTCCCCCAGGGGGAAGGTGGCCCGCAAGGGCCGGATGAGGGCAGAGCTGTCGGAATCGCCCGGTAACGGGCTGCTGCGGGAGAGTCCGCCCTCATCAGCCACCTGCGGTGACAGCTTCCCCCGAGGGGGGAAGCCTTTTGGCTCAGCAAAAAACGCACACGCAGAAAATTTCCGCGTGTGCGTTATTTTTGCACTTTTATACTTCTCTCACCGGCCAGCCGAGCAGGTCGGCGGCGGTGCGGTCATGGGTGACGAGGATCGTGGGGCGCTCCCCCGCCAGCCGTTTTGTGGCGGCGACGGCGTCCTCGACAAGCTCGGCGTCCATGCCGGTGAAAGGCTCGTCCAGCAAGAGCGTTTTCGCATCGCGGCAGAGCAGCGCGCGCAGCAGAGCGGCACGGCGCTTCTGCCCGCCGGAGAGCCTCGCCGCAGGCAGCGCCAGCTCAGCATCCGTAAAGCCAAGGGTGCGCAGCTCACGCTCGGCATCCTGCGGCGTCAGGCCGTGGCCGATCAGCGTCAGGTTGGCGGCAGCGGTCAACTGCGGGCAGAGGCGATCCTCCTGAAAGACGGCGGCGGGCGTTTCGACGCCGGTCACTGTGCCGGAGTCCGCGGACTCCAGTCCCAGCAGGATGCGCAGCAGCGTGGTCTTGCCGCAGCCGGAGCGGCCCATCAGCACCATGGGGCGTTCCACCGTCCAGGTAAAGCGCTGCAAAACCGGCGTACTGCCGAAGCTTTTGCAGAGGTCGGTTACCACAATGCTCACACGCGCACCTCCCCGCAAAGACGTGTCTTGGCCGTGCGCAGCAGGGCCGCCGCTGTCGCGGACAGCGCCGCCGACAGCAGCACGATGACGAGCGTCCACGCGAACACATCCGGCGTGGACAGAGTGATCTTCGCGCGGTAGAGCGCGTCGCCCACGCTGTGGTCCGGCAGACCGATGACCTCGGCGGAGACGCCGCTCTTCCAGCACATGCCCATGGCGGCGATGCAGCTCTCGCAGAAAGACGGGAAGATGCCGGGCAGCCAGATGTACCGCAGCCGTGCGGTGAGCGGCAAGCGGTAGACCTTCGCCATTTCCAGCAGCTTCGGGTCGGTGTCTGCAATGCCGCCCAGCACGCCCGCATAGACGACGGGCAGCACATGGGTAAAGCTGACGATGACCGACAGGTTCGCACTGCGCACCCAGAGCAGCGCCAGAATGACAAAGCTGGCGACGGGCATGGCGCGGATCAGCTGCATGGCAGGGTCCATGAACACCCGTACCCAGTGCCAACGTGCGCCCGCTGCGCCAAGAAGCAGGCCCCCTGCTGCTGCCAGCAGGAAGCCTGCCATTATGCGCAGCGCACTGAACACGATGCGCTGCCAGAATGCAGCTGTGGGTGCCAGCTGTGCCAGCGCTCCCAGTGTCTGCAGGGGCGTAGCCAGAAACAGCCCGCCGTGTCCCAGCCCCATGGCGGCAAGCTGCCAAATCAGAATCCACACAAGGATGGCGGCAGCCTTTTGCCACAGCGGCGTTTGCTGGGGCGGATGCTTGCATCCGCCTCTGCGGGGGGATTTAGCCTGCATAGTAGAAGTCGTCCGCAGGCAGGGCGCCGCCCACGCTGGCGGGGTCGGCGGCGTACAGAACCTTGAAGTAGGTCTCGAGGTCGGTCTTCATCTCGTCGCCGGTCTCAAAAACAATGTTGCACTGCGGCAGGGCCTTCTGGGCCAGCGCAGCCTTGGCGACAACGCCGTACTGCTCGCAGAGGGCTGCGGTGCCCTCGAGGTCAGAGTTTGCGGCCTCGACGCTGGCGGCATAGCCATCCATGAAGGCGGCAAAAGCCTCAGGGTCGTTCTCAACGGCATCCTTGCGGACGACCAGAACGCCGGTGACCAGCTTGGAGCCGGCGACCTTCTGCCATTCCTCGTTCATGTCAAGCGCAACGCGCAGACCCTCGACCTGGGACATGGCGCTGGTGACGAAGGGCTGAGGCAGCATGGCGATGGTGTTCTCCCCTTCCTTCAGGTTCAGCTTGATTTCGTCATAGTAGCTGTCATAGGGCGTGGGGCCTCGCTTCAGGCTGCCATCCAGCACCACCAGCTCTCCATTGAGCCACAGCACATATTTGTCCACCGCAGAAATATAGGCCGTTGCCTCCATGGCAGCGTCCGCCGTGACCGTCTTGCGGAAGACCACATAGCTGTCATCGCTACAGCTTTTTGTCCAAATCCAGTTTGCAGTCCAATCCGCTTTGCAGTAGGGTTCAATGGCGGATAAATACAGGAGATTGGCACGGTCAGGTTCCTCCCGCTGCGGCACCGCCACTGCTGCCTGGGTAGGCGCGGTTGTCTCCGCCTCCTTGCCGCAGGCCGCCAGGGAAAAAATGCTTGCTGCCGCCAAAGTCATGCACAATGCCTGTTTTACCAGTTTGCTTTTCATGTTGCAACGCCCCTTTTCCTTTTTTCAGAACATACCATATGGTCGAAGGAAAGGAAAGCAACAGCGCATAACCTTCCCCTAT
>ERZ773192.3688-NODE-3688-length-11109-cov-22.159399_pt1 | contig 11109 bp, 7 predicted proteins | sample MGYA00581010_ERZ773192 | MGnify/ENA primary metagenome ERZ773192 (study PRJEB29015, sample SAMEA2737741) | human gut metagenome | biome: human gut; feature: human-associated habitat; material: faeces | place: China | collected 2012 ...
CTCCCGGAAAGCACACGTCCGCCTTACACCTCCGGGCCGGGCATGCCCGGCCCCTGCGGGGAGACCGCCCGGCACATGGCCGATTACAGCAGCTCCGCTTCTCAATTTTTTCACATTCTTACACAAAGTATGTAGCTTTGCACTAAAAATACAGTCTCTATCGCGGCCTGCGTTGTCCAAAAGGGCAGGGCAGGCCGTATTTTTTTATGAATTTCTCGCTAAGGTATTGAAATTGCGCGGAAAATTTGCTATCCTTATAAACAGTTATATGTAAAAAATCACGGATTAGTGTGCCCATGCGTGGGTGCACCCCAGGAATCCGGTTTCACAACATCACTTTTAGGGGGATACACTCATGGCATTCGTTCTCGACGAAGAAATGCAAAATGTAACCAATATCAAGGTTATCGGCGTAGGTGGCGGCGGCGGCAACGCCGTCAACCGCATGGTGGAGTCCGGTCTGTCCGGGGTCGAGTTCGTCGCGATGAACACCGACCAGCAGGCTCTGCTCAACTCCAAGGCCACCCAGAAGGTCCAGCTTGGTGCCAAGCTGACCAAGGGCCGCGGTGCCGGTGCTGACCCGGAGATCGGCCAGCGCGCCGCCGAGGAGAGCAAGGACGAGATCACCAACGCGCTGAAGGGTGCGCAGATGGTCTTTATCACCGCCGGCATGGGCGGCGGCACCGGCACGGGCGCTGCCCCTGTCGTGGCCGAGACGGCCCATGACCTGGGTATCCTGACCGTCGGCATCGTCACGAAGCCCTTTGCCTTTGAGGGCAAGCGCAAGATGGCGCAGGCCGAGCAGGGCATCGCTTCCCTGATGATGCACGTCGACTCCCTGATCGTCATTCCCAACGAGCGCCTGAAGCTCATCAGCCAGGAGAAGATCACCCTGATGAACGCCTTCGAGGCCGCTGACAACGTGCTGCGCCAGGGCGTTGAGAGCATCTCCAGCCTGATCAACATTCCTGCCTTCATCAACCTGGACTTTGCGGACGTCCGCTCCATCATGAAGGACGCCGGCTTTGCCCACATGGGCGTCGGCGTTGCCAAGGGCGCCGGCAAGGCCGAGAACGCCGCCAAGGCTGCCATCTCCAGCCCGCTGCTGGAGACCAGCATTGCCGGTGCACGCGGCGTCATCATCAACATCACCTCCAGCCCCGACATCGGCCTGGAGGATGTCGAGACCGCTGCCAGCATGATCACCCAGAGCGCGCATCCCGATGCCAACATCATCTGGGGTACTGCGTTCGACGAGCGCCTGAGCGACGAGATGAGCATTACCGTCGTTGCCACAGGCTTCGAGAGCACGCCCGAGGTCGACGAGCCCATTCAGGCCCATGTTGACGCCAAGCGTGCCGCACAGGCCGCTACCCAGCCCGCCGCACAGCCTGCCGCTGCTCCGGTTCAGCCCGTGCAGCCTGTCCAGCCGCAGGTCAACCCCGTCATGCCCAACCCGATCTTCACCCAGTCCTTCAGCACCGGCATGGACACGCCTGTGGCCGCACAGCCCGCAGCCCCTGCCGAGGAAGAGGATGACGGCGATTACTTTGACGACCTGCTCAGCATCCTGAACAAGCGTTCTTAATGATTTTTTTGCGAGAGGATGTAAAAAGCCATGCCGTCTGAACCGATGAACATTCAGGAACAGGGTTTTCGTTCCAGCTTGTTCGGCTTTGATAAAAATGACGTGCTGGCTTACATGAACGCACTGGCCAACGAGGCCCAGCAGCACGAGCTGGAGTACAACCGCCAGCTGCAGCAGCTGCAGTCCAAGCTGGACGAGCTGCGCAGCGAGCGAGGCACCGCCGACAGCCGCATGGAGGCCCTGAAGGCCGAGCTGGCTGCCGCGACCCAGCGTGCAGACACGGCCGAGGCCAAGCGCCGCGAGGCGGACGAGCAGCTGGAGACCATCAAGAAAAAGACGGCCTCCTTCCAGTCCACCCAGCGAGAATCCCAGAAAAACGCCAACATCTGGCAGCTGAAATGCCACGATCTGCAGCAGCAGGTGGACGAGCTGCAAAAGCAGCTGACCGCCGCGCGCGCGCTGAACACTGCCGCCGCCCCGGCTGCCCCCACATCCGATCTGGTGCGGGAGGCCAAGCTCGAGGCCGGCAAGATCCTGGCCGATGCCCGCCTGTACGCCGAGAGCGCAGAGCGGGAGCTAAAGCAGCAGGCCGAGACCCAGAAGAACCGCATGGCGGAGAATGCCCGCAGCATTGCGTCGGGCGTCATGCTGGTGCGGGAGCGTCTGGCCCGCGTGGACGAGCGCCTGAGCGCCGCCACGCTTGATTTAGACGGCCTGACACAGGCCATTTATCAGGCGCTTGACCAGACCGAGGCCGAGCTGAAGGATCTGGGCACCGATATGCGCAGCTTTGCGCAGGGCACACCGGAAACAGATATTCCCGCACCGGTGCCGCCGCGCCCCGCTGCCGCCGCCAAGCCTGCCGCCCCGTCTCCCGAAAAGCCCGCCGAGCGTCTGCGCGTCAAGGCCAAGGCACAGCCCGTGCACCACACGGCCCCTGCCGCCCCGGTCCACCGTCTGCGCAACACCCGCCGCCCGATCTCCCAGCTTTTGCAGGATCAGATCGACAAATTGGGCCAGGAGGAGCAATAAGTTTGTACATAGCCACTCGGTTTTGCGCCGGGTGGTTTTTGTTTAGAGCGGCTCCCCCCTGGGGGGGGAAAAGGCTTGGTTTGTTCACAAACCCTTCTTAATTTGTTGAATTTTCCTTCACGACTTTAACACAAATGGCGGGTATACTATAAGTGTTCTCAGGAAGGGAGCAGGGACCCGGGCCTGAGAACAGAACCCCAAGTTTTTCATCCATACTCCTCTTTTCTTTTGATGCCGAAGCGGTGCAGGACTTTCCTGCACCGCTTCGGTGTTTTTTTTAGGACAGATTTCTGCATTTGACAACGTGTTTTCCTGCACCGTACTCTTGCCGAATCGTGCAGAACCCTGTATAATATAATCTGATATTGTATCGCCGCGGGGCAGACCCGGCGCACATATCCCGCAATTTCACTCCATCCGCAGGAGGCAAAATCCTATGAGAGTTGGTCTGGACATTGGTTCCACCACCATTAAATGTGTTGTGCTGAACGACGCCGGGCAGATCGTCTATTCGACCTACGAGCGCCATTTCAGCCATATTTTAGAGAAGGGCAGGGCGCTGCTTGAGAAGGTTGCCGCCGAATATCTGCCCGATGGCCGCGCCTACTTAGCCATCTCCGGCTCCGCCGGTATGGGCCTGGCCGACAGCTGCAAGGTCCCCTTCGTGCAGGAGGTCTTTGCCACCCGTGTGGCCGCCAACCGGCTGGCCCCCGGCACCGACTGCATCATCGAGCTGGGCGGCGAGGACGCCAAAATCCTTTTTCTGACAAACGGCACCGAGGTCCGCATGAACGGCAGCTGCGCCGGCGGCACGGGCGCGTTCATTGACCAGATGGCGACCCTGCTGAAGATGGGCGCCGACGAGATGGACAAGGCCGCGCAGGCCGCGACCCGCACCTACACCATCGCCAGCCGCTGCGGCGTTTTTGCCAAAAGCGACATCCAGCCCCTCATCAACCAGGGCGCACAGGCGGGCGACATCGCGGCGTCGATCTATCAGGCCGTTGTCAACCAGACCATTGCAGGTCTGGCACAGGGCCGCCCCATCAAGGGCAATATCCTGTATCTCGGCGGCCCGCTGACCTTCTCCGGGACGCTGCGCCGGAGCTTTGACAAGACTCTGGGTGTCACCGGCACCCTGCCGGAGAACAGCCTGCTCTTCGTCGCGATGGGCGCGGCGTTCTATGCCGACGAGGAATCCGACCTGCGCGAGGTTGCCAAGCGTCTCGACGAATACAGCGCCACAGCGACCTACGTCAGCCTGCCGCCGCTGTTCGCAAACAAACAGGAGTACGAGGACTTCCACGCCCGCCACTTAAAGGCCACCGTGCCCTGCCTGCCCTTTGGCGCAGACTGCGGGCCGGTACATATCGGCATCGACTCCGGCTCCACCACCATCAAGCTTGTCGTCATCGACAACGACGCGAACATTCTGTTCGAGCGCTACCGTCCAAACCTCGGCAACCCGATCCCGCTCGTCAGGGATACGCTGCTCGGTCTCTACAAGGATCACCCGGGCCTGCAGATCGCCAGCGTGACCACCACCGGCTACGGCGAGGAGCTCGTCAAAAATGCGTTCCACTGTGACCGCGGTCTTGTCGAGACTGTCGCGCACTTTACCGCCGCCAAGCACTTTTTGCCCGACGTGGATTTCATCATCGACATCGGCGGTCAAGACATGAAGTGCTTCAAAATTGAGGACGGTGCGATCAGCAACATCTTCCTGAACGAAGCCTGCTCCTCCGGCTGCGGCAGCTTTTTGCAGACGTTCGCCCAGGCGCTGGGCTACGACGTCAAGGAGTTTGCGGCGCTGGGCCTGTTTGCCGACAAGCCCGTTGACCTTGGCAGCCGCTGCACCGTGTTCATGAATTCGTCTGTCAAGCAGGCGCAGAAGGACGGTGCCTCGATTGAAAATATCAGCGCCGGTCTGTCCATCTCCGTCGTCAAGAACGCGCTGTACAAGGTCATCCGCGCGTCCAGCCCCGAGGAGCTGGGCCGCAACATCGTGGTACAGGGCGGCACCTTCTACAATGAGGCTGTGCTCCGCGCCTTTGAGAAGGAGATGGGCGTCAACGTCATCCGTCCTGACATTGCGGGCCTGATGGGCGCTTACGGCGCGGCCCTGTACGGCAAGGCCAAGGCAGGCGCGCACGCCCGCAGCACCGTGCTGACCCAGCTGGAGCTGGAGCATTTCAGCCAGAAGGTCAACACCGTGCAGTGTCAGGGGTGCGGCAACCACTGCCAGCTGACCGTCAACGTTTTTGCCGATGGCAAGCGCTTTATCTCCGGCAACCGGTGCGACAAGCCCGTGACCGGCAAGGCCAACAACGAGGACCTGGACCTCTACGCCTACAAGCTCAAGCTGCTGGACGGCTACCGCAAGGCAGCAGCCCCGGCCAGCGCCCGCGGGCGCATCGGCATCCCGCTGTGCCTGAATATGTACGAGCTGCTGCCGTTCTGGCACACGCTGTTCAGCCGCCTCGGCTTTGAGGTCGTCGTCAGCCCCTTCTCCAACCGCAAGCTGTACCAGAGCGGTCAGGCGACGATCCCCAGCGACACGGCCTGCTTCCCGGCCAAGCTGAGCCACGGCCACATTCACTGGCTGTGTGAGCAGGGCGTGGACGCGATCTTCTACCCCTGCATGAGCTACAACTTGGACGAGCACCTGGGCGACAACCATTATAACTGCCCCGTCGTGGCCTACTATCCCGAGGTGCTCGAGGGCAACTGCCCCGAGCTGAAGGCGACGAAGTTCATCTACGATTACTTCAACCTCGAGCGCCGCAAGGATTTCTACAAGAAATTCCAGCAGACGCTGGACCATTATTTCCCGGGGCTGGACCGGAAGGCCGTGCACGAAGCCATTGATGCGGCCTACGACGAGTACGCCCGCCACATGCAGCAGCTGCGCGACAAGGGCACCGAGATCATTGCGCAGGCCCGCAGGGAAGGCCGCCGCATCATTGTGCTGGCGGGCCGCCCCTACCACGTTGACCCTGAGGTCAACCACGGTATTGACCAGCTCATCATCCGGCAGGGCGCTGCCGTCATCAGCGAGGACTCCGTCAGCTGGCACGAGCAGAAGTTCCAGACCTCCGTCCTGAACCAGTGGACCTACCACAGCCGCCTGTACGCCGCCGCGAAATACTGCACCGAGAACCCCGATATGGACCTTGTGCAGCTCGTCTCCTTCGGCTGCGGCCTGGACGCCGTCACCACCGACGAGACCCGCGAGATTCTGCAGGCGGGCAGCAAGCTGTACACCCAGCTGAAGATCGACGAGATCACAAATCTGGGCGCGGTGAACATAAGACTGCGCAGTTTGTTTGCGGCGCTGGAAGAACGCAAAGAGGACAAAAAGTAAGAGGCAATTCCATGGAATACATGACCCCCAACTTTACCAAGGACATGGTAAAGACCCATAAAATTCTCATTCCGAACATGGCCGTGACTCAGTTTCGGCTCATGCAGGCGGCACTGGCCAGCGAGGGCTACCAGACCGAGGTGCTCGGCAACTGCGGCAGCGAGGTCGCGCAGCTGGGCCTGAAATACGTCCACAACGACACCTGCTACCCGGCGCTGCTCGTCATCGGGCAGTTTCTCGACGCGCTGAACAGCGGCAAATACGATTTGGACCACACTGCGCTGCTCATCACCCAGACCGGCGGCGGCTGCCGTGCGTCCAACTACATCAAGCTGCTGCGCAAGGCGCTCGTCAAGGCGGGCTACGGCAATATTCCCGTAGCATCGCTGAACTTCTCCGGTCTGGAAAAGGGCAGCGGTCTGCCGCTGACCGTGCCGCTGCTGCGCAAGGTCATTGCGTCGATCTTTTACGGCGATATGCTGGTCGCCCTGCGCAGCCAGACCCACGCCTACGAGAACCACAGGGGCGACGCCGACGCCATGACCGAGAAGTGGATCTCTACGATACAGGGCTGGATCCGCGACGACAAGAACTACTCCGCCCATGACATGAAGCGCCGGTTCTACGACATTGCCGCGGACTACGCGACCATTCCCGTCACCCGCGTGCCGAAGGTCAAGGTCGGCGTCGTCGGCGAGATTTATGTCAAATACTCGCCGCTGGGCAACAATGATCTGGAAAAATTTCTGGAAAGCCAGGACTGCGAGGTCAACCTGCCCGGCCTGATGGGCTTTGTGGAGTACTGCGTGGCCAACTACAAGCTGGACATCGACCTGTACGGCGGCAACAAGCTGGTGGCGGGCGGCGCGGACGCGTTCTTGAGCTGGCTGGACGGCATCGGCTGCGCCAGCTATGACGCCATGCGCAAGTACGGCTTCTACGCGCCCGGCTCGTTCCGCGAGCTGATGAAAAAGCCCGAGGGCATCATCTCTCTGGGTGCCAAGATGGGCGAGGGCTGGCTGCTGACCGCCGAGATGATCGAGCTGGTCGAGGGCGGCTACGGCAACATTGTCTGCGCCCAGCCGTTCGGCTGTCTGCCGAACCACATTGTGGGCAAGGGCATGATCAATAAGATCCGCGCCCTGCACCCGGACGCGAACATTACCCCCGTGGACTACGACCCCAGCGCGACCCGCGTCAACCAGGAAAACCGCATCAAACTGATGCTGGCCGTGGCCCGCGAGAAGCTGGACCAGCCCGGCGAGGTACAGCCTGTCACCGCGGAACAGCTGGCAGGCGGCGCACCGCAGGTGGAGACGGTGGTACGATAAATTTATAAAAAAGCCGCTGGCATAATTGTCAGCGGCCTTTTTATACAGGCTTCAAGCCTTCCCCCTTGGGGGAAGGTGGCCCCGCAGGGCCGAAGCCCCTCATCAGTCAGTGGTCGGGACCGCTGACGGCTTCCCTCACATCTCCTCCACCTGTTTCAGCTCTACCTCCCGCTTATCGATCACCAGCAGTCCATCCTTCTGCATCTGGCTCAGCGCATTGCTCAAGGCGCTGCGGTCCACACCAAGGTGGTCGGCCAGCTGCTGGCGGTCAAAGGGGAGCGTAAACCGCAGGCTGCCGTTTTGCCGCGCCAGCACCGAAAAGTACGCGGTGATCCGCCCGCGGATCGTCTTGGGGGCGGTGTACAGGCTGCGCTGCGCCAGCCCCAGATTTTTACGCGCTGCAATGCGCAAAAGATTTTGCGTCAGCTTCCAGCGCCACGGCTCGCAGCCGCACTGCAAAAGCTGCCCGGTCTCCAAAAACAGCGCCTCGCCGTTTTCTGCGGCCACAACGCTGACCCGCAGCGGCTCGTCCGGCAGACAGGCGTAGGTCTCGGCAAACAGGTCACCCGGCCCGGCCTGGCCCAGCAGCGTCTTGCTGCCCCAGACGTCCAGGTGCTCCATGTGCACCCGCCCGGTCAGCACCACGCCCAGCGCCGGGGCTCTCTGCCCGGCCTCCAGCAGGATTTCCCCCTTGGCAAATGCCCTGCGGCGCATCCGCAGCGCGGTTACGGCTGCCTCGGCCTCGTCGGCGGTCAGTCCGCGGAACAGTGGTACATCCGGCAATTCCATAATTATGCACCTCACATGTTGTTGCTACAACAGAACTCTTGCTGCCATTGTAGTAAAATGACAGCACAAAGTCAAGGAGGCTGACCATGAAACGACAAATCATTCACATCGACCAGGAGAAATGCAACGGCTGCGGGGCCTGCGCCGCCGCCTGCCACGAGGGCGCGATCGCCATGATCGGCGGCAAGGCCACGCTGATGCGCGACGACTACTGCGACGGCATGGGCGACTGCCTGCCGCACTGCCCCACGGGGGCCATCACGTTTGAGCAGCGCGAGGCCGCGCCCTACAACGAGGCTGCCGTGCAGGCCGCCAGGCAGCACAAGACCGCCCACACGTCCGGCTGCCCCGGCAGTGCGCCCAAAGCGATGCACGTCTGCCCGGGCAGCATGGCCAAGGCCCTGCACCCCGCCGAGGCAGGGGAGAGCGCCCCGACGACGGCCCCCAGCCAGCTGCGCCAGTGGCCCGTGCAGATCAAGCTTGTGCCCGTGAACGCACCCTACTTTGACGGTGCGCGGCTGCTGATCGCTGCCGACTGCACGGCCTACGCCTACGCCGCGTTCCACGAGCGGTTCATCCGCGGGCACATCACGCTGGTGGGCTGCCCCAAGCTGGACGACGTCGATTACAGTGAGAAGCTGACCGCCATCATCCGCAGCAACGACATTCAAGAGGTCACTGTTGTGCGCATGGAGGTGCCCTGCTGCGGCGGGCTGGAAAATGCCGCCAAGCGCGCCTTGCAGGCGTCCGGCAAGTTCATTCCGTGGCAGGTCGTAACGATTTCCACCGACGGGCGGATTCTGGACTGATTTTTTTGCAAAAAGGGCTTGCATTCCGCAAAGCAGTATGCTATAATAACATACGTCGCTGAAACGCAGTGACGTATATGCGCGGTTAGCTCAGCTGGTAGAGCATCTGCTTGACGTGCAGGAGGTCACAGGTTCGAGTCCTGTACCGCGCACCAGAGAAAGCCCCTTGCCGATACGTTCGGCAAGGGGCTTTTCTTTTGTTTCCGCGGATGCAAGCATCCGCTTCTGCATGTAGGGGTCGATGCTCCTCATCGACCCGGGAGCTGAACGACTGCCGCATGGCCGGGCGTGCTGTGCCCCGCCCCTACAATGCACTTTTTGTGTCCCATTGACGAACCTGCGCTGGTACGATATACTTATATTTTACGGCATTTTGTCGTACTTTGTGCAAAGCAGAAATAGGAAAAGGAGGGAGGATCGCCGTGATTTTCGGCAAAGCGATCAACCGATACTATCTCAAGCACGCGCCGGTGCTGCTGCTGGGCATTCTGTCGCTGCTGACGGTGGACTACATTCAGCTGCTCATCCCGGAGCTGTACCGGCTGGTCATCAACGGCGTAAATCTGGGGCAGGTGGTCGTGGACGGCCAGACGCTGCCCTTTACCAGGGAGGTGCTGTTTCAGCACATCTGCCTGCCAATGATCTGGATCGTCGTGCTCATGGTCATCGGGCGGTTCCTGTGGCGCGTCTGTTTCTTCGGGTCAGCGGTCAGCGTGGCCGCCGATTTGCGGGAGCGAATGTTTGACCACAGCCGCCGCCTGTCCCAGCAGTACTATCAGGTCAACAAGGTCGGCAACCTGATGAGCCTCTACACCAACGACCTCGACACCATTCAGGAGTGCTTCGGCGACGGCATTTTGATGTTCTTTGACGCCGCCGTGCTGGGCATTATGGCGCTGGTCAAGATGTGGCGGATGGACTGTAAATTAACACTTCTGGCGCTGATCCCGGCGGCGGTCATGTTCGTACTCGGCACCGTCATGAGCCAAGTCATGACCAGGCGGTGGGAGGAGCGCCAGCAGGCGTTCTCCGACCTGTCCGACTTTGCGCAGGAGAACTTCTCCGGCATTGCGGTCATCAAGGCGTTTGTGAAGGAGCTCAAGGAGCTGATTGCCTTCCGCCGGCTCAACAAGGAGAACGAGGAGGTCAACGTCGCCTACACCAAGATTGCAACACTGCTCGAGGTGCTGGTCACGCTGTTCGTCGAGTCGGTCATCTGCGTGATTTTGGGCTACGGCGGCTGGCTCGTCTGGCGCGGGCAGTTCAACGCAGGTCAGCTTGTGGACAGGCTCGGGGTCGCAATGGGTCTGCGATTTCCTGCGGGAAAAGAACTTGAAAAAATTGCGGCTGAGGCATTGAAAAACAAATCATATGCCGATAGCGGGTTCGTGCTTCCTTCAAGCGTAAAGAGCCTTTCCTGCTCGTTCTCCGGTGTTGAAACAAAAGCCGCGAACGCACTGAAAAACGGGGAGAAGCACGGGACAGTTGCTGCCGCCGTTTATGACTGCATTGCGCGAACGCTCGCAAAGCTTGTAAAAAATGCAATTGAATTCGAAACGGAAAATGCAGCGAGAGAAGTATCCGTGGATTCAAAATGCAGCATGGGAGACGAAACTGCTTCAACAAAGAGTTTCCTTTTTGCCGGAGGAGTGGCGTCAAGCACAATACTGAGAGAAATGCTTGCTGACAGGCTGCATAAAACACCTGTTGAACTGCATTTTTCAAGGCCGGTTCTTTCAAGCGACAATGCTGTCGGAATTGCGGCATTAGCGGCGGAAGAAGATGCTTTCAACGGCCGGACTGCAACGCCGGGCGGAACATGAGTGTCGGCGCAGTTGTGCAGGAATCGCATACATTCAAGTTTAAATTGAAATAGTTTTAATCTCACGGAGGAAATAACAATGGCAATAATCATCGACGGAAAAAAGATTGCGGCTGAACTGAGAGCGGAATGCATTGCTCGGACAAATCGGCTGCTTGAAAAAGGAATTAAGCCCAGACTTGATGTTATAATTGTTGGCAGTGATCCTGCCTCACAGCAATATGTTAACAGCAGGGCTAAGGATTGCGCTGCTGTCGGAATGGAGAGCTGTGTTCATGCGCTCCCTGCGGAAACGGAGCAGGCGGAGCTTGTTGAATTGATTGAGTCGCTCAATGCCGATAAAAATGTTCATGGTATTCTGCTTCAAATGCCGC
>ERZ773192.3690-NODE-3690-length-11104-cov-7.324645_pt1 | contig 11104 bp, 12 predicted proteins | sample MGYA00581010_ERZ773192 | MGnify/ENA primary metagenome ERZ773192 (study PRJEB29015, sample SAMEA2737741) | human gut metagenome | biome: human gut; feature: human-associated habitat; material: faeces | place: China | collected 2012 ...
AGCGCCGCTACAGGCTGCCTCTCGGCATTCGTCCGTATTTATGTCCCCTGAATTTCGATGATCACATATTCCGACCGGCAGCCGGTCTTGAACAGGATGGCCCAGTCCGAAATGCCGGACGTGACTAAAAAGTCCGTATCCCCGCGCCGCTCCTGCCCGTAGACGGCATCGTCGCCGTGCAGGTGGAACCAGCGGATGAGCTGCACAAGGGGGATGAGCTGTCCGCCGTGGGTGTGGCCGGAGAGCACGAGATCGACGCCTGAGGCCGCCTCGGCATCATAGTCATGCGGCTGATGGTCCAGCACGATGGAGTAGCGCGCCGTATCCAGCCCCCGTGTCAGCTCAGCCATGGATGCGCGGCCGCCGCCGAGGCCCAGCTCCTCTGAGGCATCCTGCCGGCCGATGAGCCAAAAGGCATCGCCGATCGGCACGATCTCGTCCTCCAGCACATGCACGCCGTTTTCCGTCAGTTCGGCGGCGAGGTCGTCGCCCGTGAAGCCGCGGGTGCACTTGCTGTCATACAGGCCCTTGTCATGATTGCCGAAGACGTAGTAGACCGGCATATCCAGCTGCCCGAGCGCCCTGCAGGCGGCGAGCATGTCGTCCTTCTCCGTATCCTCGTCGACAAAGTCGCCTGCGATCACGAGCAGGTCGGGCTTCTGCGCCGCGATGCGGTCCAGCTCGCGGGCAAAGCCGTCTGCGTGGAACGTGGTGCCCATGTGGGAATCGGCGAGCAGCGCGATGCGGAGCGTGCCGACGGGCTTGTCCGTGCGGATGACATAATCCGTCTGCCAGACATGGTGCGCCTGCACCCAACCGGCCGAAAGATAGGCGGCCGTGAGCAGCAGGGCCGTGAGCCCGGCGTAATACCGCCGCCACGGCTTGCCGTGCAGCCGCTTCAGCAGGGCGAACAGCGCGTCGCTCAGCAGCCAGAACAGCGCCAGATGGAGCAGGCAGATGATGGCGTTCATATAGCCCCACGCCAGCCAGATCGCGGCAGAAGGAAGCAGCACAGCCAGCACGGAGATCACCCAGCTCCAGCCATGCCTGCCGCGGGCCAGCGCCAGCGAGAATCGGAAGCGGTGCACGCGCGTGACAAGGTAAAAAAGCGCAGAAAATCCAGCCAACACCAGACCGATCAGGATCAGAAGCCTGGGGATCATGCGCCCGCGCCCCCGTTCTGCACGAGAATGTCCTCTGCCGTCAGCATGGGGTATCGGCGCAGCGCCGTGCCGTCCAGCGGTTCACGGTGCAGGTCGACGGCTGTGATGCGGCGGTTGCCGTAGGTCGTGTAGTAATAGATGCCGCGCGCGGCATTCCAGCACGAGGTGTAGATCGTGCGCTCAAATTCTCCCGGTGCGACCTCACAGCAGCCGCGCGTCTGGGAGACCGTCTCCATGATGTGGAAGAACTGCCCGACGCAGTCGGCCTCGCTCTCGCCGCAGACGGAGTGGAGCTTCGTGAAGGCGGCGCGGACAAAGCGCGAGCCGGAGGACAGGTCGCCCGGCAGGCCGAGCGCACCCATGCCGCGGCTGTAGGCCTGCAGCGGCACGTCCGGAGCAAAGGTATTCTCCGGCTGTCTTGGCGACAGATGCATATAGTTGTTCAGCGCGAAGAGCTGCTGCGGGAACGGTGGGTTATTCGTCAGCACGCCGACAGGATTTTCGTAAATTTGCAGCCCCGCGGCCGTCGGCTCCAGCGTGAGGGCGCCGGTCGCGTCCGCGAGCAGCCAGTGCAGCTGGGCGGCGGGGAAGTGCAGGCTGAACGGCGTTCCCGTCAGGTTGACGGCCTGCAGCAGCTGCCGGGCCTCCGCCAGCGTGGCGCACTGCCGCAGCAGCCACGGGATGAATTCGAACTGCGCCACGTTCTGCCGCCCGTCCTGCGGCGCGGCATAGCGGGCGTTGCCGACGAAGTTCAGCCCGGCAATGCCGAGGCCTTTTTCGTTCACGGCATCGTAATACAGCGGATAGCCGTCCGCCACATGGGCCGTGCCGAGGATGGCATAGCCCTGCTCCGAGCCGCCGCCGTGGCGGAAGCGGAGCGGGAACCGGCGGGGAAGCATGACGATCTCCTCGCCATAGGATGCCTCATAATCCAGCGAGCGGCCCATATAGAGCTCACGCGGCTGATAAGTGATCGCAGTGCACATAATACCTCCTGATAATATGATACCGCTGCAGAACGGCTTGCTCTGCAGCGGTATCGGTTCAATCCTCTGCGGCTAGCAGAATGATGCATTCCGCTGCCTCCTTCACCGGAGCGGAGAGCGTGAAGGCGTAGATCCCGCTGCAGTCCGCCAGAAGCTTTGGCAGCGCTTCCGCCGGCAGGCGATATGCGGCGCGAACGTCCTCCGGCCAAAGCCCGGCCGTCTCGCTCCAGCTGTCGCGCTCTTTTGAGGACAGCTGCTCGCTGCTCTCCGGCAGAACGTCGGCGTGCGCGCCCTTCAGCACGACGAGCAGCGGCTCCGCGGCGGTTCCGTCGTATGCGGCCGCTGCGTCGTCCGTATCCGCAGCCTTGCACTCGGGCGCCCCAACACCGGATGTTGCGGCGTCGTGGTAAAATGACGTGACATTGCCACTGTATCCCATCACGACGTCGCCGGGAGCGGCAGTAGCGGCAGTATCGTTGGCCTTCTGCTGCGCAAAGCCCTTCAGCGGACCGAGCAGAGTGAAGACGACCAGCGCGGCAGCGGCAAGGCCTGTGGCAAGCCCGCACCAGTAGGCGCGGCGTGGCTTTTTGACCGGCCGCTGCGGTGTTTTGGCGGCGGCTGCCAGAATGGAGGCTGTCAGCCCGGCGGGCGGGACGGCGGTGTCTGCCCGCAGCAGACGGTCCCCGCGTTCAAAGGCCTGCAGCCGCGCGCGGCAGCTTGCACACTGCGCCAGATGCGCCTGCAGCCGCTGCTCTTCCTCCGGCGAGTTTTCGCCGTCGAGATGTCCGCTCAAAAGTGGAAGATAATCGTTACAGTTCACGGCCCCGACCTCCTTTCTGCGGATTAGACGAGGCGGCGGCCGCTTTGTTCCCGCTCTGGGACAGCTTTTTTCGCAGCTGGTCGCGGGCGCGGGCGAGACGGGACTTGACCGTTCCCTCCCGCACGCCAAGCACAGCGGCGATGTCCGTATAGCTCAGGTCATTTTCCACGCGCAGCGACAGGATCAGCCGCTGCTCCGGGGCCAGCAGGGCCATGGCGGCCCGCAGCTCCTCCCGCTCCTCGCGCGCAAGCAGCTCCTCCTCCGGCAGCTTGGCCGGGTCGGGTGCATCGAGGGTATATTCCTCCCCGTCGGCGTCCAGCCCGGAGATGGGAACGACCAGGTGGCGGCGCGCAGCACGCAGAAAGTCGATGCAGACGTTGGACGTCAGCCGGAAGAGCCAGGTGGACAGGCTGGAATCGGCCTGAAAGCTGCCAAGCCCGCGCCACGCGCGCAGGAAGGCCTCCTGCGTCATGTCGGCGGCATCCTCCGGATTGCCGGTCATGCGCAGCGCGAGCCGGTAGATGGCGGGCTGATGCGTCGTGACGAGCTGCTCAAACGCCGCCATATCGCCGTCGGCTGCCAGCCGGATCATGTGCTTTTCGTCGATGGGGATCACCTCAGATCACGCTTGATCTCTTTTGCCAGACGTTCTATGTCGGAAAAGGCGGAAATGTTGGAGATTTGTTCCTTATAAAATCCGCTGTGCGGCACGCCGCGCAGGTACCATGCAAAATGCTTGCGCGCCTCGAGGCAGGCAATATGCTCGCCCTTGTCCTCGAGCGCCAGTGCGAATTGCTGCAGGGCCGTGTCCACGCGGTCGGCGAGCGGCGGCAGCTCCGGGGGCGTCTTGCCGCGCAGGGCAGCGCGCAGCCGCTCGAAAAGCCACGGGTCGCCGAAGGCGGCGCGTCCCGCCATGAACAGCGAAGCGCCGCTGTGCGCCCGGCAGCGCAGAAGCTGCTCGGGGTCGGAGATATCGCCGTTTGCGATAACGGGGATGGAGACGGCGCGCACGACCTCGCCGATGGCGTCCCAGTCTGCGCGGCCGGAATAGAGCATGGCCTTCGTGCGGCCGTGGACCGTGATAGCGGCTGCACCGTTTTCCTCCGCCGCGCGGGCCAGCGCGACGGCGCTCGGGCAGCTCCGGTCCCAGCCAAGGCGGGTCTTTACGGTCACGGGGACGGAAACGGCGTCCGCCACGGCGCGGATGATGCGCCCGGCCAGCGGGATGTCGCGCATGAGGGCGCTGCCGTCGCCGTTGTTGGCGATCTTCGGCATGGGGCAGCCCATATTGATGTCCAGAAAGTCGCACCCGCTGATGCCGGCGGCGATCTGCGCGGCCTCGGCCATCATGGCCGGGTCGTTGCCGAAGATCTGCGCGCCGCACAGCGAGCCCTCGTTCCGGCGGAGCAGGCCGCGGCTCTTGCGGTCCTGATAGACGAGCGCGCGGGAGGAGACCATCTCCGTTACGGTCACGTCCGCGCCATGCTGCGCGCAGACCGTGCGGAAGGCGTAGTCCGTTACGCCGGCCATCGGTGCGAGGAAAAGCGGCGTATCGCCGGAAAACAGCTGCATGGGTCCATCCCTCCTGCCCTATACTGTACCATAAAGCGCGAAAAAAAGCAACTCCGCCCGTTCGCCTTTTTGAACGGGCGGAGAAGCCCCGGGGCAGTACCGCATGATTCGGTTAAGGCCAAAATACGGTGCTGCCTTAGAAGATCAGCACGCAGGAGAGCCACGCCAGCCCCACAGATGCCGCTCCCATCGCGGCGTACAGGAAAGCCGGGATGCGGCGGTGCGGGCGTGCGGACGGCGGTGCGGCGGCAAGACGGCGGGCCTCCTCCAGCAGGGCCTGCTCCGTCACACCGTGCTGCTCGAGCGCCTCCTCGCGCAGCAGAAAAATAGCCTGCTCAAACAGGTCGGACTCCTGCGGCCGCACCACGATGACCTGCCGCGTCGTTCCCTTGACCATTGCACTCCCTCCCTTAGCCGGACATTGTCCGGTATCTGGAGAGATTCTGCCCGCCCGAAGTGGGTCATAAACGGCTGTCGATAAAAAATTTTTATAAAAAATTTGAAAAAAGTGTCAGGAATCCGTTTCTGGTGAAATATAGGAGTGAAGGGAGGCCGCAGCAGAGCGGAATAGTCTGCAGGAAAGAACAACTTCGCAGGAAGAAGCATTTATGAATTGAAAGAAAGGACAGATTATCATGAAAGGAAAACGATTTCTTCTGCTTTTGCTCGTTTTCGCATTATCAGTCTCTTTGCTTGGCTGTGGAGAAATGTCTGACGCAGAGGTGCAGCTGCGATACGGCCTGAGGATGTTCTTCAATCGGTTTAATCTCTTCCAGCCAACCAGTTTTTACGGTTTTTCTGGAGATAATCTGGATGATCTGGAATGGGGTGCGGAGCAGCTCAGGGCCGGCATGGAGGAAAACACGGCCCTGCTTCAGAAATACCCAAACGCCTATGCGTCCCTTCAGCTGCTGGTTCAGATCCCGACTGTACTGAGATCCCTGTACGAGGCAGCAGGGACGGAAAAGCTTACCTTTGGCGACCTCCCCCCCGCGTGGCAGGCATGTCTGTACGATGTGGACGTCCTGCTGTATCCGTGCCTGTTTGCGTGGACCAGAAGTGACAGCTCTTCCGTGGAAGACCTGTTTGCCCTGATGGAGTCTTCGGGCAATGCAGTCAATTTTCTGGATCGCAATGTAGTCTCCCGCCAGGGAATCGAGTGGCCGGAGCCGATAGACTGGACACCGCCGGATGTTTGATCCCAACATAGCAAAAAGCTGGCGCAGAGCGTTTTGATATGCTCTGCGGCAGCGATTCTTTATGCCTGTTCGCCGGACTCGGAGGGGTCGATGACGGAATCATCGTGGAAGACCCAGTCCTGCACGTTCAGAATGTCGTAGGTCGAGGGAGTGCGGCGGATGACGATCTTCGAAAGACCGGCGTTGATGATCATCCGGCGGCACATCGGGCAGGGGAGCAGGTCAGGGATCAGCTCGCCCGTGGCGACGTCGCGCCCGGCCAGATAGATCGTGCCGCCGATGCACTCGCTGCGCGCGGCGGAGATGATGGCGTTCATCTCGGCGTGGACGCTGCGGCAGAGCTCATAGCGCTCGCCGGCGGGGATGCCGAGCCGTTCGCGGATGCAGTAGCCGAGGTCGATGCAGTTGCTGCGGCCGCGCGGTGCGCCGTTGTAGCCCGTGGAAACGATCTCGTCGTTGCGGACGATGAGCGCCCCGGAGTGAGAGCGGCTGCAGGTAGAACGCTCCAGCACGGTCTCCGCGATGTCGAGGTAATAGCTTTCCTTATCGATGCGCCCCATGGCAGTGGCCTCCAATGATCGGAACATTGCCATTATTATACACCCTGCAGGAAAAAACTGCAAGCATTTTTCCGAAAAACGCGCCATTTTTGGCGAAAAAACAGCTCAAAAATGGGAGTTTTGCTCCACCAGATGAAAAATAACCGGTGAAGACCGAGGCTGCAATGGAGTGATGCTGCTTTAGAGCATACATTTTCCGCGGTGCAGATACTGCCCATTACGGTCGTGGAGAATTTTGCCCTCCCGGACGACGCAGGTGCCGCGCAGGTAGACCTCTGCGATATGGCCCGCGATCTGCGTGCCCTCATAAGGGGCATAGTCGACGTTTGCCGCCTGATCGGCTGCGGTGATGCAGCTCGTGCCGCGCGGGTCATATACGACGATGTCCGCGTCCGCGCCCGGCTGCAGCACGCCCTTGCGGGGGAAGAGACCGTAGAGCTTCGCGGGCGTTTCTGCCAGCACATCGGCCATGCGCTCGGCCGTGATGCGGCCTGCTGCGACGCCGTAGGTGAACAGCAGCGTGCCGCGCGTCTCCACGCCGGGCATGCCGCCGGGAATTCTCGTGAAGTCGCCGCGCCCGGCGTCCTTCTGCGCGAGGGTGAAGCTGCAGTGATCCGTTGAAACGGTCTGAATCTCGCCGTCGGCCAGCGCCTTCCACAGGCGCTCGTTGTCGAGCTTCTTGCGCAGCGGGGGCGCGCAGACATAGCGTGCGCCTGCAAAGTCCGGCAGGCTGTAGCGTGAGTCGTCCAGCAGCAGGTAGTGCGGGCAGGTCTCCACAAAGACCTTCTGTCCGAGGCCGCGCGCGGCCTCGACCTCCCGCAGGGCGGCCGCCGTGGACAGGTGGACGATCATGACGGGCACATCGGCCACGCGTGCCAGCTTCAGCAGACGGCCGACGGCCTCGGCCTCGGCCTCCGCCGGGCGGCAGAGGGGGTGAGACGCCGGGGAAAGCGCGCCCGCGGCCTTCTTTTCGGCGATGAGCGCATCGATCATGCCGGCGTTCTCACAGTGCACGCCGACGATGCCGCCGAGACGCTTCATCTCGCGCAGGGCGTGGAACATGGCCTCATCGCCGATCATCATTGCGGGATAGGTCATGTACATTTTGAAGGAGGAGATGCCCTCGTCGAACATCTGCGGCAGCTCGGCGCAGATGCCGTCGTTCCAGTCGTCGATGGTCATGTGGAAGCCGTAGTCGCAGCCGGTCTTCCCATCTGCCTTCTCATGCCAGCGGGCAAGGCCGGTGTGGAGCGTTTCGCCCTTGTTCGGGCAGGCAAAGTCGATGACGGTCGTCGTGCCGCCGCGCAGGGCGGAGCGGCCGCCGGTGTAGAAGTCGTCCGCTGTGACGGTGTTGCAGACCTCAAGGTCGAAGTGTGTGTGCGCGTCGAGAAAGCCGGGGAACAGCAGCTTGCCGCTGACGTCGATCACCTCGGCCTCCGGGCAGGAAAGCGCCTCGCCGACGGCCTCGATGCGTTCGCCGTCGATGAGCAGATCGGCTTTCCGGCAGCCGGAAGCGCCGACGATCACGCCGCCTTTCAGCAGCTTTTTCATACGAATCCACTCCTTTTTGTTTGGTCGGCTGCCCCGCATCATTCGGCATCGGCCTTTGGAAGAATTCTGTGGGCAGCCTGTGTATTTTTTAGAACGTCTGTCGGGCTGATACTATATTTTTATTCTATCACTGCGGCGGGGAAAAGGGAATCCCCTTTTTCTGCGGAAAATGCCGCCGTGGCGCGAATCGACGATTGACAGGGAAAGCGTCCAGACCGTATAATGGGGCTGTACCGGTTATCCAAAAAGGAAGGAGATATGTTCCATGCTGCAAATTGAACATCTGACGAAGACCTACGGCGAAAAGAAGGCCGTGGACGATCTGAGCCTGCACATCCTGCCCGGTGAAATTTACGGCTTCATCGGCCACAACGGCGCGGGAAAGACGACGACGCTGAAATCCGTCGCCGGTATCCTGCGCTTCGACGCCGGAGAGATCCGCATCGGCGGCACCTCCATCCGCACGGACCCGCTGGCCTGCAAGCGAAAGCTTGCCTACATCCCGGACAATCCCGATCTCTATGACTATATGACGGGTATCCAGTATCTGAACTTTATTGCAAACATTTTCGGTGTCAGCGCGGCGGACCGGCAGGCGCGCATCCGCGAGCTTGCGGAGCGCTTTGAGCTGACGAACGATCTGGCCCAGCCCATCGCCGCCTACTCCCACGGCATGAAGCAGAAGCTGGCCATCATCTCGGCCTGGCTCCATGCCCCGCAGCTCGTCGTGATGGACGAGCCGTTCGTCGGCCTGGACCCGAAGGCCGCCCATCTGCTCAAGGGCATGATGCGGGAGCTGTGCGACCGCGGCGGCGCGATCTTCTTCTCGACGCATGTGCTCGAGGTCGCGGAAAAGCTGTGCGACAAGGTCGCCATCCTGCGTGCGGGCAAGCTCATCCGCTCCGGCACGATGGACGAGGTCAAGGGCGACGACTCCCTCGAGGAGGTCTTCCTGGAGCTGGAGGGCGAGACATGCTGAGCGCTCTCCTGAAAAAGCAGCTGCAGGAGATCTTCCGCAGCTACTTCTATAACGCCAAGCAGGGCAAGGCCCGCTCCCGCGCCTCGACGGTGGGCTATTTTGCCTTTTTTGCCGTGCTCATGGTCGGTGTGCTGGGCGGCATGTTCACCTATCTGGCGCATTCCCTGTGCGCGCCGTTCGCTGCAGCCGGGATGGAATGGCTGTATTTCACGATCATGGCCATGGTCGCCATCGTGCTCGGTGCATTCGGCAGCGTATTCAACACCTATTCGAGCCTCTATCTTGCCAAGGATAACGACCTGCTGCTGTCCATGCCGATCCCGGTGCGCACCATCCTGTTGTCCCGCCTGCTGAGCGTCTATCTCATGGGTCTGCTCTATTCCGGCGTTGTGCTGCTGCCTGCCATGATCGTCTATTGGGTCACGGTCTCGGCTGCGCCCGCCGCCCTTGCAGGCGGTCTGCTGCTGTTTGTCCTTGTCACGATCTTCGTGCTGACGCTATCATGCGCGCTGGGCTGGGTCGTGGCGAGAATCAGCCTGAAGCTGAAGCACCGCAGCATCACGGTGGTACTGACGTCGCTGCTGTTCCTCGGCGCTTACTATTTCGTGTATTTCAAGGCGCAGAGCTTCCTCTCGGAGCTTGTGACGAACGCCGCCTACTACGGCGCGCAGATCCGCGGCAAGGCCTATCCGCTCTATCTGATCGGCCGTGCCGGAGTCGGCGACGGCCCTGCCATGGCGGTGGTCACCGCCGTGGTGCTCGTTCTGTTTGTCCTGCTATTCTGGCTGCTGTCGCGCAGCTTCCTGCGCATCGCCACGGCAAGCGGCAGCACGGTGTGCCGTGTCTACCGCGAAAAGACCGCCGTGCAGCGCGGCGCGGGCACGGCCCTGCTTGCGCGGGAGCTGCGGCACTTCGGCGGCAATCCCAGCTATATGCTCAACTGCGGCCTCGGCATCCTGCTGCTGCCGCTCGGCGGCACGGCCCTGCTATGGAAGCGCGATCTTCTGGATGTGCTGCAGCCTATGGTCGGCGGGCAGGGAATCGCGCTCATCCTGTGCGCGCTGGTGTGCCTGCTGGCATCCATGAATCTCATGGCTGCGCCGTCCGTTTCGCTCGAGGGCAGGACGCTCTGGCTCGTGCAGTCACTGCCGGTCCGGCCATGGCAGGTCCTGCGGGCCAAGCTGCAGCTGCAGCTTGTGCTGACGGCCGTCCCCGCGCTGATCGCGGCAGTCTGCGCGGCTGTCGCTGCCGCGCGCCCGGTGGGAGAGACGCTCCTGCTGCTGGCCGTCCCGCTCGGCTATGTCCTGCTGCTGGCGCTGTTCGGCCTGTTCGCGGGCCTGAAGCTGCCGAACCTGACGTGGACGAATGAGATCACGCCCATCAAGCAGGGCGGCAGTGTCATGCTGGCGCTGTTCGGCGGCTTTGTCTATGCGGGCCTTCTGCCGCTGGCCTATTTCCTCGGGGCAGACGCCCTGGGCCTTTCTGCCTGCCTTGGAATTTATCTCGGCCTGACGCTGGCGCTTGCTGCCGTGCTGTATGTCTGGCTGCGCAGGCGCGGCGCGGCCGTGTTCGCGGCTCTGTAACAAAAAGGAGAGAGTATGAACGATATTCTGGAGGTCCGACACCTCGTCAAGCGCTTCGGCGATGTGACGGCGGTGGACGATCTGAGCTTCCGCGTGCGCGAGGGCGAGCTGTTCGCTTTCCTCGGTGTGAACGGCGCGGGAAAATCCACGACCATCCACATTCTCTGCGGCCAGCTGGCCCGCGACGGCGGCAGCGTGCGCGTCTGCGGCGCAGACCCGGACGAAGCGCCGGAGCAGCTCCGCCGGAGCCTCGGCGTGGTGTTCCAGAGCTCCGTGCTGGATCAGGCGCTGTCCGTGCAGGAGAATCTGCGCAGCCGCGCGGCGCTTTACGGCATCCGGGGCGCGGCGTTTTCCCGCCGTCTTGCGGAGCTGACGGACCTGCTGGAGCTGGGCGTCATCGACGGCATCATCCCTGAGCCGGAGGGCGGCGCCCATCTGGCTCCTGCCGCCCACATGCGGCAGGTGGATCGGGCTCTGAGCCGCTGCCTGGCGGAGCTCTCCAAAGAGAGCGGAGCCGCTCTGGCCGCAGGCCGGTATCAAAAATTCAGACGCATGGGCGCAGCACCCCAGAAGGAGGAAGCATGAGCGGAATCAAAATCAGAGGCACCGGCCGGTTCGCCCCTGCGAAAATCGTCACCAACGACGACCTGGCAAAAATCGTGGATACCAGCGACGAGTGGATCACCACCCG
>ERZ773192.3692-NODE-3692-length-11098-cov-12.410215_pt1 | contig 11098 bp, 10 predicted proteins | sample MGYA00581010_ERZ773192 | MGnify/ENA primary metagenome ERZ773192 (study PRJEB29015, sample SAMEA2737741) | human gut metagenome | biome: human gut; feature: human-associated habitat; material: faeces | place: China | collected 2012 ...
CTCACACAGCGCGGCTACACGCTCACGCAGGCGCTGGCCGTGGATATGTTCCCGCAGACGCCGCATGTGGAGACGGTGGCTCTGCTGAATAGACTATCTGAATAAGGCGGTGAAAAAATGTCATTACCGAAGTTTAGTGAACTCTATCTGCCGTTTTTGACAACGATTCAAGATGGCGCTGTCTACTCTGTGAAAGAAGTAAGAGATCGTCTGGCATCCAGCCTTCACCTGTCGGACGATGACCTGTCACAAATGATTTCCAGCAATCGTCAGTCCGTATGGGCTTCAAGATTTGGCTGGGCAAATACATACTTGAAGAAAGCCGGTCTTGTGATCGCGCCGAAAGCCGGGCATTGTCAGATAACCGATGAAGGGAAGCGTCTTCTTAACAGCGGTGTTGATATTACGAATCATTATCTTGCGGAGCATTATCCCGACTTTGCAGCATTTCGGAAAGGGAAAAAGGTTGACATCGATCCTGCTGTACCGCCGGAAGATGATCTCTCGGAAACTCCGCCGGAGACTCTTGAGCGCGTCTATTCGATCATCAACGAGCAGCTGGCGGATGACTTACTCACCGCTATTATAGATCAAACGCCATCATTCTTTGAAACGCTTGTTGTGGATTTGATGAAAGCCATGGGATATGGTGACGGCTTCGTTACAAAGGCAACCGGTGACGGCGGAGTTGACGGCATTATTTACGAGGATAAGCTCGGATTCAACTTGATCTACATCCAGGCGAAGCGCTGGGACAAAGATTCAGTGATCGGAAAGCCGGAAATCCAGAAATTTGCCGGTGCCATGATGGGTCCTCCAAAAGTGGAGAAAGGGCTGTTCATAACGACCGCAAAGTTTTCGCAAGGTGCAATGGATTTTGCAAAAGCGCAGCATATCATTCTTGTCGATGGCGAAAAATTGACGGAACTCATGATTGAATACAATTTGGGCGTATCCGCGCAAAAAACATATCAAATCAAGCGGATCGACAGCGATTATTTTTCGAATGACTCGCAGTGATCTGCATAGCGCACAATCAAAAACAAGCTGTTTTTGCAAAACTCCTCTTGCAATCCACCAGATGTTGTGATATAGTAACTCCGTTATAATAGATGATTTCCCCTATCATGAAAGGATGAATACCATGACTACTTTGGAACTGATTCTGACGATTATCCAGCTGCTGTCCGGTCTGGCCGTGACCGTGATCGTGCTGATGCAGTCCGGCAAGAGCGCCGGCCTGTCCGGCGCCATTGCTGGCGGTGCGGAAACGTTCCTTTCCAAGGGCAAAGCCAAGACGCTCGACGCCAAGCTCGCCAAGGCGACCAAATGGTTCGGTCTCGTCTTTGTTGTCCTGACGCTGGTTCTGACCGTGCTGATGCACAAGGGCGCATAATCGCGGTAAAACAGCACAAAAGAGCATCCCCCGAGATATTCGGGGGATGCTCTTTTTCATGTAAGGCTCAAAGCGTGATCAGTCCGGATATTCCGCACGGCTGCCGCCGATGAGCTTCGGTCTGGTGCGTGCTGCGTTGACCGCCGCCTCACCGATCGTCTTGACCGACAGGCGCAGCGGGACAGCCACGTGCTTGAGGTGCATACCGATCATGGTGTTGCCGATGTCGAGACCGGCGTCGGCCTTTACAAACTCGACCGCGACCGGGTCATCCATTGCCTCGTAGACCGCCGTCGCAAACGAGCCGCCTGCTTTCGGGCGCGGGCGGACGCAGACAATCTCATAACCGAATTTCTCGGCGGCCGCACGCTCCATGATCAGGGCGCGGTTGAGGTGCTCGCAGCACTGCGCCTCCAGGTAGAGACCGCGCTCGTTCAGGATCGGCAGGATCTCGTCGACAACGGCTTTTGCCGCCTCCGGCGTAGAGCCCTTACCGATCTTCTGCCCCATGATCTCGCTTGAGGAGCAGCCAATCACGACCTGCTGACCCGGCTTGAGTGCAGCTGCATCCAGCAGTTCGAGCAGAGCCGCGCGGGCTGCGCTGCGTACTTCTTCATACATAAATGGTCATCTCCAGACAGTTATTAAAATTTCTTATTTTCATTGTAGCACGCCGCGCCGGATTTGACAATCCTCTGCGAGGCGTGTATCATAAACATTAACCAGAACGTAACAGGAGGACTCTGTTTTGAAACGTATATTTGTTTGTCTTCTTGCCGCAACGCTGCTCATCTGCGCCGGCTGCGGCACGAAATCCGAAAAACCGGATGTCAACGGTGCTCCCTCAAAAGCGGAGACATATTACGCTCCGCTCACCGGCGAACAGCTGAGCGCGAAGCCGGAAAATACCCGTCCGTTTGCCGTCATGATCAATAACATTGTCTACGCGCAGCCGCAAGTCGGCATCAGCAACGCAGACATCATCTATGAGATCCCGGCAGAGGGCGGCATCACCCGCATGATGGCGATTTTCAGCCACCTGTACGACATCGAGTCTGTCGGCAGCATCCGCAGCCTGCGTCCGTACTATCTGAGCGTTGCCCTGTCGTATGACGCCATCGTCATCCATGCCGGCGGCAGCGAGCAGGCTTACAGCGATGTGAAAACCTACAATGCCGATCACCTCGACGGCGTGCGAGACGGCAACACCAGTTCCATGTTCTACCGCGATAAGAGCCGCGGTCAGCATGGCTCGGAGCATACGCTGTTTTTCCACGGTGCGAACGTGCAGCCGCTCGTAGAGAAGTATCAGTTCCGCACCGAACACAACAGCAGCTACGAGACCGGTCTGAGCTTCGCGGACAACGCAGCGCAGCAGTGCACTGCCGATGCCGCCACCGCACAGGTGACGTTCAATGCCTCCAAGAGCACGTCCTTTACATACCACGCCGACACCGGCAAGTACACGGCCGTGCAGTATAAAGGCGACTACAAGGACGGCGCGACCGGAGAGCCCGTCCCCTTCTCCAACCTGCTCATCCTCTCGGCCGACATGAAAACGGTCGACAGCTATGGCCGCCTCGCGGTCGATCTGATCGGCAGCGGCACCGGCTACTTCGTGACCGGCGGCAAATATGTGCCGATCAAGTGGGCGCGCAGCGACATCAACAGCTGCTTTACCTATACGCTCGAGGACGGCACGGCGCTGAACCTTTCTCGCGGCACGACCTATGTCGGCGTGATCCCGACCAACGGCGGCAGCGTGAACTTCAGCTGAGGACAAAATCAAACTATTTTGCAGCACTATGTGCGTGGGAAACCGCGCACATAGTGCTTTTTCTTTCGCAGCGTGGTTGCCTGTTTCCTAAAATATTTGCTATAATAGCTGTGCAGCCGGATATGACTGCAAGTGCACAGAAAGGAAGATCGCTATGACCTACAATTTTGATGAGATCATTGATCGCCGCCATACCAATGCGCTGAACACGGATGGTTTTCGCGGCTATATTTTTCACGCCGGCCCGGAAAAGGTGTTTGCTTTTAAGGACGAAGAATTTGTCCGCATGTGGGTCGCTGATATGGAATTTGGCGTGGCACCCGAGATCCTCGATGCGCTGCGCGCACGGATCGACCGCCGCATTTTCGGGTACACCGGCCTGTACGACGACGAATACTACCACACTTTCTCAAATTGGTGCAAGGATCACTATGACTGGCATTTTCCCAAAGAGCAGCTCTGTATCTCACCGGGCATTATTCCTGCACTGTATCAGCTGACGGAAATGCTTTGCACAGCGGGCGAAAAGGTGCTGCTCAACACACCGGCCTACGGTTATTTTCTCCACGCGGCGGAGTATGCAGGTGTAGATGTGCTGACTTCTCCGCTGCACAAAAAGGCGGATGGCACGTTTGAAGTGGATTATGCGGACTTTGAGCGCAAGTGCGCCGATCCGGCATGTAAGCTGGTATTCTGGTGCAACCCGCACAACCCCACCGGGCGCATGTGGACGGAGGATGAGCTGCGCAGAGTCGCTGCGATCATCGAAAAGTACAACCCCTGGGTAGTGTCCGACGAGATTCACTGTGACCTGATCCGTTGCGGCCGCCGCCACATCCCGATGGCCAAGGTCATGGACAGCTACCCGAAGCTCATTACCTGCATGGCTCCCACCAAGACCTTTAATATGGCGGGTTTGGCGTTTTCCAACATCATCATCCGCGATCCCGCGCTGCGCGCACGCTATCAGGAGCGTGACAAGCTGTTCGGCATGGTCAATCCTTTGTCGCTGACGGCGGCGCAGGCGGCCTATGCGCACGGTGGTGCGTGGCATGAGGCACTCAAGCAATATCTCGACGAGAACTTCGCGTTTGTCAAGGCGTTTCTGGCCCGGGAGCTGCCGGAGGCGGTCATGTACATTCCGGAGGCGACCTATCTGGCGTGGGTAGATCTGTCCCGCTGTCTGCCGGATGTGGCAGACCTGCCGGATTTCTTCGCCAACAAGGCGGGCGTGCTGCTCGAGGGTGGGGATTCCCTCTTCGTCGGCAACGCGCAGGGGTATGTGCGCCTGAATCTTGCCATGCCGCGCGCGATCATTCAGACCGGTCTGGAGCGGATGCGCGATGCGATCCGCAAAGAGCAGGCAGAACATTAAAAATGAATGCAATAGCAAAAGTCCGATATGGCGGCGGCCATATCGGACTTCTTCATGTTTTATTCCCACGTCTTCCATACATCCGGGCAGTAGCCAATCGTGGCCTGTCTTCCGTTGCGGACGATGGGCGTGCGCAGTAGGGATGGGTCGTCGAGCAGCCGCTCGATCTTGTCCTGCTCATAGGCCAGATGCTGCACAAGCGCGTAGTCCGCCGCCTTGGGATCGAGCAGCGCCTCGAGCCCAACGGCGTTTTTCACGCTCGTCAGCTCGCCGCGGCTCATGCCATAGCGCAGCAGGTCGATAGCCTGATACGGGATGCGACGCTCCTTAAAGTAGCGCTCTGCCTTTTTTGTGTCGAAGCATTTTGACTTGCCCCAGATCTGGATCTTCATGCCGTCCCTCCGCTCAGACTTCGATGATCACGGGCAGTACCATGGGGCTGCGGCGTGTGGTCTTATACAGGTAGCCACTGATGTTTGACTTCACGCGGCCTTTGATAGCCGCCCAGTCGCGCTGCTTCTGGCGCTCACAGCTGGCAAGGCTCTCGTTGACAACACGCTTGAGCTCACCCATGAGCGCCTCCGCCTCTTTGACGTATACAAAGCCGCGGGTGATGATCTCGGGATCGGCGACCGGCTTGCCGTTTTCGGACGAGAGCGTGATGATGGCCATAACGATGCCGTCCTCGGCCAGATGGCGGCGGTCGCGCAGAACGGCGCTGCCGACATCACCGATGCCGGTGCCATCGATATAGACGTCGCCCGCAGGGACGCTGCTCGTTGCACGCATACTGCGCTTGGTGATCTCAATGACTTCACCGTTTTTGGCCACGAGCACATTTTTCGGCTCAACACCCATGAGCTTGCCGATCTCGGCGTGCTTGCAGAGCATACGGTATTCGCCGTGCACCGGGATGAAGTAATGCGGTTTTGTCAGCGCAAGCATCATCTTCAGTTCTTCCTGACAGGCGTGGCCGGAAACGTGCAGCGGCGTGTTGCGGTCATAAATGACCTCTGCCCCCTTCTGGAACAGCTCGTCTATGACGCGACTGATCGTGATCTCATTGCCTGGAATGGCCGAGGCGGAGATAATAACGCGGTCGCCCGCATCGATCGTGACCTGCTTGTGCTCGGAAAATGCCATGCGGTGCAGTGCGGACATCGGCTCGCCCTGGCTGCCGGTACAGACGATCACCGTCTTACTGCGCGGCAGGCTGCCGATCTGTGACATGTCCATCATGACGCCGTCGGGAATGTCCACATAGCCCAGCTCCGTTGCAACGCGCATGATGTTTTCCATGCTGCGGCCAGTGATGCCGACCTTGCGCTTATACTTTGCCGCAACGTTGATGATTTGCTGCAGGCGGTGGACGTTGGATGCAAAGGTCGTGACAATGATGCGCTTACTGCAGTCTTTGAACAGCTCGTCGAAGCAGTCGATCACGCGCGCTTCCGAGGCGCAGTAGCCGGGGCGCTCCACATTCGTGGAGTCCGACAGCAGCGCGAGCACGCCCTCGTTGCCGAGCTGACCAAGACGCGGCAGGTCGATCATGCCGCCCTGAATGGGCGTGAGGTCGATCTTAAAGTCACCCGTGTGGATGACAGTGCCGATCGGCGTTTTGATCGCCAGCGCAACGGAATCGGCGATGCTGTGGTTCGTGTGGATGAATTCGATCTCAAAGCAGCCGAGCTTAAACTTATCACCAGGCTTTTTCGTGAAGATCTGCGTATGGTACAGCAGGTCGTGCTCTTCCAGCCTGAGCTCAATGATCGCAGCCGTCAGCGGGGTCGCATAGATCGGCATGTCCAGCTGCTTGAGCACGTAAGGGATCGCACCGATATGGTCTTCATGCCCGTGCGTGATGACCATGCCGCGGATACGGTTTTTATTTGCCTTCAGGTAGCTGATATCCGGGATGACCAGATCCACACCATAGAGGTCCTGATCCGGAAAGCCCATGCCGCAGTCGACAAGGAACATATCCTTGCCGTACTCATAGATGGTGAGGTTCTTACCGATCTCACCAAGCCCGCCAAGCGGGATGATTTTCAATTTGGATGCCATGTGAAACTCCTTTTCGTTCGCTTTTGGGCAGACTACTCCCCCAAAAGCAGGTTGATACTTCGAAAAATATGTACGAAATGCGTCGTCGCGGCGGCGGATAACCAGAGTATACCCGGAAACCCGAGCCGTCAAACCTGTTACATTTCCATTCGGCCAGCCAGCGCCCGCAGGAGCGTGGCATCGTCCGCATATTCCAGATTAGAGCCGACCGGAATGCCATAAGCCAGGCGTGTGATCTTCACATCAAATGGCTTGAGCAGGCGCGCGATGTACATCGCGGTCGCCTCACCTTCCGTGTCGGGGTTAGTGGCCATGATGACCTCCGTGATCCCGCCATCCGCTACACGCTTGATGAGCTCCTGGATCCGGATATCATCCGGGCCGATATGATTCATTGGCGACAAAACGCCGTGGAGGACATGATATACGCCGTTATATTCGCGGCTGCGCTCGAACGAGAGCACATCGCGCGGCTGTGCCACGACACAGATCGTACTCTGGTCGCGCTTTGGGGACGCACAGATGCTGCACGTCTCCTGATCCGTGAGGTTCTGACAGATGGTGCAGCAGTGTATGTTCTTTTTCGCATCCACAATGGCGTCTGCAAACTTCAGAGCCTCCTCCTCCGGGAGGGACAGAATATGAAATGCCAGCCGCTGCGCGCTTTTGCGCCCGACCCCGGGCAGTGCAGCGAACCGGTCAATGAGATTTTCAAGTGCGTTCGGGAAAAATGACATGACAATACCGTCCTGAATCAAGCGTTGCGAATGGCGGCGATGGCGGCCGCGCGGTCACTCTGGCGAAACACGGCGCTGCCGGCCACGAGAACATTTGCGCCTGCCCGCTTCACAAGCGGAGCCGTCTCCGGGTCGATACCGCCGTCCACTTCCAACTCGCAGCCGGGATTGACCTGCAGGATGCGCTCGTGCAGCGCTGCGATCTTCGGCAGCTGATCGGCCATGAAGCGCTGTCCGCCAAAGCCGGGCTCGACCGTCATGACCAAAGCCAGATCCAGCAGCGGCAGATACGGAATGAGCACACTTTCCGGCGTTTTCGGCTTGATGGCGAGACCGACCTTCTTGCCATGTGCTTTCACGTCCTCGATCGCGGCAAACACATCCTGCGGTTCGTCCGCCTCGACGTGAAACACGACCAGGTCCGCACCGGCATCGCAAAACGCGCCGACATAGCGGTGCGGCCGGTCGATCATGAGATGCACATCCAGAAACATCTGCGTATACCTGCGCACAGATTTCACAACCGGAATGCCGATCGAGATATTGGGAACGAAAATACCGTCCATCACGTCTATATGGATGTAGTCTGCGCCGCCGGCTCCGATCTGCGCGATGTCATCGCCGAGCGTGCAAAAGTCTGCCGAGAGGATGGATGGTGCAAGTTTGGTCATGGATGTCACTCCGATCTGAAAGGATCCGGCTGAGCCGGATGCAGTGCTACACGCTATAACTAACTGATTATACACCAGATATGGCCATTCTGCAAGTGGCGGAAAGAAAAAATCGGCTTGACGAAAGCTGTCGCCTGCGCTATGATGAGCTTTGGATACTTTCCAATACGAGAACAGGAGCGAGGCAAATGTCTATTGAAGCAGGAAGAGCATATTTCCGGCAGTTTGGCATGGAAGACCGTGTGCAGGAGTTTACAGTCTCGAGCGCGACCGTCGATCTGGCGGCAAAGGCACTCGGTGTTGAGGGCGCGCGGATCGCAAAGACCCTGTCATTTAAGACTGCAGACGGCTGCATGCTGATTCTTGCCGCCGGCGATGCGCGCATTGATAACCATAAATTCAAAGAGAAATTTCACATGAAGGCTAAGATGCTCTCGGCGGATGAGGTCGTAGAGCTGGTCGGTCACCCTGTCGGCGGTGTGTGCCCGTTCGGCTGCAAGGAGGGCATTCCGGTATATCTGGATGTATCTCTGCAGCGGTTTGAGACGGTGTTCCCCGCTGTCGGCAGCCCGTCGAGCGCGATCGAGCTGAATCTGGAAGAGCTCTACAAATACTCCAACGCGATTGAGTGGATCGACGTCTGCAAGCTGCCTGCCCCGGCTGAGGCGTGATTGGACATAAAAAATCCTGACGAGCCATTGTTCGTCAGGATTTTTTATTTAGGATTGGGCCTTTGCTGATGCTTAAGGCAGAAGCTTCGTCATGCTCTTGAGACTGATGGCCAGCGTGGAGACATTGTGCAGCAGTGCCGAGGTCGCCGGCGGCAGAACGCCCGCCACGCCCAGACAGATCAGCAGGAAGTTAAAGCTGATAATCTTGCGGTAGTTGCTGTGAATGCGCTCCATGAGCGCGTCGCTCAGGCGCTTGAGCGTCAGCAGTGCATACAGGTCATCCGCACTGACCGTGATATCGGCGACTTCGCGTGCTATAGCGGCGCCATCGCTGATGGCAACACCGGCATCCGCCTCGGACAGTGCCGGTGAATCGTTCACACCGTCGCCAAGCATGATGACCTTGCGTCCGGCTGCATGTTCTGCCCGAACGAAGGCCGCCTTGTCCTCCGGTAGAACTTCGGCATAATAGGCATCCACACCGACCGCCTCTGCGACTGCACGGGCGGTCTTCTCATTGTCACCGGTCATCATGACCAGCCTGGACACACCGAGCGCACGCAAGCTGCGGATAACGTCGGCCGCTTCCTGCCGCAGCGGATCTTCCACGCAGATGACCGCCGCCAGCACGCCGGAAACGGCAAGATACAGGTGGGAATATGTATCCGGCAAAGCGTCAAATTTAGCCTGCTCTCCTGCTGGGATGACGCAGTGCTCATCCTCAAAGACAAAGTGATGGCTGCCGATGACGACCTTCTGACCGTCAACGCTGCTGGAGATGCCGTGCGCGACAAGGTATTCCACGCGCGAATGGCGCTCCTCATGGCACAGGCCACGGCGCAACGCCTCGGCGACGACCGCTTTGGCCATGGAGTGCGGGTAATGCTCCTCCAGACAGGCTGCCAGCCGCAGCATATCTGCTTCATCATGGTTGCCGAAAGTAACAACCTGCGCAACCTTTGGCTCGGCACGCGTCAGCGTACCAGTCTTGTCAAAGACGATCGTGTCGGCTTCAGACACAGCCTCAAGGAATCGGCCGCCCTTAACGGACAGATGATGATCGCTCGCCTCTTTCATCGCAGAGAGCACGGCGATCGGCATGGATAGCTTGAGCGCACACGAAAAGTCGACCATCAAAACAGCCAGCGCTTTGGTCATATTACCTGTCAGAAGCCAAACCAACGCTGTTGCGCCCAGACTATATGGAACGAGCCGGTCCGCAAGATGCGACGCGTGATCCTCCGTTGCGGACTTGAGTTTTTCCGATTCCTCGATCATACGGATGATGCGGTCGTAGCGGCCGCTGCCGGCGCTCTTTTCCACACAGACAGTGCAGTCGCCCTCTTCGACGACGGTGCCTGCATAGACATAACCGCCTTCCGTTCTGCGGACGGCCAGCGGCTCGCCCGTAATGGACGCCTGGTTGACCATCGCCTCGCCGAAGACGACTTTTCCGTCAAGCGGGATCACACTGCCGGTACGAACGACAATGCGGTCGCCGATCTGCACGTCGGCCACCGGCACGAGCACCGAGCCGGCATCCGTCTCTTTCCAAACCTTATCCACATTCAGAGACATGGTCTGCGCGAGGTCGGCAACGGACTTCTTGTGCGTCCATTCGTCGAGAATATCGCCAATACCCAGCAGGAACATGATCGAGCTTGCCGTCTCGAAGTCCTTGCGCAGCATAGAGACCGAAATCGCCGCCGCATCCAGCACCGGCACCTGAATCTTCTTATGCAGCAGACAGTTAAGCCCGGCCTTGATATACGGCACGGAGCGCACGACCGTGATCAGCGTGCGCACAGCGCTCGGGATGAACAGCTGCTTCATACCGCGCCAGCACAGCGATGCAATCAGCTTGTCCTCAAATTCGCGGCTCATGGCGCGGCTGCTATGCTCCGGAGCGAGCGCTTGTTCGTTGGCATAGGCAAACGATGCAAGTGCCTGAATGATGGCTGTGCGCGGCGCGTCATAGCAGATCACAGCGTCACCTGTGCGGTCATAGACAGTTGCTTTGGTTACACCTTGGATTTGCCTTAAATATGCCTCGAGAATATCCGCCTGCCGCAGTGACATAGCGCCCTGCATCGTGCGCACGCGCATGCGGCCTCGGATTTCATGCAGGATCGTGCATTTCATGCTTACTCAGCCTTCTCCGCCGTGTCCTCAATGACCTCGGCCTGTTCGGCCGCGTGCTTTTCGTTGAATGCCTTTGCACCGGCCAACACGTCACCGGCGATCTCCTTGATGTTCGTCACGACCGACATGACATCTTCCTTCTCGCGCAACGCGGCTGCCGTCGTATACACATACACCTTCTGGGCATCTTTACTTGCGAGAATCTTTGCACCGACTGTTGCAAACAGCGCGCCGCCAACAAATGCTCCCAATTTTTCCATGCTCA
>ERZ773192.3694-NODE-3694-length-11098-cov-3.162637_pt1 | contig 11098 bp, 10 predicted proteins | sample MGYA00581010_ERZ773192 | MGnify/ENA primary metagenome ERZ773192 (study PRJEB29015, sample SAMEA2737741) | human gut metagenome | biome: human gut; feature: human-associated habitat; material: faeces | place: China | collected 2012 ...
CATAATGAACGGCGTTGACCTCTCCTGCTCGGACGGTCCCGCGAGCAGGCCGCCTTCAAGGCGCTGCGCGAGGGCACCGGCGTTGTGACCCCGAAGTGGCTCACCTTTGACGCGCAGAATCTCACCGGCACCGTGGCTGCGATGCCTGCCCGCGAGGACATTGATTGCCCGATCGAAGAGCACCTCATCGTCGAGCTCTATTCTCGTTAATCCATGGCTGTTCACGGTAACTGTGAGGAGGAATCTGCCCAATGATCGAAATCGAAAAGCCCCGCATCGAACGTGTGGAAGCCAGCGACAGCTACGGCAAGTTTGTCGTAGAGCCGCTTGAGCATGGCTTTGGCCAGACGCTGGGAAATTCCCTGCGCCGTGTGCTGCTCAGCTCTTTGCCGGGCGTTGCTGTTTCCAGCATCCGCATTGAGGGCATCCAGCACGAGTTTTCCGCCGTTCCCGGCGTGAAGGAAGACGTTGCAGAGATCATCCTCAACCTGAAAGAGCTTTCCGCGAAGCTGTATTGCGACGGCCCCAAGACGGTGTCCATCAACGTCAAGGGTCCTTGTGAGCTGACTGCGGCCGCCCTCGCCGTGGACGATCAGATCGAGGTGGTCAACCGCGATCTGCACATCGCCACGCTCAACGAGGACGCCGACCTCATCATGCACCTGACTCTGGAAAAGGGTCGCGGCTATGTGAGCGCAGCGAACAACAAAAATCCCAATACGCCCATCGGCGTCATCCCGACGGATTCGATCTTCACGCCGATCCGCAAGGTGAATTACACCGTCGAGAACACCCGCGTCGGCCAGGAGACCGATTACGATCGCCTGACCCTCGAAGTGTGGACCGACGGCAGCATCCAGCCGGATGAGGCCATCAGCACCGCCGCGAAGATCCTCAACGGCCACCTGAAGCTGTTCATGGATCTGACCGATCAGGTGGTGACCATCGGCTTCAACGAGAAGGAAGACGATCACCGCGAAAAGGTGCTGGAGATGACGATCGAGGAGCTCGATCTCTCCGTCCGTGCCTACAACTGCCTCAAGCGCGCCGGCATCAACACCGTCGCCGAGCTTGTGCAGCGCAATCAGGAAGACATGATGAAGGTTCGCAATCTGGGCAAGAAATCCCTTGAGGAGGTCGAGCAGAAGCTCGCCGCTCTGGGTCTGGCCCTGCGTGCCAACGACGAGTAATCCGGCAAAACCGGTTTACAGCGATACATTGCCCCAAAGGGGCTATCAAGGTCGCGCCTAAGGGAAATATGGGCGCGGCAGGCAAGGCCTGATCCGCCGAAAAGGCGGAGCAGGCTTCTTGTGTGCCGCGTGAAGAACCGTATTTGCAGGAGGCGGGCTGTAATAGGAGGATAAACAAAATGGCTTATCAGCGTAAACTTGGCCGCACGGCCGCTCAGCGCAAGGCGCTTCTGCGCAATCAGGTGACCAACCTCATTTGGTATGGCCGCATCGAGACCACTCTGGCCCGCGCCAAGGAAGTTCGCAGCGTTGCCGAGCACCTGATCACCCTCGCCATCCGCGAGTGCGACAACACGGTCTCGGTCGAGAAGACCTTCAACAACGATAAGGGTCAGTCCGTGACCGTTACCGTGCAGAACGACGCCCCGAGCAAGCTGCATGCCCGCCGTCAGATCATGGCGTATCTGTACGACGTGAAGGAGCCGAAGCTGGATGACGAGTCCAAGAAGGCGTATGCCGAGCGCACCAAGGACGTGAAGTATCCCTGCGTGGAGAAGCTCTTCCGCGAGATCGCGCCGAAGTACAAGGCGCGCAACGCCGAGAAGAACTGCGCCGGCGGCTACACCCGTATTCTCAAGAAGGGCCCGCGCCGCGGCGACGCCGCCGAGATGGTCATTCTCGAGCTGATCTAATCCCCTTTGTTACCGAAGAAGCTGTTTCGCCGAGACGCGGAGCAGCTTCTTTTGGAATCGGGCACATGAGCGCCCGCCCTGTGGGAGGGAACGAAGCATGAACGACATGATCCTCATTCTCAATTACTCGGATGAGTTTGCCGTCGAGGCGGCGAAAAGGCTTCGCGGCGAGCGGGTTTTCTGCAAAATCATCAGCGGCATGACGACGGCGGCGCAGGTTGCGGAAATCGCGCCGCGCGGGCTCGTGCTCTGCGGCGAGCCGAAGAGCGCGGCGGGCGTGTTTGACGCGGAGATTTTGAAGCTGGATATCCCCGTGCTGGCGCTGGGGCACGCCGCGCATATGCTGATTGCGGCGATGGGCGGCGCGTGCGCGGGCGCGGCCATCAGCGAGAAAAAAGCGAACGTTCAATACGCGGACTGCAAGCTGTTTAACGGCGTGGAGGGCGGCGAACGCTACATTCAGGAGGCCGTGACGCTGATGCTGCCGGCCGACGTGCAGGTGACGGCGGGCGCGGGCGGCTGCACCGTCGCCTTTGAGGACAGCAAACGGTCTCTTTTCGGCGTTCAGTTTGAGCTGGAGCGCAACGACCCGGACGGCTCGACCATCCTCAAAAACTTTGCGCGCGACATCTGCGGCTGTACGCCGTGGTTCACGATGGACGCGGCGCTGGCCGAAGCGCGACGCGCGCTGACGGAGGCCTCGATTGAAGGCGGATTTGCGGTTTGCGGCGTGAGCGGCGGCGTGGATTCCATGGTGGCTGCGGTGCTGGCGCATCAGGCGTTCGGCGAGCGGATGACGGCGATCTACGTTGAAACGGGGCTGATGCGCGCGGGCGATGGCGCCGCTGTACGGGCGATTTACGAGCAGCTCGGGATTCCGCTGCGCGTGATCGACCGCGCGGAGGACGTGCTGGCCAGCCTTCGCGGCAGGCAGACGATGGGCGAAAAGCGCGCGGTGGTCGTTTCCTGCCTGCACGAGGAGATGATCCGGCAGACGGAGGCCATCCCCGGCGCGAAGACGCTGGTGATGGGCACGAATTACAGCGACTTTTTGGGCGGAACGAACAACGCGGCGTGGAAGGATTGCGGCATGGCGGTGCTCGAACCGCTGGCGCTGCTCTTCCGCGACGAGGTGAGCGAGATCGCCGGGATGCTGGGGCTGGACGGCGAGCTCCTGCTGCGCAAGCCTTTCCCGCTGATGGGATTGGCCGCGCGGATTCTGGGCGAGGTGACGCCGCAGAGGCTTTCCGCGCTGCGCACGGCCGACGCGATTTTCAGCGAGGAAATCCGCGAGGCCGGCCTGCACAGGAAGCTCTACAAATACTTCCCGGTGCTGGTGGATGCGGACGAACTGAAGGGGAGCTGCACGATCATCCTGCGCGCGGTGACGGTCTCCGGCGCGATGCTTGTTCCGGCGCGGCTGCCCTACGATCTGGTGGAGCGCACCGTGGAACGCATTTTGGGGACGACGCCCGCCGTTCAGCGCGTGTTTTACGACCAGACGCCGACGCCGGTTGGAAAAGAGAAATTTCAATAAATCAAAAAACAGGATCCAATCTGATTCCGCCGAGGCAGGCTGCGCGCCCGCTTCGGCGTTTTTTTCGTCTTCAAACGCGCCTTCCAAGGTACGCCATCAAAGTACGGGAAAAACGGCAAAAAACAGGGGACAAACTGGTGAAAAAATACAAAACGAGCCGAAAACACGAACGATAACTAAAAAACAGAAAAATAAGTTCTGGAATTTTATTGAAAACGGGCGCGTCTCTTGCTATACTAGATACGATTTTGGAATTTGGAGGTCGAGCATTATGCCAAAGGTTGCGCTGATTATGGGTTCGAAGAGCGATTGGCCGTCCCTCAGGGGCTGCGTCGATGTGCTCAAGGGGTTTGAAATTGAGGTTGAGGTGCACGTAGCCAGCGCACACAGAACGCCCGAGGCCGTTGCGGCCTTCGCGGCGAACGCGCGCGAAAACGGCTTTGAAGCGATCATCGCGGCGGCCGGCAAGGCGGCGCATCTGGCGGGCGTGATTGCAGGCCACACGACGCTGCCGGTGATCGGGATTCCGGTCAAATCCTCGTTTATGGACGGGCTGGATTCCCTGCTCTCCACCGTGCAGATGCCTACGGGCATCCCGGTGGCGACGGTGGCCGTCGGCGGCGGCGACAACGCGGCGTATCTGGCGGCACAGATGCTCTCCATCAAATACCCGATTCTCGCCGAAAAGCTGCTGGCGCATCGCGAGCGGATGGCGGCGGCGATCGAGGCGGACGACAAACAGATTCAGGAAGAACTGTAAAGCGGAGGCAGCATGACGGATATTAAGGAACGCGGAGATCAGATGGAGGAGGCCTGCGGCGTATTCGGCATTTACGCGCAGGACGAATCCATCAACGTGGCGGAGGCTGCGTATTACGGTCTGTTTGCTTTGCAGCACCGCGGGCAGGAAAGCGCCGGTATCGCGGTGGCGGACGGCAGGGGAATCAAGCATTACCGCAACCTCGGGCTTGTGCCGGAGGTGTTTGACGAGGAAATTCTGCACGGGCTGACGGGGCGCATCTCCATCGGCCACGTGCGCTATTCGACCTTCGGCAGCAAGGATGTAATCAACTCGCAGCCGCTGGTGGCGCGGTGCAAGATCGGCATGCTGGCGCTGGCGCACAACGGCAATCTGGTCAACGCGGATGCGCTCCGGGCGCAGATGGAGGACGACGGCGCGATTTTCCAGACGTCGGTGGATACCGAGGTCATCCTGAGCCTGATTGCGCGGGAAAGCAGCAAGGGGCTGATCGAGGCCGTCCGCTCCATGATGGAGAAGGTGCGCGGCAGCTACGCGCTGGTGCTGCTGACCAAAGACAAGCTCATCGGGATTCGCGATCCGTATGGCATTCGCCCGCTCTGTCTGGGGCGGGTCGGCAACAGCTTTGTGCTGGCGAGCGAGAGCTGCGCGCTCGACGCGGTGGGCGCGGAGTTTGTCCGCGACGTTCAGCCGGGTGAAATCGTCGTGATCGACGCGGAAGGCGTTCACTCTATGCACGTCAAAACGCCGATGCGCAGCCGCCTGTGCCTGTTTGAATTTGTCTACTTCGCCAGACCGGATTCGGTCATCGACGGCATCAACGTCTATCAATCCCGCGTGGAGGCGGGCAAGCGGCTGGCCATCGACGACGACGTGGAGGCGGATATGGTCATCGGCGTGCCGGACAGCGCGCTGGCGGCGGCGATGGGCTACGCCCAGCAGAGCGGGATTCCCTACGGCGACGGGCTGGCCAAAAACCGCTACGTCGGCCGCACGTTCATCCAGCCGGAGCAGGGCATGCGCGAATTGGGCGTGCGCACCAAGCTCAACGCGCTGACCCGCAACGTTCGCGGCAAGCGGCTGATTCTGGTGGATGATTCCATCGTCCGCGGCACGACGAGCCGCAAGATCGTCGAGATGCTGCGCACGGCGGGCGCGAAGGAAGTGCACATGCGCATTTCTTCGCCCTCGGTGCTGAACCCCTGCTATTTCGGCATTGATACGGCGACGAGCGAGGAATTGATCGGCCACAGCCGCAGCGTTGAGGAAATCTGCCGCTTCATCGGGGCGGACAGCCTCAAGTTCCTTTCCCTGCCCGATCTGCTCAAGACGGTGGCCGGTTCGGGCTGCCAATTCTGCACGGGCTGCTTTGACGGCGATTACCCCATCGACCCGGAAACGGGCGAGATGCACGGGATGGAGGAAGAACATGATTACGTATAAGGACGCGGGTGTGGACGTTGAGCGCGGCTACGAGGCCGTGCGCAGGATGAAGCAGCACGTCGCCGCCACGTTTGACGAAAACGTGCTGGGTGGCCTCGGCTCGTTCGGCGGGTTTTATTCCATTGAAAACGAGAACGTTGAAAAGCCGGTGCTCGTCGCGGGCACGGACGGCGTGGGCACCAAGCTCAAGCTGGCGTTTTTGATGGATAAGCACGATACGGTGGGCATCGACTGCGTGGCGATGTGCGTCAACGATGTGGTGTGTCAGGGCGCGAAGCCGCTGATTTTCCTTGACTACATCGCGACGGGCTACCTCGATCCGGTCAAGGTGGAGCAGATTGTCGCGGGCGTGGCGGACGGCTGCCGTCAGGCGGGCTGCGCGCTGATCGGCGGCGAGACGGCTGAAATGCCGGATTTTTACCCCGAGGGCGAATACGATCTGGCGGGCTTCACCGTCGGTCTCGTCGGGCGGGAGAAATCCATCTCCGGCGAGCGCGTGGCGGAGGGCGACGTGCTGGTGGGCATGGCCTCCTCCGGTGTGCACTCCAACGGCTATTCTCTGGTGCGCAAGCTGGTGTTGACCGCGGATCGCGACCTGAACGCGCCGGTGGAAGCCTTCGGCGGAAAGAGCTGGGGCGAAACCCTGCTCACGCCGACGAAGATCTACGTCAAGCCCGCGCTGGCGGCCTGCAAGGCCTGCGACGTGCACGGCATTGCGCACATCACCGGCGGCGGCTTCATCGAAAACATTCCGCGCATCCTGCCCGACGGCCTGAGCGCGCAGATCGAGCGCGGCACGTGGCCGGTGCTGCCGGTGTTCACGGAGCTGGTGAAGCTCGGCGGGCTGGGCGACCGGCAGGCCTATAACACCTTCAACATGGGCGTGGGCATGGTGTTCGCGGTGAAGGCGGAGGAGGCCGACAAGCTGATCGCGACGCTGGAGGCGCAGGGCGAAAAGGCCTACCGCATCGGCCGCGTGGCGAAGACGGGCGAGGACGGCGAAAGGCTGGTTCTGCTGTGAGCAAGAGAATCGCGGTGCTCTGCTCCGGCGGCGGCACGAATTTGCAGGCGCTCATCGACGCGGTGGAGGCGGGCGGCATCGACGGGGAGATCGTGCTGGTGCTCGCCAACGCCTCCAAGGCGTTCGCCCTTGAGCGCGCGCGCAGGCACGGTATTCCGGCGGAGTTTATCAGCAAGAAGCAGGCCGGGAGCGACGAGGCATTCAACGACGTCATCCTCCAAAGGCTGCGCGCGGCGAACGCCGATCTCGTCGTGCTGGCGGGCTACCTGCCCATCGTGGGGCGGCAGATCGTGCGGGCGTTTGAGCACCGGATCATCAACATCCACCCGGCGCTGATTCCGGCGTTCTGCGGGCCGGGGATGTACGGCCATCACGTGCACGAGGCGGTTCTGGCCTACGGCGCGAAGATTTCCGGCGCGACGACGCACTTTGTCGATGAGCAGGTCGATCACGGCGGCGTGATTATGCAAAAGAGCGTCCCCGTGCTGGAGGGCGACACCCCGGAAACGCTGGCCGCGCGCGTGCTCGCCGTCGAGCACGAGATTCTGCCGGAAAGCGTAAGACTTTTCTGCGCGGAAAAACTGGGGGTAGATGGAAGACAGGTACATGTGCTATAATAAAGTGTTCATGTACGCAAATTCGTCGGGCGGGTTTATTCCGCGCCGACCGCTTTGATGAAGGGTGTCTTCCTAACTATGAGAATTTATCAGCCCGTGCGCGGCGTTGGCGGCGCTTTGCGGGAAAACAGCTTTGTGATGATCGACGACGCGGGCGTGGAAATCGGGCAAGGCGGCCTGGAATACCGCGTGATTAAGAAAATGTTGCCGGACAGGCCGCTGGATATCGAGATGACGATGAACGCGCATCCGGTGGCCAGCGACACGCTCTTCGGCGCGCTGAGCGCCAGAGCCGAGCGCATCAAGGACGAAGAGGGCGGTCTGCCCGCGCGGCTGTATACCCGCTGCGCGATTGACGACGCGGAGCGCCACGAGTATTTTACCCGGATGGGGTTTGACGATTTCGACGGCGTGGAGCTGTTTGTGCTGAACGTACCGCAGGATCTTTCCCTGCGCAGGCGCAATTACAGCCCGGTGGGCACGAAATCCATCGACGTGGATTTGCGCACCCGCACCCGGCGCGAGGAATTTCTGCTGGGGCTGAAGGAGTTCGGCTGCGTGGAGCACGCCAGCGAATGGCTGGAGGAGCGCATGCGCGGGCCGGTCTTCATGGCGAAGGCGATGTATTTCGGCAGCGACTACGTGGGCAGCATGCTGGTCACAGGGACGCAGGCCGAGGCCGTGCTGGAGATGATCTGCGTGGAGCAGAAGTGGCGCGGCCGCGGCGTGGCCAGAGGCGCTGGTGCAGCTGAGCAAGCAGCAGGTGCCGCACATCGTCGCCCGCGCCGTCCGCCGCAACGCCAGCGCGATGAAGTTTTTTAAGCGCAGCGGCTTTGACTGGGTGCGCACCGAGGAGTATCTTTTGGGCAGAGACATGTGAGGAGAGGAGAACGCATCATGGTAAAGCGTGCGATTTTGAGCGTATCGGATAAAACGGGCATTGTCGAGCTGGCTCGCCGTCTGGCGGCTCAGGGCGTGACCCTGCTGTCTACCGGCGGAACGATGAAGGCGATTGAAGAGGCCGGGATTCCCGTGACCGGCGTGAGCGACGTCACCGGCTTCCCGGAGTGCCTCGACGGGCGCGTGAAGACGCTGCACCCGGCGATTCACGCGGGGCTGCTCGCCGTGCGCGATAACCCCGAGCACATGAAGCAGCTTGAGCAGCTCGGCGTGGAGCCGATCGACATGGTGGTCATCAACCTGTATCCCTTCCGCGCGACCATCGAAAAGCCCGGCGTGACCTTCGACGAGGCGATTGAAAACATCGACATCGGCGGGCCGACCATGCTCCGCGCGGCGGCCAAAAACGCGCAGGACGTGGTGGTTGTCATCGACCCGGCGGATTACGAGCTCGTGCTCAATGAGCTGGAGGCGACGGGCGACGTTTCGCTCAAAACCAAGCGCTATCTGCAATACAAGGTCTTCGAGCACACCGCACAGTATGACTGCATGATTCAGCAGTACCTGCGCGGCCAGCTGGAGGACGCGCCGGCGTTCCCGCAGAACCTGACCGTCACCTTTGAAAAGGTGCAGGAGATGCGCTACGGCGAGAACCCGCACCAGAAGGCGGCGTTCTACCGTGATCTGGGCGACGTGGCGGGCACGCTCCCGGCGGCGAAGCAGCTTCACGGCAAGGAGCTCTCCTACAACAACATCAACGACACGAACGGCGCGCTCGAGCTCCTGCGCGAGTTTGACACGACGGCGGTGATCGCGGTCAAGCACGGCAACCCGTGCGGCGTGGGCGTGGCGGACGCGGTCAGCGAGGCGTACAGGCTGGCGTATGAGGCCGACCCGGTCAGCGTTTTCGGCGGCATTGTCGTCACCAACGGCACGGTGGACGCGGCGACGGCCGAGCAGATGAGCAAGATCTTCCTTGAGATCATCGTCGCGCCGAAGTTCACCGACGAGGCGCTGGCGATTTTGACCAAGAAGAAGAACCTGCGCCTGCTGGAGCTGGATACGACGATCCGCGCCTACCCCAAGGGCGAGCGCGTGATGCGCAAGGTGGCGGGCGGTCTGCTGGTGCAGGAGATCGACGACAAGCTGCTGCCGGAGGACGGCGAACTGAAGGTCGTCACCAAGGCGCAGCCGACGGCCAAGCAGATGGAGGATTTGATGCTGGCGTGGAAGATCGTCAAGCACGCCAAATCCAACGGCATTGCGATTGCGAAGGATCACCAGAGCCTGGGCATCGGGCCGGGGCAGGTCAACCGCATCTGGAGCACGCAGATGGCCATCGAGCGCAGCGGCGATAAGGTGCGCGGCGCGGCGCTGGCGAGCGACGCGTTCTTCCCGTTTGACGACTGCGTGAAGGCCTGCGCGGAGGCGGGAATCAGCTGCATCATCCAGCCGGGCGGAAGCGTCCGCGATCAGGATTCCATCGACGCCTGCGACCGGTACGGTATCGCGATGGTCTTCACGGGCATGCGGCATTTCAAGCACTAATCATCATCAGCGTCCCTTCGGGTCGCCCCGAGCGGGCGGGAGGGACGCTGTTTTTGCGTTGAGGAGGATGTTTATGAAGGTATTGGTGATTGGCGGCGGCGGACGCGAGCACGCCGTATGCAAAAAGCTGAGCGAATCGAAGGACGTGACGGAGATCCTCTGCGCGCCGGGCAACGCGGGCATTGCGCAGGTCGCGCGGTGCATCCCCGAGGTCAAGGCGACGGATATCGAGGGCATCGTCGCGCTGGCGCAGCGGGAAAAGGTCGATTTTGTCTGCGTCACGCCGGATGATCCGCTGGCGCTGGGCTGCGTGGACAAGCTGGAGGCGGCGGGGATTCCGGCGTTTGGGCCGACGGCCTACGCGGCGCAGATGGAGGCGAGCAAGATCTTCTCCAAAAACCTGATGCGCAAATACGGAATCCCCACGGCGAAGAGCGAAACCTTCACCGAGATGGACAAGGCGCTGGCGTATCTGGACACGCAGGGCGCGCCGATTGTCGTCAAGGCGGACGGGCTGGCGCTGGGCAAGGGCGTGGTCGTCGCGGCGACGGTCGAGGAGGCGAAGCAGGCCGTTGTGGAGATGATGCAGGGCGGCAAATTCGGCCAAAGCGGCGCGCGGGTGCTCATCGAGGAATGTATGGTCGGGCGCGAGGTGACGGTGCTCTGCTTCTGCGACGGCAAGACGATTGTGCCGATGAAGGCGAGCCAGGATCACAAGCGCGCGCTGGACGGCGACAAGGGCCCGAACACCGGCGGCATGGGCGCGTTTGCCCCCAGCCCGCTCTACACCGATGAACTCGCGGAGCGGACGGAGCGCGAGATTCTGCTGCCGACGCTCCACGCGATGAACGCGGAGGGCTTCACGCTCAAGGGCGTGCTCTACGTCGGGCTGATGCTGACGGCAGAGGGGCCGAAGGTGGTGGAATACAACGCGCGCTTCGGCGACCCGGAGACGCAGGTCGTGCTGCCGCGCCTCAAGACCGATTTTGTGGACGTCATCAACGCGGTCATCGACGAGAAGCTCGACGAGCTTGAGATTGAATGGATTCCGGAAGCGTGCGCGTGCGTCGTGATGGCGAGCGGCGGCTACCCGCAGTCTTACCCGAAGGGACTGGAAATCACCGGTCTTGACGAAAACGGTCAGGCGGAAGGCGTGACGGTGTACCATGCCGGCACGAAGCTTGAAAACGGTAAGCTGCTGACGAACGGTGGCCGCGTGCTTGGCGTGACCGCGACGGCTAAAACGCTGGACGAAGCGCTCGAAAGGGCGTATGCAGCGGTGGAGAAAATCCATTTTGACGGCGCACATTACCGCCATGACATCGGTAGAACGAAATAAGATAAAATGAGAAAGCAGCCTTGTTCCGACGTGAACGGGGCTGTTTTTGCG
>ERZ773192.3696-NODE-3696-length-11092-cov-15.498505_pt1 | contig 11092 bp, 10 predicted proteins | sample MGYA00581010_ERZ773192 | MGnify/ENA primary metagenome ERZ773192 (study PRJEB29015, sample SAMEA2737741) | human gut metagenome | biome: human gut; feature: human-associated habitat; material: faeces | place: China | collected 2012 ...
ACGCATGGTCATGTCGCCTTCGCTAAACATATAAACCCACTTGTTTGCCATTTGTCATATACCTCCTAAGTAATCAAATTTCTGCGATAGCAGACTATGGCACGTCCCCATCACACTGCAAAAAATTATAACATAATTTCCACAATTGATAAAGGCATTTTTATAAATATTTAGTAAAATCGCCATAAAAAAACATAAAAAGAAAGGCAATTGGTTTTCCGGACGTATTTTACGCGGAAATCAACTGCCTTTTTTATTCTCTTTTCAGTCCGGGCTGCTCGTATCTACTGCTGCGGAAAATCCGTTCCGGACACTTCCGTATCGTCTGTCGGGGTGCCGGTTTTTTCTTCCGGGTTCTGGACTTCCATCTTCTCCGGTGCATCTTTCACCCGCTCGAAAACCATGCTTTCTGTATCCATTGATACGGTGAGCATTCCATTTTCCACGGTAAAAGCAATCTCCTCATCATCCGAATAAAGCATGCCTTCCTTCCATTGAAACTGCTCTGTCTCCTCTCCGAAGCCAAGGCTTGCCGTGCCATCCGCATACAACGTAAGTGCCATGGAATCCAGCCCATATGACACGATATCGTCGTGAGAATAGCTGTCCCCGTCCGACTCCATGGAATACAGATGGTATACCCCCGCAGCCGAAGCCTTCTTCTCTGATTTTGCACAGGCCGCGAAGATACACATGCATCCCACAAGTAAAAATGAAAGTACGATCATGCGAAGCGCCGTTTGTCGTGTTCTCATGCTGCCGTCCTCTCGTACAACTTGGTTTCTATATAGCCTATGCGCAAATCCTCTGTTTAGAACTTATTTTTCATAGCAGGAAAATACCGCCTGTTTCTTCTCATCGGAAAGCTTCGGTGTGATAAGGCTCACAACCGGAACGATGATAAGTCCGGCAAGCATTGCAAATGCACCACAGTTGATCGGCGACTGCAACACGGTTGGGAATGATGCTCTCGCAAGCATATTCGCTACCATGATGCCACTGCCGAACAGGAAGTTCACAAGCACGGCGGCCTTCGTCACACCCTTCCAGTACAGGCTGTAGATAAACGGTGCAAGGAATGCCCCTGCAAGTGCGCCCCACGAAATACCCATAAGCTGTGCGATAAATGTCACGCCGCTCTTATACTGTACAACCGCGATCACTGCGGAGATCGCAATAAATACAACGATGAAGATACGCATGATAAATACCTGTTTCTTCTCTGTCATCTCCTTCACGATCGTGCCACGGATCATATCCAGCGTCAGTGTCGAAGAAGATGCGAGCACCAGTGACGATAATGTCGACATGGATGCAGAAAGTACCAGGATTACAACAACCGCGATCAAAAACGGAGACAGCTTCTCGATCATCGCCGGGATAATCGCATCATAGCCCTGTGCCGCGATGTCGATATCATACAGTCTGCCGAAACCACCGAGGAAATAACAGCCACCAGCTACAATGATTGCGAAGATTGTGGATATTAAGGTTCCTTTTCCGATTGACTTCTCATCCTTGATTGCATAGAACTTCTGTACCATCTGAGGAAGTCCCCATGTGCCAAGTGACGTCAGGATCACAACACACAGAAGTCCAAAAGGATCCGGTCCGAAGAACGATGCAAATGCTCCCGGTGTGGAAGTTGCCTGCGCATCCTCTACTCGTGCCAATACATCGATTGCCTGCATGAATCCACCATTTGATTTTAATACCGATGCAATGACCGCGATGATTCCGATGATCATGATACATCCCTGGATAAAATCATTGATGGCTGTCGCCATGTAACCGCCTGCGATCACATAGATTCCGGTAAGCACTGCCATCACGACGATGCAGACTGTATAATCCAGGTTAAACGCCATCCCGAACAATCTTGAAAGTCCGTTGTAAAGCGATGCCGTATACGGAATCAGGAATACAAATACGATCAGGGACGCCAAGATCTTAAGCATCTTCGAATCAAACCGGACACCGAAGAATTCCGGCATCGTCTTACTCTCTAAATGCTGGCTCATTGTTCTCGTCCGTCTGCCAAGTACATTCCATGCAAGCAGGGAACCGATAAATGCATTTCCAAGACCGATCCATGTGGAAGCAAGACCGAACTTCCATCCGAACTGTCCAGCATATCCGATAAAGATAACTGCGGAAAAGTATGAGGTTCCGTATGCAAATGCAGTCAGCCATGGTCCAACATTTCTTCCACCTAATACAAATCCATTGACATCGGTCGCATGCCTCCGGCAGTATACACCGACACCGATCATCACTCCAAAAAATATTACTAACATGATAATTTTAATCGCCATTTTCTCTCTCCTTTTTCTTCTGTCTGGTGATTTTAAATTCCTTCAATCCAGTTCTTTATTTCTCCATTGCGTTATTGCGTAACGCTTTACTGTATTAAAGCGAACTGATTAAAAGAAAAGGGATGCCGACAAGCATCCCTGTCTCTTATCTTCTTTTAGTATTCAAATTTCTTCTCGAAGTAAGCCTTCAGATCTTCGATCTTCACACGCTCCTGCTCCATCGTATCACGATCACGGACAGTTACAGCGCCGTCTGTCTCAGACTCAAAATCATAAGTCACACAGAACGGAGTACCAATCTCATCCTGTCTTCTGTAACGCTTACCGATGTTTCCTCTGTCATCAAACTCGCAGTTATATGTCTTTGCAAGCTCTGCATAGATCTTCTCTGCACCTTCGTTCAGCTTCTTAGAAAGCGGAAGCACTCCGATCTTAACCGGTGCTAATGCCGGATGGAAATGAAGTACGGTTCTCATATCCGGCTTCTCCTCGGTTCCGATGTTCTCCTCGTCATAAGCGGCACAGAGGAATGCAAGTGTCACACGGTCTGCACCTAATGATGGCTCAACAACATATGGAATATACTTTTCCTTCTTCTCATCATCGAAGTATTCCATTGGCTCACCGGATGTATTCTGATGCTGTTTCAGATCGTAATCGGTACGGTCTGCAATTCCCCACAGCTCGCCCCAGCCAAATGGGAACAGGAACTCAATATCCGTTGTACCCTTGCTGTAGAAGCAAAGCTCCTCCGGAGAATGGTCACGTGCACGCATCTCATCATCCTTGATGCCAAGATCCTTCAGCCAGTTAATACAGAATTCTCTCCAGTAACGGAACCATTCCATATCTGTACCAGGCTCGCAGAAGAACTCCAGCTCCATCTGTTCAAACTCTCTTGTACGGAATGTGAAGTTACCCGGTGTGATCTCGTTACGGAAGGACTTTCCGATCTGACCGATACCAAACGGAATCTTCTTACGGGATGTACGCTGTACATTCTTGAAGTTTACGAAGATACCCTGTGCGGTCTCCGGTCTTAAGTAAACTGTATTCTTTGCATCCTCGGTTACACCCTGGAATGTCTTGAACATCAGGTTAAACTGACGGATACCGGTAAAGTTATGCTTGCCGCAGCTTGGACAGCAGATATGTTTCTCTTCCACATACTGTTCCATCTGCTCATTTGTCCAGCCGTCAATGGAACCCTCGATCTCGATTCCGTTGTCAGTCATATAATCTTCGATCAATTTATCTGCACGAAAACGCTCGTGACACTCTTTACAGTCCATCAGAGGATCTGCAAATCCACCCAGGTGACCGGATGCCACCCATGTCTGTGGATTCATAAGAATGGCACAATCCACACCTACGTTGTAAGGATTCTCCTGAATGAACTTCTTCCACCATGCCTTCTTCACATTGTTTTTGAGCTCAACTCCAAGGTTTCCGTAATCCCATGTATTGGCAAGTCCGCCATAGATTTCAGAACCCGGATACACAAATCCTCTGTTCTTTGCAAGTGCTACGATTTTGTCTAAAGTCTTTTCCATATTTTGTAAACCTTCCTTCCTCTCGCACCGGAGTGTGCGGATTCTTATTATTTTTCGGTGTGACTTTCTTCACCATATGAAACATACAACATTTTACAGGCTAATGGTTCAGATTGCAACCATATTTTTGAAATTCATCATCTACCGTACAATTTTATGCGTCGGGCTTTTACAGGGATGATAGTATTTCCAATGATTTGAATTCGCGGTCGATATATGCTTCCCGGAAACGGTCTGCCACGTACTTTAATTCTGCCATCGCCTCTTCACTTAACTGAAACGCATACAGCTTCGTAAGATCTGCCGACTGGATATATTGCAGAGTATAAATAAGTGTCTCGGATACCGTCCGTGTAAGCTTCAGCTCTTTTCCGCATGCCTCACACAGAAGCCCGCCTGCCTTCGCATTGAAATATTTCAGTTCCTTCTTATTGCAGCGTACGCATGTATATGCATGAATCCCCTGTCCTTCGATATCCATCAGCCGTACTTCGAACGCATAGCGGATCAGCTGATTGTCCACGGTTCCCTGTTCAAGTGCCTTGAGTGTCACATAGAGCAGATTGAGCTCATTCACACAATAGCAGCCCTCTCTCGTATAATATGACATAAATTCACACACATACGATGCATAGCACAACTTCTCCATATCCAAAGGAAGTCCGGAAAAATATTCCCGGACCTCCGCTTTGACTAACGTATAGGAATCTCTTCCCGGAAATACGGTAAAAGTACCCATCACGAAGCTCTGGCTCGCCGCCCGGAGCTGGCTTACCGCCTTTCTGGCACCATTTGCAAACACTGTGATCTTTCCGCGTTCCTTGGTCAGTATGACCAACCGTTTATCGTACTCCTTCACAAGTGTTGCATATAAAATTATACCCGTTACCTGTATTTCCTCACGCATTTTTTGTTATCTCTCTATTTCTTTTCCCGGTAATGACTCATCCGGATACGTATGGTAATATAAATCACAAGTACGATGGCCACACCAACGAAAATCCATATCTGTACCGGCACATCCTCAATATTATAACACCGGACATTGATCCACATCTGATTGATTTCCTTATTCGCCGTATCATCAAAATACTGCATGACTGCACTCCGTTGCAGTACCTCCTGCGTCGGATACTGTGCAAACAACTGTCTGCGCGTCTGTTCTTCCGGCACAGTCATAATATAATCTTCATTGGAATCATCCCCACAGAAGAAGAAACCAACCGGATACTCTGTTGTATCCTCTTCATCATCCTCTGCCTCATAATTCCATTTCAGATAATCATAGACTGTATCATCGTCACCGCCACTGATCACCGATGTATAACCAATGTAATACATGTTACGCACCGCATTATCCGGACGAGACACAAAGTTTACAAATGCCTCAGCGGCCTGCTGTTTTTCCGCATCCTGTCCGATTCCGCTTTGCAGCATAACCCAGCCGTCAAACCACAAGTTCGTCGACTCCTCCGGCACCGCAAAATCCAGATAGAAATCATCCTCTTCTGCCTGATCCATCGCATAGACAGCATCTCCGGACCACTGGTAGTTTGCAACGACCTTTCCGCTGATCATGTCTGCTTTACCGCTGTCGGTCTCAAACGAATAAACATTGCCCTGCATATCCTGCAGGATGTCCTCCACATTCTCAATCGTATCGGAATCCACATCATTCATGATCTGCATCAATCGTTCCTGATAATCCGGTGCATTGCGGAGCGATTCATCCATTAGTTCGTCTTTTCTGTAAGAACCAAGTGCCGCAAAATAAGAATCCCGGACATTATCCTTGATTGTAACCTGGCGCTTAAACTTGTCATTTAGAAACACATCCCAGGTAGATGCTTCCTCTTCTGTCATCTTCTCCGGATTGTAGAGAACACCGGTGACGCCCCACATATAGCCTGCCGCATATTTACTCCACGACTCACCGCCGATCTCATTTTCATCAAACGTATCCTTAATATAATCGGATACCCCGCGCACATAGTAATTATCCGGATTGTCCGTATCATAAAAATCTTCTGAAAACGGCACCAGCTTCTTCTCTGCCATCAGCTTCATGATCATATAATCAGACGGACAGACAAGGTCATACACATCGCCGAGTGTCAGCTGGTTATACAGATCCTCGTTCGTACCGAAGCACGAATACTCAACCTCCACGCGCTTGCCGTACGTCTCGTAATACCACTCGGTGAAATCATCGACCATCGAATTCTCACCGAAGATCTCCGCACCATTTTCAAGCTCCATGCGTTCTTCTTCGTCCCAGTCACCAAGATCGATATATTCCTCCCAGTTGCAGACACGCAGCTTGATCACGTCGTCATTTCCCTGTGCGTGTGTGATCTTTGTTCCCGGCACCATCGCCAGAAATGTCATCATAGTTGCCGCCGCAACGGCTGTCACACGTTTTAACATCTTATTTCTCATTGCGGACACCTCCTTTTTCAGAGGTTGTCTTTCTGCCAGCCACATTCATGACAACCACTGCCAGAATAACGATCAGGAAGATCACTGTCGAAAGAGCCCAGAGTGCAGTTTTAATCTCTGTCTGTGAACCCTTGGTTGCATTGACAACATACGTACTGATCGTGTTAAACGTTGCCGGTTTTGTATAGCTTGCGATGAAATAATCATCAAGCGAAAGTGTGATTGCCAGCGCAAATCCGGATACGATACCCGGCATGATCTGCGGGATCACAACCTTACGGAGTGCCATCGACGGAGACGCACCAAGATCCATTGCCGCCTCATACAGACTTGCATCCATCTGCTTTAATTTCGGAACCACAGACAGATACACAAATGGAGCAGATAACACTACATGACCGATCAGCAGCGGCACATAGCTTTCCTTATTCATGCCAAATGCAACGATCAGCAGCACGCAGATGGAAAAACCGGTTACAACATCTGCATTGACAACCGGAATCTGGTTGGCTGTGTTAATAAAGTTCTTCGCAAGTTTCTTCGAATAAAACGCACCAATCGCACCCAACGTTCCAAGGATTGTAGCAAGCAGAGATGAAACAAGTGCCAGAAGAACCGTCCCGACGATCATATCCCGAAGCTCGCCCTTTGTGAACAGTGTCACATAATTCTGCATAGAAAATCCGTGGATCGAACCGATATTCCCGGAATCCGTAAAGCTGTATACCGCCAGAATCAGAATCGGTGCATAGATAACGAGCAGCATAAGAATCAAAAATAGTTTTCCAATCGTCTTTCTCATCAGATTCGTGCACCTCCTCTTCCCTCGTCCTCATCCGAGTATTTGTTCGTAAAGAGGGTGAAGATCAATATGATCAAAAGCAGGATCAGTGCGATCATGGATCCATTGTGCCAGTCGTAGGATGCAAAATAGCTTCCGATCAGACTACCCATAATATACGTGCTGTTATAAAGCATATCCAGCACAACATAGTTTGTCATAGATGGCAGAAATACCATCGTGATTCCGCTGATAATGCCAGGCACGGAAAGTGGCAGTGTCACCTTCAGAAATGTCTGTACCGGATTCGCGCCAAGGTCACCTGCCGCCTCTATCAGACTCGTGTCTAACTTCATCAGCGTCGTGTACATCGGCAGAATCATGAATGGAAGAAAATCATACGTCATACCGATGACAGAATTTAAAAACGGATGCAGGGCAAGATTTCCCTCTAACACCGTAAGTATCTCTTTTAATGCAGTGATACGCAATGTGAAATTGATCCACATCGGCATCACAAATGCAACTAAGATCACACTCTTATGCCGCATATTGCTGCGCGCTAAGATATACGCAATCGGATATGCAAGCAGTACACAGACGCAGGTCGTCACAACCGCCAGCGCAAAGCTGTACGCAAGTGTACCGATCGTATTCGGGCTCGTAAAAAATGCCGCCAGATTCTGCACGGTAAACTGACCTTGTCCGTTTGTAAACGCATAATATAAAAGAACAAACAATGGGGCTACTACAAACAGCAATAGAAAAAGTGCATAAGGTATACCCAGTCCGCTCTTTGCAAAACGTGAAGAACGCATACAATATCACTCCTTTTCTATTTCTTGATGGAAAACTGGATATGCTCCTCCGGAATAACCAGACTTACATAGTCATCCATATTCCACAGGTATTCATCGTTGACGATGAAATCCTCATCCATATCCGTACGGACCACGTAGCTGTAATGATCACCCTTGTAGATCAGGTTGATGATATGTCCGCAGACGATACCCTCTTCCTCATTATCGCTCATGGAAATATGCCGTGGCTTGATTGCAAGCACGACCTTCAGTTTCTCATAGTCAATCACGTCACCATGTGCATCTAAAAGCTCATGCGCGTCGTTAAACTTAGAACCCGGTATGATCTTCGTCAGATCACACTGGATCTTTCCATCAAAGATTGTAAGCTCATAATTCTTGTCTACATCACTCTCGATCTTATTCAGTGTGTGTTCCGGAATCATGATGTGAATACCATCCGGTTCCACATTCAGTCCAACCTGGCTTCCAACCGCTGCGGTCTTTGTCGACTGGATCACGATCTCATTCTTGCCGGATTCCACTGTGATCTCATAGTGGACACCCTTGAATACAACTGATGTAACCGTTCCTGTGATTGCACCATTCTCAGGCGTTGTGATCTCAACATCCTCCGGACGCACAACGACTTCCACCAGCCGTCCATGCTCGACATCATCCACACAGGCAAATTCCGCTCCGCAGAAACGCACCTTGAGCTTGTCTGTCATGATGCCAGTAAAAATATTACTCTCGCCGATAAAGTCTGCAACGAATGCATTTTTCGGCTCATTATATATATCCTCAGGAGTTCCGATCTGCTGCATACGTCCTTCGGACATGACAACGATCTTGTCCGACATCGTAAGTGCCTCCTCCTGGTCATGTGTTACATAGATAAAGGTAATTCCAAGTCTTTCATGCATACTTTTCAGTTCAAGCTGCATCTCCTTGCGCATCTTTAAGTCGAGCGCACCGAGCGGCTCATCGAGAAGCAGGATCTGCGGCTCATTGACCAGTGCACGCGCGATTGCGATTCGCTGCTGCTGTCCACCGGACAAGGTTGCTACCTTCCGCGTCTCAAACCCTTCTAAGTCTACCATCTCCAGAACTTTCTTTACCTTCCGCTTAATCTCGTCCTTCGACAGCTTCTTAAGCTTTAATCCAAAGGCAATATTGTCAAAAATGTTTAAATGTGGAAACAATGCATACCGTTGAAATACTGTGTTGATCGGGCGTTTGTTTGGTGGTAGATTTCCAATCTCTTTACCATCTAGCAGTATTTCTCCCTCTGTAGGAATTTCAAAGCCCGCAATCATGCGGAGTGTTGTGGTTTTACCACAGCCCGAAGGCCCTAAAAACGTTACGAATTCGCCCCTTTTTACCGTAAGGTTAAAATCCTCTACAGCGACAAACCCATCCTCAAATGTTTTTGTGATGTGCTTTAGCTCAATAATGTTTGTTGAACTAGTGTTGTTTTCCAATAAACTCTCATCCTCCTTGTGTTCCTGACATCCTTATCCATGGCATTGGCGGATGCAGGCCAGATTTTTCTTTCGTATTCTCTACGAAAATGCATAAAAATATGCCTGTTTTTTCTTACAAAAACAAGCATATTTTATCAGATTCATATTCTATTTACAATCAATTTTTTAACGTCTGTGATATTTTCTGTCTTCCTCTTCATACTTCGGGGAGCACGTAAGCTGGACACCTATTTTCTTCAGAAGCTGCTCATCCACCGATGAAAGCAATACCGTCGAATGTGCCTGACAATTCTTCAGTTTGGAGAGCTGCTCAATTGCAAGCTTTGCTTTTTCATCCTGTGCCGCCGTCGTGGAAAGCGCAATCAGAATCTCATCGGTATGCAATCTTGGATTGTGGCTTCCAAGATATTGGATTTTGAGTCGCTGGATCGGCTCGATGGCTTCCTTGGATACTAACTGTACTTCATGCGGAATTCCGGCAAGTACCTTCAGCGCATTCAAGATCGCAGCTGCCGATGCACCGAGCAGATCGGAAGTCTTTGACGTAATAATCGTACCATCCTGCAGTTCAATCGCTGCAGTGGGAACACCAAGCTTTTCTGCACGCTGGTTTGCTGCTACGGTCACCTTACGGTCATCGGTCGTAATCTTTGCCTGCTTCATCAGCAGTTCAATCTTATATACTTCGTTTTCGCTGCCCTTATCGTTTACCACGTTATTCAGAGCTGTATAATAACGACGGATAATCTCCATATTGGAGGCTTCACAGCAGGCTTCATCATCAATGATACAGTTTCCTGCCATGTTTACACCCATATCGGTAGGAGACTTGTAAATACACTCTCCGTAGATTCCTTCAAAAATAGCGCTTAATACCGGGAAGATCTCAATGTCACGGTTGTAGTTGACCGTTGTCACACCATAAGCCTCCAGATGGAACGGGTCAATCATGTTCACGTCATTTAAGTCTGCTGTCGCTGCTTCATAGGCAAGGTTAATCGGATGCTTCAACGGAATGTTCCAGATCGGAAAAGTCTCATACTTCGCATAGCCGGACTTAATACCACGCTTATTGTCATGGTATAACTGGGAAAGACAGGTGGCCATCTTACCGCTTCCCGGTCCGGGTGCTGTTACCACCACAAGCGGACGGGTGGTTTCAATATATTCATTCTTACCAAAGCCCTCGTCACTGACAATCTTATTAATATTAGAAGGATAACCTTCAATAATATAATGAAGGTATACCCTCACACCCTTCTTCTCAAGCTTCGCTTTAAATGCATCTGCTGCTGCCTGACCGGTATAATGGGTCAGAACAACACTGCCCACATACAATCCCCTGCTTTCAAACTCCTTCATCAGTCGCTGTACATCGACATCATAGGTGATTCCAAGATCACCACGTACTTTATTCTTCTCAATATCAGCTGCATTTATAACAATAACGATCTCCGCACGGTCTGCCAGCTTCATCAGCATACGCAGCTTGCTGTCCGGCTCAAAGCCCGGGAGCACTCTGGATGCATGGAAATCATCAAACAGCTTTCCACCAAATTCCAGATAAAGCTTGTCACCGAATTTATTAATACGTTCTTCTATATGCTCTGACTGCATTTGCAGATATTTTTCATTATCAAATCCCACTCTCATAATTGTTTTCCGTTCTCCTCTTTTGAAACCTGATCATAACTGTTCAGTACCTTCACAGTTATGA
>ERZ773192.3699-NODE-3699-length-11084-cov-3.962916_pt1 | contig 11084 bp, 8 predicted proteins | sample MGYA00581010_ERZ773192 | MGnify/ENA primary metagenome ERZ773192 (study PRJEB29015, sample SAMEA2737741) | human gut metagenome | biome: human gut; feature: human-associated habitat; material: faeces | place: China | collected 2012 ...
TGACTTTTGCCTACTTTTCTTCATAGAAAAGTAGGCCCCCGCCGGGTAGGCGTACAAGCTGTCACCCTCCGGTGACTCCGCGACGCCTTTAGGCGACTACAAACTCGCCCTAAATAAAATTCTTTTGCCTACTTTTCATCACAGAAAAGCAACCCCCCGCCGGGCAGGCGTACAGTTTATGCCTTTGCAAAAGGCCCCGCCGCCAGGCGCCCACAAACCCGCCCTTAATTCGCACAACAAATCCCAGTTTCTGTTTCCCAATAAAACCCACTATTTATACAATTCTCGCCCAATATCTTCCCAAAATGTAAATTTTCCATTAAATAAAGTGAAATATTAACCTCTCACATGCAAAAAAGGGGCGATTTGGAGGTATTAGTGAAAGGACTTTTTTCACCGGCAAAAAGATCTTTCCTGTCGGCTTCTCTCCCCGACCAAACAAATCGAGAGCCTTTTTGCCCCACCGGTCAAACAGGGGCGCCGGCCTAACTTTTATCTTCCAGCAGGCCTCATCTGGCAACTTGGGGGTCTGCCCCAGCGGGAACCTGCCTCCCACCAGCACCTTGAAAATTGAATAAAAATCTCCCCCGTACACTTGGTACGAAGGAGATCCGGAATCTCTGCTATTTGCTGTCACTTATCCGGCTTTTTTGCGTCGGAAGGAGATCACTGCGACACAGGTGCCGATGGCAAAAGCCCCCAGAGCCGCCGCGTAAACCCACCAGCTCACCGGATGGGTTTCATCGGGTGCTGCCTCCACGGTAAAGTGGGTGGTGGCATCTCCCCTTGCCGAGCGAATGGCCAAAGCATGCTCCCCTTCGGCCAACTGCTCCAGGTAGCTTTCCCGCAGCTCTACGATGATGTTGCCTTCCCCATTCCGCTTCTCGTAGCTTTCGGAGGGCAGCACCGCGCCATCTACCAGCACCTCGGCAAAGTCCTCAAACGCCGCGTTGGAGCGGAAGGTGAGGGTGCTGCTTTCGCCCTTTTTCCACCGGGCATCGTTGCCCTGTATGATGCTCGGCGGCACCTTTTCGGTTACTGTATTCTCCGCGGTGAGCTCCGTTTTGCCGTTCGCGTCCGCAAAGTACTTATCACAGGCGGTGCAGTGCCAGCATTCCACCCGGCCATTGGCCGCCGCTGTGGCGGCTATCGCCTCCAGCTTTTCCAGGGAGGCGTGGCGGGTGGGGTCGGTCTTGCCGTATTTGGCGCCGCACAGGATGCAGCTTGCCCGCTGGGTGCAATTGGGGGTGCCGCCGTAGCACTTCCCGTTTTGCTGGTCGAAGCAGCCGCTGGCTGTGCAGCGGCGGGTATGGGTCCCATCCCCATTGGAGCGCCAGGGGCCCCACTGATGGATGGTACCGGGGTCCGGCTCATCCTTGCTGTCATCCGGCCGGATGATCACAATGACCCGGTTTTCGGTCCACCGGGCGGTGATGGTCATATCCCCGGCCGGCATGGTGGTGGGAATGGTCTTATCCCAGCCGGCAAAGGTATAGCCTGTTTTGGTAGGGTTGGCCGGGGCGGTGATGGTAGTACCATAATCTTGGGTAATGGGAGCGACCTCGCTGCCGCCAGCGGTATCAAAGGTGATGGTGTACCGGTTGATCTGCCACTTTGCCGTCAGGGTCAGTTTTTCGGTCACAGGTGTCTCAAAGTTCCATTCGCTTTCGCCGTTGTACCAGCCGATGAAGGTATGCCCCTCTTTGGTGGGGTCGGCAGGTCGGGCGGCAGGGGCGTTGGCACGAATCTGGGATGCTACTTCGCTTCCACCCTCCGACTGGAAGGTGACCGTATAGGCCCCGATGACTTCCCCGTTAAAGGTGCCGCCGGAAATTTTAGCCGGTGTTTCTTCTGGTGGATCGCTGATATCGTTTTTATTTGTTACCTTCCCATTGAAGGTGCCGCCAGAGATGACGCCGAAAGAACGGCCGCTCTCGTTGGTCACTTCACCATCAAAGGTGCCGTTTGTGATGGTACCGCGGTTCACCACCGAGCCGGTAAACTGGCCGCCGGAGATGATGCCATTATTCCACACCGGGCCGGTAAAGGCGCCGCCGCTGATGGTCCCGCCATTCGTCACGGAGCCATCGAATGTTCCGCCGATGATCTCGGTGGGACTATTGTTCGCATCGCCGCCGCCGATGGACATGGCGCCGCTTTCCACATGCGCCGTGCAGCCGCTTACCGTTACATTATCCCGGATGGTCAGATTGTGGACGCTGTAAAGGCCGCCGCCGGCGTATCCATGGTCTACATCGCTTTGGATCGCGCGGCAATCCCGAATGGCAGCCGCACCGGAGAGGACGGTCGTGCCGAAATTGCAGAGACCGCCGCCGCGGGTATCGCCATTATTCGCGGCCTGTGCCATGCAGCCGGTAATGGTCCCGGCGGACATCTCGAACCGGCCGCCATCTTCCACATAAATACCGCCGCCCTCGCGCGCCGTGCAGCCCACGATATTGCCGCCCCGCATGAGGAGCGTGCCGCCTTTCCTCACATAGATACCGCCACCGCAGGTATTTCCTGCTTCTCCTGTGCTGCTGCCGCCGGTGATGGCGCCGCCCTTTACCTCTATGATATTTTCTTCGGCGGTGGTTCCATCTGCCAGCTTCCACAGGGCGTTGCTCTTATCGAACTTGTGAACGGCATTGGGATTGCTGTCAATCAGCGTCAGCTCTCCATTTTGGGTGACATGGATCAAGTTGCTGGCCCCGCTGGTTGTTTTCAGTAAGTGGCCGTTCAGATCGATGGTCACCGGTCTACTCACCGCCATAAAGGCGGTGATCTCAATATCCCCAGTCAAGCGGATGACCGCGGTATCGGAAGTCAATGCGTTGTACAGCTCTTCCGAGGTGGCCACTTCCTGGAAGGTGGTCAGCTGCAAGGCGCTTTCCTTCTGGATATTATAATCTGCCAGAGTGCGGCCGTTCTCCAAAAATCTGCTGCCAAAATACAGGCATTTCCCATCTACCGAAACACCCGTGTTCTGGATCTTCTGCTTGACATTATCGATGCTGTCGCCGCTTTCCACCTCCGGGGTCAGCGGTTCTTGCCAGCCCAGGGCGCTGCCATCCACATAAATTGGCATGGCATGGGCGGTGGCGAGCAGCATGGCCAGGGCCAGCAGTACGGCTGATATCCTCTTTTTCATTGTTCGGCACCTCCTTACTGTGTCGATGCGGGTTGCTTTCCTCCTCTTTTTAATTATACATCACTCCCGACCGAAATGCCATTGGCAGGTTTACCCGGAAATGACACGGCTTTATGGGCAATATGGCACAAGGGGCAGAAAAGCCGCCCGTGGGCGGCTTTTGTGGGATGCTTAGGACCCCAGCAGGGTGACGGTGATGGTGAAGGTCTGGCCGCGGCCGGTACGGCTGGCCCGGTACAGGCTTATTTCCACGGTATCGCCGGGCTTGTGCTGTGCCAGGATATCGCTGCAATCGGCACGGCTGGTGATGGCCCAGCCATCAATGGAGGTGATGATATCACCGACCTCGGCGCCCTGACGACCTACATCGCTGTCCTCATTGATGGACATGATGCGCAGACCCGCCGGGATGCCGTAATAATTGGCTTCATTGCTGCCTACTTCCACCACGGTGATGCCCAGCTGTGCCCGACCGGTCACCCGGCCGTGCTGCATTAAATCGTCCAGGATGGGCAGCGCGGTATTGATGGGGATGGAGAAGCCGATGCCCTCGTAGCCTTCCTCCACCAGCTTGCTGGAGGTGATGCCCACCACCTGGCCGTAGGTATTGATGAGGGGGCCGCCGCTGTTGCCGGGATTGATGGCGGCATCCGCCTGGATGCAGACCATGGTGTAGCCCAGCTCGGTGGTGATGGTGCGCTGCACCGCCGAAATGTAGCCGACGGTTTGGGTGGAGGCCAGCGCCAGACCGCCGGGATTGCCGATGGCGACCACCATTTCGCCGACCTCCAGCTCATCGCTGTTGCCGAAGGTAGCCGCGACCAGCCCCTCGGGCGGGTTCTGCATTTTAAGCAGAGCCAGGTCGCTCTGGTTATCCGCCCCAATGACGGTGGCATCATAGCTATCGCCATTTTGCAGCACGACCTCGAACTTTTCGCCGCCGCTGACCACATGGGCATTGGTGATGATGTAGCCGTTTTCCGAAAGGATGATGCCGCTGCCCTGCGCGGTGGTGCTGCTGCCGTAGGTGATGATGCCCACCACCGAGGGGGCGCACTTTTTATAGATGCCGGCGGGAGTCAAAAGGCCGTCTTCGGTGGTATCCGGCACATTATCCTCCGGCTTGTTCTGCTGGTCGATCTCCGGCAGGTGCTCCAGCTCATTGCCGATGGACGAATCCTGATCCGGCTGCGGGGCAGGCTTGCTGCCCCAGACGGAGGCCCCGACGCACAGCGCCCCCACCAGCAGGATGACCACCCCCATGGCGATGAGGAAGTACTTCAGGCCGCTGCTTTTCCGGGCGCGGGCGGGGCTTTGGCCGTAGTTGCCCCGGTAATCCTGGTAATCCCAGTGGTAGTTGCTGTCATTGCTGCGGTTTCTCATGCTGTTTCTCCTCCCGGCCGGCAGCGGGGGCCGCCGGCAATGTGGTAAAGCTGGCATCTACCATAGGGGCTTTGCGGTTGACGCCTTTTTTGTAGTGGGCGGGGTCGGCCTTGAGGCCGAATACAAACTCGGTGTATTCCCCGGGCTGGCTGCGGACGAAAATCTCGCCCTCGTGGACATTCATAATGGTGCGGCAGATGGAAAGCCCCAAGCCTACGCCGTTTTTATCCAGGCTGCGGCTACGGTCGGTCTTATAGAACCGGTCGAAGAGCCGCGGGATCTCCTCCGGCAGGACGCCGGAGCCGGTATTGCGCACCGCTACCATAATATTCTCGCCCTCGGTATAAAAGTCGAAGGAGAGCTTGCCCCCTTCATTGACGAATTTGACGGCGTTATCGATGAGATTATACACCACCTGCTGGATGAGGTCGGCATCGGCCAGCACCCAGTAGCGGTCGGTATCCAGCCCCTCCACCTCGATGTGCTTTTCCTCCAGCCGCTGCTCGAAGCCCAGCAGCGTATTGGTGACAAGGGAGGTGATCTCCACCTCGGTGGGCTGGATGGTGCGCTCGCCGGCCTCGATCTGGCTGAGGGTGAGCATATTGCGCACCAGGCGGGAAAGGCGCTGGACCTCGCTGGAGACGATGTGCAGATAGTGGTTCTGCCGCTCCGGCGGGATGGTGCCATCCAGGATACCATCGACAAAGCCGCCGATGGTGGTCATGGGGGTTTTTAATTCGTGGCTGACATTGGCGGTAAAGCTGCGGCGCACCGATTCGGTGAGGGCCAGCTCGGTGGCCATGTTATTGAAGGCGGAGGCCAGCCGCCCGATCTCATCATCGCCCTCCACCGGCACCCGGACCGAGAAGTCGCCCTTAGCGAAGGCACGGGTCGCTGCGGCCATCTGCCGCAGGGGGTTTACCAGGCTGGTGGTGACAAAATAAATGACGATAAAGCTGACCACCAGCACCACGATGGCCGCGATGAGGAACATTTGCAGCATATCCCCGGCCAGGGCGCGGTTGGCGGCACGGGCCGTTGCCATAACGGCGCCCACCAAAAGCCCGTTTTCATCCACCACGGGGGTGGCCACGGCGTACTGGGGGTCTTCCCCGGTGCCGGCCATGACCACGGAGCCCTGATAGCTGCCGGTTTTGGAGAGGCTATCCAGGACAGCCTGCGGCACCGACTGGGGGATGGCGCTCTCGGTAGTATGGGCCATAATGAGGATATTGCCCTTGTTATCGGAAAGGTAGATGTCGGCCTCGATGGCGGAGCCCAGCACGGCATACACCGGCTGCAGGGTATCGCTGCTGACATAGCGGTACTCGTGGGCGGCGTAATTTTCCATGGTGAGGCGGGCGGCCTGGGTCACATTTTTCTCCAGCAGGCTGATTTTTTCCTCCCGCAGGTAGTCATTGGCCAGCACCATAAAGATGGAGCCGACCAATACCATACTGAGCAGAATGATGGCGCAGCACACCGAATAGTACTTGCCCATCAGGGTTTTCTGCGAAGTTTTCATTCTTATTCCTTGACCTCGAACTTATAGCCGACGCCCCAAACGGTCTTGAGGCTCCACTGATCGCTGACGCCTTCCAGCTTTTCGCGCAGGCGCTTGATGTGGACATCGACGGTGCGGCTGTCGCCGTAGTACTCGAAGCCCCAGACCTCATCCAGCAGCTGATCGCGGGTGAATACGCGGTTGGGGTGGCTGGCCAGGTGGAACAGGAGCTCCAGCTCCTTGGGCGGGGCATCCACGACCTTGCCATCCACTTTGAGCTCGTAGCGGGTCATATTGACGGTGAGCTTATCGTAGCTGACCTCCTTGACCTCACCTTCGGCGGTGCCGGCGGGGCTGCTGCGGCGCAGCACGGCCTTGATGCGGGCCACGATCTCCTTGGTATCGAAGGGCTTGACAACATAGTCATCGGCGCCCAGCTCCAGGCCCAGCACCTTATCGAAGGTTTCGCCCTTGGCGGTGAGCATGATGATGGGGCAATCGCTCTTTTGGCGGATCTGCCGGCAAACCTGCCAGCCATCCAGCTTGGGCATCATGATATCCAGGAGGATAAGAGAGGGCTTTTCGCTCTCGAACTTGGCCACGGCTTCTTCGCCATCGTGAGCCATTACCACCTCGAAGCCCTCCTTTTCCAGGTACAGGCGCAGCAGCTCGCAGATATTCAGGTCGTCATCGGCTACCAGGATCTTGTCCATCATTGCTATTTCCTCCTTACAGGTCATAGTATTCTAACTTACATTATAGCACCGGCGGGGCGGTTTGCATAGCGCCGAATATGGCAATTCTGTTAAAAAATTGTGAGGAGGGCGGACGCTGGCAAGGAACAGGCGTCACCGCCCTAAAATTTTCCGTTGCCCACCTGCGGCGCCCATGGTAAAATGATAGAAAACCTGCCGCAGCGGCAAAAACATACAGGAGAAAATGCCATGAAAAAGATGCTATCACTCGCAATCGCTTTGGCACTTTGCTTTAGCCTTTGCGCCTGCGTCGGCAACGCCCCGCAGGGAAAGTCCGCATTGGACTGGGATGCAATGCAGGAGGAACTGCAGGCCTCCTCGGAGGTTCTGACCGCACAGCTGACCAACTTTGCCTTTTACTCTGGAGATATCCTGGGGAGCTCCGCCTATCCGTTGGAGGACCGGCAGGTCCATCTTTTTATTTTAAGTACGGTAATGTTCATGGAGGAGGAGAGATACCTGTACCATGATTTTGTCACCATGGATGATGAGGGATGTTACCACTTTCCAAAAGAAAAGATACAGCAGATGGCCGAGGAGGTGTTTGATATTCCGGATTATGAGTTTGGTGAAGATACCTATGTTCCCGAAACCGGGGAGTATGTGTTTTGGTCCGGCTTTGGATGGGGGAATACTCCGGTGTGCAGGAACACGGAGGTTCAAATTGATCGGGAAAAATCCGAGGTAAGCGTCAGTTACGAACTGCACGGCAATGTATATTATGAAAATCCCTATAAAATTGGGGACTTCCGGACCCGTTTCTCCGTAATGACACGGCCGGACGGCAGCTTCTTCCTGCATTATCTGGATACCGTTTCCCTCTGATGAGGCAGGTCACACCCCCAGCAGCAAGCGGACCGCAAGGGCACTGACCAGCGCCGCGGTCAGATCCCCGGTGAGGGCAGCGGCCATGGTGTGGCGGGTACGGCGGATCCCCACCGCGCCGTAGTAGACCGCGATAGCGTAGAAGGTGGTCTCTGAGGCGGCGGCCAGCACACTGCCTACCCGCCCGATGAAGCTATCCGGGCCGTATTCCCCCAGCAGCTGGTGCAGCAGGGCGGTACCGCCGCTGCCGGAGACCGGCCGCAGCAGGGCCAATGGCAGTACCTCCGCCGGGAAGCCGATAAGCTGAGTCACGGGGCGAAGGAAGCCGGTGAGGACATCCAGGGCGCCGCTGTGGCAGAACATGGTGACCACCGTAAGCAGGCAGACCAAGGCCGGGGTGATGGAGGCGGCGGTTTTGAGCCCCTCTTTGGCTCCCTGCAAAAAGCAATCGAACACATCCACGCCGGAGCAGAGGCCCCAGCTGAACAGGCCGGTGATGAGCAGCGGGATGAACCAGGCGCTGAATGACATGGAATGCCCTCCCTTTTGATGAAATTCGCGGATGGGGTGAAGGGCGCCCGCACGGGCCTGCCTTTATTCCGGCCGGTGGGACTTCCCGCGCAGCAGGCGGTCCAGCAGCAGGACCACGGCCAGGGACGAAAGCCCGGTGAGCCATACCGCCGGCAGGATCTCCATGGGGGCGGCGGAGCCGGCCTGCTGCCGCAGCGCGGCGCAGGTGGTGGGGATGAGCTGGAGGGAGGCGGTATTCATCGCTACAAAGGTGACCATGGCATTGCTGGCGCTGTCCTTATGGGGATTCAGCTTTTGCAGCTCCCGCATAGCGGCAAGGCCCATGGGAGTGGCGGCATTGCCCAGGCCCAGCAAATTGGCGGAAAGATTCATGCAGATGGCCTGCATGGCGGGGCTGCCCTGCGGCACTGTGGGGAACAGCCACCGGGTGAGGGGATGCAGCAGCCGGGCCAGCGCTTCCGTAAGGCGGCAGCGGCGGGCAATCTCCATCAGGCCGCTCCACAGGCACAGCATACCGGTGAGGGTAATGACCAGGCTTACGGCTTCCCCGCAGCCGGAAAGCGCCGCGGCGGAGAGCGCTTCCATCCGGCCGGTGAAGGCCGCGGTGACGACCGAAAAAACAAGCAGGGCGGTAAGGATACCGTTCATCATGGGCGGAGCTCCTTTCTTCATTTTTTAGGGAGTAGAGATGATTTATCAACATCTTTTTCTCCTTACGGGAGCGTATTGCGCTAATGTTTTCCTTTTTTGATGCTTTTTATCGAATTATGTAAAATAATGGAATTTGTGCGCATTTTATCAATTTTAGCAACAATAACCAAAAAAGCGGCAAATTAGGGGCAAAAATTATCCACAGGATTTGCGAAATTGTGCTAATTACCTCTTGAATTTCATGGAAAATAATAGTACACTTAGTAGCAAGGTAGAGAAAAAGCGAGAATATTAGAAGATATTGTAAACCGCCAGCAAACCACCTAACTTTATTAAGGAGGAACCTGTACCATGAAATCCACCGGCATCGTAAGAAAAGTTGACAACCTCGGCCGTATCGTTCTCCCTGTAGAGCTTCGCCGCACCCTCGGCATCGACATCCACAGTGATGTTGAAATTTATGTAGACGGTGATCAGGTCATTCTTAAGAAGTACCTGCCCTGCTGCATTTTCTGCGGCTCCAAGGAAGAGCTGGCTACCTATGACGACAAGTATGTCTGCCGCAGCTGCCGCACCAAGCTGGGCAAGCTGTAATTCCCAAACCACAAAAGACAAGCGAAGCCCCTGCCGTATGGCGGGGGCTTTCTTTTTTGCGGCGGCCCGGCGGCGAGGGCGGGGCCTTTTTTGCAAAGGTATAAACTGAGCGCCTACCCGACGGAGGCTAATTTGTGGGCGCCTGGCGGCGGCGCACTGATTTTGCAGAGTGCAAGACCCGTACAGTTCGCCGCCGGGGCGTTTGATGACATAGTTTGCGCCAACAACCCCTCCGTCAGCCGATCGGCTGACACCTCCCCTTACACAGGGGAGTCTTTTGGATGGTACAGTGTCACACTCCTTACACTGGGGAGGCTTTAGGGGAACGCGAAAGGCCCCTCTCCCGGTGGGAAAGGGGGCCTTATTGGATGGTGCATTATTCGCCGGCGGGTTTTACCGGGGCGTTCTTGGTGACGGTGAGGGAAACGGTATCCTCCAGCACGGCATCGGCGGGCAGCAGCTTGGCCATGACGACATAGCGGTAGTCATTGGGATAGTGCAGCTTGGTATCATCCGCCAGACGGTAGGTGCAGGTGGAGAGGGTGAGGATCTTATCGTTGCTGGTCACTTCCACATCATAATCGTAGAAGGAAAAATCCTGGGCCTTTTTGATGAGGCTATTGAAGGTGGCATCGGCGGGGTTGGGGTTGATGTAGTCGAACTTGATATCGGTGTAGAATACCGCAAATACCTGCCAGACCATGTCCTCTTCGATGGTGGAGTAGTAGATATAAGGATGGGTCTTGGCAAATTCCTCGTTCTGATACTTCAGCAGCTGGGCGAACTTGGGGCCGTTGGCGTGGTTCTGATAATCGGTCAGCAGGGCATTTTCGGCCCGGCCCAGATTGTGGCCGTAGATGACGGTATTCTTCGAGATGGTGGAGCGGTTGCCGCTGGTGCAGCGGAAATCGGCATAGTAGCAGCCGTCGTTATCGTTCTCACCATTGGCATTGCGGCGCAGGTAGTACTTGTTATCATCGTTATAATTGACCTTGACCACCACATCATTGACGGTGGTGTCGTCTATATAGATCCAGCCGATGGTATCCTTATTCTTCTGCTGCATGGCCAGCGTATTTTCCAGCATGGTCTTTTGCAGCTCCTTCAGCTGTTCCTCCTTGGTGGGCTGGGTGGGGTCATCGGGGTTGGCGGGGTCCACCGGTCCCACGGGGTTACTGGGGTCTACCGGGTCGGGATTTGCCGGATCCTTGCCGCAGGCGGCAAAGGCAAATACCATACACAATGCCAGCAGCAGGGCCAGCAGGCGAGTTGTCAGTTTCATAGTGCTCCTCATTATCTGTTAAATTGCCCCCGTTCGGGGGCTTTGTTCCGCCCTATTCTACACCAACAGCGGGGCGCTTGTCAATGAACGGGCGGGCAGAACGGGGGACTTTGCAAAAAAGTTCGGATTCTGTTTACAAATAGGGGAAAAATAACTATACTAAGGGAGGGGAGTTTGCCTCCCCCAATTTAACTGCAAGGAGATAATAAATTATGCTGATTACAAAAGATATGGGCATCATGGAGATCGTACAGAAATATCCTGCTACTGTAGAGGTACTGCAGCGCTTCGGCATGGGGTGCATCGGCTGCGCCGCCGCCCACTTTGAGAACATTGAGCAGGGCGCGCTGGCCCATGGCATTGATGTCCCCGCCCTGATGGAGGCGCTGAACAAAGCGGCCGAGGGCT
>ERZ773192.3704-NODE-3704-length-11060-cov-3.191549_pt1 | contig 11060 bp, 7 predicted proteins | sample MGYA00581010_ERZ773192 | MGnify/ENA primary metagenome ERZ773192 (study PRJEB29015, sample SAMEA2737741) | human gut metagenome | biome: human gut; feature: human-associated habitat; material: faeces | place: China | collected 2012 ...
GGCAAATCCCAAATAAATTTGGTTCTGCGCTCGGCTTGCACTATCTTTGTATCCGATGAAACCGCCGTTTCTCGATATCATTCCGCACCGGTTCCGCCGGAGAAGTTTAGGGGTGACGCTCAGCGTCTTCACGCGCGCATTGCTCAACTTCGCGGGGCTGGCCGTGCTGATTCCCGTGCTCGTCATCATCCTCGACACGGAAGGCATCCGCTCCAACCGATGGCTGGCGGCACTCTACGACTTCGGCGGATTCACGAGCGACCGCACGTTCATCCTCACGGTATGCGCCTGTGTCGTAGCGGTGATCCTGTTCAAAAGCCTCGCCAATCTGGCCCTGTACAAAATCGAGCGTAACTTCATCTACGACCTCTATCGGGAACTTTCGCGCCGGCTTTACGTCGACTACCGCAACCGGGGGTTGGGATTCATCAAAAGCTCCAATTCGGCGGTTTTGGCGCGCAACGTCAATGTCGTGTGCCTCACCTTCGTCACGGGCGTGCTGATGCCCGTGGCCGCCATGGCCAGCGAAGCGGTGCTCTTCGCCCTGCTATTCGGGTCGCTGGCGATTTACAATCCGCTCGTAGCGCTGCTGACGCTCGCGATCTTCGTACCTTCCGTAGCGCTCTACTACTACCTGGTACGGCAACGCCTGAACCGCTACGGCGAGGAGGAGAACCGTGCGCAGCGGCGCAAGTCGCGCACCGTGATCGAGACCTTCCGCGGCTATGCCGACCTGGAAATCGCGGGCGCCTATCCCGCGATGCTGAGCGACTTCGACCGCTCGATGGATGAAATCATCCGCGTGCGGCAGCGCAACGCCACGATCGCCGCGCTTCCCCCGATGTTCACCGAAGTGGGACTGGCCGTCGGCATGGCCGTCCTCGTGGCGTTCTGCGCCGGAACGGACAACACGCAAATGAAACTGCTGTTCGGCATCTTCGCCGTTGCTGCATTGCGCATCATGCCCTCGGTGCGCAGCATCATGGGGGCGTGGACGTCGCTGCGTTACAACCGTTACACGATCGACGTGCTGCGCGACGCACGGCTCTACGATACGCCCGCAGGGATCGACACGACACAGGAACGGATGCCGTTCGAGCGGGAAATCCGAATCGAAGGGCTTTCGTTCCACTTCGACGACGCACCCGACCGCGACATACTGCACGATCTGTCGCTCACGATCCGCAAGGGCGAGCGCATCGGCATACGGGGTGCGTCGGGCGTGGGAAAGACGACGCTGTTCAACATCCTGCTGGGCTTCTACCGCCCCACGGCGGGCCGCATCACCATCGACGGCCGACCGCTCGACGAAACGAATCTCCGCAAGTGGCAGAACACGATCGGATACGTTTCGCAGAGTGTCTTCATTGCCGACAGCTCCTTCATGCAGAACGTGGCGCTGGGCTGCGCCCCCGACCGGATCGACCGCCGGCGTGCGGTGCAGGCATTGGAAACGGCCAAATTCAAAGAGTTCATCGACACGCTGCCGCAGGGAATGGAGACCCCGATCGGCGAATGCGGCTGCCGGCTCTCGGGCGGGCAACGCCAGCGGCTCGGCATCGCCCGCGCACTCTACAAGCAGGCCGATATCCTCTTTTTCGACGAAGCGACCTCGGCGCTCGACAACCGCACCGAGGAGCGGATCAACCGCGCTATCAAGGAGTTGTCGAAGGCCAACCGCGAGTTGACGATCATCGTCGTCGCCCACCGCGAAAGCTCGTTGGACTACTGCGACCGCATCATCACCCTGGGAGAAAAAACAGCATAGATATGGACTATCTCGTAGCACAAGACCTGATCCGCAGCGAACACCTCGACCTCGTGCGCGAAGGCGGGCTGAACGGATTCAAGCCCTTCGAAACGACCTGCGGCGCGGCAACCGAGCCGCTTATAAGGCTGTCGCCGGCAGAACCGCTGACGCTCGACGACTTCGCCGGCTACCGCGAACTCGACCGATTCGATTTCGACGAGGCGGTCGCCGACTGCCACTTCGGGCGTTACGACGGCGGCCGGCTCTTCTACATGACCGCATCCGGGCAACGACCGGTGCTCTTCGCCAAGGCCGACGGCGACCCGCTCGTGCGGAGCAACGTCGCAGCCGACGGCCGCCCCGACCCCTCGCTGCTGCGATTCGGACTGTGGATGAGCTTCGGCATCGCCCACAACCCGCACAGCATCGCCATCCACTCGTCGGTAATCGTCCACTCGGGCCGCGCCGTTCTCTTCCTGGGTGAGTCGGGAACCGGGAAGAGCACCCATACGCGCCTGTGGAGAGAGCACATTTCCGGTGCGCAACTGCTCAACGACGACTCGCCGATCGTGCGCGTCGTCGAAGGCGTGCCGACCGTCTTCGGGTCGCCGTGGAGCGGGAAAACACCCTGTTACCGCAACGAGAGCTACCCCATCGCCGCATTCGTGCGATTGGCCCAGGCTCCGCACAACCGGATCGCCCGACTGCCGGTCGTCCGGGCGATCGGCGCGCTGCTCCCCTCGTGCCCGCCGGCATTCGCCTACGACGCACAATTGCAGGACAATATCTGCGACACGCTCTCGCAACTGATCGCCCGCGTGCCGGTCTACCAGTTGGAGTGCCTGCCCGACGCCGACGCCGCACGGCTCTCGTTCGAAACGACGATCGCCGACCGATGAAACGCACCGTTCCCAACCGTATGCTCTTTGCGGAAACCCGCGACCAGCTGCTCGCGGGACGCGAAGTCGTCGTCCGCGTATTGGGCCAGAGTATGCTGCCCTTCTTCCGAAGCGGCAGCCGCATCACGCTTCGCCCCCTGCGCGAAGGCGATCTGCGGCGCGGACACGTGGTGCTGGGCGAAACCGACAACGGCCATTTCGTCGTCCACCGTATCCTCACGGTCGGCGACGAGCGCGTGACCCTGCTGGGCGACGGCAACACCGTAGGGACCGAGACGATACCCCGCGAGCGAATCTACGGCATCGTCGACTGCGGACGGCTGCACCTCTGGCTGGCCGAGCGGTGGATGCGCCTCCGCCCGCTGCGCCGTTATCCGCTGGCGATCCTGCGCCGCATCTGCCGCAAATAAAAAGCGGAACCGATTGTCGGCCCCGCTTTTCTCTTACTCTTCGTCGGCGAACATCGGATCCCACGCCGGCAGGCGGACAGGCTTCTGTTTCAGGACGTCGAGCACGCGCTGCGGCACGTATTTCGCTCGACCACCAGGCGGAACATATATTCATCGAACCAGCGGTCGGTCATGATCAGATGCCCCTTGTAACCGCTCGACGGCCCCCAGCTGTTCTCCACCATCCACTTCTTCGGCCGCCCGTCGGCATCGAGGTCGACGGCCACAAGCGTCATAGCATGGCTCGATCCGCTGGCGAAACTCTCCACGCGACGGCGTTTGTCCATGCCGAAGGTGGTGCCCATGAGCGATTCGTAGTCGAAATTATCCACGTCGAGCAGGCCGCGCCCCGAGTCGAGGAACTTGCCTACGTCGCACGAGAAATACATCATCGTGCTGTCGCGAATCGACGCAACGGCCATCCGCTTGATCTCCTCGACCGGCAGGTTCACATAGGTCCAGTTGCGGCCGTCGTAGACATGACGGTCGTAGTCGATTTCATAGCACTTGTAATAGTCGCGCGTGGGATCGTTCATCAGCATGACATAGTTGCCCGTGAGATCGTCGGCGACATAGGTTTCGAAAAACGACCTCGGCGTGTATTCGCGCGTATCGACCGGACGCCCCTCGGCATCGCGCCGCGTCCACGTGAAGCGCACGGGCGGCTCGCCCAGATTGAGCACGAGCATCCGGTAGATCACCCCCAGCATCTCCGTCTTGCGGCTTTCGAGTTCGGCCTTCTCCGCACCGTCGCGGGCGGCTTCACGCAACGAAAGCCCGTATTCGCGCAATTTGAGTTTCAGCAAGGCGGCCATCTGGGCGGTGTGCTCGCTGCTGTACGTTTCGGGCATCGCCTCCTTAGGCACCAGCCCGTACTTGCCCACGATATCCGCAACCCCGGTAAACTGGCCGCCGTCGCTGAGCGGGTTCTTGAACAGCCACTCGACCGTCCGATCCTCGCGCGGTGCGTCGCGGGTGTCGATAACCCCTTGCAGGAAGAGGTTCGCCTTCTCCAGCTGATCCCAGAAAAAACAGTAGTTCTGCGAAAACTCGAAGGCCCCCAGTCCGTAGCGCGCAATCATGCGGGCGCGCAACACGTTCAGACCTGAGAAGAGCCAGCAACGGCCCGACTGCTGCTGGTCGGTGACGCCTTTCGACGGTACCCGATGCGAGAAATAGGTGTCGATTTCGCCCTGATTCGGCTGGTTGACGACCAGCTTGCGAATATCGTTGTTGCAGATCGCATTGCGCAGCGCGCGGTCGGCAGGCGTATCCTCGTAGGAGGCACGTATCCGCTGCAACATCCCGTCGCTGATCCCGCCGTCGTTTTGCGCCCCGAGAGGCAACAGGGACGATACGGCAAAGGCCCCGATAAGTACGATTCGTTTCATAATTCGGTCTCGATCCGATTCTTACGAACCGAAGTGATACAAACGGTTCTCGGTTCGACAAAGATAGTGCAAGCCGAGGGCAAAAACAAACTCGTTTGCATTTTGCCGAGGCGCAGCCTATCTAAGCGGAGGCTTGTCCCCGCAAAGATGCAAGGCGAACGTAGAACCAAATTTATTAGCAGGTTGCGTAAATTCCGAGGAGTACCAGACGAACTTTCGATCGGAAGGAACTGCGATGAAGGATATCGGGACTTGCGGCCCGACATCACGCAAACGAAAAAGGGCCCGCTCCGGACGAGCAGGCCCTCATATCCTCCGTGGAAGACGGCTATTTCAACTCGACGAGCACCTTGCCCGTCATCTCGGCAGGCTGTTCGAGCCCCATGAGTTTGAGCACCGTAGGAGCTACGTCGGCCAGCACGCCGTCGTGTACGGTCTTCACGCGGTCCGATACCACGACGATGGGCACCGGATTGAGCGAGTGCGCCGTGTTGGGCGTACCGTCGGCATTGACGGCGTTGTCGGCGTTGCCGTGGTCGGCGATCATCACCACCTCGTAGCCGTTGGCCCTGGCGGCCTCCACGACCTCGGAGACACACTTGTCGACAGCCTTCACGGCCTTCACGATCGCCTCATAGACGCCCGTGTGGCCCACCATGTCGCCGTTGGCGAAGTTCAGGCAGATGAAGTCGAATTTCTTTTCACCCAGCGCAGCGACCAGTTTTTCAGCCACTTCCGGGGCCGACATTTCGGGCTGGAGGTCATAGGTCGCCACCTTGGGCGAGGCGACGAGGATACGCTCCTCGCCGTCGAATTTCTCCTCGCGGCCGCCGTTCAGGAAGAACGTCACGTGGGCGTATTTCTCGGTCTCGGCGATACGCAGCTGTTTGAGACCCTGCTTCGAAACCCACTCGCCGATGGTGTCGGGCACGTTCTCCTTGTCGAAAAGGATGTGCAGACCCGTGAACTTGGCGTCGTAGGGGGTCATGCAGCAGTAGTAGAGCGGCATGGTGTGCATTCCCTCGGCGGGCATATCCTCCTGCGTCAGCACAATGGTAAGCTCCTTGGCGCGGTCGTTGCGGTAGTTGAAGAAGATCACCAGGTCGTTCGGACGGATCATGCCGACGGGCTGTCCGGCAGCGTCGACGCGCACGACGGGCTTGATGAACTCGTCCGTCACACCCTCGTCGTAGGATTTTTGCACGGCCTCGACCATGTCCGACGCCTTCTCGCCGACGCCGTCGACCAGCGCGTCGTAAGCGATTTTCACCCGCTCCCAGCGTTTGTCGCGGTCCATGGCGTAATAACGGCCGATGACCGTGGCCACCTTGCCCGTCGATGCGGCCATGTGCTTTTCGAGGTCGGCGACGAAGCCCTTGCCGCTGCGCGGGTCGGTGTCGCGGCCGTCCATGAAGCAGTGCACGAACGTATTTTCGATCTTATATTCGGCGGCGATGTCGCAGAGTTTGAAAAGATGCTCCAGCGACGAGTGCACGCCGCCGTCCGACACGAGGCCCATGAAATGCACGTTCACGCCGTTTTTCTTGGCGTATTCGAACGCGGCTTTCACCTCCGGGTTCTGCATGATCGAGTTGTCGCGGCAGGCGCGGTTGATCTTCACGAGGTCCTGATAAACGACGCGGCCGGCGCCGATATTGAGGTGTCCCACCTCCGAATTGCCCATCTGTCCGTCGGGCAGGCCGACGTTCTCGCCGTCGGTGCGCAGTTCGGCATGGGGGTATTTTTCGGTCATGGCCGAAATGTATTCGGGATGCACGGTCGAAATGACGTCCGCCTTATCGTGACGGCCGTTTCCCCAGCCGTCGAGGATCATAAGTAATACCTTGTTGTTGCTCATAAATGTATCTTGTTTTATTATTCGTCAATATTGCTCTCGGTCGCCGTTGTCGCGGCGTACCGCCGCGTTTACAAATTGGACCCACCCCCAACCCCCGCCTTGGCGGGGGCTTAATCGCGTCGCGACCAAGATTTCAACCAAAGTTTCACCCGGGGTTTTGCCCCAAACTTCAGCAGGAACTACGACCGGGATGTCGACCAGAGTGCGACTGAAAATACAGAATTTTTAATTCTTAATTTTTCATTTTTAATTGAGCTGATTGCAAATCAACTCCACGGCCTTGTCGATGGCGGCCTGCAAACCGTCGGGGTTCTTGCCGCCGGCCGTCGCGAAGAAGGCCTGTCCGCCTCCGCCGCCCTGCATCAGCTTCGCGGCCTCGCGCACGACGGCTCCGGCATTCACGCCGCAGGCCGTGATCTCGTCGCCCAGCATCACCGTCAGCGTCGGTTTCCCGTCCCAGACGGAACCCACGACGAAGACCAGCCTGGGCGAACGCTGGCGCAGGTTGTAGGCCAGGTCCTTCACGAAGTCGGGACGGCGGTCGGTCTGCGTGGCGAAAAGCTGCATGCCGTGACGCTCGGGCGTCGATGCGGCGATCTTGTCGGCCCACTGGGCCACCTGCTCGCGGCGCATCGACTCGACCTCCTTCGAGAGGGTCTCGTTGCTTTCGAGCATCTTCTTCACGGCCTGCACGACCTGCGGGTTATTGAGGTATTCGGCGATGTTGCGCATCGTGTCCTCGGCGGCATAGAGCACCTTCTCGGCCTGCTCGCCCGTAACGGCCTCGATACGGCGCACGCCGGCCGAAATGGCGCTCTCCGAGAGAATCTTGAAGAAGCCGATATTGCCCGTGGCGCCGGTGTGCGTACCGCCGCACAGTTCGACCGACGACCCGAAGCGGACCATGCGGACCTTGTCGCCGTATTTCTCGCCGAAGAGCATCATCGCACCGCACTTCTCGGCCTCCTCCTTCGTAGCCTCGCGGTTCTCCACGAGCGGATAGTTGGCGCGGATGGCCCGGTTGACGAGTTGCTCCACCTTGCGCAGCTCCTCGGGCGTCACCTTCTGGAAATGCGAGAAGTCGAAACGCAGGATTTCGGGCGTCACCAGCGAACCCTTCTGCTCGACATGCGCGCCGAGCACCTTGCGCAGCGCCTCGTGCATAAGGTGCGTGGCGGTGTGGTTGTTGGCTGCGGCCTGCCGCTTTTCGGGGTCCACCCGGGCCGTAAATTCAGCCGCGGGGTTCTCCGGGAGCTGGTTCACGATATGGATGATCAGGCCGTTCTCCTTCTCGGTGGCCACGACAGGAATGCGCTCGTTGGCGCTCTCGATCATACCGATGTCGCCGACCTGGCCGCCCGAGTTGCCGTAGAACGGCGTGCGGTCGAAAACCAGCTGGTACGATGTCTTGCCCTTCGACGTGACGCGGCGGTAGCGTGCGATGCGGACCTTCTCGGTCAGCGTGTCGTAGCCCGTGAAGACGCTCTCGCGGATGGGGAACAGCTCCACCCAGTCGTCGGTGTCGACGGCGGCAGCGTTGCGCGAACGCTCCTTCTGGGCCTGCAACTCCTTTTCGAAGGCGGCGAGGTCCACGCCGACGCCCTGTTCGCGGGCGATCAGCTCCGTGAGGTCGATCGGGAAACCGAACGTATCGTAGAGTTCGAAGGCGTCCTTGCCCGAAATAAGCTCCTTGCCTTCGCCTTTGGTTCTGGAGATCACGCCGTCCAGCAGGTTGATGCCCGTGGCGAGCGTGCGCAGGAACGAGGACTCCTCCTCCTCGATCACTTTTTCGATCAGTCCCTGCTGGGCCTTCAGTTCGGGGAACTGGCCGCCCATCTGCCCGACCAGTCCGGGAACCAGGCGGCAGAGCGTCGGCTCGGTGAAGCCGAGGTAGGTGTAGCCGTAGCGCACGGCGCGGCGCAGGATGCGGCGGATGACATAGCCCGCCTTGACGTTCGACGGCAGCTGGCCGTCGGCGATCGAGAAGGCGATGGCTCGCAGGTGGTCGGCGATCACGCGCATGGCCACGTCGGCCTTCCGGTCCTCGCCGTATTTCTTGCCCGACATCTCCGCGATGCGGCCGATCGTGGGCTGGAAAACGTCGGTGTCGTAGTTCGACTTCTTGCCCTGGAGGATCATGCAGAGGCGCTCGAAGCCCATGCCCGTGTCGACGTTGCGCGCGGGAAGTTCCTCCAGCGAGCCGTTTGCCTTGCGGTTGAACTGCATGAAGACGAGGTTCCAGATCTCGATCACCTGCGGATGGCTCGCGTTGACCATCTCGCGGCCCGGTTTGGCGGCGATCTCCGCCTCGTCGCGCAGGTCGAAGTGGATTTCCGAGCAGGGTCCGCAGGGTCCCGTCTCGCCCATCTCCCAGAAATTATCGTGCTTGTTGCCGCGGATGATATGGTCCGCGGGCAGGTACCGGAGCCAGTAGTCGTAAGCCTCCTGATCGAACGGCACGCCGTCCTCCTCCGAACCTTCGAACACCGTGGCGTACATCCGCTCGGCGGGCAGCTTATACACGTCGTGCAGCAGCTCCCAGGCCCACTCGATCGCCTCTTTCTTGAAGTAGTCGCCGTAGGACCAGTTGCCCAGCATCTCGAACATCGTATGGTGATAGGTGTCGAGGCCGACCTCCTCCAAATCGTTATGCTTGCCCGAAACGCGCAGGCATTTCTGAGAATCGGCCACCCGGCTGTCCCGGATCGGGCTGTTGCCCAGAAACAGATCCTTGAACTGGTTCATGCCCGCATTGGTGAACATCAGCGTAGGATCGCCCTTGACCACCATCGGGGCCGAGGGAACGATCTCGTGTCCCTTGCTCCGGAAAAAGTCCAGAAAGGCCTGGCGAATTTCATTCGATTCCATATATACTGTTTTATCCGATTCCTGCGTTTGCTTTTATCAGGTTGCAAAATTACACAATTTAACCTAAATTTGCGCGTTCCCGCTGAGTTTTTTCAGGCATGGCAAAAAAAGAACACCGATTCAATCCGCAGACCCTTACCTACGAAGTTATCACGGCTCCGTTCCGGCTGCGTACCTACCGCCTGCTGCGCAAAATACTCATCGGGTTCATCCTCATCTCGGTGGCCAACGTCCTCTTTTCCTATTTCTTCTATACGCCGAAGATGTACCGCATCAACCGTGCGAACCGCGAGCTGGTGATGAAGTACCGCATCATGCAGGACCGGTTGAAGGCCTCCGAGCGCAAGATCGCCGAGATCCGCCACCGCGACCAGTCGGTCTACCGCGCGCTCTTCTCGACCGACACGCTCTCGCTCGACGGCATCTACACGGAATACCCCAGCGAAAAGTACCGCCCCATGGCCGACGACAGCTACTCGTCGCTGATGATCGGCACATGGAAGCAGATGGATGCGCTGGCACGGCAGCTCTACTTGGAGTCCGTCTCGTTCGACCAGTTGCAGATCCTGGCCAAGAACAAGGAGAAACTCTCCTCGGCGATCCCCGCCACGTGGCCGATCGACCGCAACAAGCTGCGCAACGGTATCGGCGCCTTCGGCATGCGCCGCCACCCGATCTACGGCCGCTACATCATGCACAAGGGGATCGACCTGGCGTGCAACGTGGGCGACGCCGTCTACGCCACGGGCGACGGCGTGGTCGAAAAAGTCGACCTGAACCGCGCACGCCACGGATACGGCACCTTCGTCATCATCAATCACGAATTCGGTTACAAGACCCGCTATGCGCATCTGAACAAGGTCTTCGTCAAACCGGGCGATCCGGTCGTGCGCGGGCAGCTCATCGCCGAAGCGGGACGCACGGGCGGCGTGACCGGCCCGCACCTCCACTACGAGGTGATGTACATGGGGCAGGTGGTCAATCCGATCAACTACTTCAACAAGGACATGACGGCCGAAGAGTACAACAAGCTCATGGAGGAGATGCACGAAACAACCATGGAAACCGATTGACGCCATGCCCGACAGCCGATACATAGCCAAAGTCCGCCGCCGCAAGACATTCTGGAACAACGTCACGCGCGTCGTCATCCAGCTCTTCGTCTGGACGGGCGCCGCCGTGCTCTACTACTTCGCCTTCTCGATCTTCTTCGACACGCCGGTGGAGTACCGGCTCAAACACTCGACCGACCGGCTGCGACGGGAGTACGCGACGCTCACCGGGCGGTACGACTCGCTGAATCGCGTCATGGAGAACGTCATCGCGCGCGACCGCAACGTCTTCCACATCCTCTTCGAGGCCGATCCCTACGATTTCGAGGAGGAGAACGCCGCCAACCGCTGGAATTTCTACGAAGGGCTGCTGTCGCAGTCGACTATCGAGTTGCAGAAGCAGTTCGCCCGACGGCTCGACGCCACCGAGCGCGCCGTCGCCGATCTGGCGGACTCCTACGACCGCATGGCAGCGGCGATCGACAGCTGCGCCTACCGCAACCGGATACCGGCCATCCAGCCGATCATCAACAAGCAGCTGACGCTGCTCACCACCTCCTACGGCATGCGTATCAATCCGTTCCAGAAGGTGCTGCGCTCGCATCAGGGCGTCGACTACGCCATTCCCGAAGGTTCGCGCGTCTTCGCTACGGCCGACGGGACGGTCAAGGAGGTGTCGCTGCGCAACAGCACCTCCGGCCAGACGGTCGTCATCGACCACGGCGGCGGGTACGAAACCCTCTATTCGCATCTGGGCCGCATCGGCGTGCGACGCGGACAGCGGGTGCGGCGG
>ERZ773192.3707-NODE-3707-length-11056-cov-2.615853_pt1 | contig 11056 bp, 10 predicted proteins | sample MGYA00581010_ERZ773192 | MGnify/ENA primary metagenome ERZ773192 (study PRJEB29015, sample SAMEA2737741) | human gut metagenome | biome: human gut; feature: human-associated habitat; material: faeces | place: China | collected 2012 ...
GGATGCCGAATACTTGTCCACTGTGCGTCATGTTGAGGAAAATGCCGAAAATATAGATGGGAAGCAGCGGCAATATCACTGCACTGATCATGCGGATGACAATCTCTTGAAAATCGCGTGCCGCATTTTTCAGTACCTCACTTTTCAGATGAGCCAGGCCCAGCCCCAGTGTGAAGGCAAGTACGAGTGCGGTCATAACATTCATCAATGGCGGGATACCCACGGAAAAATAGGGAAGAATACCTTGAGACTCACTGACTTCTTCTAACGGCACCCCGGTTTCTATGAGGGAAGGAAATACCGCCACACCGGTGAAGTAGGAGAGAAAGCCGGAGAATAAGGTAGCTCCGTAAGCAATGAGCGCTGTGACGACCAGCATCCGTCCGGCTCCTTTGCCGATGTCGGCAATGGCAATCGTGACCAGTCCCACAATGATGAGGGGGATGGAGAAGTTCAGGAATTCACTGAAAATGGCATTGAATGTTACGAACAGCCGTACCAGCGAAGCCGGTAGGAAATTTCCGAAAAGTATACCTAAGATAATGGCAATGATGATGCGTGGCAATAGTCCGATGTGGAAGTTCTTCATGAGCATTGGTTTTCTGTCTGGTTGAAAAATAGGCTTTCGCTGACAAAAGTACTATTTTATTTTCGTAATTCATACGAACAAATGCTGTTAGCATTTTGTTTCCATATAAAGACAAAATTTACATGAATATGAAGAATTTAAATAAAACAGACATTGGACTTATCGGTCTGGCAGTTATGGGCGAGAATTTGGCCCTCAATATGGCAGATAAGGGATGGAATGTTTCGGTATATAATCGTACGGTTCCGGGAGTGGAAGAAGGGGTGGTGGAACGTTTTGTGAACGGCCGCGCCAAAGGGAAAAAAATTGAAGGCTATACAGATATAGCCGAATTTGTAACTTCCATTGCCATACCCCGCAAAATAATGATGATGGTTCGTGCCGGCAGTGCGGTGGATGAACTGATGGAACAGCTGTTTCCCCATTTGTCCGAAGGGGATATCCTGATTGACGGTGGCAATTCCAATTATGAGGACACCAACCGGCGTGTGGCATTGGCCGAAAAGAAAGGCTTCCGTTTTGTGGGAGCTGGAGTTTCCGGTGGAGAGGAAGGAGCGCTGAACGGCGCGTCTATCATGCCCGGAGGATCTGAAAGTGCCTGGCCTGAGGTGAAGCCTATCCTGCAGAGTATTGCGGCAAAAGCATCTGACGGTACCCCGTGCTGCCAGTGGATTGGTCCTGCCGGTTCCGGTCATTTCGTCAAGATGATACATAACGGTATCGAATATGGAGATATGCAGCTTATTGCCGAAGCTTATTGGGTGATGAAGAATCTGCTTGGTCTGGACAATGGACAGATGGCGGAAATCTTTGCCGATTGGAATGAGGGCAAGTTGCGTAGCTATCTCATTGAAATTACCGCCAACATACTACGTCATAAGGACAAATCAGGAGGTTACCTGATAGATAAGATATTGGATACCGCCGGACAGAAAGGTACGGGCAAGTGGTCCGTTATCAATGCGATGGAGCTGGGCATGCCGTTGGGGCTGATTGCTACGGCTGTGTTCGAACGTAGTTTGTCGGCACAGAAGAGCTTGCGTGAAACGGCTTCCAAGCAATTTGTATGCCGACGCTCGCAGGCGGTGTACAACAAGTCGGAGATGGTGAAGGATATCTATTCCGCACTCTATGCTTCCAAATTAGTGTCATATGCTCAGGGATTCGCCGTGTTGCAGCGTGCATCCGACGCTTTTGCCTGGAACCTCGATTTGGCATCCATCGCACGCATGTGGCGGGGCGGCTGCATTATCCGTAGTATTTTCCTGAACGACATAGCTACGGCTTTCGAGGCAAAAGACAAGCCCAAACATCTGCTGTTGGCTCCTTATTTCAAAAATGAAATGCAGCTGTTGCTTTCCGGCTGGAAACATCTGGTGGCACAATCCATGAAAGAGGAACTTCCGGTGCCTGCATTCTCGTCCGCCTTGAATTATTTCTATTCGCTGGTGTCTGCCAAGTTGCCTGCCAATATGATTCAGGCGCAACGTGACTATTTTGGTGCGCATACCTTTGAAAGGACAGACGAGTTGCGTGGACAGTTTTTCCATGAAAATTGGACGGGACACGGAGGAGATACGAAATCGGGTACGTACAATGTGTGAGAAAGGGGGAGAAGATGATGAAGAAATTAGTGATTGTTATATTCGGCGCTTCGGGTGACTTGACGAAGCGCAAACTGATGCCGGCGCTCTATACTTTGTATAGTGGCGGGCGGTTGCCGGAAGGATTCTCCATTCTGGGGATAGGACGCACCGAGTATACGGATGCCCGTTACCAAGAATATATAATGAGTGAATTGAGTAAGTTCGTAGCTTCCAGAGAGCAGGTGGAAGATAAAATGAGGGATTTTTGCAGCCATCTGCATTACCAGACATTGGATCCCGCCGAGGTTGAAGGCTATCATCTGCTGGACGGACGTTTACAAGAGTTTACCGGTGAGCAGAAACCGGACAACCTGCTGTTCTATCTGGCTACTCCACCTTCCTTGTACGGTGTCATTCCCTTGCACTTGAAGGCGGCCGGTCTGAACCGTCCTGATACGCGTATCATCGTTGAAAAGCCGTTCGGTTACGATTTGGAGTCAGCCAGAAAGCTGAATAGCATTTATGCTTCCGTTTTCAAGGAGCATCAGATTTACCGCATCGACCATTTTCTGGGTAAGGAAACGGCGCAGAACATTCTCGCCTTCCGTTTTGCCAACGGAATCTTCGAACCGCTATGGAACCGTAATTATATAGACTATGTGGAGATTACAGCCGTAGAGAATCTGGGTATCGAAGGACGTGGCGGATTCTATGAAGGTGCCGGAGCCCTGCGCGATATGGTACAAAACCACCTCATACAGCTTGTGGCGCTCACAGCATTGGAACCGCCTGCCGTTTTCAATGCCGATAATTTCCGCAACGAGGTGGTGAAGGTCTATGAGTCATTGGCTCCCTTGACAGAGGAGGATTTGGAGGAACACATTGTCCGCGGACAATATACGGCTTCGGGCTCGAAAGCCGGGTATAGGGAAGAGAAGAACGTGGCACCTGATTCGCGTACCGAAACGTATATTGCCATGAAAATCGGTATTAACAACTGGCGGTGGAAGGGTGTTCCTTTCTATATCCGTACCGGCAAACAAATGCCGACAAAGGTGACTGAGATTGTTGTACATTTCCGTGAGACGCCCCATCAGATGTTCCGTTGCGAGGGTGGACATTGTCCCCGCGCGAATAAGCTGATTCTCCGCCTGCAACCCAATGAAGGTATTGTGCTGAAATTCGGCATGAAGACTCCCGGACCCGGATTTGACGTGAAGCAGGTGATGATGGACTTCAGTTATGACCAGTTGGGCGGGTTGCCTACCGGCGATGCCTATGCCCGTCTGATAGAGGACTGCATACAAGGTGACCCTACACTCTTTACCCGCAGCGACGCGGTAGAGGCTTCATGGCGCTTTTTCGATCCCGTGTTGCGTTATTGGAAAGAGCATACGGATGCTCCTTTATATGGGTATCCCGTAGGTACGTGGGGACCTTTGGAAAGTGAAGCGATGATGCACGAACATGGTGCTGAGTGGACTAATCCGTGTAAGAATTTGACTAATACAGATGAATATTGCGAGTTATGAAAAGTTATGTTTACCATTCGGCTACAGCTACGGCACATGCGTTGATTGAACATTTGATTGCGATGATGGAGCGTGAGCCGGAAAAGACCTTTTATTTTGCATTCAGTGGGGGAAGTACTCCTTCGCTGATGTTTGACATTTGGGCCAACGAGTACAAGGAGGTGACTCCTTGGATGCGGATGCGGATTTATTGGGTGGATGAACGGTGTGTGCCGGCAGAGGATTATGAGAGCAATTATGGTACCATGCGCCGTTTGCTGTTGGATGAAGTAGGCATGCCCGATGAATACGTTTATCCTATTTATGGAGTGAACCGCCCGGAGATTGAAGCAAAGAACTATTCGACGCTGGTTTGCCGCACGGTTCCGCTTTGGGGTGGCTTCCCGGCCTTCGATGTCGTTTTGCTCGGTGCTGGAGACGACGGGCATACCTCCTCTATCTTTCCGGGGCAGGAATATCTGCTTTCTTCCTTTCATCCTTATGAGGTGAGTGTCAATCCCTATAATGGGCAGAAACGCATAGCCATGACCGGCTGCCTTTTGTTTGCTGCGAAGAATCTTATTTTCTTTGTTACCGGCAAGAATAAGGCGGATGTGGTCCGCGATATTCTTGATTCCGGGGATACCGGTCCGGCAGCTTATGTGGCCCACCATGCCGAGCGTGTGGAATTGTTCCTCGATGCTCAGGCCAATGGCGGGAAAATGTCTACTTAGATGTACCGCTCTCCAGAATGCTTACGATGGAGAATAATGTAAAGCAGATGCCTCCCAAACCTGCCAGTACGCGTGCAGGGACAAAATAGGCATTGTGCAGGCTTGCCATCTCAAACAGAAAGGCGGAGAGAAACAGACAAGCCAGGGCCGTGAAGACCGGAATCAGCGGGATGCGGTTGGCCAGCTTGAAAGTGTTCCGCCAGATGGCGGCAAGTAGTATGACTTTGCTGGAAATGCTGTAGCATACCAGTCCCAGGCCTATCATAATATATCCTGTGGAGGAGAGTGCCGGATTGCTGTTGGCCAAGACCAGAAGTCCCCAGAGAATGCTGATGCTGCCCATTATCAAAACAAGGGCCGGCCATTGTTTCCGTTCAGACTTTGTATAGTTGTTGCGTATCTGGCGGACGATGGTTGCAACCAGCGCCACCAAGCTGGAACAGATACAAGCAAGTCCTGCCATGACATGGCCTGCTACATAATATGCATTGTGCTCGCTGCTTTTTGACAATAGCCAGAAGGCCCATATCCATGCCATTACTGCCATAAGGGTGGCAACTGCTATCAGGATATATCCCTGGGAGGAATTGAATGCATCGGCAGGTTGTAGCTGGTCGGTACGTTCCGAGTTGGCGGGAATGAGGGTGAAGCGGGTGGAGGCTGTGGCTGTGGTAGCTACACAAGCTGTGATGAAACCGACTCCGCAAATCACGTGTCCTGCCACGAAATTGCTTGCCGTGGCAGCTTCGTGCATATAATTCCAACCATAGATTACTGTGAGTACGGCTGCCAGGTAACCAATAACCGGAAGTGCGTATCTGGCTATCGGATTGTAGGTATGAATAATTTGTCTAATGATTGTTGCCGCTGTGGCGAACAAGGCAATGCAAATCATCCCTAAGGAAAATACTACCGGACCGGCCACAAATTTTGCCGAATCCAGTCCTTCGTGGAGCACAAAGGCTCCGTAGCCGAAACAGAAAAGGGCCATCAACAAGGGTATAGCCCTGAAAAGAATACTGATACCGTAATTCATAACTGTTGTTTTTAGAGTTTCCCCTTCAAACAGCGTTTCTGTGGCTTTGTTCCTCCTTTTAAGATTTATTTGTGATGAGAAGTGTTTCCCTGTCCGTATTTAGGGAGCCAGCCTCTCCTTTTTCCAGCTGCCATCCGCTTGTTGGGAATAGAGGAAACGGTCGTGTAGCCTGCTTTCCCGTCCTTGCCAGAATTCAAAACGGAAAGGGGTGACGGCAAAACCTCCCCAGTTGTCGGGACGTTTGATACTTTGCCCTATCCATGTTGCCGCTTCGCGGACGAACGCGCGCATTATCTCCATACGGCTGCCGATGACGTGACTTTGGGGTGAAATCCTCGCCCCGATTTTACTTTTGTAAGGCCTGCTTGCAAAATAGGCGTCAGAATCGGCAGGAGCGCATCTTTCAGCTTTTCCTTCAATGTGTATTTGCCTTTCCAGTTTGTGCCATACGAAAGATAAGGATATATACGGATTTGCAGTCAGTTGCCGGCCTTTTCTGCTTTCGTAGTTGGTGAAGAAGATGAACCGGCCATTTTCCACCCCTTTCAGCAACACTGTGCGTGTAGAGGGATGTCCGTCTGACGAGACTGTAGCTACCGTCATGGCGGTGGGCTCGTACTCATCACTATGGATAGCATCGTTCAGCCAATGGTCGAATTGCTCAAGGGGATTGTCGTTGAGGTTATCTGGTGTCAGCCTGCCTTTCTTATATTCTCTTCTGATGTCAAAGAGTTGTGATTTCATTATCGTGTGGTTTTATCAGGAGTGATATATTGTTTTTCTATGTAACAGTCTGAGAGGGCTGAATGTTTTTGTTTTTCTGCGGAAAGAAAAATATGGAAGAAGGAAATGGCTGTGTTGATACTTAAAAAAATGGGGGTGTGTCAAAATTCACCACAGATTACACGGATTAACACAGAATGAGCTTAATCTACTGATAGTCAAAGATACTTATCTGTGCAAATCTGTGTAATCTGTGGTGAATACCAGTTTCGACACACCCTCGGATATTGGAGATTACCTTATGAAGACAAGTGGAAAGTGGACACTGGCATGTCTGCTATTGTAATTTAAACATTACGGGAACTGTGAATTTACAACGGACCGGTTTGCCTCGTTGCTCACCGGGTTTCCATTTGGGCATGGTGGAAATCACACGGATAGCTTCTTTGTCCAGATAGGGATCTACGCCTCTTACTACTTTTACATCTACGATGCTGCCGTCTTTGTTGACAACGAATTGTACTATTACGCGCCCCTGGGTTCCGGTCTCTTGTGCAATAGTCGGGTATTTTATACTCTTACCCAGATATTGCATCAGACTCATGCCATTATAAGAAAACTCGGGATTCTTCTCTACAACTTCAAAAATCTCATCCTCTACCGGAATCTCTTCATCTACGGTTGGAGATATGGGTTTGATGATTACAGCTTCACCGATTTCTTCGGAAGAGGCAATGGCTGTTTCTTTCACATTGTCATTATCATCCACAATTGTCAATACCTCGGCAATTGCAGGAGCTTGAGGGGGTGGCGGAGCTACTAATTCGGGTTGCTCCGTGATAGGAATTTCAATTTCCTGCTCAAATACGTTCTCGGTAATAGCACCGCTCATGTCAATCCTAACATCACGCTTCGACCATTCAAATGCAACGAACATGAAGACCAGCACAATTACATAACCTACAAGTAGCCAACTTGACTTCTTGTTTTCCAGGCTTGCTTTGGATGTTTTCTTGATTTCCATAATTTACAAGATTATTACCGTATAATGGTTGTCGCGAAACTAACATTATACAGATGTGATTAGTAAAATCATAAAACATGCGTGCCCACTTGTTTCTGTATTAAAGATAAGAAAATGAATGTTATGTTGGTGTTTGATATGTAGTTATATATAGTTTTTTAAATTTGCTTTGATAATTTTTCTGCTTGTGGATTAAATAGTGTTGATATGTAAAAAGCACTTCCAACGTTCGCTTACGGAGGAAGTGCTTCACACAAAAACTAAACTAGACTTAACTAAACTATTCTATTGGGGGAGTTTCACAACTCCTATCTGTTCGGTGCAAAGATAAAAAAACATATTTTAATATGCAAAAGGATTCTATAATAAATCGACGTTTTTTCCGATTTTATCGACGGATTAGTCGATTTTTTTAGCTTCTTTGGTCTAAAAATTCTTGAAAAGCTTGTTTATAGCTGTCACTTATCGGGATGTAATTCTTTCCGAACACGATGCGGCCACGGTCTATAATACGTATTTTATTCTTCTGAACAATGTAGGAACGGTGGACGCGCATGAAACGCGAGGCAGGCAGAAGTTCCTCCATTGCCTTCATGCTCATGAGAGACAGGATAGGCTTGGGAGAATCCTCCTCGTAGATTTTGAGATAGTCTTTTAGCCCCTCTATGTACAGAATTTTACTCAATTCGATTTGCACCAGCTTATACTCGCTCTTTACGAAGATGCTCTGAATCTCTTCCTTGGACTGTTGCAGCAATTCGAACCATTGCACAGCCTTGTTGGCAGCCTGCAGAAAGTCGACGTAGGAGATGGGTTTCAGCAGGTAGTCCAGCGCATTGACTTTGTAGCCGTCTATGGCATACTGGTCGAAGGCGGTGGTAAAGACAATGCGGGTGCCGGAATCGACCATCTTCGAAAATTCCAGTCCGTTCAGTTCGGGCATCTGGATGTCGAGGAAAAGCAGGTCGATGTGCTTCTCGGGCAACTCCTTGATGGCTTGTACGGCACTGGAGTATTTACCGACCAACTCTAGAAACGGGGTCTTGTTGACGTAGCTTTCCAGCAACCCCAGGGCGAGGGGCTCGTCGTCTACAATGGCGCACTTCAGATTCATATCTTTATAATTAAAATAGATTTATACTCTTTCATGTCCTCACTCACTCCTTGCTGCCAGTCGTAATGGCCGGGATAGGTCAGCTCCAGACGCTTGCGCACGTTGGATTCCTCCAGAATCTGCTGCTTGCTCTCCAGCGGGAAGCCCAGATTCTGGGTCAGATATTCGGTTAAGTAAATCGGATCGTCCGAACCGATGATGTTGATTACCAGCTCCTTTGGCATCTTGGGCGCATAGTAGCTGTAATCCTCAAACAGGTCCTTGATGACCCGCATGTAGGCGTCCACCAGCTCCTGTTTGTTTTCGTCCACCGGCTCCATCGGCATCTCCTGGCACAGCACCTCATAGTAGGGGGTCTCGCGGATCAGCTCGCACATGCGGGCGCGGTACTTGCCCTCGACCACCACGCGCACGGCCTCTCCCTGCGCCTTGAGGATCTGTTTGACCTTGGCCACCACGCCAACGGTATACAGGTCCTCCTTGCCCGGCTCCTCCACCCGGCTGTTCTTCTGGGTGACCAGAAAGATCTTCTGGTTGCCCTTCATCGCCTGGTTGAGCGCCAGGATGGACTTCTGGCGGGCCACATCAAAGTGCAGCACCATCTTCGGAAACATGACCAGCCCGCGGATTGCGATGGCGGGCATGCGCAGGGCCTGTATCTCGGTTGCCTGGATCTGTTCCTGGGTCATCTCTATCACCTTTCCTTTTCCAAGAGAAAAACGTTTCACGATAACGCTCCGGCGGGGAAAAGCCGCCGTCGTCTCTGCCGCGCCCTCCCAAAGCGGGGCGCAGCTTAAAGTTCATTATATAACAAAGGAACGTCCCTGTAAAGCAGCAGACGTTCCTTTCGCTTGATCGGGCAGGATTTGCCCGGCTGCACCCCTGCTTTTTAGGCAAAGGTTTTGCGGCCGCGGCTGGGCTTACCCTTTTGCTGTGGGACCGGAATCATCATCCGCACCGGTTTTTTCATCGGGTCGTGCTCATAGTCAAAGGACTTTTTGTCCTCCACTCCCTGACGGGTGACCACGACGCGGGTGATGGTGGGATCGGACGGGCTGTCAAACATCAGGCCGTCCAGCACCTCCTCCATGATGGCGCGCAGGCCGCGGGCGCCGGTCTTGCGCTCGATGGCGCGCTCGGCAATCGCTTCCAGCGCTTCCTGCTCAAACTCCAGCTCCACGCCTTCCAGCTCAAACAGCTTTTTGTACTGCTTGACCAGCGAGTTTTTCGGCTCGGTCAGGATGGCGACCAGCGTCTCCTTGTCCAGCGCGGTCAGCGTTGCGATGACCGGCAGACGGCCCACCAGCTCCGGGATCAGGCCAAATTTGACCAGGTCCTGCGGGGTGATCTGGGAGAGCAGCACATCCTGCTCCAGCAGCGTTTTGTCCTTGATCTGTGCGCCGAAGCCCAGCGAGGACTGCGCCACGCGGCTCTCGATGGCCTTCTGGATGCCGTCGAAGGCGCCGCCGCAGATAAAGAGGATTTTGGAGGTATCGATCTGGATGAATTCCTGGTTCGGATGCTTTCTGCCTGAGGCGGGACATTGGCCACAGTGCCCTCCAGAATCTTCAGCAGCGCCTGCTGTACGCCCTCGCCGCTGACGTCGCGGGTGATGGAGGTGTTCTCCGATTTTCTGCCAATCTTATCAATTTCATCGATGTAGATGATGCCGGTCTGGGCGCGCTCCACATCCCAGTCCGCTGCCTGGATCAGGCGCAGCAGGATATTCTCGACGTCCTCGCCGACATAGCCCGCCTCGGTCAGGGTGGTCGCGTCGGCGATGGCGAACGGCACATTCATCGTCTTTGCCAGCGTCTGCGCAAGCAAAGTTTTGCCGACACCGGTGGGGCCCACCAGCAAAACGTTGCTCTTGGTGATCTCCACGCTGTCGTCGTTGTCCTTTAAAAAGATTCGTTTATAGTGATTGTAGATCGCCACGCTCAAAGCACGCTTTGCCCGGTCCTGCCCGATGACATATTCGTCCAGAACCTTCTTGATGTCCTGCGGCTTTGGCATCGGCACCGTCTCCGAAGCGGCCTCCCTGCGGGGCTTTGATTCGGAAGCGTGCGACGCTTCGCCGTTGAGCACCTCCTGGCACAGCTCGATGCACTCGTTGCAGATGTAAACATTCGGGCCGGCAATAATCCGGTTGACCTGTTCCTGCCGCTTGCCGCAGAACGAGCAGCGGATGGAATCTCTTGCCATGGGCCTTCTCCTTTAACTCACATTCATTTTCGCGAGAATGGCGCGAAACCTTCTGGCAAGGAAGGCATTTCCTCCCTTGCCAGAACCTGTTATCTCTTTTACCGCTTGTAGATGACCTTGTCAATGAGGCCGTAGGCCTGCGCTTCCTCGGCGGTCAGGAAGTTGTCGCGCTCGGTATCGGCGCAGATGGTCTCATACGGCTTTCCTGTGTTGGCCGCGAGAATTTCGTTGAGGCGCTGCTTAATCTTCAGCATCCGCGCCACATGAATCTGCATGTCAGTCGTCTGACCCTGCGTGCCGCCGAGCGGCTGGTGAATCATGATTTCGGCGTTGGGAAGCGCGATGCGCTTGCCCTTCGTGCCGGAGGACAGCAGGAACGCGCCCATGGACGCGGCCATGCCAACGCAGATGGTGGAAACGTCGCACTTGATGTACTGCATGGTGTCGTAGATCGCCATGCCGTCGGTGACGCTGCCGCCGGGGCTGTTGATATAGAACTGAATGTCCTTATCGGGGTCCTGCGCCTCGAGATAG
>ERZ773192.3712-NODE-3712-length-11038-cov-9.485933_pt1 | contig 11038 bp, 6 predicted proteins | sample MGYA00581010_ERZ773192 | MGnify/ENA primary metagenome ERZ773192 (study PRJEB29015, sample SAMEA2737741) | human gut metagenome | biome: human gut; feature: human-associated habitat; material: faeces | place: China | collected 2012 ...
CAACTTCTCTTTCATTCGCTTGTTGGTACTTTTGATTAAAAATGGCATCCACCATAGGGTGATTGGTGGAAATAAGCGGAACAATGTCCTGAGAACTGCACTGTAAATGCTTTACATATTGTATTGCACGATCGTACTCCCCCTGGGATAGCAAGTTTCCCACAGCATCTAATTGGTTTCTGAACTCATGGGTCACTTTTCTTTGTTGATTGAAAGAATCCCGGTATGTGTTTGCCAACTCCAAACTATGCGTAACTTCCGCCTGAAAACGTTGTTTTTCCTGCTCTATCTGACGATTTTGCTCCAGTTTATTAACCGCCAAACATAATATCACATTGACACAGAGCAATCCTCCGCTAAATGCAATTATGCTGCCAGATAATACATCGCTCTGCATAGCGTTACGAATCAGTACCCCAACTCCCACAATGGTATATAGCTGAATGAAGAGTAGGCATACCCACGTCATCCCACTCGTCTGATACTTCCTCTCCTGCTTCCGAACAATACGGACACAAGCAAACGAAACAGAAAGCAGTAACGATCTGGCACTGATCATAGAGATCAAATAACTGCCATTGGGAGAAACCGCAGTCTTTGCAGACCCACCTGTCACTGCGATACATATAGACAACACAGAAATGTCAATCGCATAGTCCACCCCCCAAAACAGCAGAATAATCAAAATTTTCTTCCACCTGTTTCCTAGGTAACAGACTTCACAAACTGCAAACCAATCTATCAATATTAGGATCATCCGCAAGGCGAGTGGCCAATCATTGGTAAGCATCGACACGCAAATATGAAAAGCACCACAAAGGAGTCTTACGCTCCATGCAAGCCATGGATGATTATCACGCTGAGAAAAAAAAGCCGCTAATACCAACATCCCGCACAAATACTCTGTGGCCGATGCCAATAGTAGTTCAATTCCCCTCATTGATTGGTTCCTTTCCAGCGCATCAAGCGCTGCATGAGACTGCGATACTCCTGGCGGCTACAGGGCAGCGTTTTCCCATTGTCCAGAATTACTTGATGATTTTTGATCGTAACGCAATGCCTCATGTTCACAATGTAGCACCTATGAACGCGGAGGAACCCCCTTCCAGATAAGGCTGTCTCTATATCCGAAAAACGCATGTATGTAGAATACTCCTCTTCACAATTAAAAATTGCCGTTCGTCCCTGACTCTCGATATACATGATTTGTCGCAGCGGAAGCGGCACTACACAACCACCTACTGCAATTTCAATTACACCGTGATTGAGCCTTCGTTCCAAAAGTACTGCATCCATAGCAGCATCCAAAGTTGTCATCAATTGACTTTTCAAAAGGTACGCATTGGCCTTAACTTGATATCCCATGGTAGCATAATCTAAATATGCGGAAACAAGCAAGAGGGAAACATCTGGGTTTTTCCTGCGAATCTGTAATGCCGTTTGAATACCATCCTGTTCTTCCATAACAATATCCAGGAAAATAACTTGAAATTCAAGAAATCTCCCCGCCATTAGCTTCTCAGCACTTTGAAACATGGTAATGCGGGCATCCAAGCATCTTTTCTCGAGATATCTGGATAACAAATCTCGAAGAATTTCCGCACTTTCCACCTGGTCGTCACAAATTCCAATTTCCAGCAAACCTCTCACCTGCATTTCTGTTTCTAGGCTTATCATTCTGGCGTTTTATTATAGCACGCAGTCTTTAGATTTTTATTTATATTACCATTAAATCCCTTGGGAGTCAAGCACAAAGCAGCTAGTATTTTATCGCAAACATTTGGGGATTGCGGTAAAAGTACCGCTGTATATCAAAATGCAGCCGAAAGTTTGCTACACGCATCAGGAGCAAATCCTCAACTTTTTTCAAGGTAACGATCCGCAAGGAACCGTTAAAAAAATTGCTGGTAAAACAATAGCAGGAGAACATCGCCTTTCCTGCGATGTTCTCCCGCTGCTTTCCGTATTCCATTAAACGGCCTTTTTCAGCAGGCCTGCGTGTTCCAGGGCGGGGCGGAGGGCCAGGTAGAAGGCGCTGGCGACTGCCACGGCCACCACGGCGTTCACCAGGGTGGTGACGGCGCCGATCTTGGCCCAGGTTGCGGCAGCGTCCTGGGGTACGCCTAGCACATAGGTTTTATAAAAATACCCAACCACGGGATCTGCCACCACGTTGAAGGCCATGCCGCAGGCTGTGGAGACTACCGTTCCCAAAACTCGTTTCCGGGGCCGCTGTTCCCGGTCCAGGTGGAACACACAGCGGGCCACCAGACCCACGATGAGGCCGATGCACAGCTTCAGCAGGAAGGTCTTGGGGGCGCTGGTCACATAGCCGCTGGTGAGGTCGGCAATGGTCATACCCACAGCACCGGCCATACCACCCCACAGACCCCCCAAGAAGAGGGCCGCCAGAACGCAGAACACGTTGCCCAGGTGAAAGGCCGTTTTTTCCGTCCCCACGGGGATGTCAATTTTAAAGAAGGAAAAACCAATGTAGCACAACGCCGCGAACAGAGACGCCAGCGCCAATGCACGGACGTCGGTCCTCCGGTCCTCCAAACTGCTGCGTCCCCGCAGCAGGCCGGCAATCCCGGTTACCAATCCCACCAGGGCCAAAATCAGGCTCAGGGCATACAGGAGCTCGCCGGTGTCTCCCGCACCGTCGCCAATGGCGCTGCCCCGGGCCAGGAGGCTGCAAACCACACCTGCTGCAAGCAGGACAAAGCCAACAACCGCAACCATGGGGCCGGAACGTTTTGTTTTCATACCACTACCTCCCAAGTTCCAATTCCTGCTCTATTATAGTCCAGCCTGGCTATCTGAAAAGTGCCAATTTCCTCTCCTTTCATCAGGCCAGTTTTCTCCTGCATTGGGATCCCGCCGCTGCATCCTCCTGTCTCCTCCGGGCGGTTGCCTGCAAGAATCGGACTGCAAATCCGGTATATTGGTAAAAGATGTCTGGAATTGGAGCGGCGTTTTTGTCTCTTTTGCGGGAAATGAAAAAAGGGAGACCGGATGTTCCGGCCTCCAGCGATGTAGTCAGCAAAGTTTGCAAGACAGGGCTGACCGCAGCATCTTTAGTATAGGATCGGGCGCTGCCGCTGTCAAGAGAAAAAATAGCAGAAAGATGCAGAAATTCCGAAAACAAGAATCGACAAATATTTCTCCGCGAAAAGTGAGATTTTGCTTGACAAGCGTGCTGCAAATCATTATAATGAAAAAGCTGCATCGGGGTGTAGCGCAGATGGTAGCGCGCATGGTTCGGGACCATGAGGCCGCGAGTTCAAGTCTCGCCACTCCGACCATATCCTCTGAAACTACGGTTTCAGAGGATTTTTTATAAGTAATTAAATACAGGAGAATGGCACAATGCGTCAGTACGAATGCAAATGTCTTAATTGTGGTCGGAAGCGTCAGTTTGCTTTTACACCTCCGTATCCCCAATTCGGAGAAACATTTTTAAGGCACTGCGCCGCATGTGATTCAGATACTGTACATACAAGAGTATTAACAAAGAAAACTGCATCTGAATTGCGCGCCGCAGCGCACGAAAATGCTCTGCGTCAGTCGATTATAGATAAATGCACGGAAAAAGGGTTTCAGTGCCGGTTCTTGCATCAATCCGTAATTGTTACCACGCATTTAGCGGATTGGTGTTTCGATTATCACGAAGTCAGAATTACTCTATACCATGAAAGCACCATAAAGGTAAACTTGAAAACAGGGGATTATGCGAAAGCTCATGTTCAATTTCGGGAGCAAAAAATGAAACCATCGGATGTGATTGAATATATTGCGGCTCATGATGCGTGGCGCGCAAAGTATCCAATCTGAGCGACCGTATGGGAATTTTTCTCTTGCCGACTGCAAGTATTGATATATCTGTATTTTTGAGGTCCTATAATCATATTCTTCATCACGTGGAGCAAGCTGTATGGCTTGCTCCGAATTTTTATATCTGCAAAGACACAGAGGCCGCGATCACACGATCGCGGCCTCTTTTCATATGCGGTTATCCGGCAGCTCAGAACAGACCGGTGATCCTGCCGTTTTCGTCCACGTCGATCTTCTCGGCAGCGGGGACCTTGGGCAGCCCCGGCATGGTCATGATCTCGCCCGTCAGGGCAACGATGAAGCCCGCACCGGCGCTGACCTTCAGGCTGCGCACGGTGACGGCAAAATCTTTGGGCGCGCCCAACAGAGTGGGATCATCCGACAGGGAGTACTGCGTCTTTGCCATGCACACAGGCAGATCACCGAAGCCGAGCTCTGTGAGCCGCTCTGCCTGCTTCTGGGCAGCAGGGGTCAGCACGGCCTGCGCGCCGCCGTAGACGCGCTGCACGATGGCGTTGAGCTTGTTGACAAGCGTCGTGTCGGTGGGGTAGGAGAAGGTGAACGCCTCCGCGCTCGGCTGCTCGCACAGGCGCACGACCTCTTCAGCAAGCGCCTTGCCGCCCTCGCCGCCCTTGGCCCAGACCTCGGAGAGCACAGCGCGCACGCCGAGCTCCCGGCACTTGTCCTCCACGAGCCGCAGCTCGGCTTCCGTGTCGGTGGGGAAGGCGTTGATCGCGACCACGCACGGCAGGTGATACGTGCTGCGGATGGTGTTGACATGGTGCAGCAGATTGGGCAGACCCTTTTCCAGCGCGACCAGATTCTCCGTGTTCAGCTCGGCCTTGGGCACGCCGCCGTGGCTCTTGAGCGCGCGCACGGTGGCCACGATGACCACGGCGTTCGGGCGCAGCCCTGCCAGACGGCACTTGATGTCCAGAAACTTCTCGGCGCCCAGATCCGCGCCGAAGCCGGCCTCGGTCACAACATAGTCGCCCAGCTTGAGCGCCATGCGCGTCGCGGTGACGGAGTTGCAGCCGTGGGCGATGTTCGCAAACGGACCGCCGTGGATGAGCGTGGGCGTACCCTCAAGCGTCTGCACGAGGTTGGGCTTGAGCGCATCCTTGAGCAGCGCGGTCATCGCGCCCTCGGCCTTGAGGTCGTGGGCGGTGACGGGCTTGCCGTCGAAGGTGTAGGCCACGATCATGCGGCCGAGCCGCACCTTGAGATCGGTGATGTCGCTGGCGAGGCACAGTACTGCCATGACCTCGGAGGCTACGGTGATGTCAAAGCCGTCCTCGCGGGGCACACCCTGAATGCGTCCGCCGAGACCGTCCACGATCTGGCGCAGCTGGCGGTCGTTCATGTCCACGCAGCGCTTCCACGTGATTTGCTTGACGTCGATGCCCAGGGCGTTGCCCTGCTGGATGTGGTTATCGAGCATGGCGGCCAGCAGGTTGTTGGCTGCGCCGATGGCGTGAAAATCACCGGTGAAGTGAAGGTTAATGTCCTCCATGGGCACGACCTGCGCGTAACCGCCGCCGGCAGCGCCGCCCTTGACGCCGAATACCGGACCGAGCGACGGCTCACGCAGCGCAGCCACGGCATTTTTGCCGATCTTGCGCAGACCGTCTGCCAGACCGACGGAGGTCGTGGTCTTGCCCTCGCCCGCAGGGGTGGGGTTGATGGCCGTCACGAGGATGAGCTTGCCGTCCTGACGCTCGGCGCGATCCTTGAGCAGCTGCGGGTCGATCTTGGCCTTATAGCGGCCGTACTGTTCGAGATAGGATTCGTCGATACCGGCGGTGGCGGCGATGTCCGCGATCGGGTGCATCCGGCACTGCTGGGCGATCTCAATATCCGTCATCATGTTGCGAGCCCTCCCTTATCAAATGTCAAAGTACTTCTTTGCCGACTGGAACAGCTTCATATCGTAGCAGCCGTCCACGTTCTGATACAGTCCGTCGCCGATGCGCTCGGCGTGGCCCATCTTGCCGAGGACGCGGCCGTCCGGAGACGTGATGCCCTCGATGGCCCAGATCGAACCGTTGGGGTTGACGTCCACGTCCATGCCGGGCACGCCGTCGGCGTCCACGTACTGCGTGATGATCTGACCGTTGTCGGCGAGTTTGCGCACGAGCTCCTCGCTGCACAGGAAGCGGCCCTCACCGTGGGAGATGGGGACGGTGTACACGTCGCCGACCTGCGTGCCGGCCAGCCACGGAGAGCGGTTGGAGGCGATGCGGGTGCGCACCAGACGCGACTGGTGGCGGCCGATCGTGTTGAAGGTCAGTGTCGGGCAGGACGCGTCCGTGTCGATGATCTCGCCGTAGGGCACGAGACCGAGCTTGATGAGCGCCTGGAAGCCGTTGCAGATGCCGAGCATGAGACCGTCGCGGTTTTTCAGCAGATCCATGGTCGCATTCCGTACCTCCGGGTTGCGGAAGAAGGCGGTGATGAACTTGGCCGAGCCGTCCGGCTCATCGCCGCCGGAGAAGCCGCCGGGGACGAAAATGATCTGGCTGCTGCGCGCAGCGCCTGCAAACCTGCTGATGGAGTCGGCCACGTCCTGCGCGGACTGGTTGTTGAGCACGAGGATCTCCGGCTCAAGTCCGGCGCGCCGCACGGCGCGGGCAGAGTCGTATTCGCAGTTCGTGCCGGGGAACACGGGGATGAGCACCTTGGGCACGGCCACGCCGATCTTGGGCGCGACGCGTGCGGCGGCGGGGGCAGACAGCACGGGAACCTGCGTCGTATCGGCTGCCGTGCGGCTCGGGTAGACAGACTCCAGCACGCCCTCGTTGAGTGCAAGCAGCTCCGAAATGGCGGCGCTGTCGGCACCGATGCGCACGATGGGCTCTGCGGTGGTGACACCCAGACGGACGGCGTCCGCCGTGTCCTCGGTGAGCTCTGCCACGATCGCGCCGGGATAGAGCGTGTTCCAGTCCACGGCCGTGTTTTCGGCGCTGAAGCCGATCTCGTTGCCGAAGGACATGTTCATCACGGCCTCGCTCAGACCGTTTTCCACGGCCCACGCGGCGCGGACTTTTCCGCTGCGTGCGAGTGCGTGCAGCGCCTCCCATGCGGTCTTGACGCCATCGGCGTCCGCACCGGAGAACAGGTACACGGGATGACCTGCGGCCTTAAACTCCGTGGAGAGCACCTCGCCCGTTTTCAGCGGCGCAATGGCGAAGGAGATGAGCGTGGGCGGCACATCGAGATCGAGGAACGTGCCGGACATGGAGTCCTTGCCGCCGATGGCGGCAGCGCCGAGCTCAAGCTGGGCGTCCACCGTGCCGAGCAGAGCGGCGAAGGGCTTGCCCCAGCGCTCCGGCTCGGTACGCAGCTTCTCGAAAAACTCCTGGAAGGAGAGGTAGGCTTTCTTATAGTCGGCACCGGCGGCGACGAGCTTCGCCATCGAGGTGTAGACCGCGTTGTAAGCGCCGATGTAGGGGTCGGTGCTCGTCTGCTCCGGGTCGCAGCCCCAGGCCATGACGCTGGCCTGATCCGTCTCCTGACCGGGCAGAACCGGGAACACGGCAGCCATCGCCTGTGCGGGGGAGCGCTGCGTCTTGCCGCCATAGGGCATCAGGATCGAGCCCGCGCCGATGGTGCTGTCAAAGCGCTCCACAAGGCCGCGGCGGGAGGCGCAGCGGAGGCTGGAGGCCATCTCGCGCAGGGAGCGGAAGCGGGGCTTTGCGAGCTCGGAGCGATCCTTGCGCGCCACGCGCACACCGGCGTGCTTGACAGCGCCGTTGGTGTTGAGGAAGGCACGGCTGAGGTCGGCGATGACCGCACCGTTCCACTCCATGACCATGCGGGCGTCCTCGGTGACGACGGCCACCTGATACGCCTCGAGGTTTTCCGCCTTGGCAGCGCGGATGAAGGCATCTGCGTCCTTGGCAGCGACGACCACGGCCATGCGCTCCTGCGACTCGGAGATGGCAAGCTCCGTGCCGTCGAGACCGTCGTACTTCTTGCGCACGGCATCCAGATCGATGCGCAGACCGTCGGCCAGCTCGCCGATGGCAACACTGACACCGCCCGCGCCGAAGTCGTTGCAGCGCTTGATGAGACGGGTCACGTCGCCGTTGCGGAACAGGCGCTGGATCTTGCGCTCCTCGGGCGCGTTGCCCTTTTGCACCTCGGAGGCCATGGTCGCAAGCGATTTCAGGTTGTGGCTCTTGGACGAGCCGGTCGCGCCGCCGATGCCGTCACGACCCGTGCGGCCACCAAGCAGGATGACCACGTCGCCGGGCGCAGGGCACTCGCGGCGGACGTTGTATGCCGGAGCGGCCGCTACCACGGCGCCGCATTCCAGACGCTTGGCGATGTAGCCCTCGTGGTAGAGCTCCGCCACATGACCGGTGGCGAGACCGATCTGGTTGCCGTAGGAGGAGTAACCTGCGGCGGCGGTCTGGCACAGCTTGCGCTGCGGCAGCTTGCCGGGCAGCGTCTTGTCGAGCGCGACTCTCGGGTCGCCCGCGCCGGTCACGCGCATGGCCTGATGCACATAGGCGCGGCCGGAGAGCGGGTCACGGATGCAGCCGCCGATGCAGGTGGCTGCGCCGCCGAAGGGCTCGATCTCGGTGGGGTGGTTGTGGGTCTCGTTTTTGAACATCAGTAGCCAGTCCTGCGCCTCGCCGTCGACCGTGGCGGTGACGTGGATGGAGCAGGCATTGATCTCCTCGCTCTCGTCGAGCTCCGGCAGCAGGCCGCGCTTTTTGAGGGCCTTTGCGCCGATGGTGGCGATGTCCATGAGGGTCTGGGGGCGCTTGGCGGCCTTTTCCTCGCCATAGACCTCCACGCGCGCGGCCAGATACCGCTCGTAGGCGGCCTGGATCGCGGGATCGTCGATCTCCACGTTGTCGATGTGGGTGGAGAAGGTGGTGTGGCGGCAGTGGTCGGACCAGTAAGTGTCCACAACACGGATCTCGGTGATGGTGGGCTCGCGGCGTTCATCGTCGCGGAAATAGCGCTGCAGGAACGTCAGATCGTCCAGATCCATGGCGAGACCGAGTTCATCACGCAGCGCATCGAGCGCAGCGCTGTCCATCGCGGTGAAGCCCTCCACGGTGCGCACGGTGGTGGGGATGTCATACTCCATGCGCAGCGTCTCCGGCAGCTCCAGAGATGCCTCGCGGCTCTCGACGGGGTTGATGACATACTGCTTGATCGCGGCGATCTCGGCATCCGTCAGCTTGCCCTCGAGCGCATACACGCGCGCGGTGCGCACGAGCGGACGCTCGCCCTGCGACAGGATCTGCACGCACTGTGCGGCGGAATCGGCGCGCTGGTCATACTGACCGGGCAGATACTCCACGGCAAACACCGCGTCACCCTGCGGCAGCGTGTCCGTCACGATATCGAGCTGGGGCTCGGACAGCACCGTCTTGACGGTGTAGTCGAACAGCTCCCGGCTGATGCCCTCGAGGTCATAGCGGTTGAACAGGCGCAGCCCCGTCAGGGATTCGATGCCCAGAAATGCCCGCAGATCCTCCAGCAGGGCGCGCGCCTCGTTCGCCAGCGCCGCCTTCTTTTCTACGTATACTCTGTAAACCATGCCTGCGCTCTCTCCCTTCACTGTTCCAGCGCCTTGAGGGCGCGCTGGCCGATGTCATGGCGGTAGAACGCATTGTCAAACTGCACGCTCTGCACCATCGTGTATGCTTTTTCCACGGCGCTCCTGAGATCCTGCGCCGTTGCGGTCACGCCGAGCACGCGCCCGCCGTTAGTCAGCAGCTTGCCGTCGGTCAGCTTTGCGCCCGCCACATAGGTGTGCGCGGCGGTCTCGGCGGGCATCGTGATGGCAAAGCCCTTTTCATAGTGCTCCGGGTAGCCGTCGGACGCCATGATGACGCAGCAGGCTGCGCCGTCGGAGAATTTGACCTCCGTCTCGGCGAGCGTGCCGTTGCGGCAGGCCTGCATGATCGTCAGCAGGTCGCTCTCGAGCAGCGGCAGGACGACCTGTGTCTCGGGGTCGCCGAAGCGGCAGTTGTATTCGATGACCTTCGGGCCGTTCGGCGTCAGCATCAGGCCGAAATACAGGCAGCCGCGGAACGTTCGTCCCTCGGCGTTCATCGCGCGCATGGTGGGCAGAAAGATGGTGTCCATGCACGTACGGGCGATGTCATCCGTGTAATAGGGGTTCGGGGCGACGGTGCCCATGCCGCCGGTGTTGAGCCCCTCGTCATGGTCATGCGCCCGCTTGTGATCCATCGAGGACACCATGGGCACGACGGTCTTGCCGTCCGTAAAGGCGAGCACGGAGACCTCCGGTCCGGTGAGGAATTCCTCAATGACCACCTGACTGCCGCTGTTTCCGAAGGCGCGGTCGAGCATTATGGTCTCGACCGCTGCGACGGCGGCCGCGCGATCCTCCGCGATGAGCACGCCCTTTCCCAGCGCCAGACCGTCAGCCTTGACGACGACGGGCAGGGGACAGGTCTTGACGTAGTCCATGGCGGCGCCGGCGTCGGTAAACACCTGATACTCCGCTGTCGGGATGCCGTACTTTTTCATCAGATTCTTGGAAAAGACCTTGCTGCCCTCGATGATGGCGGCTTTCGCCTCTGGGCCGAAGCAGGGGATGCCGGCGGCCTCCAGCGCATCCACCGCGCCGAGCACCAGCGGATCGTCCGGTGCGACCACGGCAAAATCAATATCGTGGCTCTTGGCAAAGGCGACCTGCGCGGGGATGTCCTTCGCGCCGATGTCCGCGACGCACACGGCGTCGGCCGCGATGCCGCCGTTTCCGGGCAGGCAGTAGATCGTCTCCACTTCGGGGTTCTCTTTCAGTTTTCTGACGATGGCGTGCTCACGGCCGCCACCGCCGATGACCAGAAGGTTCATGGCGCTCTCCCTCTATCTTCTTAGTATTTTTGTTTGCCGCCGCGCAAATGCCAAGCGGGATCTGTGCGGCGGCAAAAACGGATATGCGTGTGATGATTCAGTGGTGGAACAGGCGCGCGCCGGTGAAGGCCAGCACCATGCCGTACTTGTCGGCGGTGGCGATGACGTGGTCGTCGCGGATCGAGCCGCCCGGCTCTGCGATGTAGGTCACGCCGGATTTTCTCGCGCGCTCAACATTGTCGCCGAAGGGGAAGAACGCGTCGCTGCCGACGGTGACGCCGGTCTGCGTTGCGATCCATGCCTTCTTTTCCTCGGCGGTCAGCACCTCGGGGCGCACCTTGAAGGTGTTCTGCCA
>ERZ773192.3717-NODE-3717-length-11027-cov-22.390540_pt1 | contig 11027 bp, 9 predicted proteins | sample MGYA00581010_ERZ773192 | MGnify/ENA primary metagenome ERZ773192 (study PRJEB29015, sample SAMEA2737741) | human gut metagenome | biome: human gut; feature: human-associated habitat; material: faeces | place: China | collected 2012 ...
ATTACAGTTCAGCCCGGTATTCATACATAATCCTGCAGTTCACAACAGGGCAGTGCAGACGTTTTTGCAGATGCTTCCGTGTGAACCGCATATAGAGAATACCTGTGGCTGAATTGTGATGTTATAAAGAAAGGAATCTATTACCATGAATATTTTAGTTATTAACTGCGGAAGTTCTTCCTTAAAGTATCAGTTAATCAACTCTGAGACAGAGGGCGTTCTGGCTAAGGGTCTTTGCGAGAGAATCGGCATCGACGGTTCTGTCCTGACCCACAAAGTACCGGGCAAAGACAACTATGTTGTTGAGACCCCAATGCCGGACCACTCCGTAGCTGTACAGCTGGTTCTGGACGCTTTGACCAGCGCAGAACACGGCGTCATCAAATCGGTCGATGAGATCAATGCAATCGGCCACCGCGTACTCCACGGCGGCACCAAGTTTACCAAATCCATCGTTGTCAACGAGGATGTCAAGGCTGCTATCCGCGAGTGCTTCGACCTGGGCCCTCTGCACAACCCTGCCAACCTGATGGGTATCGAGGCCTGTGAAAAAGTTTGCCCGGGCAAACCGAACGTAGCTGTATTCGACACCACCTTCGGCATGGGCATGGACGAGAAGTCCTACCTGTACGCCATCCCGCACGAGTACTATGAGAAGTACGGCATCCGCCGCTACGGCTTCCACGGCACCAGCCACAAGTATGTCAGCCACCGCGCCGCTGAGTTTCTGGAGGAGCCTATTGAGCGCCTGAAGCTGATCACCTGCCATCTGGGCAACGGTTCCTCCATCGCCGCAGTCGATCAGGGCAAGGTTATCGACACCTCCATGGGCATGACCCCGCTGGCCGGTCTGATGATGGGCACCCGCTGCGGCGATTTGGACCCCTCTGTGGTCAACTACCTGAAGTATAACCTCGAGATCACCGGCCACGAGCTGGACGAGATCCTGAACAAGAAGTCCGGCCTGCTGGGTGTTTCCGGCGTGTCCAGCGACAAGCGCGATGTCGAGGAGGCCGCCATGAACGGCAACAAGCGCGCACAGCTGGCCAGCGACATGCTGAACTACCAGATCAAAAAGACCATCGGCAGCTACATTGCCGCTATGGGCGGCGTGGACGCCATCGTCTTTACCGGCGGCATCGGCGAGCATGACGCCGACTCCCGCGCCAAGATCTGCCACCACATGGATTGGCTGGGCATCCGCATCGACACCGACAAGAACCGCGATGCCCACAAGCAGAAGGAAGATGTCGTTGAAGTCACTGCCTGGGGTGCCCGTGTGCGCACCCTGATCATCGAGACCAACGAAGAGCTGATGATTGCCCGCGACACGAAGGAAGTCATCGAGAAGTAAGTTACTTTTCTTATAAGAAAAGTAACCAAAAGAATTTCAATATTTTTTCCCGGAAACGGGTTACAGCAAGAGGCTGCGGCATGGGGTTTGACCTTGTGCGGCAGCCTCTTTTGTGGTATAGTCGGCATATATGCCGCCGTTTGTAGGGAGCGGTCTTGACCGCTCCGGGCAGGCTGCGGCAACCGCCAGGTTCCTGCGGAGGGGTCAAGACCCCTCCCTACAGAGCAGACCATAAATAGGGTGCCGGCGTAAACTCGCGGGCCGGGCATGCCCGGCCCCTACAGTGCAAGCAAATTAAAAAGGGAGCCTGCCGATTCACGGCAGACTCCCTTTTCTTGTTTTATTTGTTTGGAATTTCTTCGGTTCCTTCTTTGCAAAGAAGGAACAAAACCCCCGTAATCACTGCTGAGCGGCCTCGGCGCGCTTCTTGGCGATGGCGGCGATGGCGTCCTTGCGGGACAGGTTGATGCGGCCCTGCTGGTCGATGTCTGTCACCATGACAAAGATCGGGTCGCCAACGGCAACGACATCCTCAACGTGCTCAACGCGGTGATCGTCCAGCTTGGAAATGTGGACCAGCCCCTCCTTGCCGGGGGCGATCTCAACAAAGGCACCAAAGTTCATCAGGCGGGTCACGCGGCCCTTGTAGATAGCACCGATCTCGGGGTCCTCGACAATCGTCTTGATGGTCGCAATGGCGCGCTTCGCGTCGTCCTGATCGACGGCGGAGATAAAGACATGGCCGTCCTCCTCAATGTCGATCTTGCAGTTGAAGTTGGCGCACATCTCCTGAATGACCTTGCCGCCCTTGCCGATGACGTCCTTGATCTTGTCAACGGGGATCATCATGCTGAACATCTTGGGCGCATACTTGGACAGCTCGGCGCGCGGCTCGGCAATGACCGGCTTGATGATCTCATCGAGGATGTACAGACGGCCCTTGCGGCACTTCTCGAGGGCTTCCTCAACGATCTCATAGGTCAGGCCGTCGACCTTAATATCCATCTGGATGGCGGTGATGCCGCGGCGGGTGCCGCCAACCTTGAAGTCCATGTCGCCGTGGAAGTCCTCGACACCCTGAATGTCAAGCATCGTCATCCAGCGGCCGCCGTGCAGCGGGTCACCATCGGTGATAAGGCCGCAGGAAATACCGGCAACAGGTGCCTTAATGGGCACACCGGCATCCATCAGAGCCAGCGTGGAGCCGCAGATGGACGCCTGGGAGGTGGAGCCGTTGGAGGACAGGACCTCGGAGACGCAGCGGATGGTATACGGGAACTCGGCCTGATCGGGCAGGACGGGAATCAGCGCGCGCTCGGCCAGGTTGCCGTGGCCGATCTCGCGGCGGCCCGGGCTGCGGGGTGCGCGGGCCTCGCCGACGGAGTACGGCGGGAAGTTGTAGTGGTGGATGTAGCGCTTGTACGGCGTATCAGACAGGTCGTCCATGAGCTGGGCGTCCTTGGTGGAGCCAAGGGTGCAGATGGTCAGGACCTGGGTCTGGCCGCGGGTGAACATGCCGGAGCCGTGCACACGGGGCAGCAGACCGACCTCGGCGGCCAGCGGGCGAATCTCGTTGATGCCGCGGCCATCGACGCGCTTGCCGTCCTCCAGCAGCCAGGTGCGGACGACCTTCTTCTGCAGCTTGTAGCTGATGAGGTCGAGGTCGGCGGCGGTCAGCTCGGGGTGCTCGGCGGCGATGGCATCCATAATGGGCAGCATCGCGGCGTCGCGGACGTTCTTGTCGTCGGTGTTCATCGCGGCCTTAACGTCCTCGAGGTGGTTGGCGTAAACGTCAGCCAGCAGGGCGTGGTCGAGCTCCACGGGGGTGAAGCTCTTTTTCGGCTTGCCGATCTCGGCGACGATGCTGTTGATGAAGGCGAGCATCTTCTTGATTTCCTCATGACCGGCACGGATGGCACGCATCATGGTCTCCTCGTCGACCTCGTTGGCACCGGCCTCGATCATGACGATCTTTTCCTCGCTGGCGGCCAGCGTCAGGGAGAGGTCGCTGTGCTCGCGCTGCTCCTTCGTGGGGTTCAGCACGATCTCGCCGTCCACCAGACCGACAAACACACCGGCAATAGGGCCGTTCCAGGGAATATCAGACATGGCGATGGCCAGGGACGCACCGTTCATGCCGGAAATTTCGGCAGAGCAGTCGGGGTCCTGGCTCATGACGGTCATGGTCACGCAGACATCGTTGCGCATATCCTTGGGGAACAGCGGGCGGATGGGGCGGTCCACAACGCGGGAGGACAGGATGGCGTGCTCGCCGGGGCGGCCCTCACGGCGCATGAAGCTGCCGGGGATGCGGCCTGCGGCGTAGAGCTTCTCCTCAAACTCGACGCTCAGGGGGAAGAAATCGACGCCGTCGCGGGGCTTGTCGCTCATCGTGACGTTGCAGAGCACGCAGGTCTCGCCGTAGCGGATCATGGCGCTGCCGTTGGACAGACCGCACATTTTGCCGGTCTCGACCACAAACGGGCGGCCCGCAAAGGTCGTCTCGAACTTGCGGTAGTTGGGGAAGGTTTCCAGTCTGGATGCGAATTCGTAAGCCATAGGGATTCTCCTTCTTTGGTAGATTTTTACTTTCAGCGTTCCCCTGCCCCGGTTCTGTACAATAAAGCCAGCAGCCAAGCCTGTTGCTTGGGTGCTCGATTTACTGCACAAAACGCGGCGGGGGCGGCTGTAAAATACGGGTGCAGTGGATTTTTGTGATGCGCCGCGTTGTAGGGGGCGGCAGCACACATGTATAAAAAAACGGGCAGAGTGCAAATGCACCCTGCCCGTTTTTGCGAAAATTACTTACGCAGACCCAGCTCAGCGATCAGGGCACGGTAACGGTTGATGTCCTTCTTCTGCAGATAGGCCAGCAGATTACGGCGGCGGCCGACCATCTTGAACAGGCCGCGGCGGCTGTGGTTGTCATGCTTATTGGTCTTGAGGTGCTCGGTCAGGTGGTTGATACGAGCGGTCAGCAGAGCAACCTGGACCTCCGGAGAACCGGTGTCACCCTCGTGGATGGCTGCCTTGGCGATGATGGGCTGCTTATCGATAGCGGATTTCTGGCTCATGGGTATATACCTCTTTCATAAAAATGTATTGGCCGTCGGCGCAGTAAGGGGTAGTTGGAACCGTTGAGGCATACGCCCCATACCGGGCCGCGGTAACAAGAATTAGTATACCACAACATTTTGCGGAATACAAGAGCATTTGCGGCATTTCCGCAATTATTTTGCGCCGCTCAGGGCCGCAAAATACGCCTTGCTCTCGTCGGCGGCGTGGTGGATCAGCGCGGCCAGCTCGTCCATCGAATTGAACTTGCGCACCGGGCAGAAATATTTGTGAAATTCCAACACCGGCTGCTGACCGTAGACATTGCCGGAGAAGTCCGGCACAAACGTCTCACAGGTCACAGCGGCGTTTTCACTGCTGTCCACCGTGGGGCGCTTGCCGATGCCGGTGGCTGCGGGCCGCCACTGGCCATCCAGATAAATGCGGGTCAGGTAGACGCCCGCGCAGGGCTGCAGGGCCGCGGCGGGGTAGTTCTGGTTCAGCGTCGGCGTGCCGAGCTTTCCGCTGCCGATGCCCTTGCCGCGGACAACGGGCCAGTCGATGGCGTAGGGTGTGCCGAGCATGGCGTTGGCGTCGTCGAGACGGCCCTCCTCCAGCGCAGCGCGGATGCGGGTCGACGAGACGGTCTGCCCGCCGTACTGCGCCATCGGCACGATATGCACGCCGATGCCGAGGGGCGCACAGAGCTCCCGCAGACGCTCCACGTTACCGGCGGCGCGGGCTCCAAACGTAAAGTTGTCGCCGCAGAACAGCTGCTTTGCGTTAAAGCAGTCCACCAGCACCTTTTGCACAAAATCCTCCGGCGTCAGCGCACGGAACTCGTCAAACGGTGCCTCTTGGTATTCCTCGATGCCTAAGCTTGCAACGCGGACGTGCTTCTGCGGCAGCGAGAGGATGCGCCCGCCCTTCAGCGTACTGCTGGCGGGCAGCTCAAACGTGAAGGCCGCAGCGGTCAGGCCGCCGGCCCGGGCGCATTCGACGGCTGCCCCCAGCACGGCGCGGTGGCCGCAGTGGACGCCGTCAAAATAGCCGAGCGCCACAGCACTGCCCTGCGGGGCGTGGATGGGCGTCAGACTTTGATATATTTGCATTGGGCAGTCAGCCCCTTTCGCAAAATAGTTTTTCGACCTTGAGCACGCCGCCCTCGACGCTGGCCAGACCCAGAAACGCGCCGGTCTCATCGTAGGTGCGGTAGCGGCCATCGGCGGCAGCGTAATGGCTCGTCGGGCAGCCGTTGAGCAGGTGCGCCTTGACGCCGCTGTTGACGTGCAGGGCGGGCAGCGGCGTAAAGACTGACTCGATCGGCAGTACCCAGCCGTTGGTTTCGAGTTCTCCGCTCTCGGCGGCGGCTAAAATTTCCGGCAGCGTGTGGCACTGGGCCAGACTGAACACACCGGCCTGCGTGCGGCGCAGGGCGGACAGCGTGGCGGGCACGCCGAGGGCGTCGCCGATCTCCTCGGCCAGCACGCGGATGTAGGTGCCCTTGGAGCAGGCGACGCGGACGGTGTATTCGTCGGGCGCGGGGCTGCCGAGGTATTCGATGTCATAGATCGTGATGGGGCGGGGCGTGCGCTCAACGGTCTGGCCCTTGCGGGCCGCCTTATACAGCGGTTGGCCGTTGATCTTCACCGCGCTGTACATCGGCGGCAGCTGCATACGGTCCCCGCGGAACTGCGGCAGTACAGCGCGCAGCTCGGCCTCCCCCACCGTGACAGGGGCAGTTTCCAGCGTCGTGCCGGTCACGTCGCCGGTGTCGGTGCGCAGACCCAGACGCAGCGTAGCTTCGTAGGTTTTATCGTGGTCAAGCTGGCGGTCAGCGGCGGAGGTCGCCTTGCCGATAAACACCGCGAGCACACCGGTGGCCATAGGGTCCAGTGTGCCCGAGTGTCCCAGCTTGCGTGTGCCCAGTGCGCCGCGCAGCTTGGCCAGCACATCAAAGCTGGTCCAGCCTGCGGGCTTATCGACGGGCAGAATGCCGTTTGGCGTTTGCATAGCAGGGTTCCTTTTCTGTTGTTAGGGTTTAAAAGGCTTCCCCCTAGGGGGGGAAGCTGTCACCGAAGGTGACTGATGAGGGGCAAGTCTGCCATTGCAGACCGCTTACGGGTTGTTACGGGCAGGTTCGCCCCTCATCCGGCCTTGCTTCGCGCGGCCACCTTCCCCCTCTGGGGAAGGCTTTATTGCGCTTCTTTCTCCGCGTCGGCGCGGTCCAGTTCCTTTTTGACTTCCTCGAGGATCGCGTGCTTGGCGTTGTCCGGGTTGCCGCTGATCTCACAGCCGGCAGCGCGGGGATGCCCGCCGCCGCCCAGACGCCGCGCAATGTTGCAGGCGTTGGTGTCGTGCCCGGTGCGCACACTGATCTTGAAGCTGCCGTCCTTCTGCTGGCGCAGGGTCAGACCGACCTCGACGCCCTCAATGGAGCGCGGCAGGCTCGTCAGATCCTCCAGCTCGGCCCCGGCCACACCTGCGGCCTGGATCTGGTCCCAGGTCAGGCAGATGAGCGCACAGCGGTCATCGTAGTAAAACTCCAGGCTTTCTAAAGCCATGCGTTCCGCAATGACCCGCGCGTGGGAGCGGCTCTCGAACAGGCGCTCATTCAGCCTTTCCACGTCGGCTCCGGCCCCAATCAGAGCCGCTGCCGCCTTGTGGGTCTCCGCCGTCGTGTTGCTGAACCGGAAGCAGCCGGTGTCCGTTGCCACACCCGTATACAGGCAGGAGGCAATTTCCGGCGTGATCTTCGCGCCCATCTCGGGGATGAGCGTCGTCAGCAGCTCGGCAGCTGCGGCAGCCCCGTCGTCCACCAGCGTCTCATAGGCATAGCCGCTGTTCGAGCCGTGGTGGTCGATGCACAGATTGACATGCTCGGCGTATTCCTGAATGTTGTTGCGCTCGCCAAAAAGCTGAATGCCCGCAACATCCACCGCCACCACAAACGCGGGGCGGAAGCTGCCGTCAAACACCGTGATGGGCATGTAGTCGTACATGGCAGGGATCGGATCACTGCACAGCACAGCGGCATTTTTGCCCAGCTGCTGAAGCGCCAGGCAGAGCGCCGTGCCCGAGCCGATGGTGTCACCGTCGGGGTTTTTATGGCACAAAATCAGGATGTCATCTGCAGCAAGCAGACGCGAAACAACCGTCTCGCGATCTACGTTCTGAGTCATAGGTTCCTCTTTTCTAACTGGGGTGCTTTACTCTGCGTCAGAGTCAGGCTCAATGTCCAGCTCACCCAGCAGCTTGTTGATGTGCGCGGCATAGGCTGCGCCTTCATCTTTGACGAATACAAAGCGCGGTGCCTTGCGGATGTGCATCCGGCGGCTGACCTCGGTGCGGACATGGCCGGACGCCTTGTTCAGCGCCTTGACCACCGGCTCCGGGCCGCCCTCACGGCCCATGACGCTGATGTAGACCTTGGCCTGATCGAGGTCGGGGGTCACATCCAGACGGGTCACGGTCAGCAGACCGCCCGTCACGCGGGGGTCCTTCATCTCGCCGATGATGGCGATCAGCTCACGTTTCATATCCTGGGCCATACGGCCATGGTTTTTGGTTGGCATTTACTTTACCTCTGCAATCAATCGCGGTACTCCTCCATCTTGAAGCACTCAAAGACGTCGCCTTCCTTGATGTCCTGGAACTTGGCCAGGGTGATGCCGCACTCAAAGCCCGCGGCAACCTCCTTGGCGTCATCCTTGAAGCGCTTCAGGCTGGCGATGGAATCCTCGCAGATGACGATGCCGTCACGGACCAGACGCAGCTGGGCGTCGCGGGTGATCTTGCCATCGGTAACGCGGCAGCCTGCGACGGTGCCGACGCTGGAGATCTTGTAGACCTGGCGGACCTGGGCCTCGCCCAGGGCGACCTCGCGGACCTTCGGGGCCAGCATGCCCTTCATAGCGTCGGAGACATCGTTGATGGCGTCGTAGATGACACGGTACATACGCATCTCAACGCCGGTCTGCTCGGCCTCGGCCTTGGCGACAGCGTCGGGACGGACGTTGAAGCCGATGATGATGGCGTTGGACGCATCGGCCAGAGAGACGTCGGACTTGGAGATGGCACCGACACCCGCATGGATGACGCGGACGCGGACCTCGTCGTTGGAGATCTTCTCGAGGCTCTGCTTGACGGCCTCGGCGGAGCCCTGGACATCCGCTTTGACGATGATGGGCAGCTCCTTCATATCGTTGGCAGCCATCTGGTCAAACAGGTTATCCAGCGTGACCTTGGTGTAGGCGGCAAACTGCTTCTCCTTGGCCTCGGCGGTGCGCTTGTCAGCCAGCTCACGGGCGAGGCGCTCGTCCTCGACAGCCTCGAACAGCTCGCCGGCCTCGGGGACCTCGGTCAAGCCGGTGATCTCAACAGGCGTGGACGGGCCGGCCTCGGTGATTTCCTGGCCCTTGTCGTTGCGCATCGTGCGGACGCGGCCCACAGCGGTACCGGCGATCAGGCAGTCGCCCTTGTGCAGGGTGCCGTTCTGGACCAGCAGAGTTGCGATGGGGCCCTGGCCCTTGTCCAGACGGGCCTCGACGACAGCGCCCTTGCCGCGGCGGCTCGGGTTGGCCTTCAGCTCCATGACCTCGGCCTCGAGAACGATACGCTCGAGCAGGTCGCTGATGCCCATGCCGGTGACGGCGGACACAGGGATGCAGGCGACGTCGCCGCCCCAGTCCTCGGGCACGATCTCGTACTTGGTCAGCTGCTCCTTGACGCGCTCCGGGTTGGCGGTAGGCTTATCCATCTTGTTGATGGCGACGATCAGCTTGACGTTGGCGGCCTTGGCGTGGTTGATGGACTCGATGGTCTGGGGCATGATGCCGTCATCGGCCGCGACGACCAGAACCGCAATGTCGGTCATGTTCGCGCCGCGGGCACGCATCGAGGTGAACGCCTCATGGCCCGGGGTGTCCAGGAAGGTGATGACACTGTCATTGCTCTTGACCTGGTACGCGCCGATGGCCTGGGTGATGCCGCCGGCCTCACCCTTGGTGACATTGGTCTTGCGGATAGCGTCCAGAATGGAGGTCTTGCCGTGGTCGACGTGGCCCATAACGACAACGACGGGCGGGCGCTCGACCAGATCGGCGGCGTTGTCCTCCTCCTGCACGAACAGGCGCTCCTCGATGGAGACATGGACCTCATGCTCGACCTTGGCGTGGAACTCCTCGGCGATCAGGGCGGCGGTGTCGAAATCGACAACGTCGGAGATGGCGTGCATCTCGCCCATCTGCATGAACTTGGCAACGACCTTGGCGGCGCTCTGCTTCAGGCGGGTGGCCAGCTCGCCGACGGTGATCTCGTCGGGGATGGAGATCTTGAGCTGCGCGTTGCGGGCCTTTTCCAGCTGGATGCGCTGCAGGCGCTCGGCCTCGGTCTCACGGCGGCGGCCAAACTGCTGGCCGCGGCGGTTGTTGCGGTTGTTGAACTTTTCCTTCTTGCCGGTGGGCTGGTTCTTGCGCTTGCTGGGCATGTTGCGGCTGTCGGCCAGGTCGTCATAGCGGGCGTTGAACTTGTCAACGTTCACATCGACGGTGCGGGTGTCAACGGAGACCTGCACGCGGTTGACCTGGACTTGCTCGGTCTTGACAGGCTCTTTAATGCCGGTATCGGCGGCCAGCTCCTGCAGGGTGACGCGCTTCTCGCTGCGCTTTTCCGCCGGTTTCTCGGGCTTGCGGCTGTCTTTCTTCTGCTCGGGCTTCGGCTCCTGCTTGGCGGCGGGCTTGGGCTGCTCCGCAGGCTTGGGCTTGGCAGCGGGCTTCTGGGCCGCGGCGGGCTGCTTCTTCGGCTCGGGTTTCTTTTCTGCCTTCGGGGCCGGGGCGGGCTCCTTGCCGCTGGCAAGGTAGGCGTCGAGGCTGTCCTCGGCGTTCTCGCGGGTCAGGGTCTCCAGCAGGACGTTGAGCTCTTTTTCCTCAAACGTGCCGGCGGTCTTATAGGCTTCGCCGGTCACGCCGGAAACGGTCTCGACGACCTTTTTGGCGGGCATGCCGAACTCCTTGGCAACATCAGCGATCTTGTATTTAAAATCCATATAGTGTGGTCCTCCTCATCAAAGGTATTTTGCGCACAGCTGTGCAAGGTGTTCGTCGGTCACGCCGAACACGGCGGCGGGCTTGGGGGTAAGCATGGCCAGGTCAGCGCTGGTCAGAGGCATCTGCTCACAGGCGACGATGCCGTCGCAGGCGTCCTTCATATGGCTGACCGTGCGCTCACTGGCGTCCGAGGTAAGCAGCACCAGGGCCACTTTGCCGCGCAGTGCGTTTTCCTGTACGCGGTCATACCCGTGCAGCAGCTTGCCGGCCTTGCGGCACAGCCCCAGTGCACCCAGCAGCGGGTGCTGATCGTTATTCATGGCTCGCCGCCTCCTTTGCACTTTGCTCCGCACAGGCGATCTCCTCGGTCAGGCGGTCATAGATACCGTCCGGGATGGGGACCTCAAATGTGCGTTCGAGCCGCTTGGCCTTGCGCGCCTTGGCAAGGCAGGCAGCCGAGGGGCACAGATATGCGCCGCGTCCCGGTGCCTTGCCGCGCAGATCAATACTGATCTCGCCCTCGGGGCTGCGCACGACGCGTACCAGTTCGCGCTTGGGGCGCTGGGCATTAC
>ERZ773192.3719-NODE-3719-length-11024-cov-15.867262_pt1 | contig 11024 bp, 12 predicted proteins | sample MGYA00581010_ERZ773192 | MGnify/ENA primary metagenome ERZ773192 (study PRJEB29015, sample SAMEA2737741) | human gut metagenome | biome: human gut; feature: human-associated habitat; material: faeces | place: China | collected 2012 ...
GCCGGTAATACCTGAAAATCAGCCTATTACCGCCCACGCCTCCGGCACCATTCCCTTTTGATTTCGAATTCTTTGTTGTCGCTATACCGCTTAATGTTCCCGGTCCTCCGGTGCAGATAACACCGGAGTCATCGTAGCGCTGCTTCAATATTCAGGTGACATAATTCCAGACGGAAGCCGGCGCGCGATCGTAAAGTTTGTTCATTGTCAGTTCTGCCAGCCGGTTGTCATCGGCAGAGTTAAAGGCTTCCAGCTCCGCAAGGGTAAGTTTATAACGCGTGTGGGAATTCACTTTTCCCGCGTCTCCTGACGTATTACGGGCTGCCACTTACCTGGTGTCCCGCAATACAGCCTTAGTGTTCCGTTATCGGGGATCCGGACGCACCGCAACAACCGGGGAAGTATTTCTGGTTTAGAGCAGTGTCAAGAGGGATTTCTCAGCCCCTCACTCACCGGCTCAGTCTCAGGGCAGGAGAATTAATACGCTCAGTTCATGTCTTATACAGGAATGGGCACAGGGGGAGCTGGCGTGTCACTGCTGATTTTACGCATCAGCGTTCATGTATCTGCACTCTGATACATGAACGATTCACAGCGCTCTGTTACCGGAGAGATTTACTCTCTTAGCTTACTCTGGCAAATCCTTTACGTTACTCTCTGATGACTTCTTATATTTATAATACCAATCAGACAGCCTTATCCCACCAGTGATACCTGTCCCTGCCCACAAGGCACGGGCTGACTCACTGTAACCACCTCCGAAAACAACTCTGCAATTATCAGAACGCCTGCTTCTCTCCCTGTCCTCACGAAAACTATCCCCTCTTTATCGCGCGTGCGTGCGGAAGCATCTTTTCGCAACAACCACCCGGTATACCGGTACGGCTCAGCCACCGCAACCTCCCCGTTTATCTCCTGGCGGTCACATTCCCGATTATTTTTTACGTTTCTCCCCGGTTGTTATGCCGGTGAAGGTGGCGCGCTGTTTTCATGACCACACCGGCTGGTTTAACAACATCCGGAGGAACATTCTCATGGCTACCCCAGTTTCACTGATGGATGACCAGATGGTCGACATGGCATTTATCACTCAACTGACCGGCCTGACAGATAAGTGGTTTTACAGGCTCATCAGGGATGGGGCCTTTCCGGCTCCCATCAAGCTGGGCCGCAACTCCCGCTGGCTGAAAAGTGAAGTGGAAGCCTGGCTACAGGCGCGTATTGCACAGCCCCGCCCGTAATTTCTGACCGTTATCCGTTCACCCGCAGCAGACGTAATCCCCGGCCTGCCGGCGGCATTCTGCTGCCTGTTATATCCCCGTGAGGAATATGAAAATGAAACAACAGTATCAGACCCGCTACGAATGGCTCCACGAAAGCTACCAGAAATGGCTGACCGGCTTCACCCGGCACGCCGTATCCTGGGGCGTGTGTCATCCGAATATCTACTACTTCCATAATCTGACGCCCGGTTGGGTGTCATTCAATGGTGAAAAACCGGAGATTGCCATCGTACCCCAGAGCCTGCACCGGCTGATTTATGGCCCTGACAAACGGGCCACGCCGCCCCTGGATGATGATCTGATAGTGAATTTATGCACCAGTGAACATCTGCTGGTTCATCATCCGATGCTGGAAGGCATTCTCCTGTCTGAATGTGAACGTCTGAGGCAGCGTTCTCTGGCAAATAAACTGATCAGCCTCTTCCGTCAGTTTGGTGGCACGGAGTTGCGCCTCAAACTGGTCTGGCTTTGCTGGCTTGATTTAATGACCGGAAACAGCCTTGAAGACTGGAAAGAGAACCTGAAACGGAAATCAGAAAAAGAGCTGGAGGAATGGATCATCAACCGTCAGAGGCAGAGCGCAGCACTGACGGATCTGATGGATCAGTACGTGCTCCTGGCATACCGCACAACGGTTGACGATAGCCGCAACTGATGCCGGTTGCTTCCGGAAGGTGTGACAAAATACGGAAATGATGATGCTCCCGGCCCCCATGCTCACCTGCAGAGCGTGTTCGTCGTCATCATACTGAGCCATGACGGGCGTCTTAAGGGCATCCTGTCATTGCTGAGCAGGCAACACCACCAGAGGAGCCACGGACAGGGATGTTCTTTACAGCCCGATACACGCCAGGTTCTCAGCAGACTGAATGTGCAGGTGCGGTTATTCACCAGAAATGGCATGCTGCGGTACATACCCATCCTGGTGACAATATGTACGTGGCGACAGCGATCCCGGCACTGTGGAAGAGACTCACTCAGCCTGCAGGATATTCTTTCCGGCATCCGGGAATGTCCGCCTGAATGCAAACAGGATGATATTTGAATCCGTAATAGTGTTCTTTCATCATAAATAATTTATGCAGATACAGTTAACCGTTACAGTAGCCGGTTTGTTTTACCGGGAAATAATATCCGTCAGACTGATGCCGGAACATATCTGAAACACGTTATGATGTTTTGTTATCAGAAATGTTGTATATTCTTATCCGTGGCGACAGTTTAATGCCCTCTGGTATCACCTGATAATGTATATCCTGCGATGATTCGTTATATTTACGGGACACGCCTCTTTTCATTGTGCTCCTTTTCAGACTTCATTTTCCGTAAGTGTTCCCCGGCATAAAGGAGGTACCTTTCTGGCGTTTATAACTCTCTTTATCGGTGACGCCGGTAATACAGGGAATACCACACCGACAAACGAGGTATTAACAGACGATATTTCAGTGTCCATAATTTTTCTGTCCGGTTAAATAACGTCAGTCTGCTGCCCTCTGACTGTAATCATCAAAGCCGGAATGCATACCGGGTTACAACGTAAAAAAAGTGATGCTGGCCCCCGGTGCAGCTGGCGGGCGAAACATGTTTACCTTTCAATACCCCCTGTCTGCAGTCTCCACTCTTCCATCCTCTTAAGCTACGTCGGCCACATGAGTGCACTTCCATGATAACAGGTATTCCTGTCAGCATAACGAAGCCGGTTACCTTCCCTTCCTCCTGCATTTCCTGTCAGAATGACTGTACAGCGCGCAGATTGCCTTTTTATTGACCACCTTAATATACCATTATAAACTTCTTTTTATCATGTTATTATCACCTTATTATGTTTAATTTTTAAGCAACCGGAGAAAGAGGATGGTTCAGAAAATTTTGTCGGATAAGGTTATGAATGAAAGAACAAATGCGTATTACTCTTATTATCTTGGAGAGCGTAATATCTCCGTACTGCCCCTTAATGTTTATGATCCCCCGGAACGTTTTATCGCTTACATAAAAAAAAACAGAGAAAATCTGAACATCACACTTTCAGATTTTGAACTTGAACAAATAATTTCTGGTATGCGTCTGAAGGCCCTGGCCTTCCTGGTCCCCCTGGAAAAAATATCCTGGATCGCGGGCAGTGAACGCGCATGCTTATTTTCCTGGTATCTGTTGATGCAGTTTATCCAGAATAACAGGGCAAAAATAAGCGCAGACTTGCTTCAAAAGAATAAACTGTATCTTAAAGAAGAGTATCTGGAAGGGAATGCCTTCCCGTCGGACTCATCGACACAGTTCAGACAAATACTCAGAGTTCTCGATATTCTTTCTGATAAGAATTTGCGGGATGAGTGGATAATCCAGACCAAAGACAGATGGATGCGGGCATTTAAATCAAAGAGTCCTTTCAGTTACCTCCTCCCGGAGAACGAACATGAATGCATATGGACATGGAATTATTTGAAGGGAAAAAATATTGCACTGGAAAAACTGGCCAGTTTTCCTGGTTCTGCTGATATTTACCACGCAATTCACCTTTCATTTGACATATGGGTTACCTGTCCACTCACCTCACCTGACGATATAAAAAATTTCAGAAACAGTTTCAATAAGGCCAAGGCGCAGCGCAAGTACAAAAAAATGCAGGAAGATAAAGTCAATGTACAGTTTTTTCTTGACGCAGAAACCAGGGCGCAGCTCAAAGAATTATCGAGGGTCAGAAGACTCAGTACCGGCGAAATGCTGCATGACCTGATTGTTGAAGAGTATAAAAGGTACCGACATTCCAGATAATTTCAGACATATATTATCTCCGTGAGTCCCCCGCCACCTTTCCGGTGTGCGGGGGTTTTGTCTTTTTTCACCGGGAATATATGTATGAATCCGTCTGATGCCATTGAGGCAATTGAAAAACCGCTCTCCTCCCTGCCTTACTCGCTTTCCCGTCACATCCTGGAACATCTGCGCAAACTCACCAGTCACGAACCCGTGATTGGCATTATGGGTAAAAGCGGGGCCGGTAAATCCTCACTCTGTAATGCACTGTTTCAGGGGGAGGTCACCCCGGTCAGTGATGTTCACGCCGGCACCCGGGAAGTACGGCGCTTCCGTCTGAGTGGCCACGGTCACAGCATGGTTATCACTGACCTGCCCGGGGTGGGCGAGAGCCGGGACAGGGATGCAGAGTATGAGGCCCTGTACCGTGACATTCTGCCTGAACTGGACCTGGTACTGTGGCTGATTAAAGCCGATGACCGTGCCCTGTCTGTGGATGAGTATTTCTGGCGACACATCCTGCACCGGGGACATCAGCAGGTGCTGTTTGTGGTGACGCAGGCCGACAAAACGGAGCCCTGCCATGAATGGGATATGGCCGGCATTCAGCCTTCTCCCGCACAGGCACAGAACATTCGTGAGAAAACAGATGCGGTATTCCGGCTGTTCCGGCCCGTACATCCGGTTGTGGCCGTATCGGCCTGCACCGGCTGGGAACTGGATACGCTGGTCAGTGCGCTCATGACAGCGCTTCCCGACCATGCCGCCAGTCCCCTGATGACCCGCCTGCAGGACGAGCTGCGCACGGAATCTGTCCGGTCTCAGGCCCGTGAACAGTTTACCGGTGCGGTGGACCGGATATTTGACACGGCGGAGAGCGTCTGTATTGCCTCTGTTGCACGCACGGTTCTGCGTGCCGTCCGTGACTCGGTGGTCTCTGTTGCCCGCGCTGTATGGAACTGGATTTTCTTCTGAACAGTCTGCCAGGGGAAATGCCTGATTACATTGCGTTAACCAACTGAAAACATGATACCCCCCCCCTCATATCCACCTCTTTCTCTTGCGTGACTGCCTTGCTGTTAATAGAATAAAACGATCGATAAAACAGGTATCGATCGTTTCTATCGATCATTTATAGTGGTTAATGGCCTGCGAAAAGGCAGTTGAATCTCTTCATCATGCAGAACGGAATTGCACACAACGGACTGATACTTCTCTGGCGGATGAGAGAGGGGAAGCATTTATGTCCGGGAAAAACCACTTTATCTGACCATGCTGTTTTGTACCTGCCGGTATCCACTTTTGTGGGTACCGGCTTTTTTATTCACCCTCTGTAAGGAAAAGCTGATGAAACGACATCTGAACACCAGCTACAGGCTGGTATGGAATCACATTACGGGCACCCTGGTGGTGGCTTCCGAACTGGCCCGCTCACGGGGAAAACGCGCCGGTGTGGCGGTTGTGCTGTCTCTTGCTGCTGTCACATCAGTCCCGGCACTGGCTGCTGACACGGTTGTACAGGCGGGAGAAACCGTGAACGGCGGAACACTGACAAATCATGACAACCAGATTGTTCTCGGTACGGCCAACGGAATGACCATCAGTAGCGGTCTGGAGTATGGGCCGGATAACGAGGCCAATACCGGCGGGCAATGGATACAAAATGGCGGTATCGCCAACAACACTACTGTCACCGGTGGTGGTCTTCAGAGAGTGAATGCCGGAGGAAGCGTTTCAGACACGGTTATCAGTGCCGGAGGCGGACAGAGCCTTCAGAGGCAGGCAGTGAATACCACTCTGAACGGCGGTGAGCAGTGGGTACATGAAGGCGGGATTGCAACGGGTACCGTCATTAATGAGAAGGGCTGGCAGGCCGTCAAATCCGGCGCAATGGCAACCGACACGGTTGTGAATACCGGCGCGGAAGGGGGACCGGATGCAGAAAATGGTGATACCGGGCAGACCGTCTACGGAGATGCCGTACGCACCACCATCAATAAAAATGGTCGTCAGATTGTGGCTGCTGAAGGAACGGCAAATACCACTGTGGTTTATGCCGGCGGCGACCAGACTGTACATGGTCACGCACTGGATACCACGCTGAATGGGGGGTACCAGTATGTGCACAACGGCGGTACGGCGTCTGGCACTGTTGTAAACAGTGACGGCTGGCAGATTATCAAGGAAGGTGGTCTGGCGGATTTCACCACCGTTAACCAGAAAGGCAAACTGCAGGTGAACGCCGGTGGTACCGCCACACATGTCACCCTGAAACAGGGTGGAGCACTGGTTACCAGTACTGCAGCAACGGTTCTTGGCAGCAACCGTCTGGGCAATTTCGCGGTGGAAAACGGTAAGGCTGACGGCGTTGTTCTGGAGTCCGGTGGTCGCCTGGATGTACTGGAGGGCCATTCAGCCTGGAAAACACTGGTGGATGACGGCGGTACCCTGGCAGTGTCTGCCGGTGGTAAGGCAACAGATGTCACCATGACATCCGGTGGTGCCCTGATTGCAGACAGTGGTGCCACTGTTGAGGGGACCAATGCCAGCGGTAAGTTCAGTATTGATGGCACATCCGGTCAGGCCAGCGGACTGCTGCTGGAAAATGGCGGCAGCTTTACGGTTAATGCCGGGGGACAGGCCAGCAACACCACTGTCGGACATCGTGGAACACTGATGCTGGCTGCCGGGGGAAGTCTGAGTGGCAGAACACAGCTCAGTAAAGGCGCCAGCATGGTACTGAATGGTGATGTGGTCAGTACCGGCGATATTGTTAACGCAGGGGAGATTTACTTTGACAATCAGACAACACCGGATGCCGTACTGAGCCGTGCTGTTGCAAAAGGCAACGCCCCGGTAACGTTCCATAAACTGACAACCAGTAACCTCACCGGTCAGGGTGGCACCATCAATATGCGTGTTAGCCTTGATGGCAGTAATGCCTCTGACCAGCTGGTGATTAATGGTGGTCAGGCAACCGGCAAAACCTGGCTTGCGTTTACAAATGTCGGAAACAGTAACCTCGGGGTGGCAACCTCCGGACAGGGTATCCGGGTTGTGGATGCACAGAATGGTGCCACCACAGAAGAAGGTGCATTTGCCCTGAGTCGCCCGCTTCAGGCCGGCGCCTTTAACTACACCCTGAACCGTGACAGCGATGAAGACTGGTACCTGCGCAGTGAAAATGCTTATCGTGCTGAAGTCCCCCTGTATGCCTCCATGCTGACACAGGCAATGGACTATGACCGGATTCTGGCAGGCTCCCGCAGCCATCAGACCAGTGTAAGCGGTGAAAATAACAGCGTCCGTCTCAGCATTCAGGGCGGTCATCTCGGACACGATAACAACGGTGGTATTGCCCGTGGGGCCACGCCGGAAAGCAGCGGCAGCTATGGCCTCGTCCGTCTGGAGGGTGACCTGCTCAGAACAGAGGTTGCCGGTATGTCACTGACGACAGGAGTGTATGGTGCTGCAGGCCATTCTTCCGTTGATGTTAAGGATGATGACGGTTCCCGCGCCGGCACGGTCCGGGATGATGCCGGCAGTCTGGGCGGATACCTGAATCTGGTACACACGTCCTCCGGCCTGTGGGCTGACATTGTGGCACAGGGAACCCGCCACAGCATGAAAGCGTCATCGGACAATAACGACTTCCGCGCCCGGGGCTGGGGCTGGCTGGGCTCACTGGAAACCGGTCTGCCCTTCAGTATCACTGACAACCTGATGCTGGAGCCACAACTGCAGTACACCTGGCAGGGACTTTCCCTGGATGACGGCCAGGATAACGCCGGTTATGTGAATTTCGGGCATGGCAGTGCACAACATGTGCGTGCCGGTTTCCGTCTGGGCAGCCACAACGATATGAGCTTTGGTGAAGGCACCTCATCCCGTGACACCCTGCGCGACAGTGCAAAACACCGTGTGCGTGAACTGCCGGTGAACTGGTGGGTACAGCCTTCTGTTATCCGCACCTTCAGTTCCCGGGGTGACATGAGCATGGGGACAGCCGCCGCCGGCAGTAACATGACGTTCTCACCGTCCCGGAATGGCACGTCACTGGACCTGCAGGCCGGACTGGAAGCCCGTGTCCGGGAAAATATCACCCTGGGCGTTCAGGCCGGTTATGCCCACAGCGTCAGCGGCAGCAGCGCTGAAGGTTATAACGGTCAGGCCACGCTGAATGTGACTTTCTGATAATCAGGTCACTCTCCTTCAGGCCCCGGTCATCATGACCGGGGCTTTTTACTTTCAGGGAGCAACAGATATGCCGGGTTGTACATCACGTTTATTGCCCGAAGGCCCTTTCTCACGCGAACAGGCTGTTGCCGTCAAAACAGCTTACCGCAATGTGTTTACTGAAGATGACCAGGGAACATATTCCCGGCTGGTTATCCGTAATGCTGAAGGTCAGTTGCGCTGGTGATGCCGGAACACAGCTTAATACTCAGCTCGCCAGTTAAGGGCTTCTCAGACAATAAACGTCATTCATTTCATCTGTCAGGCCGCGTCTTCTCCGGGAGACGTGGCTTTTTCATTTATTACACCAGTAAATCTTAACCACCGATAAGGAGCAAATTATGCGACTAGCCAGTCGTTTTGGTTATACGAACCAGATACGCCGTGACCGTCCGCTGACACACGAAGAACTGATGCACTATGTTCCCAGTATTTTCGGTGAAGACCGGCATACTTCCCGCAGTAAACGATATGCGTACATTCCCACCATCACCGTACTGGAAAGCCTGCAGCGGGAAGGCTTTCAGCCATTCTTCGCCTGCCAGACCCGTGTGCGCGACCCGGGCCGCCGGGGATACACAAAACATATGCTGCGTCTGCGGCGGGCCGGAGAGATAAACGGAGAACATGTCCCTGAAATCATTCTGCTCAACTCCCATGACGGTACCTCCAGCTACCAGATGCTGCCGGGTTACTTCAGGTTCGTCTGTCAGAACGGATGCGTCTGTGGTCAGTCTCTGGAGGAAGTGCGTGTTCCGCATCGGGGAAATGTGGTAGACAGAGTCATTGAAGGGGCTTACGAGGTGGTGGGCGTGTTTGACCGGATAGAGGAGAAGCGTGATGCCATGCAGTCGCTGGTCCTGCCGCCACCGGCACGCCAGGCGCTGGCACAGGCGGCACTGACTTACCGTTATGGTGACGAACATCGGCCCGTCACCACCGCCGACATTCTGACGCCACGACGCCGGGAGGATTACGGTAAGGACCTGTGGAGTACTTATCAGACCATCCAGGAGAATATGCTGAAAGGCGGGATTTCCGGCCGCAGTGCAAAAGGAAAACGTATCCACACCCGTGCCATTCACAACATCGACACCGATATTAAGCTCAACCGCGCATTGTGGGTAATGGCAGAAACGCTGCTGGAGAGCCTGCGCTGATGCAGCATGTCCCTGAAGGCGTGATTCAGGCACCAGAATCACCCGACGCCCCGGAGGCGCTGCCGGGGTGTCGTTCCATTTCTGATGATGACCTGTGCGCCTGGTGTACCCGTCTGCTTTACCGTCCCGGAGAAATCAGTCTGTGCAGACTGAGTATACAGGCAATGGCATCTGGCCATCCGTCTGTGACCGGAACGGTTACGCGTACGGCTGTCCGGAATTTCAGCCGAATATCATTCATCCCTGATATTACCGGGTCATCACGGTCAGTGATGAACGTGATGTTGCCAGCTCCCGACCTTTACTCCCTCTCATTTATTCACATTACAAGGATTTCATACATGAAAACATTGTCTCAGAACACCACCGCTTCGGCCTGTGCACCGGAGACTGGCCTGCAACAACTGGTTGCCACCATTGTCCCTGATGAACAGCGCATCAGCTTCTGGCCGCAGCATTTTGGCCTCATTCCACAGTGGGTCACCCTGGAACCCCGTGTCTTCGGCTGGATGGACCGTCTTTGCGAAAACTACTGCGGTGGTATCTGGAATCTGTACACCCTGAACAACGGCGGGGCATTTATGGCACCCGAACCGGATGACGATGATGACGAAACATGGGTACTGTTCAATGCCATGAACGGTAACCGCGCTGAAATGAGCCCGGAAGCCGCCGGCATTGCTGCCTGTCTGATGACGTACAGTCATCATGCCTGTCGTACGGAGTGTTATGCCATGACGGTCCATTATTACCGGCTGCGGGATTACGCCCTGCAGCATCCGGAATGCAGCGCCATTATGCGCATCATCGACTGAATGGAGGCAGGGACAATGCAGCAGCTTTCCTTTCTGCCCGGAAACATGACGCCCGGCGAGCGCAGCCTCATTCAGCGGGCCCTGAAAACCCTGGACCGCCATCTTCATGAACCCGGCGTGGCCTTCACCTCCACGCATGCGGCACGGGAATGGCTGATTCTGAACATGGCGGGACTGGAGCGTGAAGAATTCCGGGTGCTGTATCTGAATAACCAGAATCAGCTGATTGCCGGTGAAACCCTCTTCACCGGCACCATCAACCGCACGGAAGTCCATCCCCGTGAAGTGATTAAACGCGCCCTGTATCACAATGCCGCTGCTGTGGTGCTGGCACACAATCACCCGTCCAGTGAAGTCACACCCAGCAAGGCAGATCGCCTTATCACGGAACGTCTGGTACAGGCACTGGGCCTGGTGGATATCCGGGTGCCGGACCATCTGATAGTCGGTGGCAGCCAGGTTTTCTCCTTTGCCGAACATGGTCTGCTTTAACCCGTCACAACCACATCACACCTGTTTTCACTTTTATCTTCTGTCTTCAGAGGTATCCCACTATGAAAATCATCACCCGTGGCGAAGCCATGCGTATTCACCGTCAGCATCCGGCATCCCGTCTTTTTCCGTTCTGTACCGGCAAATACCGCTGGTACGGCAGTGCTGAAGCGTATACCGGTCGTGAAGTGCAGGATATTCCCGGTGTGCTGGCCGTGTTTGCAGAACGCCGTAAGGACAGTTTTGGTCCGTATGTCCGGCTGATGAGCGTCACCCTGAACTGA
>ERZ773192.3720-NODE-3720-length-11018-cov-3.567637_pt1 | contig 11018 bp, 8 predicted proteins | sample MGYA00581010_ERZ773192 | MGnify/ENA primary metagenome ERZ773192 (study PRJEB29015, sample SAMEA2737741) | human gut metagenome | biome: human gut; feature: human-associated habitat; material: faeces | place: China | collected 2012 ...
AGAATCGCTAGATTAAAAGCAATCGAGAAGATGTCTGAGGACGGAACTTTCGACGTTCTTCCGAAGAAGGAAGTTATCGAGTTAAAGAAAGAGTGGGAGAAGCTTGAGAAGAACCTTGGCGGTATCAAGGAAATGAAGAAGATCCCGGACGCTATCTTTATCGTAGATCCGAAGAAGGAAAGAATCTGTGTACAGGAAGCTCACACACTTGGAATCACTCTGATCGGTATCGCTGATACAAACTGCGATCCGGAAGAACTCGACTATGTAATTCCGGGTAACGACGACGCTATCAGAGCCGTTAAGCTTATCGTTTCCAAGATGGCAGACGCTGTCATCGAGGCTAAGCAGGGCGAGGCTGAGGCAGCTGCAGCAGAGGGCGAAGCAGAGGCTACAGAGGCTTAATTAACCCCAAAATTAAAAACTGAAACCAAAAGACCAGGAGCACGCCGCGGTTTTCCGCATAAAAGCGTGCTCCGCGCGGGTATACGAACGTGTACCTGAATTTATATACACGGAGGGATTTAAGATGGCAGTTACAGCCGCAATGGTAAAAGAGTTACGTGAAATGACAGGCGCTGGTATGATGGACTGTAAGAAAGCTCTTGCAGCTACAGATGGCGACATGGACAAAGCTGTTGAGTTCCTGAGAGAAAAAGGACTTGCAGGCGCTACTAAGAAAGCTGGCCGTATTGCAGCAGAGGGTATCGTTATGACTAAGGTTACCGCTGATGAAAAGAAGGCAGTTGTAGTAGAAGTAAACGCAGAGACAGACTTCGTAGCTAAGAACGAGAAGTTCCAGAACTATGTATCTGATGTTGCTGAGCAGGCGCTGAACACAAGCGCAGCAGATATTGACACATTCCTGGCTGAAAAATGGGCAAAGGATCCGTCCCTGACAGTTGCAGAGGCTCTGTCTTCCCAGATCTCCATCATCGGCGAGAACATGAACATCCGTCGTTTCAAACAGGTTGTAGAGGAGAACGGTGTTGTTGTATCCTACATCCATGCTGGCGGCAGAATCGGCGTTTTAGTTGACGTTGAGACCGATGTTGTTAACGATGCTGTAAAAGAGATGGGCAAGAACATCGCTATGCAGATCGCAGCTCTGAATCCGAAGTACACCAGCCGTGACGAGGTTAGCGCTGAGTTCATCGAGCACGAGAAAGGCATCCTGATGGCTCAGATCCAGAACGATCCGAAGGAAGCTTCCAAGCCGGAGAAGGTTATCCAGGGTATGATCCAGGGTCGTATCAACAAAGAGATGAAAGAGATCTGTCTGTTAGACCAGGTTTATGTAAAAGCTGAGGATGGCAAGCAGAGCGTAGCTCAGTACGTAGCACAGGTTGCGAAAGAGAACAGTGCTAATATCACTGTTAAGAGATTCGTTCGTTTTGAGACCGGCGAAGGCATGGAGAAGAAGAACGAGGACTTCGCAGCAGAAGTTGCAAAACAGATGGGTAAATAATGCGGATTCGCAGAGTTTGCTGATAAAAATCGTATAGAATGTTATAAGATCATAAAAGGGCTGAAACCTAGCGTTTATGCAGGGTTTTAGCTCTTTTTGTGTTACTTGGAATGACAGGGGGTGTAAAAAAATACAGTTGTCGATTGAGATCGAAACTGATTGACTATGTTGTACAGGAAAGGTACAATTATTTCTGAATATGAAGAAGTGGAGCAGTTGAGTCGAGAGAACGCTGCGGAAAATGTGGGATATAAGATCTCGCAGAAATTCTTTGGATGAAAATGAGCCATAGGAGATGGATCAATGATGAAAGAGAAAACCATTACGATCGTGTCAGACAGAAGGAATATCGTTCTAAAGACCGGTACGATCCTATATGTTCTGATGAATCGAAAATATGCGGAGTTTCATGTTCTCGGGGATCATGTATATAAGACGAGAATGACACTTGCCGAGATCGAGGAGAAGCTCGGGGATGGATTTTTAAAGATACATCGTGGCTGCCTCGTTTCTGCGATGGCTGTCCATGATATTAAGGACCGAGTTGATCTAAGCAACGGGGAAGCTTTGGAATATACGGTTCGGAAGAAGAAAATAATTTTAAAGGAGCTTCAATCGATCCAGGAGAAAATGATCCATGAATTCCGGAGCGAAAACATTCCCAAAACAAAAGAGGAGTTTGTGAAGAAGAACGTGGATACAGAGAAAATCCCGGATACTGAGAAGATTCCGGACACCGAGAAGGAAGAATAAAAATTTCAAGATAAAACTGCCAAGAGATGCAGAATACAGAAAGGATAACAGCGCAATGAAGTACGATTTTACAACTGTTTTAGACCGAAGGGGAAAGGATTCCATCGCTGTAGAGCCATTTGCGTCAGACTGGATGACATGGCCGGCGAAGACAAAAGAAGGGTTTGACCTGATCCCTATGTGGGTGGCGGATATGAATTTCCCGGCGGTGCCTACGATTCCAGAGGCGATCATTGAAAGAACGAACCATACCACCTATGGATATTTCAGCCCAAGAGAAGAGTATTTTGATGCGATCATCAAATGGCAGCGGGTGAGAAACGGTGTAGAGGGTCTGGAACCGAAGCACATTGGTTATGAAAATGGCGTTCTTGGCGGCGTAGTCAGTGCGTTGAACGTGATCTGTTCCAAGGGCGACAGTGTACTTCTTCATTCCCCAACTTATATTGGATTTACGAATAGTCTGACCAACAATGGTTATCATATGGTACTTAGTCCGTTGGTGAAGGATGAGAACCAGGTCTATCGTATGGATTTTGAAGATATGGAGAAGAAGATCGTGGAAAATCATATCCATGCGGCTATCTTCTGTAGTCCTCACAACCCGACGGGCCGTGTATGGGAACAGTGGGAAGTCGAGAAGGCCATGGAGATCTATCGGAAGCATGATGTGTATGTGATTTCCGATGAGATCTGGTCCGATATTCTGTTAAATGGTCATAAGCATGTTCCGACCCAGTCTGTATCAGAAGATGCAAGACAGAGAACGGTGGCATTGTATGCGCCGTCTAAGACGTTTAACCTGGCGGGATTGATCGGAAGTTATCATATTATCTATAATGACTGGCTGCGGGACCGTATTTTAAAAGAATCTTCCTTAAGCCACTACAATTCCATGAACCTGCTATCCATGTATGCGTTGATCGGTGCCTACAAGCCAGAAGGATATGAGTGGGTAGATGAATTGAAAGAGGTTTTGAGCGGCAACATCAATTATGCCTGCGACTACATCGAGAAACATTTCGAGGGCATCCATGTCTCCAAGCCAGAAGGAACTTATATGCTGTTTTTGGATTGCACTGAGTGGTGCCAGAAGCATGGAAAGAGTATCACGGAGTTGCAGGCAGCAGGTATTGAAGTTGGTGTTATCTGGCAGGACGGTGTCGCTTTCCATGGTCCATGCCATATCCGCATGAATCTGGCATTGCCGTTTTCCAGGGTGAAAGAGGCATTTGAACGGTTGGATAAGTATGTATTCAATTAACTGTTCCGTTATTGTGCTTACACAATGATCAGCATCCGGTGCAGATGGTCTGTCCTGATTGTTTCCGGTAAATAAGGGGCGCCATTCCGGTTGTTTTTTTAAAAATCCGGCTGAAGTAAAGCCCGTCAGAGTATCCAACAAGCGCAGCGATCTCCTGAATCTGCAGGTCTGTGACCGTCAGGAGCTCCTGCGCTTTTTCTATGCGCAGATGATTGAGATAGCGCATGGGAGAAGTACTGGTGGCGGACTTGAACAAGTGGGCCAGGTGGTCAGAGCTGATGCCACAAAACACAGCCATGGAAGCGACGGTCCAGGGTTCCATGTAGGTCTGGTTCAGATGGAGAATCAGACGGTTGATGGAAAGGTTGGTGTGTGTCGGATGGAGATAGTGATCCCTGGTACGTTCGATCAGAACCAGAAGCCTGAGAAAATCACTGTTGACCAGTTCGGAAAAATACAGATTTTTTAACTGCAGTTCAGAAATAATCTCGTCAAAGAGATTTTTCAGTGTGCTGGATCGTCCGATCATGCCGGTGCAGATATGAAAATGTTTCAACAATAACGGGATCTGGGAACCGGTAAAGTGGATCCAGTAGATTTCGGGGGATTCTTCGGCATAGTAACAGTAGCCCTGGATCTCCCCAGGTTTATAAAGAATCAAAGAACCGGCGTTCATGGCTCGCCATCCATCGGAAAACAGGTAATGCCCGGTACCGTTGTAGACGTATAGAAGCTGATAATCCGCCCGTCCTTCTGGTCGCCTTCGCAGATAATCGCGGGAAAAACGGCACTTGGAGCCACAGCAGTTGACGGTGATGGGAGTCTTAAGATTCTCATAGCCGTTTTCTTTTCGTTCTGGATAGAGATAGCCTCGGTTGTCGATCATGGGATGTCCTCCGTAAAATGCAATAAAGTTACTGGCAAGAAAAGTCCTGTATGCATACAATAGCCCTGTTTGTATACAATAACAGAATTATCCATATAGGAAACGTAAAAAGATATGGAGATAGCAGGGGATACTGGTTTATAATAGGATTATACTCAGGAAAACTTCGGAAATCAATCATGTTCTATAAGAAATGAGGATAACAGAAAAAGTCATGTACATGAGCAGGCATTTTCTGAACAGAAAATGTCGTATGATACAGTGGTGATAACAATGCTGCAAACAAAAACGAGGAGGTTAGGGTATGAGTGAACGAAAACAGGTGATTCTTTTTATGACGGACACCACAAGAAAAGATATGCTTGGCTGTTATGGTGATAGCCGGATGATCACGCCGAATCTGGACCGGTTGGCCCAGGAGGGAATTCGTTATGAGAATGCTTATTCCTGCCAGCCAGTCTGCGGTCCGGCCAGAGGCGCCATTTTTACCGGTATGTTCCCTCACAGTAACGGTGTTTCCACGAATAGTATGCCTCTTGGCGAGGGTGTCAAGACCATCGGACAGCGTCTGACAGACCAGCAGATCCATTGCGGCTACATTGGCAAATGGCATCTGGATGGTGGCGATTATTTCGGCTATGGAAAATGTCCGGAAGGCTGGGATCAGGAGTACTGGTATGATATGCGGTGCTATCTGGAAGAGTTGACTGACGAGGAACGGATGAAATCCAGAAAACGGGCAACTGCCTTTGAACCAGATATGACAGAGGGCTTTACCTACGCGCACCGCTGCTGTAACCGGGCTATCCGTTTCCTGGAGCAATATAGTGACCAGGATTTTTTCCTGACCGTTTCCCTGGACGAGCCTCATGGACCATCTCTGTGTCCACCTCCATTTAATCATATGTACGATGGTTTTTCTTTTGATGACAATGAGGGCTTCCATGACGATTTATCCGACAAGCCTTTGATGCAGAGGCTTTGGGCCGGAAAAGATCTGAAGGCATCCTCTGAAGAACTGCGGAAACCGACGGAGAAGCTGTCTATGTTTTTGGGTTGCAATTCCTTTGCGGATTATGAGATCGGAAGAGTCTTAAAAGTCATCAATGAGAAAATGCCGGATGCGCTGGTGATCTACACCTCTGATCATGGTGCGATGCTGGGCTCCCACCATTTGAACCAGAAAAATGCCGCCATTTACCGGGAAGTAGCCAATATTCCACTGCTCATCCGTGGCGGTGAGAAGGGTAAAGTGGTTCAGTATCCAGCCTCTCATATCGATCTGGCTCCGACCATTATGGATTATTTTGGTAAGAAGCTTCCGAAAGCCTTTGCAGGGAAGAGCATGCTTCCGCAGATCTACGACACCACCAGAAAGATCAACGATGTGGTATTTACCGAATTTACCCGCTACGAGGTGGATCATGATGGCTTTGGGGGTCTTCAGATGATGCGTGCTGCATCCACTGAGCGCTACAAGCTGGCCCTTCATTTGATGGATACCGATGAATTTTATGACATCCAGGATGATCCATGCGAGGTACGCAACCGCATCGCTGACGAAGCCTATGCCCAGATACGCAACGATCTCCACGATCAGATCCTGAAAGAAATGGACGAAACCCGCGACATGTACCGCGGCTACCAGTGGGCAGTCCGTCCATGGCGCAGCGATTATCAGCCAACCTGGGCTAACAGCGGCTGTACAAGACAGAAAGAAGAAGAGGAGATCTACGAGCCAAGACAGCTTGATTATGACACGGGTCTTCCAATGAAAGAGGCTGTCAGAAAAAAACAGCAATATTGATGAAATAATCATTTCATGGCTGCTGATCAGGCAGCCTATTTTTTTCCCTTTCGATACTCCGACGGTGATATCCCCTCCGTCTTCTTAAATGATCGGATAAAGAAGCTGGCCGAGCTATATCCTACCGCCAGCGCTACTTCACTAATGGTCATCTGGGTCTCCAGCAATAACCGTTTTGCTTCTCGGATTCTCAGGCTTGTCAGATAATGCACGAAATTATGACCGGCTTTCTTTTTAAAAATCGTAGAAAAATACCCCGGTGACAGGCTAAAACGCTCTGCCACGGAAGACAGACTCAAATCTTCCTGATAATGCTGTTCCAGATATTTAAGAATTTCATCATAACGGAAATCCTTGGAGGTATTCCGCATCATGGTAGAAGCCAGCCGTGAAAACTGTCCGGAAAGCTCTGCGCCTGGATCAATGCCGTAAGCATGTTCCAAAAATGAAAGCAGATGAGCAGCATTCGCTGGAGATTCTGTGCCAAGCCGTGGCAGTTCCTTTACCAGAGCTTCTGCTGCCAGGGAAAATCCTGCATAATCTCCATTGCTGTAGGCATTCAGTCCATCCTGGCACTGGACACAGATTCCTTTGGAAAAAGCAGAAAGTTCTGGTGCTGTGATTGTATTTTTATAAAACCGGCTGCTGCCAAAGAGAAAACGACAGGAGGCCAGAGACGTCATACGGGCATATTCGGATGACCATAAGCTGCTGTTGGAGAATGGTTTCCCCTCAATGATGGTGTGGGTGTTTCCATACCGTTTGATGAATCCGGGCAGAAATTCCACATAACCATTGGGATATTCCGGTGTTTCAAATAAAAACAGGAACAACTGGTCAGTCCGGCGGTAAGGGATTACGATCATATGGTCGTCTGCCTCTTCAGAAAAGAGGGTGCCAGAAAGCACAGTTTCCGTCTGATCAGAAGTGATCAGAAGCGGGTGACAGAGAATGGGAAATGTTATGCTGGACAGATCCGGGCCGCCATCGGAGAATAAAGAAGCGATACACAGCTTCAGCTCCCGTATCAGCCTTGCTTTTTTCTGCTCTACATGGGAGATCACTTCTTCTAAGATTTCTTCTAATTCTGTGCGGCGGATGGGCTTTAAAAGATAGTCTTTTACCTGGAGCCGCACCGCCTCTCTGGCATAAGAAAAATCATCAAATCCCGTCAAAATATAGAAGAGCGTGTCCGGGGAAATGTCCTGGGCTTCGCGGATCGCATCTAATCCGTTCCTATATGGCATCTGGATGTCCACCAGAGCCAGATCAAAATAATGGTTCTTTAACGCTTCTATCAGAGACATTCCGTTAGATACTTCTGTGATATCTTCCGGCTGGATACCGAGCTCCAGCCAGAACAGCCGGATAGACTGGCGTACTAAAGATTCATCATCTGCAATTAATATTTTCATGAATTTACAGCCTCCGTTACTTTTTTTAGTTTAATCGTGGTGCAGGTGCCATTTCCAATGGAACTTTGGATCTCCATGGTACTTTCTGGTGAGTAGGAGGAAAGCCGCTCTTTTACATTGCGGATACCGATGCCGCCTTCTTCCAGCTGACCGATATCAAAACCAGTGCCATTATCAGAAATGGTGATCAGTAAAGCTTCCTCCTCCAGCTCACTGATCTTGATTTCAATGAGACAAGGATGGGTGCAGGGCTCGATACCGTGGCGGATGGAATTCTCCACAATTGGCTGCAGCAGCAGCTTGGGGATGTTCCAGTCATTCTGATAAATGGCAATGTCAAAGGTACAATTCAAACGGTCATTAAAACGCAGCTTCTGCAGGGCACAATAATCCTTCACGAATTGGATTTCCTGGACCAGTGGAATGATGGATGGCGCTTTTAAGATGTAGCGCAGCATTCCGGACAATCCATAGAGAGAGTCCTCCAGGGTCCGTTGATCACCGATCTGGTTTAAGGCGATCATGTTGTTTAAGGTATTAAAAAGAAAATGCGGCTGGATCTGGGACTGCAGGGCCTTAAATTCACTTTCTTTCTGCTTGATGGTTAAGATATATTCCTGTCGGATGGTCTGTTCCAGTTTCTCTACGGTATAATTCAACTGATCACCCAGATCATCTAACTCTGTGTTGGAGATATAGCTGTACCGTCTGCCAAAATCCTGTTTCTGGATTCCGTCAAATACGTGCCGCATGGCATCGATCGCATGTACCATTTTCCTGGAAGTAGTAGCGTGAGACAGGGTAGCTGCAGCGATTCCCAGGAGATAGAGGAAGAGGGTGGTCATGTAAATGGTCTGTATCCGCCGATCCAGCTCCCGTCCGGAAAGAGCGATACAGATATTCCATGGGTATCCATCCACCGGGTAGGAGTGGATCTGATAGGAAGCTCCATTCATGGAAATGGTTTCGCCATCGGAAGCTGTGGACAAAAGCATCTGCTGATCCGTGCCTAAAGGGGTGTTGGAATACACGATCAGTCCATTTTCATCCCGGATCAGGATGGTAGAATCCACATGGAGGGCAAAATCCAGAAAAATACGCTGGAACATGGAAGTATTCACATCGATCTTCATGACACATAGGGGAAATCTTGGATATAGAGACAGGATTGCTCTTGCCACAGAAACCACCTTAGCATCTGAGGGATGGATATAATCAGGACTGTGGGGACCAATGGTGACCGCCTTTCCGTCTGCCGCTATGGCTTTCTGGTACCAGCTTTCAGCAGAATATTGAAATGGAGAAACGATGGATTTGTGGTCTGGCGCAGAGACGGTGTAATAAATACAGTCATGGTCGGTTACGATGTAAATACCGTCCACATCCTGACGGTTTAAGCGCAGGTAAGTCATGTTTTCATCCAGCTGTCTCTGGGCGTCCAATTCGTCAAAGCCATTGGGATTCTGGTTTCCCATGGATCTTGCTTTTAAATAGTAGTACCCCTTTTGTGTATAGTAGGGCTGAAGGGTTAATTGATTTAATTCATTCATATAAGTACGGATGTTGCTGACCATGGAGTGGGCGGTAGAGTCCAAAAGGATCTGGATGTCCCGGTGGTACATGAACGAATAGATGGCAGCGATAAAGGATGCCACCAGAATAAACGGAAAAAAGGTACTGATGAGGAAACTCTTTTGAAGCTGAAATGAAAATGAACGGTGTGTATGCATGAAAGTTTCTCCTTTGAATGAACGGACTTTGTTAAAAATGCCACATTTATTATACTGTTTTTACGGAAAATTTACAATATTACATAAAAAAGTGAATGATAGTTCAATGAAATCGTAAAAAATTAACACCAAGAAGGATAAAAATAGTCATATAATGAAACCATCAAATCAATGCTTCGTATAAAAAAAATAGGAGGAATCAGTTTATGAGAAAGTACATGAAAAGCTGGCTGGCACTCGGTACGGCGGCAATGGTAGCAGCAGGGCTTACAGGATGTTCAGGATCAAAAGAAGCACCTGCGACCGAGGCTCCAAAGACAGAAGCGGCAACCGAGGCTGCAGCAGACAAGACAGAAGCAGCGGCAGAGACAACCGAGGAGAAGAAGGAGCTGGAAGGCGAGCTTGAGATCGTGACGAATGCCAACGAGCAGACTTATAATGCGGTAAATGAGATCCTGGAGCAGTTCATGAAGGAGAATCCGGGTGTTAAGATCAGTTACACCACACAGGGCTCTGATTATGAGCAGCTGATGAAGGCACGTATGGCTTCTAATGATCTGCCGGATATCTTTGCAACCCATGGATGGAGCGTGGTCCGTTACAGTGAGTATCTTCGCCCACTGAATGATCAGCCATGGTTCTCTCAGATCGAGCCATCCTTCATGGAGAACATTGAGGATGAAAATGGACAGGTTTATGTATTGCCGATCAACATGGATCAGGGAGGTCTGATTTACAATAAGAAACTGTTGACCGAGCTCGGCGTTGATATTCCAAAGACCTGGGATCAATTAAAAGATATCTGTGAAAAAGGAAAAGAGAAAGGCTACACCGGCGTATTTATCGCAGGTAAAGACAGCAGACAGCCGGCATCCTTGCTGGATATTGCGGCTCAGACTTATCTGGAAGCAAGAAATGATCAGGATTACTGCTCCCAGCTTCTGGATGGTTCCTTTGACTGGAATAACTGGGCACCACTTTCCCAGCTGCTGGTTGATTTAAAAGAATCTGGTTATCTGAATGAAGACTGTGTGACCTGTGATACCGTTGATATCGCACCACGTATGTCTGAGAATAATGTTCTGTTCCTGATCACTTCAAACATGGATCTGATCCGTCAGGCATCCGAGTTAAATCCAGATGCCCAGTATGGCATGGCTCCGATCCCGGCACTGGATGAGACTCAGGAAAATGTGTTTGCAGGCGGTGAGCGTGAGGCTTATGGTATCTGGAAAGATACCAAGAATGAAGAACTTTGCCTGGAGGTATTAAAATATCTTGCAAAGCCGGAGAACGTGAAGAAGGTCTGCGAGTTCAGCGGTAAGCGTTCTGCAATCCAGGGTGTTGATGCAGATCTGGGTTCTGTAGCAGAAGATTATAAGAAATATGCGGACGTAAAGATCAGCCCAACCTTTGACCGAGTATATCTGCCAAGTGGTATGTGGAGCACCATGCGGACCATCGGCTCTGCACTGATGGGCGGTGAGATGACCGTAGAAGAGAGCGTAAAGACGATGGAAACCGATTACAATACGCTTCGTGAGCAGAACTAACCAGGAAACAAAATGGGCAGGTCCCGCATCCGGGAAACCGGGACGGGACCTGCGCTTTGCTTTACGCGAGGCACAATTATGATCAAATGTAACTATTCAGTACCTTCATAGTTACGAGCAAAAATCCATTCCAGATCAGCTT
>ERZ773192.3722-NODE-3722-length-11012-cov-7.512001_pt1 | contig 11012 bp, 10 predicted proteins | sample MGYA00581010_ERZ773192 | MGnify/ENA primary metagenome ERZ773192 (study PRJEB29015, sample SAMEA2737741) | human gut metagenome | biome: human gut; feature: human-associated habitat; material: faeces | place: China | collected 2012 ...
AACAATCCGGATTTTTGGATAAAGAAGATAACAAGGAACCAACAAAGAGACGATGAAGTAAACAAACAATTATTATTTATGGGATGGACAGTAATAAGGTTTTGGGGGAATGAAATAAAAAAGAATCCAGAACAGTGTGTGAAAGTTGTTGAAGAAATAATATTTGATTTGATGATGGAAGAGGAATAGTGCGAAGAGTGATTGTTAAATATAAAATAAAATTAAGAAATATAGGCAATATAAATTTGATTTAAACGTGGAATAGGGAATGAAATAGCTATGTGAAAATTCAACATTTTTAATTAGTTATGTTATAATAAAAATGTCGAATAAAGTTATGGAGGTCTCATATGAAATTCTACAATAAAATTAAAGAAACAAAATGGTATAATTGGTTTTTAGATAAAATAAATGAACGGATTAAAAAAAATGGCAAGGAGGACAAGGGTATTCTAGAGAATGACTATATTAGCCTTGCACCAATTGATAATGTAGAAAATGCAGAAGTATACTTTCAAGCACTCATATGGGCAATAAAGCAAGAAAAAGTAAATAATATAGCGATTACAGGTCCTTATGGTTCAGGTAAAAGCAGTATAATTGAGACATTTTTAAAAAAAGAAAAGGGAAAAGTAAAAAAAGAAATAAAGAGTATAAATATTTCATTAGCTAATTTTTCAGCCATTCCACGGCCGCCTCTTAGCCTTGCATATTGTGTTAACCATCTAAGCCCAAGAACTTGACTTCTTTCTTCAGAAACTTCAATTGGTACTTGAACGTTAGAACCACCTACACGACGAGCCTTAACTTCTAATGCAGGTTTTATATTTTCTAATGCTTGATTAAATACTTCCATTGGTTCTTTACCAGTTTTTTCTTTAACCATTTCAAATGCATCATATAATATTTTTTGTGCTGTTCCTTTTTTACCATCTAACATAATACTGTTTATTAACTTAGTAACAACTTTAGAATTATATATTGGATCTGGTAGAACATCTTTTTTTACTGCTTGTTTCTTACGCATTGTATTTTTCCTCCTTTATTATTTTGTTGAATTATTTTATTTTCCTTTTTTAGTTCCGTATTTACTACGACCTTGTTTACGATCTTTAACTCCTTGAGTATCCATAGTTCCACGAACAATATGATATCTAACTCCGATTAAGTCTTTAACACGACCTCCACGAATTAATACAACACTATGTTCTTGTAAATTATGTCCTTCACCTGGAATATAACAATCTACTTCTTTACCATTAGATAGTCTAACACGAGCATATTTTCTTAAAGCTGAGTTTGGCTTTTTTGGTGTTTTAGTTCCTACACGAACACATACTCCTCTTTTTTGAGGTGCTGGTACATTAGATGTAGTTTTTTCAATAGTATTTAATCTTACTCCTAATACTGGTGATTTACTCTTTCTTGTTTTATCAGTTCTTTTCTTTCTTACAAGTTGATTAATTGTTGGCATAACTGCTCCTTTCTATACACACATCCTGGTGTATCATATTTCTAAATTTTTATTAGACTTACATAAAATAAGTCCAATAAATTCAAACATTGCTAATATAACAAAAATATGTTTTGTTGTCAATATCTTTATAAAAATTTTTCAAAAAAATGTTTAATCCTTAATTAATATATGCGATATTTAATAAATTATGAAAAAAGAAATACTTAAAATATTTCTTTTTTATATAAGTTTTTTCAAACTTTCTAACTTTTCTTTTTCTTCTTTTAACTTAACTCTATCAAGTTCTACAATATTTTGTGGAGCTTTATTAACATAATTTTCATTATTTAAAAGATTTGTTCTTTTAGCAATTGATGTTTCAAGTTTATTTATTTCTTCTTTTACTAAATTTATATCTAACTTAGTTCCTTCTTCATAATAAATAATATCTATATTAGATGAAGTATAACTATATTTTTCAAAACCAGACTTATCTTCAGTTACAATATTTTCTTCATTAATTTTTAATGAAGTTTTAAATAAATCATATAAATCATCACTTGTTTTAATCTTAACAAAAGCATTTTTCGTAATATTATTAACGGCTTTTAAATTTCTTATTGATGTTATATCTAAAATTACTTTATCAATTAAATTTTCTTCTAAAGTATATACTTCTTCTTTATTATATTTTGGATAAGCACTTAAAATTATATTAGTGTTAGATAAATTACTATATAACTCATCTGTTACAAAAGGCATAAATGGATGTAACATTTGTAAAATTCCTTTTAATACATGAATTAATACATATTTTGTTGAAGTTTTATCTAATTTATATTTAGCAAATTCAATATAGTTATCACAAAAATCATCCCATATAAAACTATATAAACTAGAGCCAACATTATTAAATTCATATTTTTCCATATTTCTAGTTACTTCTTTTATTGTATTATTATATTTAGTTAAAAGCCATTTATCAGTTAAATCTAAATCTTCTTTATTTAATGTAACATTAATATCATCAACATTAGTTAAAACAAAGCGTGTTGCATTCCAAAGTTTATTAATAAAATTCCAGTTAGCAGAAACTTTTTCTTCATCATAACGAAGATCCATTCCAGGACTAGTTGATGTTGCTAAGAAAAATCTTAAAGCATCAGCTCCATATTTATCAATTACATCCATTGGATCAACACCGTTACCTAAAGACTTAGACATTTTTCTTCCCTGTTTATCACGAATAAGTCCATGAATTATACAATCTTTAAATGGTCTTTTGTTAGTAAAATGTAAGCTTTGAAAAGCCATACGACAAACCCAGAATAAAATTATATCATAACCCGTAGATAATACACTTGTTGGAAAATATCTTTTAAACATCTCTGTTTCATTAGGCCAACCAAGAGTAGAAAAAGGCCATAATGCACTACTAAACCATGTATCTAAAACATCACTATCTTGTACCCAACCATCTTCTTCTGGTGCTTCAAGTCCTACATATATTTTATCATCTTTATACCACGCAGGTATTTGGTGTCCCCACCATAATTGACGAGAAATGCACCAATCATGAGCGATTTCCATCCAATGATTTAATACTTTTTCAAAACGTTTTGGTACAAAATTAATTTTGTTTTCTTTGTCTTCTTGATTTTCTAAAACACGCGCTGCTAAAACATCCATTTTAACAAACCATTGTTTTGATAAATATGGTTCAACCATTACATCTGTTCTTTCAGAATGTCCTACAGAATGAATTATTTTTTCTTCTTTTATTAATAGACCTTGTTCTTTTAAATCATTAACAAGTTTTTCACGACAAGCAAAACGATCCATTCCTTTATAAGATAAAGCATTTTCATTCATTGTACCATTTTTATTAATAACTACAATTCTTTCTAAATTATGTCTTTCTCCTACTTCAAAGTCATTAGGATCATGTGCTGGAGTTATTTTAACTACTCCTGTTCCAAATTCCATATCAGCATGTTCATCCCCAATTATAGGAATTAATTTATTAACAATAGGTAAAACAACATTTTTACCAATTAAATGTTTATATCTTTCATCATTAGGATTAACTGCAACAGCAGTATCTCCAAATAAGGTTTCAGGACGAGTTGTTGCTACTTCAAGATAATCATTTGTATTTTCAATCATATATTTAATATGATAAAAAGCTCCAGGCGTATCTTTATAGATAACTTCTTCATTAGATAATGCAGTCATTGCTTCAGGATCCCAATTTATAATTTTTTCTCCACGATAAATTAATCCTTCATTATATAAATCAACAAACACTTTTCTAACCGCATAATTAAGTCCTTCATCTAAAGTAAATCTTTCTTTTGAATAATCAAGAGCAAGTCCAAGCTTAGCCCATTGTTCGTGAATTGTATTTGCATATTCATCTTTCCAAGCCCAAGCATGTTTTAACCATTCATCTTTATCCATTTGTCTTGGTTTATAACCCATTTCTTTTAATCTTTTATCGATTTTTGCTTGTGTTGCAATACCTGCATGATCCATTCCAGGCACCCATAAAGCATCAAATCCTTGCATTTTTTTATAACGAATAATGATATCTTGTAAAGTTGTATCCCATGCATGTCCTAAGTGTAATTTCCCTGTTACATTTGGGGGAGGTATAACTATACAAAATGGTTCTTTTGTTAAATCACCACTTTTAAAATAATCATTCTTAAGCCAAGTTTGATATTTTCCTTCTTCCACTAATTTTGAATCATATTTTTTATCTAACATAAAAATCTTTCCTTTCTAAATAAAAAAGATGATACCCAAAGGGTGCTTAAAAGCACGGTACCACCTTTTAACATTTCATATTGAAATCTCATATATTTAACGCATATTATACGGATTATTTTACTACTACTTCAAATAATCAGTTCCAAAGCTACCTTCGATTAATTTACTAATTGTTTTTCACCAACCAACAACTCTCTAAATAATATAATTAATTTACTTCTCTTTTTCTAAACATTTATAACTGAATTATACAATAAATTTGTTAATATTACAAGTATTATTTATATTATACCCTCTAGTCCACTAAGTGCAATAAAAACAAATATTAACAAAACTAAAAGTATCATTAAAAAGGCCATTAATCCCCAACCATTATTATTTAATTTTTTCATTTTTTCACTTCCTAAGAATTATAATCATTAATAAAACTAATTGCACTAACAGCACCTTCTCCTGTTGCTGTAACTATTTGATACACTTCTTTATTAATTGTATCACCGCATGCATATATAAAAGGTATATCTGTTTTTAAATTTTTATCTGTTTTAATATACCCTTTTTCATCAAGAATGTCAAGATTATTTAAAAAATCAGTCGCAGGAACATATCCAATAAAAATAAAGCATGCTTTTACTTCTAATTTATTAAGTTTATCATTAGTTTTAATAGTTAAAGATTCTAAAAAATCATCTTTTTTATTAAATTCAACAACTTCACTATTATATAAAATATTTATATTCTTTTTATTTAAGATTTTATTAACTAATATTTTATCGCCACGAAGTACATCTCTTCTGTTAATAATAGTTACACTTTTACATATATCTGAAAGATATAAAGATTCTTCTAAAGCACTGTTTCCTCCCCCAATTATTGAAACATCTTGATTTTTAAAAAGAGGTCCATCACATAAAGAACAATAACTTACACCTTTTCCTTCAAGTAAAGATACATTTTTATTATCAAATGATCTAGGTTTTCTTCCAAGCGCTAAAATAATACCTTTACAAGTATAAGTTTTTTTATTTGTTTTTATAATTTTATAAGAAGTCTTATCTTCTATTTTTATAACTTCTTCATTAATAAAAGGTATATTCAAATTTAATATTTGCTCATAAAAATTATAAGCAAGCTCAGGTCCAGTTATTTTTTCAAATCCTGGGTAATTTTCAATTGTAGATGATTTATTAAGTTGTCCACCAGGTGCACTTTTTTCCATAATGCAAACATTAATGTTAGCTCTTTTTAAATAAATTGCACTTGTTATTCCAGCAGGTCCACTTCCAACCACAATTACATCATAATCTAATTTCATAAACTCCTCCTAGTTATCTAATGCTTTCTTTAATCTATTTGTTCTTGTATCTTTTTGTTTATAAAAGATAAGAAATAACCCTATTAAGAATAAAATAATTGATATAACCCTAGCAATTCTTAAATTACCAAGCATTAAACTATCAGTTCTAAGACCTTCGATAAAGAATCTTCCTATAGAATAAATACTAAAATATATTCCTGTTAATAAACCATTTTTAGGATTTTTTACATATTTTCTTACTAAAATAAGAATTATAAATAAACCTATATCTAATAAAAACTCAAAGTAAAATGTTGGAAGATAGTAATTACCATTAATATACATACCATTTATTATAAATTTAGGAATACCTAAACTTTGTAAATGTTCTAACGTTGTAACAGCGCCATGTGCTTCACCATTAAAAAAATTACCCCATCTTCCTATTGCTTGCGCAAGAATTAAAGAAACGCATAAAACATCTGTTATTTTTAAAATATTAACATTTTTCTTTTTACAATAATAAACTATCCATAAAACTCCTCCGATTATGCCCCCATGGATTGCAAGACCACCATTCCATATTTCAAATATTTCAAGAATATTTTTACTATAATATGGAAGATTAAATAAAACATAGTATATTCTTGCTCCAAGAATACCAAAAATAATGGTATAAAACATTAAATCTGTTATAAATTCTTCGCTAAAACCTTTTTTAAGAAGTGTTTTATAAATAAGAAATGCTCCTGTTAACATACCAATTAAAATCATTACCGAATAATAATATATTTTTATAACACCTAAATCAACCATAACGGGATTCATAAAACTCCTCCTTTATAATATTTCTTTTAATTTTTTTATATCATCTATTAATATATATTTATCACTTTTTGGAAGTTTATTAAAATAATCAACCGCAATTACCTTTAACCCAACATTAAGTGCACCTTCAATATCCATTTTTAAACTATCTCCAATCATAAGACATTCAAAAATTTCATTAGGATATACAGCTTTTAAAAAAGCTTCTGGTCTTGGTTTTAATTTTATTTCATCTCCTCCAAGAACTTTACTAAAATATTTATCTATTTTAGCATTTTTAAGTCTATTTTTTTGAATATTTGTAAAATAATTACTTAATATAACAAGTTCATATTTTTTACTTAAATAATCTAAAACATCTATTAAATCATCATCAATAAAAGATAATTTACTTTGTCTTTTTTCTAACTTTTTAATAAAACTTATATCTAAATTTAGATTTAAACTACTATTAATATCATTTAATAATATTTCTTCAGAAATTGTATCATGCTTATATTCTAAGTCATCTATTATTTTATCTACTTTTTTATAATCGGTATCTACTTTGTATTCTTCAAGTAAATATTTTAATTCTAAAGAATATTCATCTTTCCATATAATAAGTGTATTATCTAAATCAAATATAAGTTTTTTTATCATAAATTACTCCTTACAAATATTTTTTTAAATACTGTCCTGTATAGCTTTCATTAACTTTAGTTATTTCTTCTGGTGTTCCTGTTGCAATAACTGTTCCACCTTTATCTCCGCCTTCAGGACCTAAATCAATAATATAATCAGCAACTTTTATCATATCAAGGTTATGTTCAATTACGATTACTGTATCTTTATTATCTACTATTTTTTTAATAATTGCAAGTAAGTTTTCAATATCATAATTATGAAGACCTGTTGTAGGTTCATCCATTATAAAAATACTTTTACCTGTTGGTTTTTTTTGTAGTTCTTTAGCTAATTTTACACGACTTGCTTCTCCCCCAGATAATGTTGTAGCACTTTGACCAAGTTTTATATAACCAAGTCCTACCTCTTGTAAAGTTTTTAGTTTATGTTCAATTTTAGGAAAGTTTTTGAAAAACTCTAAAGCCTCATTAACACGCATATCTAATACTTCACTAATGTTTTTGTCTTTGAATTTAATGCTTAAACTTTCACTATTATATTTTTTACCATGACATATTTCACATGGAACATAAACATCTGGTAAAAAATGCATTTCTATTTTTTTAACACCATCACCACGACAAGCTTCACATCTACCACCTTTTACATTAAAACTAAATCTTCCTTTATCATAACCAAGCATTTTTGCTTCTTTAGTAGTTGCGAATAATTCTCTAATATCATCAAATACACCAGTGTATGTTGCGGGATTACTTCTTGGCGTTCTTCCAATTGGATCTTGAGAAATATGAACTACTTTATCAACGTATTCAAGACCTTTAATTTTTTTAAATTTACCAGGTTTAACTTTTGAACCATATATTTCACTTGTTAATTTTTTATATAAAATTTCATTAACAAGTGTACTTTTACCACTTCCACTTACTCCCGTTACACATGTAAATGTTCCAAGAGGAAATTTTACATTAATATTTTTTAAATTATTCTCACAAGCTCCTTGTATTTCAAGATACTTACCATTTCCTTTTCTTCTTGTTTTGGGAAGCTTTATACACTTTTTGCCACTTAAATAGTTACCAGTAATACTATTATCACAACTTGCTACTTCTTCTGGTGTTCCACATGCGACAACTTCACCACCTTGTTCTCCTGCAAGAGGGCCAATATCAACAAGAAAATCACTTCTTCTCATCGTATCTAAATCATGTTCGACCACTACTAAAGTATTTCCTAAATCTCTCATACTTAACATTGCATCAATAAGTTTATCATTATCTCTTTGATGAAGACCAATACTAGGTTCATCTAAAACATATAAAACTCCTGTTAATCTTGTTCCTATTTGGGTAGCAAGTCTTATTCTTTGAGATTCTCCTCCGGATAATGTTGAAGCTTCTCTATTAAGAGTTAAATAATCAAGTCCAACATTTATTAAAAATGATAATCTATCTTTTATTTCTTTGATTAAAAGTTTAGAAATTTGTTCTTGTTCTTCATTTAACTTTAAATCTGATAAAAAATTATATATTTCAGTAATATTAAGTCTTGTTAATTCATCTATATTTTTACCATTTATCTTAACAGATAAAACTTCTTCTTTTAATCTTGCACCTTTACATGTTGGACAAGGGAGCTCTATCATATATTTATCAATCCATTCTCTTATCCAATCACTATTAGTTTCAATATATCTTCTTTCTAAATTATTAATAACACCTTCGAATAATCCTGTATTATTATATATAGTTCCGCTTTTAGCAGAATAATTAAACTTAATTAATTCAGTACTTCCATATAAAATAATATCTAATTCTTTCTTTGAAAGTTTATTTATAGGTTTAGATAAATCAATATTAAAATGTTTACAAGCACTTTCTAATCTTTTAAAATATATACCATCACTATCATCACCCATTGTAACAATTCCACCATCATAGATACTTTTTGTTTTATCAGGCATAATCAAATCAGGATCTATTATTTTTTTAAAACCAAGTCCTTTGCAGTCAGGACAAGCCCCATAGGGAGCATTAAAACTAAAAATACGAGGTTCTAATTCACTTAAAGAAAAATCACAATAAGGACAAGCAAACTTTTCACTAAATATTAATTTTTCTTTACCAATTACATCAATAATTACTTTACCATCACTTAATTTACATGCTTGTTCTAAACTTTCATATAAACGACTTCTGATATCAGGAGTTATAACAAGTCTATCAATAACAATAGATATATTATGTTTTTTATTTTTATCTAAAGTAACATCATCACTTAAATCATACATAACATCATCTATATATGCTCTTACATAACCTTGTTTTCTAAAATTTTCTAATAAATCAGTAAAACTACCTTTTTTACCTTCCACAATTGGAGATAAAACTACTATTTTACTATTTTCATCAAGAAGAAGCACTTTATTAGTCATTTCTTCAATACTTTGATTTTTAATAGGAATATTATGTTTAGGACATATAGGCACTCCTATTTTAGAAAAAAGAAGTCTTAAATAATCATATATTTCAGTTACTGTTCCTACAGTACTTCGTGGATTATTATTAGTTGTTTTTTGATCTATTGATATCGTAGGAGATAGCCCTTCGATACTGTCAACATCTGGTTTTTGACTATTGCCAAGAAATTGTCTAGCATAAGAATTTAAACTTTCCAAATATCTTCTTTCCCCTTCAGCACATAATGTATCAAAAGCTAAACTACTTTTACCACTTCCACTTACGCCAGTCATTACAATAAATTTATTCTTAGGAAGTTCAATATTTATATTTTTTAAATTGTTTTCACGAGCCCCCTTAATTACTATCTTATCCATACACTACACCTCTTTTAGACATATTATACACCATTTTTTTAATTTTATATATAACAATTTATGGAAAAAAATATTTTTTTCTATTATAATAAAGAAAAGGAGATATTATATGATAACAAAAAATAAACCCAGGATAGATAAAATAAATTATTACCTTGATATTGCAGAAACTGTATTAGAAAGATGTACTTGTTTAAGAAGAAAATTTGGTGCCGTTATTGTTAAAAATGATGAAATTATTTCAACAGGTTATGCTGGAGCTCCAAGAGGTAGAAAGAACTGTAATGAACTTGGATATTGCGCTAGAGAAAAAATGCAAATACCAAGAGGAGAAAGATATGAGATGTGTAGAAGTGTTCACGCAGAACAAAATGCTATCATAAGCGCTGCTAGAAAAGATTTAATAGATTCAACCCTTTATCTTGTAGGAAAAGAAGCTATAGATAATTCATATGTAAAAAATGCTAATCCTTGTATTTTATGTAAAAGATTTATATTAAATGCAGGGATAAAAGAAGTAATAATAAGAAAAGATAAAAATAATTACGAAGTAATAGACACAAAAACTTATATTGATAACGATGAAAGTTTAGATGAAAAATTTGGATATTAAAAAAAGTTTAAGAATACTTGCCTATCTTAAACTTTTTATTATTCATTAGTGACAACAAAGTGAGAAGACATGTCGGCGTAAGCCCTACCATCGTTGTAACGGAAGTTAAACACTCCCCCATTTGTGCTATTGTAATAGTTTCCTCCACGAAAGAACCATGGGTTAATAGAATCAATGAAGTCAGCGTCATCACTATACCAGTTTTTTGTTTCATTTAAGGCATGTCCTTTATATGAAGTTGTTGTATAGTTATTATAATATTTTTCATCTGGTAAACTGTTAAATCCTGAATTACCTATTGTTTTATAATACACTCCCATAACACATTCATATGCTCCCCCACTCATATCATATATTCCATATATTGTCCCCGTGGTGGAGGCATCTTTTCCAAGTGAGGTATTATATGTTCCATTTGCTACAGTTTTATCACTTCCTGCAGGTGCTCCATATCCTGTTATATAACCTTGTTTATTATTTATTCCTATTTCAGTACATGATGTACTACTAGTACATCTTCCATAAATACTCTGAGTTAAATATGCTACTGCTCCCCATTCATTATTTTTACTCATATGCGTATCTA
>ERZ773192.3727-NODE-3727-length-11001-cov-3.069980_pt1 | contig 11001 bp, 6 predicted proteins | sample MGYA00581010_ERZ773192 | MGnify/ENA primary metagenome ERZ773192 (study PRJEB29015, sample SAMEA2737741) | human gut metagenome | biome: human gut; feature: human-associated habitat; material: faeces | place: China | collected 2012 ...
GAAAAATCACACGAAACGGGAGCTGGATAACGGTTATAAAATTCGTCGGGCTGCCGTGGATTATAATATCCCTCTGATTACCAATGCTCGTCTGGCCAGTGCTTTCATTTATGCCATCTGTAAAGTCGACCGGCAAGACATGGCGATCAAGAGTTGGGACGAATACAAATAATGTTGTAAAGGGTATCGGGACCTCTATCCCGATCGTAGCGAAGGATTTTCGGATGGCAGAGGGCCAAAGGAGATCCTTCGCTTTGTATTGGTTTATTTCAACCATCTTTTCATGGTTTGTCCTTGACACGGCATAACGTTGTTTCCGCATCGCTATATGCGAATTTAAAGCTTTTTTTTAGAATACCAGGCTGTAGATATAAACCAGCATGGAAAAAATCGATACGATTATGTCACGATTCTAAATAATTTGATATTTTTAGGCGGTTTAAATTTGATTATGCCTGGTAAAAAGATAGAAATTTCGGATGATTGCTTGATGAAACAACTGAAACTTAAGTCGTATAGGGCTTTTGAAGTGGTTTTTAATCGTTATTATGCGGGATTATATCGTTTTGCTTTGGCTTATCTGATGAATCGTGAATTAGCGGAAGATGTGGTTCAGGAAGTGTTTTGTTCGCTCTGGACTTCTTCGCTTTCAATTCCCGAAAGTACCCATCTGAAAAGTTATCTTTATGCTTCTGTAAAACATGCTTGTCTGGATTATTTTAAACATTTACAGGTGATAGACATCAATCAGGATAAATTGACAGAAGCTTTGATTTTTTCCGGGACAATAGAATATGAAGATAATGAGGATTTATTGGAAAAGGTGAAAGCATGTCTGGATAAATTACCTGAGCAACAAAGACGGGTATTGGAATTAAAAGTATTCCGCGATATGAGTTATCGTGAGATAGCAGAAACATTGAATATTTCAGAATTGACAGTCCACACCCACATAAAGAGAGCATATAAATTTATACGGAGTTCTTTGCCTTTGCTCTATTGTTTCCTGAAATATTGGGAGCAATTATAGAATTTTTATTTTTTTTCTAAAAAAATTTCGTTTTTGTACCCTGATTTAAAAAATACTCGTCTTTATATAAAGAGAGTGTGAAAAATTATGAAAATTGATTGGAAAATTATAAGGAATTGGGCTTTGGGAGAAGCTTCAGAAAAAGAAAAACAAGAAGTGGAGAGATGGGGGGAGATGGGAGAAGAAAACCGGAATTTTCTCGAAGATACTTATAACTATTATTGTGAAGAAAGTATGGTAGAGAATCCTTCTCCGGAAAATATGAAACGTGTTTGGAGAAAATTGGATCCTTACAGGCAGATGAGAAGACGTCGGATGAGGCAGATGAGTTTGGTTGCCGCCAGTGTGATTCTTGGGATTGGAATATTTTGGGGAGATCATTTTTTCTCCGGGGTAAAAATGGAGAAAACTTTTTCAAGAACGATTCCTGTACGGTTGATAACCTCAGACGGTATTCAGCATGATCTGAATAAAGGTACATTGAAAGATTCTTTAAAAGTTGGTTTTAAGAATGAAATTTCAGAGGGATTGCAACTCGGTACTGTCATTCAGAAGAAAGAAATGACGGAGCGTTTCCATGAAATTATTGTTCCGCGTTGTGGAGAATATCGATTGGTTCTGTCCGATGGGACACGGATATACCTGAATGCCGAATCGTCCCTTCGTTTTCCGGATGTTTTTGGGGATGAACGAAAAGTATATTTGACGGGAGAAGCCTATTTTGAAGTTACACAGGATAGTCTGCGTCCCTTTTTGGTGGAATTTGAAGGAGCCTGCGTTAAGGTGTTGGGAACGCAATTTAATGTAAGAGCATATCCGACGGGCCCTTCTTTCACGACATTGGTTTCCGGTTGTGTGAAAATAGTGCATAAAAATCAGGTTTTGCAGTTGGAACCTGGTCAGCAGTGTGAAGTAAGAGAAGAGAAGATGTTGTTGCATAATGCGGATTTGATGACTGTTTTAGCTTGGAAAAACGGGGAATTCATTTTTAAGGATGTTGCTTTGGAAACTATAATGGATGAACTAGCCCGTTGGTATGATATGCAAGTGGACTATGAAACGGAAGATTTGAAAAAAATGCGGTTTTACCTTTATGTGGAGCGAAGTGAAAACCTCGAAGAAGTGCTGCAGAAAATAGCTTTGACAAACCAGGTAAAATACCGGGTTAATGGAAAGAAAATCATTATACAGAGATAAAAAACACGAAAAGTGTTGACCCCACTTTTCGTGTAAAACCTGCTAATAATATTAACAAGTTGTATTAATTCTACAAAACTATGAAAAAAAAACGAAGAAAATACTTCGGTAATCTGCCGAAGTATAGAATTTTTAAACTCAAACCATTTATTTTCTTGATTTTGAGTGTCTTTTATTTCGGACAGTTATTTGGACAAAGAGATAATCCGAAAATAACATTCAATTTTCAACGGGCTCCGTTTTTCAAGGTCATAGAGAATATCCGGCAGCAAATTCCTTATGAATTTGTATTTAATTCAGAGGATGTCCGCTCTTTGAACAACATTACCCTTTCCCTGAAAGAGGTTACTTTACAACAGGCATTGGATGCCCTGTTGGAAGGTTCCGGTATGGAATATGTGATTGAACAAAAAACAGTGGTAATTAAAAAGAAGGTAAATTCTCCGTCAGAAAAATCAAAATCGATTTTATTGAAGGGATTTGTTACTGATCGCCAGAAACATCCGTTACCGGGAGTAACCGTAAAATTGGCAGATATGATGTTGGGGACTTCTACCAATCATAAAGGTTATTTTTCCATTCAACTTCCGTTGGAGCGGGGAACACTTGAGTTTTCTTTTATAGGATATGTTTCACAGAAAGTGAATTTTACAGAACGAACGACAGATACACTTCGGATTGTGATGGAAGAGTTGATTGTAGGGATGGAAGAAGTTGTGGTAACCGGCTATCAGAAAGTCGATAAGCGGCGTTCTACCAGTGCTATTACCTCGGTGAAGGCTTCGGATGTATTGGTCCCCGGAATGAGTAGTATTGACCAGGCTTTGGAAGGAAGGATTCCCGAACTGATGTTAATTACCAATTCCGGTGAAGTGGGTGCAACTCCCAGGATACGGGTACGCGGAACTTCAACTCTGATTGGTAACCGTGAACCTTTGTGGGTACTGGATGGTTTTATTATGCATGATCCGGTGAATGTCAGTGTGGAGGATTTGAATAATCCGGATTATATCAATATTGTCGGAAATGCGATTGCCGGAATAAATCCTCAGGACATAGACCGGATCGATGTGTTGAAGGATGCTTCGGCGACAGCACTTTACGGAACTAAGGCTGCCAATGGCGTGATTGTCGTAACAACAAAAAAAGGTTCTATTGGACCTGCCCGTTTTTCCTATAACCATACATCGAAATTGACCCGCCGTCCCCGGTATTCGGACCGGAGCATAAATCTGATGGATTCCCGGGAACGGGTACAGTTCGGAAAAGAATTGAGCGATTTACATTATCAGTTTCCGTCGAATATGCCTAAAGTCGGATATGAAGGAGCTTTGTACCGTTATTATTCCGGTCTGACTGATTATGCTGGTTTTAAACAGGAAGTGTTGCGTTATGAGACAGTCAATACCGATTGGTTCGATATTTTGACTCAGGATGCCTATTCCCATGACCATACCTTCGGGGTGTCCGGAGGATCGGAAAGTATGCGTTATTACGTTTCATTAGGAGCCAACTTCGAGGATGGGGTATCGAAAACAACAAAAACGGAACGGTATACGGCAATGGTAAACCTGGATATTAATTTTTCACCGAAAATAAGGGCTAATTTTTCTTTAAACGGGAATATTCAGCGGAAAAATCACCTGATGCCTGATATTGATGCGATGGATTATGCTTATAATACTTCCCGGGCTATTCCGTGTTATGATGAAGACGGTTCTTTATTTTATTATGATGCTATTGGTTATGGAGGAAGTAATGTAAGTCATAAACAGTTCAGATATAATATTCTGAATGAAATCAGAAATAGTTCTAATGATTACCGGGGAAGTACTTTAGGGGCGAATCTGACTTTGCGTTACAACATCCTGGAAGACCTGGAGCTTTCCGTTGCTGGAAATTATATGCACAGCAGCACTTTACAGGAGCAATGGTGGGGAGAAAAAAGCCATTATATAGCCCGCTTGAAAAATGCCGAATATGAAGAACTTGGAAAAACGGGAGATGCAGGGAATTGTATTTTACCTTATGGAGGTATACTGAACACCAATAATTCGGAACAAGATTCTTATACTTTCCGGACTCAGGTGGAATACCGGAAGATGTTCGGGGAAAATCAGCAACATTTGGCATCTGTGATGGGAGGTTTTGAATTGAACGGAAGTACTTCCAGGAGTATTGCGGATGAGAACAGAGGATTTGTGAAAGAACGGGGATTGCAGTTCATTGACAATGTGAATCTGGAGGATTATCCGCACTACCAGACCTGGATCAATAAAAATCACCGGTCATTGTTACATGGTATCAACCATGAGATTTCAGGTTACCTGACATTAAGTTACAGCTATAAAGATTATTTCACCTTAAATGCCAACGGACGTTTTGACGCTTCCAATAAATTCGGAAGCCGTAGTAATGAAAAATTCCTCCCTATCTGGTCGGTTTCGGGAATGTGGAATCTGAAAGAAACATTTATGAAGCATGCAGACTTTATTTCAAATATGCGTTTAAGGACTTCTTACGGAATACAGGGAAATATGTTGGAAGACCAGAGTCCGAACCTGATACTGAGACAAGGGACAATTAATCCGATGTATAATGAAAATATTTCAACTGTAGCCCGTTATCCGAATCCGAATCTGAAATGGGAAGAAACCCGTCAGTTCAATGTGGAATTGGATCTTTCCTTTCTGGACAACCGCATAGGGATAAACGGAACATTATACCTGAAAAAGACGGAAGATTGTTTTACGACCGTGCAGGTCTCTTCTGTGAACGGGGTACCGGGCCATTCTTATGTCATGAATGGGGGGAACCTGGAAAATAATGGTTATTCTGTCGGTTTGTCCGGAATTCCGGTGAAAACCCGTGACTGGCAATGGAATCTGTATACTTATTTTTCAGGTAACCTGAATAAAGTGCGTTCTCAGACAGTAGAAAAATATACGATAGATTCTTATTTAAACGGAACTGCATTGGTAGATGGAGAGGCGGTCAGTAGTTTTTATTCTTATCGTTTCCTGGGCCTTAATCCTGCGAACGGCATCCCTGTATTTAATGATTATGCAGATCGTATGCATTTACTGGAAGACCGGGAATTGGAAGATATTGTTCTGATGACTATGGAAAAAAGCGGGCAACGGGATCCGATTTTTACAGGTAGTTTGTCGACTTCACTAACCTATAAAAGTCTTTCACTTTCTGTGAATATGTCTTATAGTCTGGGATCGAAAGTGCGTTTATTCAGTCTTTATGAACCGATTTTGAATGGAGTAAGTGCTGAAAAAAATATAAGAAAGGAATTTGTTAATCGTTGGATGGCTCCGGGAGATGAATTGAATACCAATGTTCCGGTGATTTTAAGTCCTTCGGATCCAGATTATTTCAGTTCTCTTGTTCATTTTTCTTCTGTGACGAGTTCAGATATTTCTCACATTCAGCAATTTGCTAATAGTGTGTGGGATATGTACGATAAATCCGATATACGTGTAGTGAGCGGTAATTATTTGAAATGTTCTTCTTTGTCGTTGCGTTATACGCTGAATACCGAATGGTTGAGGAAGACTCCGTTTTCAAATGTGCAATTGAGCCTCAACAGTATGAATCTTTTTACAGTTTCTGCAAAAGCTCTGAAGGGACAGGATCCGTCGCAGGCTGGTTTTGCAAAACCCAATTTGTCGGTAAGGCCTTCGTATACTTTCCAATTGAATGTAACTTTTTAAAAAAACAGTAGAATGAAAAAGAATATATTACTTGTATTGGCTGTGATGATATTGGTTCGCTGTGGCTATCTGGATGACTACTCCCAGGATATGGTCGTGGTGAAATCGGTATCGGATCTGGATGAGGTATTACTTGGAAGTGTATATATACCCAGCAAGGAAGAAGTACAAGATTTAGCTTGGGGAGATATTGGTTGGTGGCTGCATATACTGGACGACGATATCAATACCGTAATTACTGATCAGGCTGAAAACAGAATATGGAATTCAGCTATGAATTCGGCTTATTTCGGTTATACCACCTGGCAAATGGAGGTGGGAAGGAGCTATAAAGGAGATGAGCTGGCTGCAGATAATGCCCTTTGGGATGATCTTTATCGCCGGATCAATGTCACTAATATTATTTTGGATGAAATCGAAGATTTAAATCCGGCTACCGAAGAAGAACGGCTGGATGCTTTGAGAGTCAGAGGGGAAACGCATTTTTTACGTGCACAGTTTTATTTCCTGCTTGTAAACATTTATGCTCAGGCCTACGATCCGGAAAATGCAGAGACAACCCTGGGAATTCCTTTGAAACTGACAGGATATGTAGAGCACGATAAAGACAAGGCTTCTCAGTTTGAACGTGTACCGGTTGCGAAAGTATATGAACAAATCGTGAAAGATCTGAAAGCAGCAGTGGATTATTTTACCCAAAGTCCGCAGACACGTTTATTTTACAGGGCTTCCGGGGAAGCTTCGCTATTACTGTTAAGCCGTGTATATCTTTACATGCAGGATTGGAAAAACGCCTGGCAGGCTGCAGATGATCTGTTAAAAATCAAATCTTCACTGAAAGATTATGCTGTTGTGAAGGATGAAGATGAGGTTATTTCCAGGACCAATCCGGAAATATTGTTTTCTCAGGGCTCATTAAACGTACAAAATGCTTTTACCGGTAATGGCGGTGATTTTTGTATTGCTAACGGATTGTATCGGTTATATGCAGATAATGATTACCGGAAAGAATTGTTTTTTACTCCGGCTTCTTCCAGTGACAGCATAGCATTGGGACGTAAATATAAACGTGGTTTACATCAGTCATATGTTTCGGATTTATTTTTATTACGGATTTCAGAAGCTTACCTGAATATTGCTGAGGCATGTGCGATGCTTGACGATCCCTCAGGGGCGTCGGATTGGTTGAATATTTTCCGGAGAAACAGGATTGAAGGTTGGCAGGATGTAAGTTATGATCAGAACACTGTGATAGAGGAAGTACGGAAAGAACGTCGCAGGGAATTGTGTATTGAAGGGCACAGGTGGTTTGATCTGCGGAGGTATGCTGTGTGTCGGAAAGCTCCTTTACGGAAAGCAATAGAGCGTGTTTTTGCTGTATACGATTGGGATAGTAAAATGAAATTCATGCGTGGAGAAGTTTTCCGTCTGGAAATCGATGATCCGGCTTATGTATTTTCTATTCCTAAATCAGTATTGGAATTTGATACCGATATGCCTGATAATGTCAGACCGATGCGAAGATTAACAGAGGTAATTAATGCAAATTTTGATTGATTATGAGAAGGTTTATATATATGTGTTTCTGCCTGCTAATGATAGCGTGCAGTAAGGAAAGTACATTGGAATCCCGGATAAATCTGGATGAATTGTATGTTATACAGGATGATCCTGACGATCCTGTAAAGCATCGGATTTATGAAATTTATGAAACTTATGGGATACCGGTATATTTCAATGATACGATCGGGAGGATATTTTTGAAAACAGACGTCCATGGGCAACCGGTTTATCAATATGAAAAACTGGATTTGGCTTGGGGATACGATAGTTATAAAAAACTGGAATATCATTATCAGTATATAACTGATCCGGAAAAACAATTGGAAGTACTGACCTGGATCGGGCAATACCTGAGAGATGCTGACAAAGCTTTATTCCCTTTTTGTTTTTTTGTCCCGGAATCGGTGACAACTAAAAATTTGGATAACAGGGAGGTGACAGAAGTCGATCAACAGTTTATGATAGGTTTCCGTACGTTAACTATGATTATGGGAAATTGGGAAGGAGAAAATCCCGGGGATATTCTGTTGAATATGAAAAGGAATATGGTAACTCAAAAAATCAAAAATTATTCAGAAGACTTGGCATATTTCAACAAAATTTCCGATGCGAACTGGTACGGGACAAAGTATTGGTCGGAGGTGGATAATACCATTACTACTTACTGGAATTGTGATGTCTTGAATCCGGATTATACGGGTAGTCTGACCGGGGAGGCTTTGGAAGAGCAACGGGTAGAGGCGCGGGCTGTTACAGGCCGTTTCGGTTTCGTTATGGGAGATGAGTGGGGAGGTGGATTGTTTACTCCTTATGATACCCAGAGAGATCTGGAGTGTTTTGTAAAAGTTATACTGGCTACTGGTTCGGATGAGGTTTTCCGTGAACAATGGGGTACTTATCCCCTGGTCATGGAAAAATATGAGGTGTTGTATGAGATTATTACTGAAAAATTGGGTGTTGAATTGTAAAACGGGTATTATGAAAAAGATCATATATATATTATTCGGAATGTTGGCGTGGTGGTCTTGTGAAGATGAAAATTCTTTGATCGGACCGGAAGGAGTCTTTTCGGAATATACTGATTCAAGGGATGGAAAGATCTACCGTTGTGTGACTATCGGAGACCAGACCTGGATGGCGGAAAATTTGGCCTACCGTCTGCCTTTAGGAAGTGTAGACGGTTGTTATACTTATCGGGAGGAGAATTTGGATACAAACCGCATTGAACCTGCTCGGGCCCTGTTCGATGAGGTTGTACAGAATGCTATAAATGACGGGAAGATCAGTAGCGATCCTTTACCGGAAGTACCTTTTTTTTCCCCGGCATCTTTTGTTATGATGTATCTTGACTACCCTGGTTCGGCAGTGAGTATTGTAAATTTAATTGCTAATACGGTAACGTGGTATCCTTCCATGCAATCCACGGTGGAAACATTAAATCAAATCCTGGCAGAAACTAAAACAAAGACTATCGGTTTGACGGCAGAGGAATATTTTTTGAATGCGGAGGAAGAGAATGACGGATATGCAGAAAAGTACGGTTTGTTGTATACTTATGATGCAGCTCTAAAGGCTTTGCCAGATGGATGGCGTTTGCCGACCGATGAAGACTGGAAAAAATTGGAAACAGAACTTTATATGGACGGCGATGAACTCGGATTATTGGAACAATGGCGCGGGAAACAGGCCGGTATGCTATTGAAGGAAGAAGGTACCGGTTTCAGAATATTGTATGGAGGTACCCGGGCCTATGGAACTTTTGCCTATGGAACTCCTTATATGAATAAAGATATGAATGCTTATTTTTGGTCATCTTCCAAGATTGTGCAGAGTGATTCCGTTCAGACAGGTATTATTCGTGCTGCTTCAAAAGTGTATGAAGGGATTCTGCGGGGAACCTCCAATTTGACGGCGGCTTATAGCGTACGTTGTATAAAAGAATAAGCCGGTAGTATGGAGTTATTCAGATATGTTACAGGAATAATTTGGGATTGTTAATTAATTTAAAAGAAGATTTTATGAAAAAATTGATGTTGGCTTTTGTGCTGCTTTTAGGTGTAGTAGTGAGTGTAAAAGCACAGAGTATATATGGAGATAAAGTAAAAACAGATGTAAAAATGAAATATATTTATTCATTTGAGGAGGCTTTAAAAAAAGCCCGGGAGGTGAATAAGCCTATTTTTGTAAATTGTTTTGCTGATTGGGCTGTGCCTTGCCACGGGATGAACCAACTGGTTTTCAGTGACCAGCAGTTTGCCGACTGGATGGACCGGCATTTCGTAAACCTTTTTATCGATATAACTACGAATGAGGGACGTCCGTTAGCTACCAAATACAATACACTCCAAATGGCCCATTATATTGTATTGGATCAGGACGGAAATTTGATTTACCGGATTGTTGGCGGGCATCAGTTACCGGAATTTCAGGAATTGCTTGCGAAGGCCCTGGATCCGAAAACTACACTGCCGGAAATGAACCGGCGTTATGAAAAAGGAGAACGTAACCTGAAATTTTTACGTGCTTATGCCGATGTTTTAAATACAGCCTCTGAGGATGAGAAAGCTAAAAAAGTGATAGAAGATATTTTTGCCCGTTTAAAGGATAAACAATTGCCGAAGGAAGAGAACTGGAAATATTTTATGCAGAAAATACGGACCAATGAAGATGAATTGTTTAAAAAGCTGATTACCCGGAAAGCTGAGTTTGTGAAAAATATAGGGCAGGAGAAAGTGGATAGATTTATTTCCGGGATTTACTTTGCCAAATTGTTCCCTTATGCCTGCGGAACGACTCCTTATGATGGTAATCTGATGGTAGATCTGGCATTGGAATTGCACAAATGTAATCTACCCGATACAAACGGGGTTTTTGCTTTGTATAATATAACCAAGTATCGGGGAGAAAAGAAGTACGATAAAATGATTGAAGCCATGCGGGCTGGAATTCCGGGATGTCATAAGGAATTGGCCATGAATCTGGATGTGTGTTTGGGGGATATCAAAGGATTACCCAATCAAGAGCGGGATTTGTTGATCGGATACTTGAAAGAACGTTCCAAAGATTTGCAAAGACCTCCTTTGAGCTATTATGAACAGGCTATTTCCAATCTGGAAAACCGGGAAGGTGTCCAATTTCAGGATTTGATTTATGAAGAAGCCTTGAAGAAAGCGGGCAAAGAGGGGAAAATGGTGTTTATGGATTGTTATACCGTTTGGTGTGGCCCTTGTAAGATGATGTCTCCTATCTTGGATGAGATCAGCAAAGAGTACGAGGGTAAAATCAACATATATAAGGTGAATGTCGATAAAGAGGCGGATTTAGCGAGTGTTTTCGGTATCCGTAGTATTCCTTCTTTATTGTTTGTACCGATGAAGAAAGAACCGAGTATGGTTCAAGGGGCTATGCAGAAGAATGAGTTGAAGAAATTGGTTGATGATATTTTATTAGAGTCGAAATAACTCGTATAGTGTATTTTGGGGATTAGTG
>ERZ773192.3729-NODE-3729-length-10993-cov-2.710276_pt1 | contig 10993 bp, 8 predicted proteins | sample MGYA00581010_ERZ773192 | MGnify/ENA primary metagenome ERZ773192 (study PRJEB29015, sample SAMEA2737741) | human gut metagenome | biome: human gut; feature: human-associated habitat; material: faeces | place: China | collected 2012 ...
ATTTCAGATAGCAACCTGCAAGGTCGGCGCTGCCATATGATTTGTTGAATATCTCAATCCATGCGCTGTGAACACCGTAATCATCCTGAAAGTTGCTTTCGTTGGTGATAAGCACTTCATTCAGCAACAGTTTAGAGTTTGACTCCTTTTCTCCACAAGAAGAACAGAACCCCAGCACCAGCATCAATGAAAGGAATATTCCGATTTTTGTTTTATTCATAAATTTGAGTTTTTATTTTTTAATTCTCAACTGTTAATTCTCAATTCTTAAAGAGGAATATTACCATGTTTCTTGGCCGGGTTGGTCAATTTCTTGGTTTGCAGTTGTTGCAGGGCGCGGATAATGCGGAAACGCGTGTTGCGCGGTTCTATAACATCATCGATATAGCCATACTTGGCTGCATTGTAAGGATTGGCAAACAGTTTGGTATATTCAGCTTCTTTTTCAGCCAGGAACTGAGCCGGATTTTCTTGTTCTTTAGCCTCGCGTGCATACAGAACTTCTACCGCACCTGCACCACCCATAACTGCGATTTCAGCAGTAGGCCATGCATAGTTCATGTCACCACGAAGTTGCTTACAGCTCATTACGATGTGCGAACCGCCATAGGATTTGCGTAGGGTGATAGTAACTTTAGGTACGGTAGCTTCACTATAAGCATACAATACTTTTGCTCCGTGGCGGATCACACCCATATGTTCCTGTTCAACGCCCGGTAGATATCCCGGCATGTCTTCGAAGGTCACGATCGGAATATTGAATGCGTCGCAGAAACGGATAAACCGGCCTGCTTTATCGGCAGAGTCGCAATCCAATACACCGGCTAATACCAAGGGTTGATTGGCTACGAAACCGATCGTTTCTCCATCTACCCGACCGAATCCGACAACGATATTCTGTGCAAAGTCCTGTTGTACCTCGAAGAAATCGGAATCGTCGGCAACGGCTTTGATAATATCTCTTACATCATAAGGCTGGGTAGGATCTGCAGGAAGGATTTTTTCGATATTGTATTCTGCTTTCGGAGCTTTTGACGGAAAGGCTTTCGCTTTACGTTGATTGTTCCAGGGGATAAAGGTGAGCAGTTTTTTTATTTGTTCGAAACATTCTGCTTCTGTAGAGGCAAAGAAGTGGGCATTTCCACTGATACAGGCATGAACGCGTGCTCCTCCGAGGTCTTCCATACTAACTTCTTCTCCCAGTACTGTTTTTACTACTTCCGGACCTGTGATGAACATTTTGGAAATATTATCTACCACAAATACGAAATCGGTCAATGCCGGAGAATAAACGGCTCCACCAGCACAAGGACCCAGAATAACGGACAATTGAGGGATAACACCGGAAGCCTGTGTATTGCGGAAGAAAATTTCTCCATAACCGGCCAGTGAATCCACCCCTTCCTGGATACGTGCACCACCCGAGTCGTTGATACCGATGATCGGCATCCGCATTTTGATGGCATGATCCATAATTTTGGTGATTTTACGGGCGTGCATCAGTCCTAACGAACCTCCTGCAACAGTGAAATCCTGAGCATAAATAGCAACGGGTTCTCCATAGACAGTACCGGTACCGATAACGACACCGTCGCCGTGAAGAACTTTCTTGTCCATATCAAAATCCTTAGATTGGTGCTCTACGAACATGTCGTACTCGTGGAAAGAACCTTTGTCCAAAATCCCCTCGATACGCTCACGGGCTGTCAATTTACCCATGGCGGCCTGCTTTTTGATAGCATCTTCGCCACCACCCTGAAGTACAATTTCTTTCCTCTTTCTTAAGTCAAGAATATTCCTTTTAAGTGACATAGTAATTTAGTTTATTATTAACTTGCGTAATTCCTTCTCAGAAATTAACACACCATTTAAACTGCAAGGTTACGTAAAAAAAATGATTTAAAAAATACCTGTCTTTATTATACTAATCGGTATCTATTGATATCATTGAGGGTTGAAGTCGAAATTTTAACGATTTATTTGAAAAATTTACTATTATCTGTATTTATTAATAAATGGGGAGGGGGATTTGTTCTTCCGGGGTTTTGTGGTGTTGCAGATAGAGACTGTCGATGATACCGTCGACCAGGCCGATGTTAGGCACGACGATATGCTTCGCTTGGGTATGCTCTGCGACTAGCAGGAAGATATCTGCGGCATTGGTAATGACATCTGCACGGTCGGGTTTCAGATTGTATAACCGGGCACGTTCTTCTAAGGAATAGTTTTTTAGAGTGTTGTTGAGTTGTACTAATTTTTCTACCGGGAGAGTCATTTTATTTTTGGCCGGAAGTTTAGCTAACCGGAACAATTTGTTGATATTTCCACCGGACCCGATGATCGTGATTACCTGGTATTGTTTCCGCAATTTATTCAGGTCTCTTTTCAAACGGTTGTATACGCTGGGAACGACTTTTCCTTTCAACAGACGTACGGTTCCGATGTTGTAAGAATGTGAACTGCGGAGTGTTCCTTGATGGATCAAGCTGATTTCCGTGCTACCTCCCCCGACGTCGACATAGATATAATCGGCGTTTTTATCCGCCAGGTATTCGATGTGATTATCGTATACCAAACGGGCTTCTTCCTCTCCGTTGATAATATCTATCCGGATACCTGACTTCCGGGTGATGGTTTCGATTACTTCTTTCCCGTTTGCGGCATCCCGCATTGCCGATGTGGCACAAGCCCGATAGGCATCGACTTCGTATATTTTCATCAGTTGCCGATAAGCCTTCATCAGACGGAGTAGTTTTTTAGCTTTACTGGCCGGTATTTCACCTTGTGTAAATACTTCTTCTCCCAGGCGCAGGGGAACCCTTAGAAGGAGCTCTTTTGTAAACAACTGTTCCGCTGTTTCGGGATTGATACTTTTGATCAATAATCTGACTGCATTGGAGCCGATATCGATCGCTGCATAATTTACTTTACTCATGGGGTATGTTATTAGTTGTGATTTCTTGTATGTCTTCCTGATAATAGTGATATAAGGCCGATTGTGACCGGAATAGCGAATGGTCTTCGTTTTTCCAGGGGATATTCTGTCCTGTGCCGTCGACTTGTCGTCCCTGCAGAGAGTCTTTCAGGCCATATTCGACGATTCGTTTCAATTCGGTTTGAATTTTCTTATCATAAACAGGGGTAAGTACTTCGATCCGGTTGTCCAGATTCCGGGGCATCCAGTCGGCAGAACCTGTCAGGCAGATCATATCACCTGCATTTTCGAAAATGAAAATTCGCGAATGTTCCAGATAACGGTCGATAATTCCGTTAATCCGGATGTTTTCGCTTATTCCCGGGATTCCTGTGACGATAGAACAATTACCTCGTACCACCAGGTCGATCTTTACGCCTGCGGCCGAAGCTTCATAAAGCTTAGCGATCAATGTCCGGTCTGTAATATGGTTTACCTTTCCTAATATTCGGGCCGTTTTTTGTTTTCTGGCATTTTTGACTTCCTCTTCGATCAATTTCAATAGTTTGGAACGCATATCGTTGGGAGAGACCAGTAATTCTTTGAATTTTACGGGTAGATAAGGTTTTTCAATAAAGTCGAAGACATGCCGGACTTCTTTTACCAGGGTTTTGCGTGCGGTAAAAAGGGTGACGTCGGTATATCGGGTGGCATTCCCTTCATGAAAATTTCCGGTACTGACACAGGCGATATCTCCCTGTCTACCCGATATATATACTAGTTTTGCGTGTATTTTCAGACCTTCGACTCCGAATACGACTTTGATTCCGGCGTCTTGCATTTGTTTAGACCAGCTGATATTCGATGCTTCGTCGAAACGGGCGAGTAGTTCGATAACTACAGTTACTTTTTTCCCGTTTCTGGCTGCTGCGATTAAAGTTTGGATAACCTTGGAATTTTTCGCTACCCGGTAGAGGGTCATTTTTATGGCTTTGACGTTCGGGTCGATCGTGGCTTCCCGGAGTACACGCAAGAAAGAAGAAAAACTGTGATAGGGATAGTGCAGGAAGAGATCGCGGGTACGGATGGTATTCAAGATGCTGTCGTCCCCTGAAAAGTCTGTTTTGAATAAGGGTGGTTGAGGGGGATATTTTAAATCGTCACGTTTACAATCGGGAAATTTCATCAGATCTTTCAGATTTTGGTATCTACCGGCTCCGACCTGAGTATCCCAGCGGTCCATACAAAGCATCCGGCTGAGGTGGCGCTGCATAACCGCAGGCATCCGGCTGTCGTATACCAACCGGATCGGTTCCCCGTTTTTTCTGCTTTTCACCCCCTTCGATATTTTTTGCATAATGCTGTTCCGAAGATCTGAATCGAGTTCCATTTCTGCGTCTTTAGTGAACTTGAACGTGTAAGCCTCGAAGTGGTCGTAAGGCCGGCCGTTGAATATCAGGGGAAGGCAAAAGCGGACGATGTCGTCCAGGAACATCAGGCATATGCGGTCGTCATCGCCGGGGATCCGGATAAAACGGCCGTATGATTGCACCGGCAAAGCGATAATAGCAAAATCTTTTTTAGTTTTTCCTGTGGTTTGCAGACAGACGCTCAGATAGATATGGTCGTCGGGTTGGTCACTGAAATGACGGAAAGAAGAAGTGAAAAGCGGGGTCGTAGAGCCGATCAGTTGTGTCTTGTAAAATTCACGGATATAGTCGGCTTGCTCCTCCTGTAATTCTTGTTCGTTCAGGAGGTAAATCCGGTTTTGCCGGAGTGCTGTATTTATTGCTGTAAATGTTTCCTCGAATTTTTGTGTATACAGGGCATTCAACCGGCTGATTTCCCTGAAGGTTTGAATGGCGGTTTCTCTCTCTGCCTTAATGGTTTTATCCTCATATTCGATGATTCGGTTGAGGGTGGCTACCCGTACCCTGTAAAATTCGTCCAGATTATTGGAGTAGATTCCCAGAAAGGATAACCGTTCGAGTAAAGGAACCGGGGCTTTTTCTGCTTCGGACAGGATTCTCCGGTTAAAATACATCCAACTGATATCCCTTTCCAGGTAGGGAATCTCACCTTTTTTCCTTGTTACTTTCATGGATAAAATACAATGTATTGATTTAATTACGAATGTATTTTATCCATGTTACTATTTAATGACAGAAATGTGACATTGTCGTTGAGGCTGGAATTGTCTTTATAAAATTTCTTTCAGGTGTTTATAATTGGAATTGATCGTATCGATAATCTCCTGTGTCCGGCCGGTCAATAACATTTTATACATGGCTTGTGCGAATCCGGTCATTTGATTCCATTCTATTTGCGGGGGCATAGCCAGTGCATTCGGATCGGTCATTACATTCAGTAGAGCAGCTTCCGGTGAGTTCAAGGCTTCGACCAATACCGGGAGTACATCGTCCGGACGGCTGACGGTATAGCTCTTTATACCCATCGCTTGAGCCACCAGGGCAAAATCCGGATTTTGCATGTCGGTTTCGTTGTCCGGCAGGCCGGCGACTTCCATTTCGAGTTTTACCATACCCAAAGAACGGTTATTGAATACAATAATCTTGACCGGTAGCTTATATTGGGCGATGGTTGCCAGATCACCCAGTAACATAGAGATGCCTCCGTCGCCGCAGAGAGCGATCACCTGTCTGCCCGGATAGGCGAACGATGCTCCTATAGCCTGGGGCATAGCGTTGGCCATTGTGCCGTGATTGAAAGAGCCTAACATCTTTCGCTGGCCGGAAGCTTTCAGGTAACGGGCTCCCCAGACACAGGTCATACCCGTATCGACGGTAAAAATAGCATTTGCCTGAGCAGTTTCGTCGACCATCGCCATGACATATTCCGGGTGAATCTTATTATCACTGCCTTTGTTTTCGACGTAAGCATTCAGGTCTTTAATTACTTTGGAATAACCGAGCAACTGATCGTTCAGAAAGCTTTTGTCGCTTTTGGCTTGTAAAAGAGGTAATAAAGCTTCGAGTGTCGTCTTGATATCTCCGCATAGCCCCATTTGTACTTTGGCTCTTCGGCCCAGGTGACTGGGATCGATGTCGATCTGAACGATTTTATTGTGAGTCGGTAAAAACGGGCCGTACGGGAAATCGGTACCTAATAAAACCAGTACATCGGCCGCATGCATGCTGTTGTAACCCGATGCCATGCCTAATAAGCCGGTCATCCCTACTTCATTGGGATTATCATATTGGATTTCCATTTTACTTTTGAAAGAATAGGCTACCGGGGCTTTCAACCGATGGGACAATTCGACGATTTCTTCGTGTGCATCTTTGGCTCCGATGCCACAAAACAGGGTTATATTGCTATTGTTGTTCAACAGATCGGCCAGCGCCTGTAATTCGGTATCCGATGGACAGGTGCGGGGATGAGTCGGATAGTTGATCTCTGAAGAAGGAATATTGACCTGGCTTTCTCCGGTCAAATCTCCGGGGATACCGATGACACTGACTCCTCTGCGGGAGAGAGCGGTTTGTATAGCCCCCTGTAGCATGCGGGGGAGTTGACCCGGTGTAGTCGCTAATTGGTTGTAATAACTGCAGTCGTCGAACAGGCGGATGGTGTCGGTCTCCTGGAAGTAGGTCGTTCCGAATTCACCTGAAATAATGGTAGAAGCGATGGCTAAGACAGGAGCCCCTGAACGGTGGGCGTCATAGAGCCCGTTGATCAGGTGCACATGGCCGGGACCGCTGCTACCTGCACAACAGGCCAGGTTGCCGTGAAGCTGGGCTTCTGCTCCGGCAGCAAAAGCTCCGGTTTCTTCGTGACGTACGTGAATCCACTGAATCCGGCCGTCTTTGCGGACAGCATCGTTAATCTTATTTAAACTGTCACCTGTGACAGCATAAATTCTTTTTACACCGGCTTTTACCAGCATATCTACAATTTGCTCTGCTATGTTTGCCATAATTTAAACGTTTCAATTTTTATATCAAACGAGCTTTAGCCGGAAAGGTTTATTTTTAACTTTAGAATCTGAAGAAAGAAGGCGATAGTTTATAAAATTGAGAGTCCGTAAAGTTTATAAAGTATCCCCGAAGGCCATCGACTTTACAAACTTTACGGACTTTACAACCGATGCTGTTATTTTATGCTTTTGCCTGATCGAGGCGCTTGACAACTTGGCCGTAGATGATCAGGGCAATGGCGGAAGCCAGTGCGATTACAGCAAAATAATACCAGATGTAATGGGCATTACTGCTGGCAGCGAGCCATTCGCTACGAGTGGCGAACAGGCTTTCGTCAGGGCAATATTTACTTAATAAATAGCCGGAAAGTCCGAATCCTAAAATGGAAGACAAAAACGAATGCAGGTGGCTGAAACCCAGGTATAATCCTTCCTCGCCCTTGGGGGCTTGCAGGGAGAAATATTCCAGAAAACGCGGGGAAATAAAAGTTTCCGCCAGTCCCTGGAAGACGATACCTACAACCATCATAAAAGCTACCGGGTGCATGGTCAGAATGGTCGATTCCGGATTCAGCATATTTCCCGAAGCCATGCACAAAGCGGACAACGGCATGATAAACATTCCGACGGTCATCGAAGTAAGGGCTGTCCGGTGACGCATCAGCTGGGTGACCAGGTTGACACACAGCACTACGACCAAAGGGTTGACATTGGCATACCAGGAAGGGGATGCGCCTTCCCCGGCCAGACGGAGTACGTATTTGGGCATGGTGGCATACAATTGATGTTGTACCATCCAGAAACCCGTAATGATCAGGATCAGGATGATCAGCCGGCCGTTAGAACATACTTTTAATAGAGCATTCCAGATTTGCCGGAAGGTTTTTCCCTCTCCGCTGTGTTGAGCACTTTTATAGAAAAACCAGATCGCTATGAGAGCCAGAAAGGTCATACTGGCCGAAAAATAATTCAAGGTGATCAATCCTTCATTCCCTAAAGCCTCTCTAAGGGGTTTTACAATGGTTTTACCCGAGAATGCACCGATATTGACCATGCCGTAAAAGATGGCGAATCCTTTGGCCCGGGTAGCTTCTGTCGTTTCTTTGGCCACCGTTCCCGAGATTACACTTTTGATAAAAGCTCCTCCGATGACGATCAGAGCCATAATCGGGATAATGCCGTATTGCAGGCCACTCTCGGTGAGGCCTTTAAAGACGGTGGTATGCCCATATTCTACCAGTCCGGCACTTTCGAGCCAGGTAGGAAATAAAGCCAGACCACCGTAACCGGTAGTCAATAAGGTGAAAGCCAGGAGCATAGAGTTCCGGAAACCGATCTTGTCGGCCAAAGCTCCGGCAAAAGTTGGCAGCAGATAAAGGAAAGCGGAGAAAGTACCTGCGATGGTGGCAGCCTGAATGTCATTGAACCCCAATATACGGCTAAGGTAGAGGGTGATCACGATAAATACACCGTAGTAGGCAGCACGTTCGAATAATTCCACGGTGTTGGCCACCCAGAATGCTTTACTGAACCTGATTTTTTCTTTGTTTTTTGCTGTCGTTGTCATACTTTTTTTGTTTTAGATTTTTTAGCACGGGGCAAAACTAGTAAAATAAACCAAAGTATGTATGTTTTGATTAATTTTGTATGCATGAAAACAGATGAAATAAAAACTGAAATCCATCCCTTGGAGCCTTTCTTCCCGCAAGGGGCAAGGCTATTGATGATGGGAAGTTTCCCGCCGAAACGTGAACGTTGGAAAATGGATTTTTACTATCCTAATTTTCAGAATGACATGTGGCGTATCTTTGGATTGGTATTTTTCGACGACAAGGAGCATTTTCTGACGGCAGATAAAAAATCATTTTGCGAACAACGGATCCGGGATTTTCTTATCCGGCAAGGAATTGCCTTGACCGATTCCGGCCGGGAAGTCGTTCGGCAGAAAGATAATGCCTCGGATAAATTTTTGGAAATCGTCCGCAAGATCGATTTGTCCGACGTATTGCGGCAATTACCGCACTGTGTAGCCATTGCGACAACAGGGCAGAAAGCGACGGACACTTTGCTTTCTCTGGTCGAAGCCTCTCAGCCACCGGTAGGAGGTTTTTCGACTTTTCATTTCGAGGGTAGAACGATCCGGTTATACCGCATGCCCTCTTCTTCCCGTGCCTATCCGAAACCCTTGCCTGAAAAGGCAGCGGCTTATAAGCGTATGTTCGGAGAGGTCGGTGGGTTCTTCTAGAGAAAGGGTATCAGATTTCTTTCTCTATCAGATAGACGTTGCGGTCGGTAGCCGAACGGGATACCAGCTCGGCTACAAAACCGGCTAAAAACAGTTGGGTCCCGAGGATCATACAAACCAAAGAAATATAAAAATAGGGGTTGTCGGTTACCAAACGGGCCCTGATCCCTTGTGAAAGACAGATCAGTTTATCTATACCGATCCAGCCGGCAGCACAAAATCCGATGATAAACAGCAAGGTCCCTATTGCCCCGAACAGATGCATCGGTTTTTTGGCAAAACGGGTAATAAAGGTGATGGACAACAAATCCAGCATTCCATTGATAAATCGGTTTAAACCGCCGAATTTGGTTACTCCGTATTTCCGTGCCCGGTGCTGTACGACCTTTTCTCCGATTTTAGTGAAACCGGCCTGTTGGGCCAGGATCGGGATATAGCGATGCATTTCTCCGTATACTTCGATGCTTTTCACAACTTTATTCTTGTAAGCTTTGAGCCCACAATTGAAGTCGTGCAGATGGATCCCTGAAAATTTCCGGGCAGTTGCATTGAATAATTTGGTGGGTATTGTCTTTGATTTCGGATCGAATCTTTTTTTCTTCCAACCGGAAACCATGTCGTAATCTTCGGACATGATCATTTGATAAAGAGCCGGTATTTCGTCCGGGCTATCCTGCATATCGGCGTCCATCGTAATGACAACATCTCCTTGGGCATTCTGGAACCCGCAGTGTAAGGCTGCGGATTTACCGTAATTCCGCCGGAATTTTATGGCACGGATATGTTCGTTTTGGGTCGAAAGGGTTTCGATGAGTGCCCAGGAATTATCGCTACTGCCATCGTCTACCATGATGATTTCATACGTAAAATGATTCGCTGCCATGACCCGTTCGATCCAGGCTGTTAGTTCCGGCAGAGATTCGTCTTCATTATATAACGGTATAACGACTGATATGTCCATGATCTGAAAATTACGGTTAAATAAATTTATTTTTTCGGGTGCGCCTGAGTAATCCTGCCAGGAGCAAGGAGAAAATAAATCCGGTGAATATTTTATTGAATGTTTCTGCAAAGGCAATTGTAGCAGGCGTTGTAAACGCTTTTAACATCGAGATCATATTTTCGGTGAAAGCCGAATCCGAATATACCTCTTTGAACGTCGTTTCTATCGAAGTCAGATAATTCTCCAGTAATTCCGGATGGTGACGATAGAGATAGAATACAAAGCATCCGTAGATGACCGAGGCTACAGCGATCAGATAGGTACAAGCGCCCAGTGCTTTCCCGTAAGACAGACAATTATCCGGCAATTCGTCCCGGTATTTACGAACTCCGATAAATGCTCCGACGATGGAGAGCAGCAGGATCACATTGTTCAATTGCGGATTGAGACTGACTCCCCGTCCTGAACGGTAGTAGGCATAAGCTACAGCAATAAAACTCAGTCCGACGAATAAACCGAACAGGGTATTTTGTGAAAAAAAATTCTTTTTCTTCGAAGGTGCCATGTATTTTTCTTTATCCTTACAATAAATCGGCTTGTTTACGCAGATAGATCTTTTCTCCTTCTGTCAGCGGACTGTCGGCCGACAGGTAGTTGAACCTGCAAAGATTTTTGAGCCGTACTCCGTATTGCTGTGAGATGCTGTACATAGTATCTCCGGCTTTTACACGGTGGAATTCGTATCCCCGTGCCGCTTTGCTCTTTTTCTTTTTCAGGAAGACCAATTGACCGGGGTCCAGGGTACTGCTGGATTTGTCGTTGTATTGTAATAATTTTTTAAGTTTGATTCCGTAATAACCGGCAATTTTTTCAAAAGAATCGCCCGGCATCGTTTCTATACAGATAATGCCATTGCGCATTTCTTCGCGGTTACGGTAGTTGGTATTACTCGGG
>ERZ773192.3733-NODE-3733-length-10988-cov-2.239001_pt1 | contig 10988 bp, 3 predicted proteins | sample MGYA00581010_ERZ773192 | MGnify/ENA primary metagenome ERZ773192 (study PRJEB29015, sample SAMEA2737741) | human gut metagenome | biome: human gut; feature: human-associated habitat; material: faeces | place: China | collected 2012 ...
TTCTGTGCTGAAACAACCGTACAGTCGATTGCCAACAAGCTGAATAAAATGATTCGGATCAAATTTTTCGCTTTCATTGGTTAGAAATTTCGTTAATATCTCAGGTGAGTTATCTTATTAAACATCGGTTTGATTGTTTGGTACTTGCCACCGGTCGGATTCCATATAGTGCTGTTCAACAATTTCAATTTTCCGAGTCCACCACCAAATATCCTCAGTTTTTGGCCGAACTGTAATCCCACAATATTTACAGCATGAGAATTAGCTAAATTAGCTCCGTACGTACCAATAATTTCCGCATTACGATTTAACATGCCCCCCAATTGCTCCCAGCCTTTAACGTCCATCCTTGATGGGATATATGCTTTGGGATTCATTCCATCAACTTTATCAGCTACTAAAGAGGGATCATATCCCTTTCGATTATTTGCCTTTTCAATAAAAAATGCCGCGTCACGATTTCCATGCCCTTTATCTGCATACTCCAAAGTATAACCATAACAAAACTCTGAATCATCGAGCTGTGCCGGGACTCCTGCTTTGATTTCAAGGTCGTTTCTCATATAAGTTACAATGGAGTTTTCGTCAATTTTCGACCCTGTCAGCGGATTAGCACCAACTTTTTTGGCTGCTTTAAAGCCTTTTATTCCTCCGCTGATAGCTCCGGAGATAAACCCACTTAACAAACCGGACGTAACACTTCCACCCATATTGCTCATGAAGTTTTGACCTCCTACAACATTACTCATGCCTGTCAACAGGAAACTGCTTGCCGCGCCGGTAGCACCACCCATAGCTCCTCCTACAAGCATTCCGGGGAAAAGGCCCAATGCTTTCGATGCATCAGCTATCCAGCCGCCGGCATAGGCCGAAGCAGCTCCGACTGCCGCACCGACACCGAAATAACCTAATGCTCCCCAGAAATTATGGATGTCGTCCAAATGGCTGATCACGTTCATCGCCCCTCCGATCACAGCTCCTAAAACAGGTATCAGCCAAAAGAGCCTTCCGTCCTTATCGATATACATCATCGGTGCGTTTCCGCAGAACAGATAGGGGTTGGCCACCTGCGCGGCCGGATCGACGTTGAACCATCTTCCCAGCATGGGATCGTAGAAGCGGGCCCCGAAATCGTACCATTCGAGCGTCGAACCGCCGAGGTTCCCGTCCTGCAACTCCTTCCCTGAGAACAGATATTTGTTCTTGTTCAGGTTGCTGTACTCGAACGCGAGGCCGAAGGGATAGAAATCGGTCGTCTGGGAGGCTTGTAGCGTCCCATCCACTGCCGAGAGCATCACGCGCGTACTGCCCAGATGGTCGGTCTTGAAATAGTTGTAGGTGTAGGAAGTTCCGGCGGAACCCTCGCTACGGGATACCGTCCCCTCGGGGGTGAGCATGTACAGCAACTTGTCGTCATGGCCGTACACCATCACCGAGCGGTAATAAGTCAAAGAACCGTTCGCATCGCAGGCCAGCTTCTCGCCCGATGCGCTATAAATATAGTTAATCTTTTGATTTCCTGCAACGATTTCTTCGGGAAGATTGAGCGTATTGTAGGCGATCGTCAGCCCGCGCCGCCCGTCGAAAGTCATGTTGCCGTCGGCATCGTACAGGTAACTGTCCGAGGCGGTTCCGTTCACGCCGACCGAGAGCAGGCGGTAGCCGTCGTACGTGTTGGTCAGCGCGTGCAGGCTTTCCCCGCTGCCGCCGGTCCGCTGAACCGAGAGGATATTGCCGTTCAGATCGTAGGTCAGTCCACTTTCCTTATAATTCGCGGACGGACTCCATACGCCGCCGGAGAGCAGTTTGTAATCCGCCGATTGGAGCTGGCCCACGCGGTCGTATGCATAGGCGTAGGCTTTGTCCGTCGACGTAGCCGAGCCCCAACGCATGGCGCTGACGTTCCCGTCCAGACGGGGCACGGCTCCCGCCACGGCGCTCTGCTCGTAGTCGAGCGCGTAGCTGAACGAAGGCGAGGTGACGGCGTTCGTGCGTCCTGTCAGGTCGTAAGCGTAGGATTCCGTTTCCAGTCCGTTGTGGATCGCTTTGGCCGCCGTGCGGCCCAGTTCGTCGTAGGTGTACGAGGCGAGGACGACTTTCCCGTTGGCCCCGTCCCCGGCGATCTGCTGGCTCACCTGCTGCAAGCGCCCGAACGCATCGAACTCGAACCATTTGTCGTATTCGTAGACCGTATTGTCCACGGTCTGCTTCACTTTCGTCCGCGTCACGTTGCCCGTGAAGTCGTGGGTGTTGGAGGTGATCTCCGTACCAGAGGGATAGAGATCGGCCACCGACTGGATCGCCTGATAGTCGCTGTCGAAATAGGCCGCCGTGGTCAGCCATCGGTCGGTCTCGATGCCCAGCACCTTGCTCTTGCTTCCGGTGCTTTGGCCCTGCACCCGGTAGTTCGGCGTGCCACCCAGCGCATCGGCCGTCGAGAAGCCGTGCGGATCGTTCTCCGTCAGCCAATCGTAATCGTCGTAATAGGTGACGCTCAGGTAAGCGCTCTCTGCCGTCGCCGAAGGATAGCTCTGGTTCGTATATCCGTGCACGGCCGATCCCCTTTCTTCGTAGAGCACGGTTGCCGCGTCCAGCGCCGCCTTATGCGATTCGAAAGTGCCGCCCGTGACGACACCCGAAAGCACGGGACGATCCATCCGGTCGTACTTGGTGAACGACCACTCGTTAGCCGTCCGTTGCTTGCCGCTTTGGGTCATGGACAAACGTCCCCGCAAATCGTACAGCGAGTATACGCAGTCCGTACCGGGGTTCCACTGGCGCACGGCCTGTCCCTTGTCGTCGTATTCAGTGTAGTAGCTGAGCTTATGCAACTGCGAAGGCGTGTAGATCGTTCCGTCGGTCAGCGCCTCGTGCTGGGCCGGAGGCAGGACGTAGCGTTGCTGCCCCAGATCGTCATAGACGTAGTAGGTCATGCGACGGTCGCTCTCCGATACCCGCACCTCTTTGGCGATCACCTGTCCCTGCGCGTTCGTGTACTCGTAGCTTTCCTGACGCTGGGCCTGTTCGGCCTCCGTGGCGTTGTCTTTGGTTGCCAGCACCCGTTTGACGGTCAGTCGCTCGGCGGCGTAATAGCCGTCGAACTTCAGGGACGAATCGCCCTCCATACGGTAGCGGCGGATCGCATCGGCCTGCGTATTGAGCCGGTAGCCGAAATGCGTATAGTATCCCGAAAAGCTCCGGTATTCTCCCGGCGAGGTCTGGTTCAGGACAAACCCCAACGGGGAATCGTCATACGTCTTGTACGAACGGGCGTAATCTCCCTGCCCGGTTCCGAATTTCGCCGAATAGAAAGCCGTTTGTTCGCTAAGCGGATCGGAGACTTTGGCTCCGGATGCCGCAGTGGTAACGAAAGGTAGATAGCTGACCGAATCGGCGCGTCCCATGCAGTCGTACTCGACGAACGAGACGATATCCCCTCCTGCGGGAGAAGTTCCTACCTGTACGGTCTGCTCCTGCCGGTAGAGTCCGTCGTAATAGGTGACGGTCGAGTTGTAGGCCGTGCCCGTTTCATCGGTATAGATACGCTCGGTCGTACTTTGCTGCTGCGCTGTGGGAAGCGCCGAAGCCTGCGTGAACGAGATGGCGTGGGTCAGCATTTTCGAGTGATCCGTCGGGTCGGGATACTCCAGCACGACGGTTCCGTTGATGGTCTGGCCGGTCGTATTGGATTTGAAAGCGATGATGCCCTTCTGTCCGTTTTGGGTCGCTGGACGGAAATTCGCCTTGTCCACTTGAGAATCCACTGGCTCGCCCAGACGCGGTGTCGGCATCGTCTGAATCGAATCGGTCGGGCCGAAGGCGAAGTCGTACTCATAGCTTCCGCCGCCGGCATCGACCGTAAAGCGCTCGGTCGGGATCTCGATCCAGTAACCGGCATAGGTCGGTTGACTGACGCTAAAAGAGACCGTCACCGGGCTTCCGCCGAGCGGATCGGTAAAGGAGGCCGTGGCCTCTGCGTATCGGTCCGGTCCCCGATAGTTCGGCGTGGCGGTTACGCTCAGTGCCGAGTTGGCGAATGAGGCCGAGCACCCTTCCGGCAGCCCGCTCGTGCCGAGATAATCGAGGGTAACGCTCCCTTCCCGATTTTGGTATGAAAGCGTAACCGACTGTGAGCCTCCTTCAGGATCGATCGTTACATATTGCGGCGAAGCCGACAGGCTGAAGTCCAGCGGCGGTTGTTCGACGGTCAAGGTCGCGGAGACAGGCTTCGAGGCATCGCTCTGGTTCGTAAAATGGACCGTGACGGTTGCTGAGCGGGACTGTGTGCCGTCATTCGAACCCGACACCTGAAGATTCAGTTTCGTTCCCTGCTGTGAAATCGTGCACCATGCGGGCAGGTTATCCGCATGATCGTAACTCAGGGCGAAAGCGTCGGTGCGGTACGTGTAGGCCAAATCGATTTCCGCACCGCCCCCGCCGGCAGGAACGCTCGCCTGCGACGTGGAGAAAGAAACGGCGTAATTGTCCGGCTGTTGGGTGTAGGCTAACGTCGCCGAGACGGGATTGTTTCCGTCCAACGGATTCTCGTAATAGACCGTGATGCTCCCGCTGCCGAGCGAGGTAAGGCCGTTGGCCCCGTAGGAAAGAGTCAGTTGACCGTCCGCTCCGGAAGTGATCGACCATCCTTCGGGAAGCCCGATTGCGGATTTATAGGTCAGAGCGACCGGACCTGTACGGTCCTCGTAGACGACACTCAATGCTTGCGTTCCACCCGCAGAGGCAAGATCGACATTGCTTTGCTCGAAGCGGATGCGATACTCGGCCGGTTGTTGGGTGAAGGCAATGACATCGGATAGTGTTTTAGCACTACCAGCAGGATCTTTGAAATTAAAAGTAATATTTCCCGAAAGCGGCGAACTCGTCTGATTCTTTTTAAATTCGACAGCCAGCTGGCTGCCATTGATTACCCGACAGGATTGTATCTGTCCTTGATCCCCGTTGTAACCGGTGCATTCGAAACTCACGAGCGAATCGACCGAATAAGCGATAGACAGTGTTTTGGTTTCACCGGCTCCGCTCACTTCCACACTCTTGGGAGTGAGGGTTACCCATGAACTCATCGGCTCCTGCGATACAGAGAAAGATGCCGTTACCGGCTGAGCGCTGTTGAGCGGGTTGGCATAGCTTACGGTAAGATCGGCATAGCGTATTACGCCGGTGATATTTCTCTGTGCGGAGAGAGTCAGGCGTCCTCCGCTACCGGCAGTAAATACACACCAGTCGGGAACGCCTGAACATCCCTGATATGCCAGGTCCATACTTCCGGTTCGCTCCGCATATACGATGGTGGCCATAGTGCTTCCGCCCTCCGGGACGATAGAGTATGAGGACGAGGTGGCACGGATGGCATAGCTTTGCGGTTGCTGTGAAAGACTGAACGAGGCCGTTACCGGTTGAGCACTGTTGAGCGGATTGGCATAGGATACGGTTATTGTTGCACTGCGAACCGTATTACCGCTGTTGGCCGCGCATGAAGCGGAAAGCGTTCCGCCGCTGCCGGGGGTAAGTGTACACCAATCCGGCACTCCCGAACTGCTCTGGAAAGTCAGTTCGACAGTTCCGGGGCGTTGCGTGTAAGCCAGCGTGACGGTCTTGGTTTCGCCCGAAGGAGCTACCGTCAAGCTGTTATTGGGAATGGTGATGTCGTAAGGTAGCGGTTGCTGCGAATAGGTAAATGTGGCCGATACCGGCTGGCTGCTGTTGAGCGGGTTCGTGTAATAAATCGTCGCTGTTCCGCTGCGGGTGGCTGAAGTCGTATTCGAGGGGAAGGCAACGGAGAAAGTCCCGTTGCTGCCCGCTGTTACGGTTGCCCCGGCGGGCAGTCCCGAACAGCTTTGATAGGTAAGACTGACCGTGCCGGTACGATCGACATAGGCGAGCGACAGGTTTTTTGTCTCACCCGCTGCCGCAATGCTCAGGCTATTATTCGGAATGGTGATATTGTAGCTGAGCGGCTGTTGGGAGAGCGAGAACGATGCCGTGACGGGTTGTGAAGCGTTGAGCGGATTATTATAGGAAACCGTTACAGTCGCACTGCGCGCGGCATTACCCGTATTGGCCGAACAAACCAGAGAAAGAGAGCCATTGGCTCCGGGGGTCAGTGTGCACCATGCAGGCAAGCCCGAGCTGGATTGATAGCTCAGCGTAACAGGATTATCCCGCTCCACATAGGATGCCGTGAGGGTTTTATTCCCTCCGGCAGAAGGTATACTCACGCTATTTTCGGACAGGGTCACGGCATAGCTGGCCGGAGTTTGGGAAAAAGCGATCGCATCGGATATGGTCAGCGCAGAGTTGACCGGATCCCGGAAAGTAAATGTAATATTTCCGGAAATTGTCGAATTGGTTTGGTTTTTCTTGAAATTGACATACAGTTGATTGTTGGCGATACGGTAAGATTGCACCTGCCCCTGATCACCGCTGTAACCCAGACACTCGTAGGTAACGGTAGAATCCACCGCATACTGGATATTAAAGGATTTTTCCTCTCCCGCACCCTTGACGGTCACGCTTTCCGGCGTAATGGCAATCCAGGAGGGAACGGTCGACTGGTACATTTTGAAACTTGCCGTAACAGGATGGGCTGCGTCCCGGGGATTTTGGTACCGGACCGTTACGGTCGCGTTACGGTCGGTGCCCGTCGCATTTCTGTCGCACCGAAGCGTCAGCTCCCCGTTCGTGCCGGCCGAAAGCGTACACCCGGCAGGCAATCCCGTCGCTCCCAGATAGGTCAGATTGACCGCCTCCTGCATGTACACATAGGAGACCTTCAGTCTCTGGGTGCCTCCATACGGATCGACCGAGATACTGGCCGGCGCTATCGAGATCGTATAATCGGGCGTCGCGGCCGGCTGAGTAAAAGAAAGAGTACCGAAAATTTCATTGGACATATTCTGGGGATCCCGGTAATAAACCGTTACGGTACCCGATACCGGAGTATAACCCGAGTTCGCCTTAAATACGATCGTAAATTGTTTATGACTATTGCCGGTTAGAGAACTGACTTGGGAAGATGTAGTGGCATAGCGGATAAAATCCATATTCATCAACGAATCGGGAGAAATGGTGTAATCTACCGAGCAGGTATAGGTTCCCCCTTCGAGCGGAACGGAAATCGAGCTCGGACTGACTGAAACGTACTGCTGACCGTACAAGAACAGGCCGCAAAAAAGAAATAACAGGGATAAACTATATTTTTTCATAACCGTTGCTGCTTACTTTGGGTTATTGGTACTGATAACTTTTGAGCAATCGCCGCTCGTTGTCTCGGATGGCCGAGAGGCGGCCGAGGGCATCGTATTCGTAATACGTGGTATAGCCGTTAGGATCGGTCTGAGAGGTCATGCCGACACCCGGCAGATGGGTATAAGTCGTCATTTCCGAGCCGGTGGGCTGGATACGCAATTCATCGATGATTTTACCTGCGGCACTGAGCTCGTAGCTCGTGCTGGCCTCGGCCACCTCCAGCGTCTGTTGGACCCGTTGCCATGATGCGCCGTTATCGGAACTCTCCCAGTAGGACAGAAGATAGCTTCCCGGTATGAAATTCCGCAAGTTTATCGAATACGTTCCACTGAGCACACGGCTGCCGGTTTTGGCTGTCGCCGTTTCTATTCCCTCGTCGCCCTCTTCGAAGCTGGTATGAAAGACCTCCTTGTCGCGAATATCGTTGCTATGCAGCGTGAAAAGCTCGTAACGGCCGGTCAAATGCCAAACGATCTGCGGCATTTGGACATTCAGCGTCATGGTATAGTTGCCGGAGGTAATGGGAACGTCGAAACGCAGGCTGAAATCGCTTGCGCTACCCGAAGACGATAGCAACTGCGGAGAGTAGGTAGCTGTTTGGTCGGTCGTCGCGTTGTGTACGACCAGACTCATCGTACAATCGCTTTCGACCGTGATGAGCGAATCGGCGCTCATATCGATCTCCAGCCGGAGGGTTTGATCCATATTGGAAACAAAAGTGCGTTGGATACCGGATGCGCTTCCGGTAAAGGAGTATGATTGCGAAGTGATGTAATCCTCCGGACCGCCGCCTCGCGCATTTTTCACCCGTGCGATTGGCAGAGAATGGTCGTAGCCGTAAATGACGGCCTGATAACTTCCGTACGGCGCATGGGTACAGGTCGGATTGCCCCAATTATCGTACTTGTCGAAGATCATCGTCTCCTCGTAGCGGGAGTCGTAAGTGAAATGGCCGGAGGCGTCGATCGAAGACTTGGTGAAATCGCTCGGCGAAATCGGCTTGAAAAGTTTTAAAGCGAGCTTTCGATCGACCAATACCGTGCTGTCAGGCAGATCGCTCATGCGGAAAAGCGTCAATTCGGCTCCCGTGATCTTGCCGTTTTTGTAGGAAATCGTCTCGATGGGCACGGCCCGCATGTTGCGCCGCTGCATGATCGTAAGCGCGCTCTGCATCGGCGTGGCGAATCCGGACTGGGCGCCGTAATCGAACGGATAGGACATTTCGGAGGTGAACAGGTTATCCTCGGCGTCCCGTTGCTCGGACGTTTTGGAAGTCATATAGGTCGTGTCGTAGGCAACAGCTGTCAAGGCCGGAAGAGTATACGGACCTTTCGAGACGATCGTACTGTCCAGATAGACCGGTTGCGACATCCATTCGTATACGCCCAATACGTGGTGCGTCTCGGGACGGACCATCGAACCGTAATTACTGGTCAGGCCCACATAGCCCAACACTTTCGATTTGGCCGGAGCCGTCAGCTTGTAACGATTGGACTGCGAATAGACCAGTACATCGTCGGACGTATAGTGTTGCTGTTCGAGCAGCAATCCCCGTCTCCACATGCGTGAAGATTTCGGGAAAAGCACTCCGTCACCGAAGTCGAACGTTTTCGGAGCTCCCGGACCGTAAGAATTCGGAAAATACAGAACTGCGGAAGAATCCCGTTGGCCATTCGAAAAAGACGTATACCGGTTGATCGTATAGGAACCGTTGGGTTTGATTTCCTTGACCTCGGAATATACGACCGGAACACCGTTGAAATCAAAAATCAAATTTTGGCTGTTTTCATATACTGCATAGCCGATAGGCCGGCCTACTTGAAGTCTGTAGAGGTGTATAGAATCGTTCCTTTGAATATTTCGCCTGAAGACTCTCCGGTCGATTTCACGTATCGATATTCGGTCACATTTTCTTTCCCGTTCAATGCTTCGATGATCCGCTTGATGCGGACCCCTCCGCCGATTATTGTTTTTTCTCCGAAATAGCCATCAGCGGCTACATTGGCTTCGTACTCGAATTTTTTACGTCCGCCCCCTTTGTAAACGATGTCGGTCAGCATATCGGCCGCCGTTTGCGGAAACTTCGGCGAACGGTCGGCGCCCTCGACGACGTGCCCATGTATTTCGTAAGTCGGAATATATCCGCCCTGGCTGCTGCCTGTGCCGTTGAAGTAGCCCCAATGGTCGTAATCGAGAGAATAACGGGAAGGCAGGTGATAAGCCGTATTGTATTCGAAATGGCAGACATGCTCGGTCGTCTCTCCATTCTTTTCGTCGATCGAGGAGAGTTTGGTGGAACCGTTGTCGAATGTTCCGTAGGAAAGCACGGTGGATTTAAGATACCGATTCTCTGCATACAGTTTTACTTCCGTAAGACGAGGAGGTTTGTTGTCGGTATTTTCTTCCGCAACGAACTCCAGTTTCCCTCCGTTCCATTCGATCCGCTGCAAGTAGCGCGGATAGTTCGTGACTCTGCGGCTATTGGTTTTTTCTTCTACGGTTTCGATACTCCATCCGGTTCCGACATCCCAACTGGCCGAATTTATGATCGTATGAGAGGTATTGACGTCGACGATCGGAGCGTTTGAAGTGTAATAATAGCGGATCGTATCGTTCTGACTGGTCACGATCCGCGAGAGATTCCATGAAGTAATCCAATCTTTAACATCTTCCTTATTATCCAGATCCTCAGAGACGGTCGTTTCGACCTCATTGAAATAGTAACGATTGCCGCTCTCATCAGTGACCGTAAATGTAGAGCTGTAAGGAGTCCTGTTCCATTTCACTTGAATTCCCTGATAAGGTATCAGGTGTACGTCCCCGTTATAATCGGCGACGAACTGTCCGCTTTTGCCCGAAATCTCGAAAAAGAACAGATCGGGTTCGCTATCGAACTCGGCATCATTCCGCTCATCGATTTTATCCGTATTCCATGAACTCAAGTTATTGGCTTGCTCTCCGTCCGGCGTTCCTGAAACTCTGCTGTATCCTTCCTCGTCGGCCTGAGCTCCCCGCACCATGCGGCTGATGCGACCGCCGGTCGAGAGCCTCCATCCGAGGCCCACCCACGTTTCCATATCTTTCACCTTGATTCCCGAAGCCTGATAACCCAGCGACACGGGAACCTGTACGCCTCCGGCAGAAATCGTGTAAAAAGGAATGTTGATCGAGGCCGTTCCGGTATAATGGCTTACCGGGATATTGATACTTCGCATCATGGCCGCAGCCTCCGGAGAAGGAGGTGTAATGAGCGTCTGCTCCTGCCCGTAACTATACGGAACGATTCCCGCAAATAACAGGAATAGAGCGAGCAGTTTAGGTCTAAGTAGGTTCATATGCGATTATTTTGAAGTTTAGAAATTACTCTTTGTCGGGATGAAAAAGGCGGGCGAAATCAGGATAACATACTGTGTAGCAAAGCATGCTCTCTCCCGTATGTAAAGTTCCGGGGTCCGGATGGGAAAAATATAGGAGTAGTATGGTACTCCTATATTTTTTTGACCAACTTCAATTTTAATCTACAGATTTGTAGTTTATTATAAATCACAAATAATGATGATTACGGCAAAATCACGGATCGCAAGACAGGATATCCTGTCCCGTAAAAAAATACGGAATCGACAGCTTGTCAAATATTAAGCTACTGATTATCAATAATATACAAATCGCCATTTTTCCTTTAAAACCAAAAAGGCGTTCCTTTAAAACCAACGACCCGTTTC
>ERZ773192.3735-NODE-3735-length-10986-cov-3.014546_pt1 | contig 10986 bp, 9 predicted proteins | sample MGYA00581010_ERZ773192 | MGnify/ENA primary metagenome ERZ773192 (study PRJEB29015, sample SAMEA2737741) | human gut metagenome | biome: human gut; feature: human-associated habitat; material: faeces | place: China | collected 2012 ...
TGATGTGTGCAACATACCGGTGATCTATCAGAGACTAAAACAGCAGGATGCGGACGGACGCTGCCCGGATATCGTGCTTTGTTCGCGTTTTATGGAGGGAAGTGCAGAGTATCCGGTCTCCGCTACGAAGAAACTGGCATACGGATTCTTCCGCTGGATGATAAAGATCAGTACCGGACGAAAGATTGCCGATCCGACGACCGGTCTGCAGGGACTTAACCGCAGGGCATTTTTATATTACTCGAAGTATAAGCACTTTGACGACAAGTATCCGGATGCCAATATGATCATTCAGATGCAGCTGCTCGGATTCCGCATAGATGAGATCCCTGCTGTCATGCATGCGAGAAGCTGTGGCACCAGCATGCACTCCGGACTCAAACCGGTGGTCTATATGTTCCGCATGGTCTTCTCCATCATCGGCGTGGTATTTCGGATCAAGGTGCTTGGAATTGATGCGGGGGCAGGAGAGCGGGATGTTTTCATGGACAAAAAGGAGTAAGCGTTCTTTTCGCGCAGAAAATTTAAAAAGACAGCAGAAGCCCTATATTGCTCCGGGGCGTGGGTGGTATCACATCTACACGTTCCGGCTGGGGAGACCGGAGGAAGTATCCTTAGACTGGCTGCCGGATTATCCCGGGGAGACACTTGCTCTGGTCCGGCTGGACATCCGCGATTACGCCTCGCGTGAACTGGACACTCTTGCACTGGACTTTGCGGAGCAGATTTTTCGTGCCTTTCAAGAGCGGAAAAAAGAGATGATCCTGCGCGTCTGTTACGATACGGAGGGAAAGGGGATGGAGCGCGAGCCGCAGCGCATTTTTGTGGTGCAGAGACACATGCAGGCGCTCGGTAGTCTTGCGGAACGGTATGCGGATGCCATTCTGACCGTGCAGGGCGTGTTTGTGGGAAGCTGGGGAGAGATGCATACCTCCCGGTTTTTGCGCCCGGATCAGATCTGCCTGTTGGCGCAGACCTGGCAGGAGGCGACGCACCATGCGCTGACACTCTCGGTGCGAAAGCCGGTGCATCTGCGCATGCTGGCGGGAAATAGGCCGGTGCGCGGACTGGGACTATACGATGATGCCATGTTTGCCGGAGCCGACCATATGGGGACGTTCGGGGATGTGCCGCGGGAGGCGGCAGACTGGGAAGAACCGTGGTGTGCGGCAGATGAGCAGGCTTATCTGAGCGGACAGGATGAAAATATTCTGTGCGGAGGGGAGGCGCTGGCGGGAATAAAGCTGTCTGCAGAGACGGTCTTAGAGGAACTTCAAAAGATGCAGGTGACCTATTTAAACAGCATCTATGACCCGGCGCGGATGGCAGAGTGGAAGGCATGCCGTCTCCCGTCCGGAAAATCGCTGTATGAGGAGATCGGCAGCCGCCTCGGTTACCGGATCTGTGTGCTTTGTGCAGAGTGGAAAAAGGGAAGCCTTTGGGTGACACTGAAAAATGAAGGATTTTCCGCCGTATGCCAGAAAACGGATCTGCTTCTGATCCGGGAGTGTGATGAAGGCAAGGTGCAGAAGGTTCCTTATGAGATCTGCGGATTAAAGGGCGGTCAGACGGACGTGGCAAAGGTTGAAATTGCGGCGGGAGAAGCCGGCGGGGAAGGAAAAGAGGAGAAACTCTACCTTTCCATGGTGCGGAAGAAAGACGGAAAAACGCTGCCGTTTGCGAACGAAGGCGCGGGAAGCCGGCTCTTGATCGGCAGATGGATGGTGCAGGGAGGATTGCATGGAAGAGAAAAAGGAAACACAGATTGATTTTGTGATTGCCTGGGTTGACGGCGGAGATCCGGCATGGCAGAGAGAGCGGGACCGCTATGGGAAGATGGGGGAGAAAACAGCGGCGGAAGAGACCGGAGAGAGAGAGAAGTCCGGCGTTGCCTACGATACCAGGGATGTGCGCTACCGTGACTGGGACTGCCTGCGGTTCTGGTTCCGCAGTGTGGAACAGAATGCCCCGTGGGTGCACAAGATCTATTTTGTCACATGGGGGCATGTGCCGAAGTGGCTGAATGAGAATCATCCGAAGCTTGAGATTGTGCGCCACGAGGATTATATCCCGGGAGAATTCCTGCCGACGTTTAATTCCCACACAATCGAACTCAATTTTCACCGCATCCCCGGATTGTCGGAACAGTTTGTCTATTTTAACGACGATATGTTTCTGCTGCAGCAGGTAAGCCCCGGACAGTTTTTCCGGGACGGAAAGCCGCTTGACATGCTTGCCTTGCAGCCGGTCGTGACAAACCGGGAGGATGCCGTCATGCCGTATATTTATCTGAACAATGCGATGGTGCTTGCGAGGTATTTTGACAAGCGGGAAAACATGAAGCAGCAGCCGGGAGCCTACTGGCATCCGGGGTATCCGCTCTTATATTTCGGGTATAACCTGCTCGAGCGCATGTTCCCGCGGTTTACCGGATTTTATACGGTGCACGGTCCGTCGCCGCTTCTAAAGAACACCTACGAGGCGCTCTGGCAGCGGGAGGGAGCGCTTTTGTCGGAGGTGTGCAGCCACAGATTCCGCAGCAGGGAGGATGTGAGTCAGTATCTGCTCAGAGAATGGCAGAAGCTGGAGGGTAATTTTTATCCTGTCAATGCCTGCCGGTTCTGCAGGTATTATGATCTCTCGGATCAGAATACATCGCTGCTTCATGTGATTGAGAAGAAAAAAAGCCCGGCTGTCTGCATCAATGATTCCCAGAAGGTGGAGGCGTATGACAGGGTCAAGAGGGAATTAAACGAAGCATTTTTAAAAGCTTTTCCGAAAAAGAGTTCCTTTGAAACGGACGGAGCAGGGGAAAAGCACTAAGACAGAGAGGAGACGCCATGGAAACAAAGAACAGAACAGAATATTCGGCAATGAATACAACCGTGGCGGTCATCTCCAGAATGACGGCGATTCTGATGGGATTTGTGACGCGTGTGATTTTTACGCATACGCTGAGTGAAAACTATGTCGGAATCAACGGTCTGTTCACCGATATTTTAAACGTGCTTTCGTTGACCGAGCTTGGCGCAGGCACGGCAATCACTTACGCCTTGTACCGGCCGATCGCGGAGGGCAACATCAAAAAGCAGCAGCAGCTGATGAAGCTTTACCAGACATTTTACCGTGGAACCGCGGTGTGTGTGGGCGTGCTGGGACTGGCGCTGATTCCGTTTATGGACGTGCTCATGAAAAACAGACCCGAGGTGGAGCATCTGACGTTTATTTACCTTCTCTATCTCGCCAACTCCGTGCTGTCGTATCTGCTGGTGTACCAGAGGACGCTGATTGAGGCGCATCAGATGAATTATGTGGTGCTCATCTATCAGACCGGCTTTCTGGTGCTGCAGGATCTGCTGCAGATTGTTGTGCTGCTTACTACGGGAAACTTTATTCTGTTTTTGCTGATGTATCTGATGTGCACGGTTCTGTCAAATGTGTGTATCTCGCGAAAGGCGGAAAAGCTTTTCCCGTATTTAAAGGAAAAAGAGAAGGAACGTCTTCCCGCAGAGGAGCGGACGGGACTGTTTCAGAATATCCGCGCCATGATGATGCACAAGCTTGGGACGGTCGTTGTAAATAATACCGATAATTTACTGATCTCCGCGTTTGTCGACGTGGTCAGTGTCGGAATATATTCCAATTATTATCTTCTGATCGGTTCCGTCCGCCAGGTGTTGGACCAGGTCTTTGCGGGAATTACAGCGAGTGTGGGCAATCTGGGAGCAACGGAGGACCAGGGCAAAATCCGCGAGATTTTTGAGACGGCCTTTTTTATCGGGCAGTGGCTTTACGGGTTTGCGGCGATCTGCCTGTACGAATTGCTCAATCCGTTTGTGGAGCTGGCTTTTGGCAGACAGTATCTGTTTGAACGCTCCGTTGTCATGATCTTATGCCTCAACTTTTTTATCAACGGAACCAGGAAAGCGGTGCTGACCTTTCGGGATTCCATGGGATTGTTCTGGTTCGATCGCTACAAGGCGCTGGCGGAGGCGGCGCTCAATCTGGTGCTGTCGATTCTTCTGGTAAGACAGTATCAGACGCTCGGCGTATTTATCGGAACGTTTTTGTCAACGATTCTCACGTCGGTGTGGGTGGAGCCGTTTGTCCTGTACCGGAGAAGACTGCATCTGCCGGTGCACCGGTTTTATCTGCGCTACCTTTTGTATGCGGTCTGTGTGGGAGCGGTATGGATTGTGACAGACCTGGTCTGCGGACTGGCAGAGGGAAGTCCGCTTACCGTTCTTCTCATCCGGCTGCCACTCTGTGTGGTGCTGCCCAATCTGTTGTTTTTTATGGCATACGGCAGGACGAAAGAATGGAAACGGGTGTTGGAGCGCCTGCGGCGCATCGAGTGGGGCAGGCTGCATCGGGGAGGAATGTGATGAGACAGCAGATGGAAGAAGAACAATGGGATTTGTGCAGGCTGCTGGATGCGGCGCTGCACGGCAGACCGGCGGAAATGCTCCCGCCGGCTGAAAAATACGAAGCCATTCTTGAACTGGCAGACCGGCATCACGTGCTGCCGCTGCTGTACGACGTGCTGGCACCCAAGCTGCCTGAAGAGGATGAGAACCGGAAGCGCCTTGAGAAGAGAAGCGCAGAGACGGTGCGGCAGAGCTACCGCCTGCTGTTCCTCGGGAAATATGTGACAGGACTTTTGCAGGAACATGGAATCGAGACGGTTCTTTTAAAGGGGAGCGGCACGGCGGGACTCTACCCGGTGCCGGAACTTCGCAAGTCCGGGGATATTGATCTGCTCGTTGCGGATCAGAAAGCGGGAGAAAAGGCGTATGAGGTGCTGCATGAGCATGGATTCCGGAAAGCCTTAGAACAGCATGCACACCATCATATCGTCTGCGTTGGCACAGAGCAGATCGGAATAGAAATTCACGTTGCGCTGGCAGAGCCGTTCGACTCCAAAAGCGTCAACGAGTGGCTCGCCGCACATCAGGCGGAATTTCTGGCGCATTGTGAGAGGACGGCGGTGATGGGCGTAGAGTTTCCGGTGCTGCAGCCGGCATATCATGCGTTTTACCTGCTGCTTCATATGCTGCAGCATTTCCTGCGTGCCGGATTCGGGTTAAAGCTGCTCTGCGACTGGGTCGTATTCTGGGAAAAGGGATACGGCAGCGGGGTAGAGGAGCGTTTTTGCTCCATGGCAGAGGAATGCCGCGTGATGGGATTTGCGCGGCTGGTGACGGCGGTCTGTGTAAAATATCTGGGACTTTCCGGGGAAAAAGTGCCCCTGCTGCTGTGCAGATTTGACTGGGAGGCGGAAGCTGCAAATCTGGAAGCATTCCTGACAGAGATTCTGGAAGCGGAGGAGTTCGGCAAGTCAAGTGCCGACCGTATGGTGGCGCTGCGGGGAACCGGCTGGTGGGATTATTGCAGGGAATTTCATCATCAGATGCTGCTCACCTATCCAAGGGCAGGGCGCTACCGCATTCTGCATCCGGTGTTGTGGGTGATGATGTTCTGCGGTTTTGCATACCGCAACGTTAAGATGCGCCGGGTATCGGGGTACGCGGTGCTAAAGAAGGCGAGAGCGCGCGGAAAGCTTGTGGAGGAGATGAAGCTGTTCCGCTAGAAAAAAGGATGTTCGACGGGAAAGGAGGAGAGCAAAATGGATACATGGTACTGGGCACTGGAATATGTCAGGGTATTTTTTGCCTATGTGATGATTCTGTTTGTGTGGCCGTCTGTGGTATTCCGGGATTATTTAAGAGGCAGGAGCCGCACGGTGCGGTTTGCTTTCTGTGTGACGGTTCCGGTTGTGCTGCTCAATACGGTGGTACTAAGTCTGGGCGTGTTTCATATACTGTACGGATGGCTGATTGCCGTGCTGTTTTACGGCACATTGCTGCTTGGCTTGCTAAGATGGCACCCTGTGCGGCGGGAGCAGATCAAAAAGATTTCCCGCCTGTTTCTGGGAACCTACGGCATCCGGCTTTTGCTGCTTCGCCTGCGCAACAGGGTAAAAAACGGGATCGGGCGTGCACATGCAAAATTTAGGCGGAGCATACGGGGACGGCGCTGCGTCTATCTGATGCTGGGTGTGGTTGTGTGCTTTGGCATGGTGTATTTTTCCTACGGGGCATTCCATGATTACTCCTACGGGTTTGGCGATATGTACCGCCACCACTCGTGGATCTACGGGCTGTTAAACGGTACGCCTTTTTATGAGGGAATCTACCCGGAAGCCATGCACTGCTTTATCTACGCCATGCGCGTGCTGTTCGGGGTAAAGATTTATAGCAGCCAGCTGTTTCTGGCGGGAATTCACGTCGCGGTTTTTCTGGTCAGCGCGTATCTGCTGCTGAAGGAATTATTTGCATGGGATGGAACCGCGGTGCTTGCACTGGCGTTGTTCCTGACCGTGGATCTTTTGTGCATTGACGAGATCTTTTCCATGTCACGTCTGCAGTGGACGCTGCCGCAGGAGTTCGGACTGTATACACAATTCCTGTGCGCACTATTTCTGCTTCGCTGCCTTAAGACGGACTTTAGCGACAGATCCGGCAGCCGGAGAGAGCGGATCAGAAAGTTTTTGACGGATGAGAATCTGCTGTTGTTTCTGCTGTCACTGTCGGCTTCCCTTGCCATTCATTTTTATGTCACGATGATGGCGTTTTTCCTCTGCGTGGTGATTGCCACGTGCAGGCTTCCCTCGCTTTTTCAAAAGAGAAGGTTTGTATCTCTCGTAAAGGCGGTCTGCCTCGGTGTGCTGATAGCGGTGCTGCCGATGGGAATTGCGTATGCGAAGGGTGTACCGTTCCAGGGATCGATCGGATGGGCGGTCAATGTCATAAACGGTACGGATACCGCGGAAGGGCGTACCAGCCAGGCGGAACAGATCTTAGAACAGGCGCAGACATCGAGTGAGCAGACATCGAAGGAGCAGACATCGTCCGGTGAGAGGATGACAGAGAGCGGGGAGACGACAGAAGCGGCGGTGCAGCCGACGGAACAATCCAACGGGGGGAACGGGCAGACACCGGATGGCGGGAGTGCGGATGCGGGAAAAAATAGCGCTCCGAAACAATCCGCCGGTAATCATATGCTTGCGATGGCAGAACGGATGGCGGCATCGTTCGCCGGCAAGGCACAACTGGTCTGGAAATACGGGTATGTGCAGCTGTACCGTGAAAACCGGGCGGAATGGATTGTGTTTTTTAGCGGTCTGGCACTGATCCTCTGGGCGGTGTACCGGATGGCGGCGGGGATTATTACCGGCCTGCTAAAAAAGGGAAGTGACAGCAAAAAGATCCGGCAGCTGTTTGACGGATATCCGGTGCTGGTCGGAATATCGGTATTGCTTATGATTGTCTATGCGGCGCCGTTCCTCGGGCTGCCGGAGCTTATTGCAGGCTCCAGGCTATGCTCTACGGAACAGCTTTTCATTCTGGCGGTCGTGGTCATTCCGGTGGATCTGGCTGCCGGGGCAATCGCCCTTACGCCCGGCAGACGTGTGCTGCCGCTTGCGCTTGCCGCGGGAGTGGCGGTGATCTATGTGGGGACGAGACAGCTTGGCATTTTTCACGGATACCTCTACTATGAACTGACCAGATACAATGCGGCGGTGATGGTGACACAGGACATCACGGATAAATTCCCGGAGAACAGCTATACGATTGTGTCTACCACGGACGAACTTTACCAGGTGATCGAACAGGGGCGGCATGAGGAACTTCTGACCTTCCTGAACCGGGTGAACGGAAGTGGCTATACCCTGCCGACGGAATACATTTTTGTGTATGTGGAGAAGCGGCCGATTCAATACGCACAGAGCCATTTCTTTACCGGACCGGACTGGCTGGCAGAGGAAAAATACACTTCTTACTATACGACCTATTTCAGCGAGGGGAACAGCATCAATGCCTCGGAGATCTCGCGGGAGCAGGCAGAGAAGGAGATGATGACGTTCTCAAAACTCTCGCAGACCTATTCCAATCTGGACAGCCGCACGATACTGGAATCCAAAGCGTACGAATGGTGCAGGAAGTTTGAAGCATCCTATCCGCAGGAGATGAAGGTATATTATGAAGATGAGAATTTCTGCTGCTATATGATACGGCAGAACACCTATCGGTTATATCAGCTGGAGGAATCATGAGTGGACGTGGAAAAAAGTTTTTGGCGCTTGGCGTGGCAGTTGTTTTGTGCCTTGCAGCAGCGGCTGTAATGGGCAGCCTGTTTCACTGGAAGGTGACATGCACGCCGGCGGCGTTTGCAGAGTCATCCAGGAGGCTTTCCAATCCGGACCGCGGATTTTATTACATTTACGGCTACCGCATTACGGATGAACCGGTCGACTATGCCACAGATTTAAGAGACAGGACAAAGGAAGATGACGGAACGCGGCTTGGAATGATGCAGATCAATCTGCGGGAATACCGGACGGGTGCCATATCGGAGGAGGGGATGTCAAATGTCCGGCAGTTGTTTGCAGCCATGGCGGACAGCGACAAGAAATGGATCGTCCGTTTCCTCTATGACTGGAACGGGGAGAACGAGCAGTATGAACCGGAGAATCTTGACATTATATTGCAGCATATGGAGCAGGTGGGAGATGTGCTCCGGGAGTATCACAGCTGTATCTATACGCTTCAGGGACTCTTTATCGGCAACTGGGGGGAGATGAACGGAACAAAATACACGGACCCGGATTCCATGAGAAAACTGGCGGCACGCCTTGCCGATGTGAGCGATGCGTCCACGTTTCTCTCCGTGCGGACGCCGGCGCAGTGGAGAAAAATCACGGGGGAGGCGGCACCGGACGGCTGGACAGAGAACCCGCTGGCCAAAAGGCTTGGACTTTTTAATGACGGCATGCTGGGAAGCGTGAGCGATTACGGAACTTACAGCGATAACACCAGACAGGACGCCGGGGATTTTTCGGCGTGGACGCGGGAGGAAGAACTGGCATTTCAGGATGTATTGTGCAGCAGTGTGCCGTCCGGCGGGGAAGTGATTGTCGATAACCCGTACAATGATCTTGAAAATGCGATCGCGGATTTAAAAACCATGCATGTGAGTTACTTAAACGAGGACTATGACAGGAATGTCCTGGATAAGTGGGCAGGAACGGTCGTGAATACAGATGACTGCTACGACGGAATGGACGGCTGGTCTTATGTGGAACGGCATCTGGGGTACCGCCTGTGGATTGCCGGTGCCGCTTTGAGCCATTCGTTCTGGGCGGATACGGTGGAGGTAAATGCTGCTTTAAAAAACAGCGGGTTTGCACCGTTTTACCGGCAGACAAAAGTCTGTGTGAGCGTTACAGATGAGGCGGGGGCAGTCTGCTATACGGATGAATGGGAAGAGGAGCTACTTAAGCTTTCCGGCGGAAATGAGGACGACAGGGAACTGGCGCTCACCGGAACCATTCCGATCCGCGGCTGGGAGAGCGGGACTTACCGGGTATATATCAATCTCTGCGATGCAGACAGCGGGGAACAGATTTTACTTGCAAACGAAGCGGATGCCACAGAAAACGGATACTGCCTCGGTGAGGTGGCAGTGCGATAGGTGCACAACGATGCAAGTACAAAGGCTTACAAGTGCAAAATCGTACAAGAAATCACAAGTTTGTACGAGGAATCACGCCGCAGAAACCACTATAATGAAAAGAAAAAGAATCCTGTATGTGGTGGGATTGTGGAAGGTGGTTTCTTATGCAGAACTATGAAAAACCGGAAGTGATTTTGATGACGGAATGTTCGGAGGGCGTCTATCTGGCAAGCGGCGGACAGACCGGGGAAGATCCGACGGCAGGTGGATGTGACAGCCGGTACATGAAGGGAGCCTGGAAAAAGCCGGATTACAGCAACAGCAATGTGCAGATGCGTGCCTATGACAGAAAAGGCTGCGAGGGCTGTGCGGCGGATGACGGTGACGGCTGCAAGCTGCAAAAGGGTGATGCAAAAGTCGCCGGAAATGTCTATCAGCCTGTCTGGGAACAGCAGGGACTGACCCCGGATACCATGGTCTGTAGAGAAAATGCCGGCATGCCGTTCTGGCAGAAAATTCATGCTTGACAGCGCAAACACAGAATTTTATACTTAAAATATGTGTATGAGTCAGCGGCAGAAGTGCCGCAAAAAAGTGTTAGAAGGTGGCTGGTTTTATGAAGAATTATGAGCGTCCGGTGATGATACGGACGGAGGAGCTTGCAGAGGGGGTTTATCTTGCGAGCGGAGGCATCAAGTGTGACAGTGTCTACATGAACGGTGTGTGGCAGGCGCCGGATTATTCCGACTGGAATGGCACCACACGCGGATACAAGCAGCAGTTCGGATGTCTTGGATGCCCGGCGAATACTGCTTCCGGCTGCGGTCTGTTGAGCCATTATGTGGATTCTGGGTATGCGGGAAGTTACGATGTGGATAATGGTAACCGTAAGCCGTCATGGGAGAAGAAGGGCTATGGTCCGGATGATGCGGTCACAGACTGGAACATGTAACAATCTTTAAAACGGGGGAAATGCTATGACGAATTATGAGAGTCCTGTGATTCTTAGAACAGAAGAGCTTGCGGAAGGGGTCTATCTTGCAAGCGGATGCTATACGGCGAGCGCGTACATTCATCAGACACCGCAGTCTGGAAGCGGGGAGTACCGTATCCAGGTGAACGGTCAGCACAGTGCCGATCATACGAAAGAGGCGCAGACACTGACCATTTCGTTCAGTCTTCCGGTAACCTACACCAGTTCCGGCGGATCACTGGTATCCGGTAGCGGAACGAATACACTTGTGATCAATTATAACTATCATCAGAATCCGACCGACAATATCGGACTCGGGGATCTGGTCGTGCAGGCAGATGCGGGGCTTGCGGTGACAAGCGTGAACATTACAGATTAAGAAGCCGGCAGACGACCGGGCGGATGTGAGAAGTCAAAAGCTTCGCGGGAGGAATCGGTTCCTCCTGTGAAGCTCTTTTTTACTCTAGGAAAGAATGGGAAGATACAATGCTTGAGAA
>ERZ773192.3736-NODE-3736-length-10985-cov-47.897804_pt1 | contig 10985 bp, 14 predicted proteins | sample MGYA00581010_ERZ773192 | MGnify/ENA primary metagenome ERZ773192 (study PRJEB29015, sample SAMEA2737741) | human gut metagenome | biome: human gut; feature: human-associated habitat; material: faeces | place: China | collected 2012 ...
GTATACACTCCGCTAGCGCTACGTGACTGGTTCAGGGCTGCGCCCCGAAACCCGCAAAGGTCAAAACCAAAAGCGTCTGACAGGTGGTTGCGCTCACTGCGTGATCACAACCACCTCCTGGCAGCATGCTGGGCAATTTTGAGCGTCAAGGTCGGGCCGCTTCGCGGTCGCTAAAGCGAACCTTGACCCCCAAAAATGCCCGCCGAAAGGCGGGAGGTAACTTTAGCCCTGGGTGTTGAATTTAGGTTTTTAAAGATTAGATAAGCGGAAAACTATAAGTATCTGATTTATATACATTTCAATAAATGAGCTAGACCACACATGCGTGAGCTAGCTCTAGACCATGCATGCGTGAGCTAGCTTGAGCTAAGATAGTTTACTTTTGAGCTAAGGTAGCTTATTTTTGAGCTACCAATGGCTCATGAGGAATAGCGATGATTTCGGTGTTAGACAAACGATCTCAAAGACGGATGAGAGAGATCGATTTAGAGCGCGCTAAAGAGGCCCAGGAACGGCGTGAAGACCAAAAGAACAGTAAGTTCACCCAAGTATCCCCAAAGGGCTGGGAACGCATTAGAGAGCTTTCTAAGGACAAACAGGGTGTGGCTGCAATCGCGCTGTACTCGTTTTTAGCTGAGCACATCGATCCAACGTGTGGGGCTGTCGTTGCTGAACAACAGTTTTTGGCTGACAAACTGAACGTTAGCAGGAGCACGATCAAGCGTTGGTTAAACTACCTTGAGACCAAAAATGCGGTAGTAAGAATCCCAGTTGCCGGCAACGTCTGCGCCTATGCGCTAGACCCCCATGAGGTTTGGAAGGGTTACAACTCCAGCAAAGGCTATGCAGCATTCGTAAGCAAAACGTTGGTTAACGTTGACGGTGATGTACAGCGCCGAATCGTTGCCATGTTCAAAGGGCAGGAAGGCGACGCTAAAGACCAATGCGACCTGCCTTTAGAGTGAAAGCCGGTCAAGGGCGCGTAGCGGCGTAGCGCACCCTTGACGGGCTGTAACGACCCCCACACTTGGCAAAGGTGGTTGTGATCACGCAGTGAGCGCAACCACCTGTTAAGCCGCCCTTGACGTTGACCTTCCGGGTAAAAAACACTGCGATGCGGGTAAAAAACACTGCGATGCAGGATAGGGCAAACGCCGCAAAATGACGTCATCCGACATCATTCCGCCGCGTTCGCCCAGTGACCTACAGTCGGCTCTGGGGTGTCGGGGCTGTGCCCTGACCAGGCGTTTTGGAGTATCGCCACCGTGGTGGCGGTGCTACAAAACATATCCTGTCCCTTCCTTGGCATCTCTGAAGTTTAGCCAGTATACACTCCGCTAGCGCTACGTGACTGGTTCAGGGCTGCGCCCCGAAACCCGCTAAAAGCGACTGACGCGCCTGCGGCTTGTCCAACACCGTGCCGCGCGGGAAAAATTTCCCGCCCGTCCCGGTGTTATCAGGAGGCTACTCTGGCAGATAAACGCAACAAGATGCTCACGATGTGGGTGACGGAAGACGAACACCGGCGGCTGCTCGAGCGGTGCGACGGCAGGCAGCTGGCGGCGTGGATGCGTCAGACCTGCCTCGATGAGAAGCCGGCACGTGCCGGCAGACTGCCGTCGATATCGCCGGCGCTGCTGCGCCAGCTTGCCGGTATGGGTAACAACCTGAACCAGATCGCCCGGAAAGTGAATGCCGGTGGTGCCGGTCATGATCGGGTGCAGATCGTGGCCGCCCTGATGGCAATCGACGCGGGACTGGAGCGGCTGCGGCATGCGGTGCTGGAAACAGGGGGGGATGATGATCGTTAAATTCCATCCCCGGGGGCGTGGTGGTGGTGCCGGTCCGGTGGATTACCTGCTGGGAAAAGACCGGCAGCGCGAGGGGGCGACCGTGCTGCAGGGAAAGCCGGAGGAAGTCCGGGAGCTTATCGATGCCTCGCCGTATGCGAAAAAGTACACCTCCGGTGTGCTGTCGTTCGCGGAGGCTGAACTGCCGCCCGGGCAGCGGGAGCAGATCATGGCCAGCTTTGAGCGGGTTCTGATGCCCGGGCTCGATAAAGACCAGTACAGCATTCTGTGGGTGGAGCACACCGACAAGGGGCGGCTGGAGCTGAATTTCCTGATCCCCAACACTGAACTGCTGACCGGGAAACGCCTGCAGCCGTACTACGATCGCGCCGACCGGCCGCGCATCGATGCCTGGCAGACCGTGGTGAACGGCAGACTGGGGCTGCATGATCCAAACGCCCCGGAGAACCGGCGGTTACTGGTCACGCCGTCCGCACTGCCGGAAACGAAGCTGGAAGCCGCTCAGGCGATTACACGGGGGTTGCTGGCCTTAGCCTCATCCGGGGAGCTAAAAACGCGCGAGGACGTCACAGGGGCGCTCACAGCGGCAGGTTTTGAGGTGGTCCGCACCACAAAAAACAGTATCAGCATTGCCGACCCGGACGGGGGGCGAAACATCCGACTGAAGGGAGCCATTTATGAGCAGTCTTTTAGCGCTGGCGAAGGACTTGGAGCAGCAATCGAAAGCGCAGCAGCAGAGTACCGGCGAGATGCTGAAAGCCGCATTCAGCGAGCACGAGAAGTCTGTAAAAGCGGAACTGAGCGCAAGCGCGAAGAGAATCAGCGACGCCATCAGCGCCCACGAGCAGGGTATGACCGCGGCGATGCAGTCGAACCGGCTGAGCGTGCTGCGTATGGTCGGCCGGACGTGGCTGACCATCACCCTGGTCTCGGTACTGCTGATCGCCACGAGCGGGAGCATTCTGTGGTGGCAGGGGCAGCAGATCACCGGGAATTACCAGACTATCCGGGCGCAGGAGCGGACGCAGGCCATGCTGTCGGAGAAGAACCACGGCGTGCAGCTGTCGCTCTGCGGGGAGAAGAAACTGTCCTGCGTCAAAGTGAACCCGAAAGCGGGAGCTTATGGGGAGGAAGGGAACTGGATGGTACTGGAGAGGAAATAGCCCATGACGGAACTGGAAAAACAGTTGCTGACCGCATTAGAGCAGTTACATCAGGACTACTCGCAAAGGCTGGACGAGTGGGAGAGCGCCTTCGCGGAATGGCAGAAGATGTCTGGTCTTATGCAACGGGAGAACGCGGCGCTGAACGAGCGCGTCACGCGCTTGAGTCAGCAGGTGGCGAACTTGAGCAGGCAGTTACAGCGTTTGAGCCAGTAGTGCAGCGGCATGAAATGGCGGTGGCCGCCGAACGGGCATACGAGCAGAAACAGCATGAAAAAGAGCTGGCTGAAACCCGTTCCCGGCAGCGGAGCTATAACGGTCCGACGCTGGGCTGACTGCGCGCATCCAGTGACAAACCCCAAGAAGAAGGGCTCATAAATTTCCCGCTAAATACGGTCGTGATGTTTCCATCACAGCGTATACAACGGAGGGATTATGAGACTGTTTAACGTGATTGAGACGGTGCTGAACTGCCTGTACATGGCGCTGGAGATCTGGGACTGGCTGGAGAAGCATTTTCCTGTTTTTAAGGCGTTCATCCGGATTCTGGCCTGAAATCAGACCGTATGCATCTGGCTGCATGACCATGCAGCCGGGTAAAATTTATCTGTCACGAACGGGGCGGTGTATCGGGTGGTTTGTTGCCGGTTTTACCTGACTGCCGCCCCGTTTGTGGCGAACCTGTCCGGAGCGGTGCGGGCAACGGGTGTTATGTTTAATCAGCGTGAACGGCAGATACAAAAAAAGCCCCGGAGGGCTTTTAACTACTGACTTATTTTTTTGAAGATTTGCTGGGTTTCAATTTGTCAGTATTTCCCGGCGTTTTTTTATTGTCACGCTGGCGTTTATCAGGTTCCCCTGTTGAATCGGCAATTCGTTTCGGACCCGGCTTAAGACCCATAATCGTTATCCTTTCAATAGTTAAGAGGAAAGCCCTCAAGCTAGATATATTGACCGCGTTACGGATTATCAAGAGGGGCTAACAAGATTATTTTTTGTTCTTTTAGGTTGATTGTGGTACTGTTGCTATACATGTATAGCAAATGGTGTTCGGGAGGTTTATATGCTTGCTATCCGGTTATCTGATGAGATTGAGTCCCGTCTGGACTCGCTGGCGAAGCAAACCGGCAGAACAAAGACGTTTTATGCGCGGGAAGCAATACTGGCGCATCTGGAAGACCTGGAGGATTATTATCTTTCAGCAGAAACTGCTGCACGCGTTCGCCGTGGTGATGAAGCAGTGCATTCGTCTGAAGACGTGAGGAAGTCACTTGGTCTGGACGATTAACTATTCCGATCGGGCGCTCAAATCGTTACGCAAGATGGACAAACAGAACGCACGACGGATTGTGGATTTTATGAGTTTACGCATTGCAGTTGCTGCCGATCCTCGCCAGTCAGGGAAGCCGCTCAAAGGTGAGCTGGGCGAGTTCTGGCGCTATCGGGTGGGAGATTATCGCGTTCTGTGTGAGATCCGAGATGACGAGCTTGTTATCCTTGCCGCCACGATTGGACATCGCCGCGAAGTTTACGACTGAAGCCCGCTATGCGGGCTTTTTTGATGCCGACAACAGGTATTATGGTAAATACTCGACTAACTACGTGTTCTACTGTTTGTCGGTTTTAGTTAACCAGCAGGTTGTCTTAACGATAATGTAGCCGTTATTTTTAACTAATAAGGTCATATTGTTAACGTCAGGCATAATAAAAGACATTATGGCCTCAGAGTTATCATCAGAAGCAGCTCTCTGCATTACTACTTCGATTCCCTTTTCTTTGAATCTATAAGTATCCAGTTGCCTATTAAACTTAGAAAGACCTACAACCATACTTAGTTTGTTATCTTTAACAGTAAGAGATGCTTCCTGAGTACCATTACATCGGTAGTAAGCGGTGTAACCGTCAGCAAAAGATCGACCGGGGAATATAAATGCTAGGAACGCAATTAACCAATACATAGTTGAGAATCTTGGTATTACACATTTCACTATCCTCTCTTTCATTTTTCGTTCACCATACTTTGTTATCTGATTTTTAATTTTTCTATTTTATAAACCAAGTCCCTACCAAAAAGGCGAAAATTATCCTCAAATAATAATAATTGTTTAAGAACATCCATGAAAGCAGCTGCTTCACCCTCAGTTATGGGAGCTACTCTATATAACATATAACCTGAGTTAAGGGTTTCTTTTATACTTTCTTCAATGCTCATTATAAATATTAGTGGATTATCATTTTTCTTCCCCCATGGGTTTCTAATTAATCCTTCGATGTACTCAGGTCCTTTGCGTCCTATTGCCTGCGCAATATTTTTTATTTCATCTGCGTGAGGGCTTTGTTGTACAGCTTTGTTTATGCCTGCTTGAGTGATTTTCAGAGACTCTACACCGTGTATGTTGTATGAGATAAAATGTAATAAATTAAGATGTAATGCAATTAATCCATTTTTGTTTACATCTGAGTATTTGGATAAAAAACGTAATGAAGTGTTAACTCTCCCTTGAAGCCTAACAATTGGGAGTGCTGCCTTGTATATTTCCTTCTCCGTTAAATGCCGTTTAAAAAACATAATTCTCCGCCTCCGTATAGCGTGTCTATTTTATTTCGTCGTAAAACTTAGCTCTGAAATATTCCTTTAGAACCATCATTTCATTAATAATTGAATCTATCTCATCCATTTTTTCTTGGTATTCTTTTAATGGTGAAGGGAGCGGTAACTCAATATTTGAAAAGTGATTGGCGAGATAGGGATCAAGGTTTCTCATCCATTCAGGCTTTTCGCCAATGCGTTCTTCAACTGAAAGTGAACCTGATAATCTCTGGTTAATAAGATCACTTAGACTCATTTTGGTTTTATTCGAAAGCCGTTGTAAGGATTGCTTTAATCCTATATCTAGCATGATATTTGTTCTTTCTCTCATTACCCCTCCCCCCTCGCTATTGCGTTTTTTATTGCGCACAAAGCTACCATTGCGCATTAAGAAACGCAATGAAAAAGGAGGGAGGGAGTGGTTTGTACATGATGTGCAGTGCGCTGAGGGCATCAGTGGCGGGTGTTTTTCCGTGGGATGGATGGAGCTCCGGGGATAACAGAACTGACGATCATTTAAAGGATCTTCTTGAGATCCTTTTTTTCTGCGCGTAATCTCTTGCACTGTAAACGAAAAAACCGCCTGGGGAGGCGGTTTGATCGAAGGTTAAGTCAGTTGGGGAACTGCTTAACCGGGTAACTGGGTATACGAGACCGCAGATACCAAAACTGTTCTTTCAGTGTAGCCGCAGTTAGGCACCCACTTCAAGACCTCTCAATATCTCTCTCGTATATATCCAGTTACCAATGGCTGCTGCCAGTGGCGTTTTTGCGTGTCCGTCCGGGTTGGACTCAAGATGATAGTTACCGGAAAGGGCGCAGCAGTCGGGCTGAACGGGGGGTTCGTGCATACAGCCCAGCTTGGAGCGAACGACCTAAACCGAGCCGAGATACCAGCAGCGTGAGCTATGAGAAAGCGCCACGCTTCCCGAAAGGGAAAAAGGCGGAACAGGTATCCGGTAAGCGGCAGGGTCGGAACAGGAGAGCGCACGAGGGAGCCGCCGGAGAGAAATCACCGGCATCTTTAAGTCCTGTCGGGTTTCGTCCTCCTCTGACTTGAGCGTCCATTTCTGTGATGCTCGTCAGGGGAGGCGGAGCCTATGGAAAAACGGCCACGCCGCATCCTTTTCTCCGGCACTTTCTGATTTGAGCGCCTTTGCTTTATCCCGTTATCCGTGAGCCGGTCACGCCCGCCGCAGCCGAACGGCAGGAGCGCAGCGACCGAGTGAGCGAGGAGGCGTCATTTCATCTGTCCGTGCATGGTATTGCGGACGCTCCTGAGCCACATATCACACCTGCCACATGATGCACTTTCATGATTACCGTACCCATGCCAACATAGTAAGCCAGTATACACAGCGTAAACGCTGTGACTGGTTCAGGGCTGCGCCCCGAAACCCGCTAACACCACTGACGCGCTGGCGCTTGTCCAACGCCGGAGCGACCCGGAAAACATTTCCGTGCCGTCCGGCGTTTGCGAAGGAGGGATAATGCAGAAGCCGAAGAAGAAGCCGCTCGTCGTAAAAAAAAGATCCTGGCATCCGGCAGTGATGGCAAATCTGATGCGTCAGGCACAGGAGGAAGATTACCGCCGGGAGCAGATGGCAGAGCTTGAGCGTTCAGCCCGGTCACATTTTGCGGATATCGGAGGAGAGGATGGCGGTTAAGCGTACCCGTTTTTTAGGTATCCGGGTGACCGATGGGGAGTACCAGCAGCTGCTGGAGCGCTGCAATGGAAGGCAACTGGCAGTGTGGATGCGGGAAACCTGTCTCGATACGCGCCCGGCGCGGTCGTTGCGGCTGCCGTCCATCGATCCGGTTTTGCTGCGCCAGCTTGCCGGGATGGGGAACAACCTCAACCAGATCGCCCGGAAAATTAACGGCGGCCAGTGGTCAGGCGCTGACCGGGTTCAGGTGGTGGCCGCGCTGATGGCCATCGATGCCGGACTCGAGCGGCTGCGGCATGCCGTGCTGGAAAAGGGGGCAGACGATGATCGTTAAGTTTCATCCGCGAGGGCGAGGCGGCGGTGCCGGGCCGGTGGATTATCTGCTGGGGAAAGACCGCCAGCGCGACGGGGCCATCGTCCTGCAGGGAAAGCCGGAGGAGGTCCGGGAGCTTATCGACGCCTCGCCCTACGCCAAAAAGTACACCTCCGGCGTCCTGTCTTTTGCTGAACAGGATTTACCGCCCGGCCAGCGTGAAAAGCTGATGGCGAGCTTCGAGCGGGTTCTGATGCCCGGACTCGATAAAGACCAGTACAGCGTGCTGTGGGTTGAACACCGGGACAAGGGGCGGCTGGAACTGAATTTTCTGGTACCGAACACGGAACTGCTGACCGGCAGGCGTCTCCAGCCGTACTACGACCGGGCAGACCGTCCGCGCATCGATGCGTGGCAGACCGTGGTGAACGGGCGACTGGGGCTGCACGACCCGAACGCACCGGAGAACCGGCGCGCGCTGGTGACGCCATCTTCGTTACCCAAAACGAAGCAGGAAGCCGCAGAGGCTATTACGCGGGGCTTACTGGCCCTCGCCTCGTCAGGGGAGCTTAAAACGCGTCAGGACGTCACTGAGGCGCTGGAAAGCGCAGGTTTTGAGGTCGTGCGCACCACAAAGAGCAGCATCAGCATTGCCGACCCGGACGGAGGGCGAAACATCCGACTTAAGGGAGCCATCTATGAACAGTCTTTTAACGCTGGCGAAGGACTTAGAGCAGAAATCGAAAGCGCAGCAGCAGAGTACCGGCGAAATGCTGAAAGCCGCATTCAGCGAGCACGAGAAGTCTGTCAGAGCGGAACTGAGCGAAAGCGGGAAGAGAATCAGCGCCGCCATCCGCGCCCACGAGCAGGGTATGAGCGCGGCCATGCAGTCGAACCGCCTGAGCGTGATGCGTATGGTCGGGCGGACATGGCTGACCATCACGATGGTGTCAGGACTGCTGTTCGCCAGCCTGAGCGGGGTGTTGTGGTATCAGGGGAGCCTGATAGCGTCAAATCTGGCCGAAATCGACCGGCAGAACGCAGCGCTGTCGAAGCTGAACGCGAAGACCTGGGGCGTGACGTACCTGGAAGACAGCAACGGACGTTTTCTGGTGCTGCCGAAGGGGACGGCCGTAGACAGGACGCAGAGCTGGACGGTCGGGAACGGGCTGTCGAAGCAGAACGCGCTGAGACTGGTGAAGGAGTAAGTGCCGATGACCGAGCTGGAAAAACAGTTGCTGAGCGCATTAGAGCAGCTACAGCAGGACTACTCGAAAAGGCTGGACGAGTGGGAGAGCGCCTTCGGGGAATGGCGGAAAATGTCAGGGCTTATGCAACGGGAGAACGCGGCGCTGAGCGAGCGCGTGACGCGCTTGAGTCAGCAGGTGGAACGCTTGAGCGGGCAACTGCAGCGTTTGAGCCGGTAGTGCAGCGTCATGAGATGGCCGTGGCCGCAGAACGGGCGCACGAGCAACGGCAGCACGAAAAGGAACTGACGGAAGCGCGTTCCCGGCAGCGAAGCTATGACGGTCCGTCGCTGGGCTGAAATGCAGGAAAACAGGGTTCTCATCGGGCATTTACGCTGAAACCGGATGTCATTCACCTGGCTGCATGGCTATGCAGCCAGGTAAAATTTATCTGTCGCGAACGGGGCGGTTTATCGGGTGGTTTGTTGCCGGTTTTACCTGACTGCCACCCCGTTCGCGGCGAACCCGTCCGGGGCGGTGCGGGCAACGGATGTTATGGTAAATACAGGCATTATTCCTTCAGATAATGTTCCTTAAATTTCTCATGTCCTTTATCTAGAAACTGCTTAACGATGAGGCCTAACTCAATCACGTTACAACGAGAAGGTGTGTAGCCGTTACCAATGATGTCACATATATCAAAACCGAGAGCAATATGAGGTGGGGTAGTCATTGTTTGGTTATTCTCGTAAGCGTCGGCGACTCCTCTGGCTAAGATAGGGTAATATTTTTTGATAGCGGCTTTTCTCTCATTAGCGTTATGTTCTCCATGAGAATTTACTATCCATTTGGCAATGCTATCGCAAATTTCTTTAGCTAGGTCTGGTTGGTAATGTCGGAAGGCGTGATAACTGTAAATGGCGAAGCTAAGCAATTCTATATTCGAAGTGTTTAGACCTAGAGTGTCGTAGGCTGCCGAGTTCATCATTTCGAATGAGATTCCAGCTACAGTTTGTTCACCAGATCTCACATACGCTGATTTATCCATCTTTTTACACCATAAAATAAATATTAAGCATAAAAATACTAATGCCCCCGTGGTGGGTATACCAAAAAACGGGGAGCGGAGCGACCAGCGTCTGGCCGTTCTATGTTGTTCTGATTGTGTGGGTGTTGTGCCAGACTGGGCAATCGCATTTCACCGCAACTCCTGCCTTGAATCTCACTTTATCAGGTGCTTGTTATCGTACAGCGAGACGGGGTAGAGCTTAACTCTTTCGCGGCTAAGTTACGTTTCCACCGTTTGCCTGTTTATCCTGCCGGAGTCCGGGGCGTAGACCTGAGTTTCAAGGGTGCAGATATGATTTTAATGTCGTTGAATGGTATTAAGCTGGTAGTGACAAGGCTAGCCAGCCCTGCTAGGATTGGATTGCTACGTCTGATCCTGGCAGGTATCTGCGAAGAATTAGAGTACCGAAGCCCTGTGATTCTGTCACGGGGCTTTTGTACATTTAGCGCCTGATAATCAAAAACATTCCCTTTCGATAACCCGCAACGCTCGCCGCAGAAGCAAGTTTACTTGCGCCGAGGAAGCGTCATATCACCATTTCTTGAGGTTGACTGCGTTCACGCCGGACGTGCATATGCTGTCTTTCCTGGCTCAAGACTTTTTTTTCGCCCGCTTGTACATTGTTCTGACGGTCATTACCGTCATTGCCGCATTCGTATGCTCGTTCAGGCAATCCGTTATCGCTTGCCAGCTTCTCGACCGTTTGGCTTCGGTTATCTCACCGAATGCCTCGTCAAACACCGTCTGATGACTCTTTAGCGAACCGAAATTCAGCAGGAAGATCGTTTTGTTCAACGATTCTTTTGTCGTTTTCAGGCCGAGGCTATCTAGCGTTTCTGTAATTGTTTTTTTGTTATCTCTCATGTTTTTTTGTTCACTATTTGAGCGCGGCATCGATATTGTGTGTCATTCCGTGTGCTGTTCTGTGTGTCCTTTCGTGTGTTGTTTTTAGGTATTCGTGATTTTGTGTGTGTCACTTGGTGTGCCGTTATGTGTGCTATCCAGTTTTTTTGTGTGCTGCTTTGTGTGTCATTCTTAAAAATTCTCTGAACTACAGGCACGAGGGCGACCGTATACAATTGAGGACAAAATGAGGACATTTTATCGCAAGTGTATACGGTCGTGTGCCAAAGGGAAGTTCCCTTTGTAACCCTGATAAGGTTCTACGAACCTCAAAACCCTACC
>ERZ773192.3741-NODE-3741-length-10977-cov-4.527010_pt1 | contig 10977 bp, 6 predicted proteins | sample MGYA00581010_ERZ773192 | MGnify/ENA primary metagenome ERZ773192 (study PRJEB29015, sample SAMEA2737741) | human gut metagenome | biome: human gut; feature: human-associated habitat; material: faeces | place: China | collected 2012 ...
CCGGAGACGTACTGATCGGCATGGCTTCCACCGGCGTTCACAGCAACGGATTTTCTCTTGTCCGTAAAGTTTTCGATATGACAAAAGATTCTTTAAATACATACTATGATGAGCTTGGCGCAACCCTCGGCGAGACCCTGCTTGCACCGACCCGTATCTACGTAAAAGCACTCCGCGCCATCAAAGATGCCGGTGTAACCGTAAAAGCATGCAGCCACATCACCGGAGGCGGCTTCTACGAGAACATTCCGCGTATGATGAGGAAGGGCCTCACCGCTAAGGTGGACCGTTCCGCAGTGCCGGTGCTGCCGATCTTCGACCTCATCGCGAAGACGGGCAACATTCCGGAGCGCGACATGTTCAACACCTTCAACATGGGCGTGGGCATGACGATTACCGTCGCCCGCGAAGATGCCGACAAGGCGCTTGCTATCCTGCACCAGAACGGCGAACCCGGCGCGTATGTGCTGGGCGAAATCGTGGCGGGGGAAAAGGGCGTGGAACTGTGGTAAGAGCAGCTGTCCTCGTTTCCGGCGGCGGCACAAACCTGCAAGCCATCATCGACGCGAAACGGGCGGGCAAAATCCCGTCCGCGGAACTGGCACTCGTCGTGGCGTCAAACGCATCCGCCTATGCGCTCACCCGCGCGGAAAATGCCGGAATCGTCCATGCCGTCCTGCGCAAGGAGAAGGACGAAGCACCTGCTGATTACGGCGAGCGTCTGCTGACCCTGCTGCACGAAAACGCGATTGATGTCGTTGTGCTGGCGGGCTTCCTGACGATTCTGCCGGAAAACGTCATCCATGCGTATGACCACCGGATTTTGAACATCCATCCGAGCCTGATTCCGTCCTTCTGCGGCGACGGCTTCTATGGGCTCCATGTGCATGAAGCGGCGCTCCAGCGCGGCGTGAAGGTCACGGGCGCGACGGTGCATTTTGTCAACGAAATTACCGACGGCGGCGATATTATCGCGCAGAAAGCCGTTGAAGTGCTGCCGGGCGACACGCTGGAAATCTTGCAGCGGCGCGTGATGGAACAGGCGGAGTGGATTCTGCTGCCGCAGGCGCTGGAGCAGGTGGCAGGCGAAATCGCAAAAAAGCGGGAGGAAAAGCAATGAAGAAGCAGGAATTGAACGACGTGCTGAGCAATAACACCTATCCGGGGCGCGGCATCTGCCTCGGCGTGGACGAAAGCGGCGAATATGCCGTGATTGTCTACTTTATCATGGGCCGCAGCGTCAACAGCCGCAACCGCATTTTTGAGGAGACGGACGACGGCATCATCACCAAGGCACACGACGAAAGCCTGATGACCGACCCGCACCTGATTATCTACGCGCCTGTCCGCGCGCTGCCGGGCGGCGAATATACCATCGTCACCAACGGCGACCAGACCGACACGGTCTACGACTTCATGCAGAATGGGCAGACGTTCGAGGACGCGCTGCGTACCCGCACGTTCGAGGACGACCGCCCGAACTGGACGCCCCGCATCAGCGGCTTGGTGCGCGTCGCGGACGGCAAAGCATCCTACAAGCTGTCCATCATCAAGTCCGACGACGGCGACGAGAACAGCGTCCTGCGCTATTTCTATGAGTACGCGCAGCCCAAGGCGGGCGAGGGACATTTCATCCACACCTACCAGTGCGACGGCAATCCGATTCCGTCCTTCGCGGGCGAACCGGAGAAGGTGGCGCTGCACGGCGACATTGAGCAGCTGGCGCTGGATACATGGATGAATCTGAATGAGGACAACAAGGTGTCGCTGTACGTTTCCTATATCAGCTTGGCGGACGGCAGCAGCGATACCATCATCATCAACAAGCATGATCAGGAGGAAGAGGCATGAAAGAGCTGGAATTGAAGTACGGCTGCAACCCGAATCAGAAGCCGTCGCGGATTTATATGGAGCAGGGCGAACTGCCCCTGACCGTGCTGAACGGCAAACCCGGCTACATCAACTTCCTTGACGCGCTCAACGGCTGGCAGCTGGTCAGCGAACTCAAGCGCGCGACAGGTCTGCCCGCGGCGACGTCGTTCAAGCATGTCAGCCCGGCGGGCGCGGCGGTGGGTCTGCCGCTGAATGATACCCTGCGCAAGATTTATTTCGTGGGTGAACAGGAACTGTCGCCCTTGGCGTGCGCCTATGCCCGTGCGCGCGGCGCAGACCGCATGTCCTCCTTCGGCGACTGGATTGCCCTGAGCGACGTGTGCGACGAAAGCACCGCGCGGCTGATTAAGCCCGAAGTGTCCGATGGCATCATTGCTCCCGGCTACACCGACGAGGCGCTGGCGCTGCTGAAGATGAAGAAGAAGGGCAATTACAATATTGTTACGATTGACCCTTCCTACCGTCCCGCGCCCATTGAGCACAAGCAGGTGTTCGGCATCACATTCGAGCAGGGGCGCAATGAATTTGTGATTGATGAAAATCTGCTGAACGACATCGTGACCACGAATCACGATCTGCCGGCGGATGCCAAGCGCGACCTGATTGTGGCGCTGATTGTGCTCAAATACACGCAATCGAATTCCGTCTGCTACGCCAAGGACGGTCAGGCGATTGGCATCGGCGCGGGTCAGCAGAGCCGCATTCACTGCACGCGTCTGGCAGGGCAGAAGGCGGATAACTGGCTGCTGCGGCAGCATCCGCGTGTGCTGGCATTGCCGTTCGTGGAGAAAATCGCCCGTGCCGACCGCGACAACACAATTGACGTGTTCATCTCCGACGAGCCGGACGAGGTGCTGGCGGACGGCCGCTGGCAGCGCTTCTTCACCGAGCGCCCCGAACCGCTGACGAAGGAAGAAAAGCGCGCGTGGCTGAATCAGCAGACGGGCGTTGCGCTGGGCAGCGACGCGTTCTTCCCGTTTGGCGACAACATCGAGCGCGCGCACCGCTCCGGCGTGACCTACGTCGCCCAGCCCGGCGGTTCGATTCGCGATGATAACGTGATTGACGCTTGCAACCTGTACAATATGGTCATGTGCTTCACGCATATGCGCCTGTTCCACCATTGATTGCATTCAGAAAGGTCAGGGAAGCAAGATGAAGGTACTCATCGTCGGCGGCGGCGGACGCGAACACGCCATCGCGCTGAAAATCAAGGAAAACCCGGAAGTGACGGCGCTGTACGCCGCGCCCGGCAACGGCGGCATTGCGCAGATTGCGACCTGCCTGCCCTTCAAGGCGACGGACGTGGACGGCATCGTCCGCTGGGCGGCGGAGAACAAGGTGGATTTCGTCATCGTCGCGCCGGACGACCCGCTGTGCCTCGGCATGGTGGATGCGCTGGCGGAGCAGGGGATTCCCGCGTTCGGCCCGCGCAAGAATGCCGCGATTATCGAGGGCAGCAAAGTGTTCTCGAAGAACCTGATGAAGAAGTACGGCATTCCGACGGCGGCGTACGAGACGTTCGACGATTATGACGCGGCGGTCAAGTATTTGCAGACGGCGGATATGCCCATCGTCGTCAAGGCGGATGGTCTGGCGCTTGGCAAGGGCGTGCTCATCTGCCCCGACCGCGAAAGCGCCGTGGAAGCCGTCGCGTCCATGATGAAGGAAGCGAAGTTCGGCGCGTCCGGCGCGCGGGTCGTCATCGAGGAGTTCCTGACCGGCCCGGAAGTCAGCGTGCTGGCGTTCACCGACGGCAAAACGGTCAAGCCGATGGTGTCCAGCATGGATCACAAGCGCGCGCTTGACCACGACGAGGGCCTCAACACCGGCGGCATGGGCACCATTGCCCCCAACCCCTGCTACACGCCCGAACTGGCGCAGCGCTGCATGGACGAAATCTTCCTGCCGACGATTGCCGCCATGAACGCCGAGGGGCGCACTTTCACGGGCTGCCTGTATTTCGGCTTGATGATGACGCCCAAAGGCCCGAAGGTTATCGAATACAACTGCCGTTTTGGCGATCCGGAGACGCAGGTGGTGCTGCCGCTGCTGAAAAGCGACCTGCTGACCATTATGCGCGCGACGGTGGACGGTACGCTGGCGGATACACCCGTGGAATTTGCGTCCGGCGCGGCGTGCTGCGTCGTGCTGGCATCCGGCGGCTACCCGGTCAGCTACAAGAGCGGCTACCCGATTTCCGGCTTGGATGAAGCGGGCAAAACCGCGACCGTGTTCCACGCGGGTACGAAGCTGATTGACGGGCAGATTGTCACCGCGGGCGGACGCGTTCTGGGCGTCACCGCGACGGCGGATACGCTCGAAGCTGCGATTGACAAAGCGTATCAGGCGGCGGACAAAATCACCTTCACCGACATGCACATGCGCCGCGATATTGGTCAGCGCGCCTTGGCATCACGAAAGGAGAGCCATTCATGAGCGTCAAACGCATTTATGTGGAAAAGAAAGCCCCCTACGCGGTGGAGGCGCAGCAGCTCCTGTGGGAAATTCGCCATATTCTGCAAATCAAGACGGTCACGGGTCTGCGCCTGCTGAACCGCTATGATGTCGAGGGTGTCGACGACGCGCTGTACCAGAAGTGCCTGCCGGTCGTGTTTTCCGAGCCGCAGGTGGATGTGACGTACACGGAACTTCCGCAGGGCGCAAAGGCGGTTTTCGCGGTGGAGTACCTGCCGGGTCAGTATGACCAGCGCGCGGCGTCCTGCGAGGAGTGCATCCAGCTGGTGGGGCAGTGCGCCCGCCCGACGGTGCGCAGTGCGCGCGTGTATCTGCTGGACGGCGATTTCACGGCGGATGAGCTGGCGCGCGTGAAGAAGCACGTCATCAACCCCGTGGAGGCGCGCGAAGCCGACTTGGGCGAAAAGACGACGCTCCAGCAGCAGTACGACACGCCTGACCATGTGGAGACGCTGACGGGCTTCACGGCGATGAATGCCGATGAGGTGGATGCGTTCGTCAAGAAGTACGGCTTGGCGATGGATGACGATGACCTTGCGTTCTGCCGGGATTATTTCGCGTCCGAGCACCGTGATCCGACGCTGACCGAAATCCGCATGATTGACACCTACTGGTCGGATCACTGCCGTCACACGACGTTCCTGACGACCCTTGACGCGGTGGATGTGCGCAAAGCGGCGGTCGAGAAGGCGTTCCAGCGATATTTGGCGGCGCGCAAAACCGTCTACGGTGACCGCGAACGCCCCATGAACCTGATGGACATCGCGACCATCGGCGGCAAGTACCTGAAGAAAATCGGGCAGACCCCCAACATTGACGTGAGCGAGGAAATCAACGCCTGCTCCATCAAGATTGATGTGGATGTGGACGGCGTGAAAGAGCCGTGGCTGCTCATGTTCAAGAACGAGACGCACAACCACCCCACGGAGATTGAGCCCTTCGGCGGCGCGGCGACCTGCATCGGCGGCGCGATTCGCGACCCGCTGTCCGGGCGCACCTACGTCTATCAGGCGATGCGCGTGACCGGCGCGGCTGACCCGCTCGTTCCGGTCAGCCAGACCATGCCGGGAAAATTGCCCCAGCGCAAGCTCGTCACCACGGCGGCGGCAGGCTATTCCTCCTATGGCAACCAGATTGGGCTGGCGACGGGGCTGGTGGATGAAATGTACCATCCGGGTTATGCCGCCAAGCGTCTGGAAATCGGTGCGGTGGTCGGCGCTGCGCCGGAGAAGAACGTCCGCCGCGAAGTGCCTGCCCCCGGCGACAAGATTGTCCTGCTCGGCGGGCGCACCGGGCGCGACGGCTGCGGCGGCGCAACGGGTTCGTCCAAGTCCCATAAGCTGGAATCCATCGAAACGTGCGGCGCGGAGGTGCAGAAGGGCAATGCCCCGACCGAACGCAAGCTCCAGCGCCTCTTCCGCAACGGCGAAGTCACCCGGCTCATCAAGCGCTGCAACGACTTCGGCGCGGGCGGCGTGTCCGTGGCAATCGGCGAACTGGCGGACGGCCTGCTGATTGATTTGGACAAAGTGCCGAAGAAGTACGACGGTCTGGACGGCACGGAGCTGGCGATTTCCGAATCGCAGGAGCGGATGGCGGTTGTGCTTGCGCCGGAGGATGTTGACGCGTTCCTTGCGGCGGCAAACCGCGAGAACCTTGAAGCGACCGTCGTGGCGGAAGTGACCGCCGAACCCCGTCTGCGCATGACGTGGAAGGGCGTGACGATTGTCGATTTGTCCCGTGAATTCCTCAATTCCAACGGCGCGGAGAAGCACACGACTGCGTCTGTCCCGGATGATGATGTCAAGCCCTACGAGTTCGCGGGCGATACGGTGACGGAGAAGCTGGCGGATATGCTCGGCAACCTCAATATCTGCTCCAAGCAGGGCTTGAGCGAGCGGTTCGATTCTACCATCGGCGCGGCGACGGTCTTGATGCCTTTCGGCGGCAAATATCAGCTGACCCCGAACCAGACGATGGTCGCAAAGCTGCCGGTTCTGCACGGCACGACGGACACCGTGTCCGGCATGGCGTACGGGATGCACCCGGAAATCCTGTCGCAGTCGCCGTATGAGGGCAGCTATCTGGCGGTCATCGAGAGCGTGACGAAGCTGGTCTGCGCGGGCTTTGACTACAAGCAGGCGTATTTGACCTTCCAGGAATATTTCGAGCGCATGGGCACGGATCCGACGCGCTGGGGCAAGCCGTTCGCGGCGCTGCTGGGCGCGCTGGATGCGCAGCTGGATTTGAACATCGCGGCGATTGGCGGCAAGGACTCCATGTCCGGCACGTTCGAGAAGATGGACGTTCCGCCGACGCTCTGCTCCTTCGCGATTGCCCCCGGCAAGGCGAGCGAGGTCATTTCGCCCGAATTCAAGGAAGCGGGGCACGCCATCCGCCTTGTCTCCTGCGACCCGCACGACACCGCTGCGCTGACCGCGAATTATGATGCCGTTCTGTCCGCCATTCGCGCGGGCAAGGTGGTTTCTGCGTGGGCGCTGGGTCTGGGCGGTGTGGCGGAAGGCCTGTTCAAGATGGGAATTGGCAATCAGATTGGCACGCGTATCGACGATGATTACGACGGCAATCTCTTCGCGCAGCAAATCGGTGCGATGCTGCTGGAATGCACCGAAGATATCGACCTCGGCGTGAAGGTGGGCGACACCGTGCCGGAGTGGGTGCTGGAGTACGAGGGCGAACGCATTGATTTGACCGCCATGCAGGAAATCTACGAGGGCAAGCTGGACAAGGTGTTCTCCTACCGCGGTCACACCGGCGAAACGACGGAGAAGTTCTCCTATTCGGCGGAAACCTACCCCGTGCCCGCCGTCAAGACGGTCAAGCCGCTGGCGTTCATCCCGGTTTTCCCCGGCACGAACTGCGAGTACGACACCGCGCGGGCGGTCGAGCGCGCAGGCGGCGCGGCGGAAATCCTCGTCATCAACAACCTGACGCCTGAAGCCATTACGCAGTCGATTGCCGAAGCCAGCCGCATGATTGCGCGCAGCCAGATGATCGTCCTGCCCGGCGGCTTCTCCGGCGGCGACGAACCCGACGGCTCGGCGAAATTCATCACGGCGTTCTTCCGCAATCCTGCCATGAAGGACGCGGTGCATGATTTGCTCCAGCGCCGCGATGGCCTGATGCTGGGCATTTGCAACGGCTTCCAGGCGCTGATTAAGCTGGGGCTTGTGCCGTATGGCGAAATCATCGACACGTCCGATCAGTGTCCGACGCTGACGTTCAACGAAATCGGCCGTCACCAGTCGATGCTCGTTCGCACGCGCATTGCGTCGAATAAATCCCCGTGGTTGTCCCGCTGCAAGGTGGATGACATTCACACGGTCGCCATCAGCCACGGCGAAGGCCGGTTTGTCGGCCCGGAAGCGCTGATTCGTCAGCTTGCGGCGAACGGGCAGATTGCCACGCAGTATGTGGATTTGTCCGGCGCGCCGTCGATGGATATGCGTTTCAACCCCAACGCCAGCTATTTCGCCATCGAGGGCATCACCAGCCCCGACGGCCGCGTGCTGGGCAAGATGGGTCACACCGAGCGCAGCGGCGAAAATCTCTACAAGAATGTACCCGGCGACAAGTATCAGCCGCTGTTTGAGGGCGGCGTGGATTACTTCCGCCTGTAACGAATGAATCTTGTCCCTCCTGTTGCCTTTTGCCGCAAAATCTGCTATGATAGAGGGCAAACGGCGGCAGGAGGGAATCACCATGCTTTTGACGGATTTTGATGCGTCGCGCCAAGCAGTCATCAACCCCGATATGCTCTTTTCGCCTGTGCCGGATTTGCCGGCGACGGCCGTCAGCTGCTTTTCGCACGTCACGTTCGAGCGGATGCTGGATATGGCGGCGGATGTGCGCGTGCTTGCCGAGCTCGGCGACGCGAACGCGAAATACCCCATTTACCGCGGTTTGTGGCAGGGGACACCGCTGACGTTTGCGCTGGCAATGGTCGGCGCGCCGTCCTGCGTGGCGATGCTGGAAGAGCTGCACGCGCTGGGCGCGAAGCGGTTCGTCGTATTCGGCAACTGCGGCGTGCTGAATCAGCAGATTCGCGACTGCGGCATCATCATCCCGACCGCCGCCATGCGCGACGAAGGCACGAGCTTCCAATACGCGCCGCCGTCGGACGAAATTCCGGCGAATCCGAAGTACCGCGGGGCGTTCGAGGCGATTCTGCGCGAAACGGGCGTGGACTTCACCGAAGGCAAAGTATGGACGACGGACGCCTTCTACCGCGAAACCCGCGCGAAGGTGGCACTGCGCAAGGCACAGGGGTGCGTCTGCGTGGATATGGAGTGCTCGGCGCTGATGGCGCTGGCACAGTTCCGTGGAATCGACGTGTTCGAGTTTTTCTACGCGGGCGATAACCTTGACCGCGAGCAGTGGGATCCACGCAGCCTGTCCACCCATGCCAAGCTGGATGAAAAAGACCGTGCGGCGTATCTGGCGCTGGAATTGGCGCGGAAAATCACCCTTTGAAATGAAATCGGAGGAAAGCATTATGCCTCATGACAGCTATATCGGCCCATTTTCGACCCGCTATGCCAGCAAGGAGATGCAGTTCATCTTCTCCGAGGACAACAAGTTCCGCACCTGGCGGAAGCTGTGGATTGCGCTGGCGAAGGCGGAAAAGAAGCAGGGGCTGGACATTACCGACGAGCAGATTGCCGAGCTGGAAGCCCATGCGGAGGACATCAACTACGACGATGCGCAGCGCCGCGAGAAGGAGTGCCGCCACGACGTGATGAGCCACGTCTACGCGTACGGTCTGCAGTGCCCGAAGGCGGCGGGCATCATCCATCTGGGCGCGACGTCCTGCTATGTGGGCGACAACACCGACGTGATTATCATGCGCGAGGGCTTGCAGGTCGTGCGGCGCAAGTTGCTCAATGTCATGAACCTGCTGGCGAATTTCGCGGATAAGTACAAGAACATGCCCGCGCTGGCGTACACGCATTTGCAGCCTGCCCAATTGACGACGGTCGGCAAGCGCGCGACGCTGTGGCTGAATGAATTGTACATGGACTATTGCGAGCTGGAGCACCGCCTGTCCTCCCTGGCGTTGCTGGGCAGCAAGGGCACGACGGGCACACAGGCGTCCTTCATGGAGCTGTTTGGCGGCGACAGCGCGAAAATCAAGGCGGTCGAGCAGGATATTGCCGCGGCGATGGGTTTTGACAAGGTGGTGCCGGTGTCCGGGCAGACGTACTCCCGCAAGATGGACTATCAGGTGGTTTCCGTGCTGAGCGGCATTGCGCAGTCCGCAAGCAAGTTCGCCTATGACCTGCGTCTGCTGGCAAATTTCAAGGAGATGGAGGAGCCGTTCGAGAAGAGCCAAATCGGCTCGTCCGCCATGCCCTACAAGCGCAACCCCATGCGCTGCGAGCGCATCAACGCCTTGGCGCGCTACGTCTGCGTCGATACGCTGAACACGGCAATGACATCCTCCCTGCAATTCTTCGAGCGCACGCTGGATGACTCCGCGAACAAGCGCATTGCCGTCGCGGAGGCGTTCCTCGGTGTGGATGCTATCCTGAACATCATGATGAACGTCTGCGATGGGCTGGTGGTGTATGACAAGGTGGTTCGCGCGCGCGTGATGAACGAGCTGCCGTTCATGGCGACGGAAAACATCATGATGGACGCGGTGAAGAAGGGCGGCAATCGTCAGGAACTGCATGAGAAACTGCGCGTGCATTCGCAGGCGGCGGCGCGCGTGGTGAAGGAAGAGGGCGGCAAGAACGACCTCATCGATCGTATCTGCGCTGACCCGGCGTTCATGATTACCCGCGAGGAAGTGGAAGCGATTCTGCGTCCGGAGCAGTTCACGGGCCGAAGCTGCGAGCAGGTGGAAGAGTACCTGCGCGACGTGATTCGTCCGCTGCTGGCGGAAAATGCAGATTTGCTGGGCGAAAAGCAGGAATTGAGCGTCTGAACATCGAATATTTCATCCGAAGCCCTGCTTGCGGGGCGGAAACGGCGATAACGCCGATATGAATGAAAGGAACTGTTATGCCTTACATAGAAACGACCTCCAACGTGTCCATCCCCGGACGAAAAGAGCAGGTCATCAAGGATCGCATGGGCGATGCCATTGAGAAAATCCCCGGCAAGACGGAAAGTTGGCTGATGCTGTCTTTCCGCGACAATGCCGCAATGTACTTCAAGGGCACGGACGCCCCCTGCGCCATCTGCCAAGTGAAGCTGTTCGGCGGCTCTGCGACGGAGGAGGATTACGCCGCGCTGACCGAGGCGCTGACGGACATCCTGCGCGAAGAACTGGACATTGACAGCGACCGCATCTATGTGACGTATGAAGAAATCGGCTTCTGGGGCTGGAACGGCGGCAATCTGTAAGCATTTCTGCCCTGAAGAGGGCACGGTAATTTGGGGAAAGGGGAAAGTATGCCGTCAAAGCGGCTGCGTTTCCCTTTTTCATTTTTTTGGCTCTTCACGGAAAGTTGGGGAAACAAACAAGGGCTTAGGCAAAGCCCCCAAATGCCGCACGCGGAAGAAGCATGAAAGTGCGACCAACCCAATCGCGAAAAGGGGTCAAGGGGCAATTGCCCCTTGCAGGGTCAAGGGACAGCG